>Ga0187893_10001191_pt1 | contig 64426 bp, 71 predicted proteins | sample MA1701074metaG_FD_139574 | JGI IMG/M metagenome (GOLD analysis project Ga0187893, IMG submission 139574) | White microbial mat communities from a basaltic lava cave in the Kipuka Kanohina Cave System on the Island of Hawaii, USA - MA170107-4 metaG ... | reverse complement strand
TCAGAATTCTTAGGCACCATGAACATCCATGTTGAAACTCAGAAAACCAACCGTCGTAGGGTTACATACTAAATGACGCAATGAATCCCCTCAGGGTTACTTTCTTAAATGAGTTGACAGGGGGGGTTGTATGCGCTTCGTTCGCGCTAACGCAGTCGGCAAATATTTAGCTAACCTCGAATAGCAATAAAACACTGAAACTATGTCATGTATAAGAGGCAAGAGCCACCTCAGCGCAACGCTGGTCCTGGTCTTCCGTACCGCCGGCGACGGCGACCGCGCCAACCACGTTGCCGCCCTCTACAATGGGCAGCGCGCCTCCCCCGGGCATGATGCGACCATTGCTCGATACCACCAGACTTTGAAACCAAGTTTGCGCCGCCACTCCCGCCAGTTCCTTCGTCGGCTGCTGGAAGCTCGCCGCGGTGTAGGCTTTGTTGAGGGCGATTTCCACCGTAATGGGGCGGGCTCTGTCCATGCGCCCGAGAGCGATCATGCGGCCGCTTTGATCGACCACGACCGCTGTCACTGCAATGTCCAATTGCGCGGCTTGCGAATGAGCGCTTCGGACAATTTGAATCGCTTTTTCTCCAGGTATTGCCATCGGTACTCTTGATCCTCCGTTGAAAAAATTATCCTACTTTAGCAGATTATGGTGGGCCGTCGTCAAGGGGTTGTCGTTGACATGGGGCAGCGGCTTGTGGAACAGTCCGCCTACGTAACGGCCCGGATAAGCGGCATGGCGTTTGGGCCCGTTTCTTTTGCGGGGTGGGAGCGGATGCGATAGATAAGAGAAGTAGGGAGTAAAGGAATCCAGCTACATGAAAAAGGTGGAAAGAATTATCGCGCCGACGGATCTTTCGGAGCTGTCGCGATTGGGACTGGAGTACGCTCTAGACTTAGCCAGAGGTTGGGGCGCCGCGGTGACCGTATACCATGTCGCCAACGCTTCTGAGCTGGCCAGCTACAAGGCTCGATCGCTGGATGACTTGATCGAAAAACATAAAAAAACCTTGGCTCAGTTTTTACAGGACCATTTCGCCCATCTGCTGCCATTGGTTGAAGTGCGCGAACTAGTCGAGGTGGGAGCACCGGCATCGAATATCTTGCAATTGGCTGAAAAGGATCGAAGCGATCTGATCGTGATGTCGACTCATGGCAGAAGCGGCCTGGCGCATATTCTGATGGGGAGCGTGACCGAGGAAGTGGTGCGCAATGCCGTGTGCCCGGTCTTTTCCGTTCACCCGCCCAAGGAGCGCAAATAGGCTGTGGGCGGCAAAAAAAAGAGGTCTGGCGCTGGCGCGATCGCTTCGCCGTTTGTTGTCCGGGGTGTGAAGTGAGCCTACAGAGGAATTCCTTGATACGGAAGGACGTATGAAACTTGCTACCTGGAACGTGAACTCATTGAGAGTGCGGCTGCCGCAGGTGCTGGAGTGGCTGGCGGCTCGCAGCCCCGATCTCTTATGCCTCCAAGAGACCAAACTTGAAGACGAAAAATTTCCGGCGGAGGAAATTATCGCGGCTGGTTATCGGGCGGAGTACGCGGGTCAAAAAACCTATAACGGGGTAGCCATTCTTTCCCGCAAGCCCTCCGAATCGGTGATCGTTGGCATTCCCGGCTTCGAAGATCCACAAAAGCGGGTATTGGCGGCGACCGTGGATGGAATGCGTGTCGTCTGCGTATACATTCCCAACGGCGAGAGCGTGGACTCCGACAAATACCGCTACAAGCTACATTGGCTGGAGCGGTTGACCGCGTGGCTGAAAGGCGAGACCGCCCGTTATCCAAGTCTGGCTCTTTTGGGCGATTTCAACATCGCCCCCGAGGAGCGCGACGTTCACGACCCCAAACTCTGGGAGGGAAAAGTCCTGTTCAGCGAACCGGAGCGCGCCGCGTTCGCCGGCCTGATCCAGCTTGGTCTGGCGGACAGTTTCCGGTTATTCGAGCAGGCTGAAAAGTCTTTCACTTGGTGGGATTACCGCATGAACGGTTTTAAGCGAAACTTGGGGTTGCGCATCGATCACATTTTGCTTTCTGCGGCGCTCGCTAAAGTTTGCCAACACAGTGAGATCGCTCGCGACATGCGCGCCCGGGAACGGCCCTCTGATCACGCTCCGGTCATCGCCGAGCTGGCGATCTAATGAACGATGTCGAGAATATCAAGAGGTGGCTATGATTGTCGTTTCAAACCGCATCCAGGTGGCAAAAGGGCATGAAGCGGAGTTCGAAAAACGGTTCGAGGGGCGAGCGCGGCTTGTAGAAAACATGCCGGGGTTCATTCGTCTGGAGATTCTGCGACCGATTAAGAGCGAATATTACGTGGTGCTGACCCATTGGCAAGACGAGGCCTCGTTTCGTGCCTGGTCCGATAGCGCTGAGTTTCAAGAAGCCCACCGCAACCGCCCGCGGGCGGAAATCTTCGCGGGTCCGAATGTATTCGAAATGCACGAGGTCATACAGCAACCTGCAAAGCCGGAATAAATGAATGCTACGTGGAGTCATGCCGCGTAAATTCGATTAACAACTAAAGGAGGGATTTATCCATGGCGACAAACCCGAAATCGATCGAGTTGCAGAAACAAGAAAAGGTCGAATATGAATGGGGTACGCTCTGGCCCCATTATCATAAGGAAAAAATGAACTGGGCTACGGGTTTTAGAACCAAAGGAGATGTTGACATACTTTTTCTTTCCGGATCGACAGGAAGGGATCCATTCGAGGACGCCCCTTGTAGAACCCCGGATCAGGAACGCGGCGGCAGAGGAAAGGTGGTGGGCGGCATTAAAGAGCAGACGCGCCAATGTCTCGAGGACATAAAAGACAATCTCGAGATCATGGGCGCTTCGCTGAAAAACATCGTCATGTTTCGTTACTTTCTCAAACGCAGAGAGGATGTTTTCGATATGCGCGACGAGATGTATGCGTTCTTCGAAAAGCACGAACCCGATCTGCGGGCCCATCCCCGGCCGGCGACGCTGCTTCGCGGGGTGGGGATAGATTTGCCGGACATGCTCATTGAAATAGAAGCCTGGGCGGCGGTGCCCCGGCAAAAATAACAGCGGTTCATGGACGAGTTGTATGGCTGATTGGAATCGATGGCGTGCAAATGCAGGAGGATATTATGAACAGTGACAAGATCAAGATTTTTTGTTCAATCGTTCTGGTTGCCGTTGCTGTCGGGGTTGGGAAGTACGCCCTCCATGCCGCCGAAAGCCGCGTTTCCATCGGTGTCACGGAAACCATGGAGACGTTCAACCCCTATGGTGACAGCGTGTCGCTCATGTACAGCGTCTGGTGCCAGGTTCTGGGTTGTCTTGGTACCTACGACTTCGATAAGGGGCAGCATGTGGGGATTTTGGTGAGTCGCTGGGAGGTCAAGGATCCGAAAAACTGGATCTTCCATTTGCGTCGGGACATCAAATTCCACAATGGCATGCCGTTGACTGCCGACGATGTGGTCCATTCGATCAACCGTATTCGCACCGACCCGTTCAGCAAACAGCGGCAAAATATTGCCGCCATTGCGAGCGAGACCGCTCTGGACAAATACACCGTGCGCATCACCACCAAAGAGCCCACCGCACCGCTTTTGGAGTACCTCTTTGACCGGATCATGATCACCAGCAAGGCGGTGTACGATAAATATGGCCCGGACGTCGCCGACCGCCAGTATCCGGTCGGCGCCGGGCCCTACAAATTTCGAGAATTGATCCCGGGCCAGCGGCTGGTTATCGGCAAGGACCCGAGTCATCCGATGTGGAAGCAGTATAGACAAGCTCCCGACGAGATCGTCTTTCGCATCATGCGTGAGCCCGAACAGAGAGTCACCGCGTTGCTGAACAATGAGATTCAGATCGCCCAGTTCGTTCCGCCCCATCTGCGCGAGCGAATCGAGCGAAACCCCAACCTCAAGATCACCACGTTTCACACCGCGGAGATCATGTTTCTTGCCATGAGTCCAAAGTTCAAACCCTGGGATAATAAATTGTTGCGTCAGGCAGTGGCCCACGCCATCGACCGCGACACGATTATCAAGACGCTCTTGAGAGGCGAGGCGTCCCGGCTCGATGGGCCTATCGGTGCCGGACAATACGGCTATGATCCCAATTTAAGGCCCAAATACACCTACAATCCGGAAAGAGCGCGCGATCTGGTCAAGCAGGCGGGCTTTCCCAACGGGTTGGACGTGGAGCTGGCAACTCCGGTGGGGCGTTATACCTTGGACAAACAGATCACGGAATCCATGGTGCCGATGCTTAATGCCGTGGGCATCAGGACCAAGCTGCTGACGCCCGAGTGGGCCACACTCTGGGCCAACGTGCAGCAGGGGAAGGTTCCCTTTTATTACATGGGGCGCGGCGGCGTGGTGGACCCCAGCGCCGCGCTATCGCAATATTTTGAGACGGGGGGATCGCCGCGTATCGGCTATTCCAACCCTAAACTTGACGAGCTCTTGTCCGCCGAACGCCAGGCCTTCGACCCCGAGAAGCGCAAAAAACTACTCGGCCAGGCGATGAGCCTGATCACCGAAGAAGCTCCGGCCCACTTTCTCTGGCGCCACCAATTGCTCTTCGGATTGGCCAAGAACGTCGACTATCGGCCCTTGCCGAGCGAGCGCATCTATGGTTGGAACATAAGAGTGCGTTAAGAACTGACTAGGGTCTGAAGTCTCGGGGCTGGGGTTTGTGAAACTCTGGACGCCGGACTCCGGATACCAGACGGCTTACTGCTGCATGCCATTCTGCTAAAAAACCATTGGTTTCGCAGAACCATCACCGCGCCGCAACTTTCTCGACGTAGCACTTCGATTGACTCGTAAGTCGCTATTGCATAGGAAAGAGATTATAATCTGCCAGCGGTCGTGCGACTGCAAACAGAAGGACTCAAACTGCCTGTAAGGAGAGTTTTCACATGGCGAAGGAACGAGTCGGGTACGCGCTGGGCTACGGTAAGTTTACCAATGTTAGGGAAATGGCCGACGTCATGCGGCAGGCAGAGGAGCGGGGATTTGAGATGGCGTTTTTTTCGGAGACCATCGAGCTCATGCGCGACTCGGTCAGCTCGCTCGCGGCCATCGGATTGGCGACCAAGGGTCTAAAACTTGGATCGACTCAAATCGTACGCCTGCGCGGCCCGGTAGTCATGGCGCAATCGCTGGCGACTTTAGACGAATTGACCGCAGGGCGCATGACGCTGGCTCCGGGCGCCTGTACCAAAAGCCACGCTCGCGTCCATGCGTTACCCTTAGAGGTCGGCGCCACGCCCACCGAAGTGCTCAAGGAATATATCGAGTCAATGCGTCTGTTGTTGACGGGAGAAAAGGTTTCCTATCATGGCAAGTTCGTCGATTTTGAAAACGTCGGTTTGGGATGGAAACCGATTCGAGCCGAGATCCCGTTTTACGTTCCGGCCACGGCGACCATTGGTCTCAAGCTCGCCGGCGAGGTGGGGGACGGTGTGGTGTTGAATGCCGTCTGTTCGCCTGAATACACGGCGAATGCGTTAAGAATTATCAAAGAATCGGCGAATAAATCGGGAAGGGATTTTGCCGGATTCGAAGTCGCGCAGATTATCAACTGTTCCATTGAGGATGATCATAAAAAGGCATTGGACGCAGTGCGCTGGGAAGTCGCCACGAAGCTTGATCCGGTGCAAATTTCTTTTATCGCGGCGCCAAAAATGCGCGTCGGCGAACCCTACATCAAAAAAGAGGACATCCCGCTTTTCGAAAAAGCGCACGCCAAAGGGGGCATGGAAGGACTAATCAAGGCTATTCCAGATTCCTATGTCGAAGGGATGACAGCCAGCGGCACGCCTGATGAAGTAAAAAAACGAGTTGAGCAGTATCGCGACGCCGGGGTCAAGATACCGCTTCTGAGACCGGCGGCGGCGCACCAAACCCAGCGGCTGTTGGATTTGTTCGCCCAATAAAAACGGTTTAGCGTCTTGGGTCTAGAGTTATCGATCGGATGAAAGCGAGGTTGCCAGGGAGTTCACTTGTATCTTGACATTGACCGTTTACCGAAAGCCGGCGCCCTTCGGGCCGCACCCTACTGAGCGCGGTCGGTCCTCGCTCCACGAGGAATCACAAATCGCAGATCTCAGATTCCAAATTTGCCCTTTGAGATTTGCAATGTGACATCCCGTAGGGCCGGTGCCCGCGCTCTTTAGGCCTCGACCCTCGGTCGCCTTGGTCGACTTACTTGTGAGCTCCTAAGTAGTAACCCAAACCCTAGAACCGAGACGCGAAACTCTAAACTCTTTTTATCATGTACCGCGCGGGCATCGATATCGGCGGCACATTTACCGATCTTCTCCTGGTGGGCGAAGACGGTAAGGCCTTCATCGGTAAGACGCTGACGACTCCAGGAGATCCGAGTCTGGCCGTCGAAAATGCGCTTGAACCGGCGCTGCAAAATGGCACGGTAAAAGCAACCGAGCGCGGCATGTTGATCCATGGCACCACGCTCGTGACCAATGCGCTGATAGAACGAAAGGGCGCGCCGACGGCGCTGCTCACGACGGCGGGCTTTCGCGATGCCGTAGAGATCGGCCGGGAGCATCGTTACGAGCTCTATGACCTCAATCTTGAACTGCCAAAGCCTCTGGTGCCGCGCCATCTGCGCTTCGATGTACCCGAGCGGATCGCTGCTGACGGGAGCATTATGGAGACGCTGGATGAATCTTTCGTGCGCCGCTTGGTGATCGAGCTGCGCGACCAGGGTATCAAGGCCATCGCCGTTTCCTACCTAAACAGCTTTCGCAATCCCTCCCACGAGCGCCGCACCGGCGAAATCATCGCCGAAGTGGCGCCCGAGATTCGGGTATCCCTCAGCTCGGAGGTGGTGGCGGAGATTCGCGAATTTCAACGCACCAGCACGACGCTGGCCAATGTCTACGTGCAGCAGAGAGTGGCGGATTACCTCGGACAGTTACAACGGCGACTGGACGATATCGGATTTGTCGGAAGCCTATTCGTCATGCTGTCGAGCGGCGGTATTGCCACACGGGAAACCTCATCCCGCTTTCCCGTGCGCATGCTGGAGTCGGGACCGGCTGCCGGGGCCCTCGCGGCGGCTCAAGCGGGTCTACTCTCGGGGCATCGCGACCTGCTTTCCTTTGACATGGGGGGGACCACCGCGAAGCTTTGCGTGATTGAAAACGGGCAGCCTTTGAAGACCCATGAGTTCGAAGTCGATCGCGTCTATCGATTCAGGAAGGGCAGCGGACTGCCGGTTCGCATCCCCGTCATCGACATGATCGAGATTGGAGCCGGCGGCGGCAGTATTGCGCGGGTTGATTCTTTGGGGCTTCTCAAGGTGGGTCCTGAAAGTTCGGGGGCGGATCCCGGCCCCGTTTGCTACGGCCAAGGAGGCGCTGAGCCAACGGTTTCTGATGCGGACCTGGTATTGGGCTACCTCGACCCGAATTATTTTCTTGGAGGCAAAATGCCTCTCGATATCGAAGCGGCGCGTCGCGTTCTGGCGCGTCTCGGCGAAAAGCTGAATATGACCCCGGAACAGGCGGCCTGGGGGATTCACCAGATCGTCAATGAGAATATGGCCAACGCGGCGCGCGCCCATTTGGGAGAGCGCGGCAAAGACCCGCGACGCATGCCACTTTACGCCTTTGGCGGTGCCGGCCCGGTGCATGGTTATCGCGTGGCGGAGATTCTTCGTTTGCCGGCGTTGATCTCCCCCTTCGGCGCCGGCGTGGGCTCGACGTTCGGACTTTTGTCGGCGCCCCTTGCGTTTGATTTTGTCCGCAGCGCCTACGGCCGCCTCGATCAATTGGATTGGCAGTTTGCCAACGGACTACTCGAGGAAATGGTGGCAGAGGGGCGAAAGGTGCTGGAGCATTCGGGTCTGTCCGCCAACGAGATCAGCTATCAGCGCACGGCCGATATGCGCTATATTGGGCAGGGCCACGAGGTTTCCGTGCCGCTGCCGGGTGGGACGTTGGGGGCGAAACATTCAAGCGAGATTACGGCGGACTTCGAGAAGGTTTATGAGGCCTTGTATGGTCGCAAGGGTCCTGAGGTTCCCTTGGAAATCATCAATTGGCGAGTGGTGGCGAGCGGGCCTCCCCCGGAGCTCCGTATTAAACTGTCGCGCCGGGAGTCTCAAGGCGGCGATGCGCGCAAAGGCACACGCCGCGCTTATTTTCCCGAGTGCGACGGCTATGTCGAAACCGCCGTTTACGATCGCTACGCTTTGCAGCCCGGAGTGACGTTCTCCGGGCCGGCAATCGTCGAGGAGAGAGAATCAACGCTCATCGTGGGAGCCCGCGGCCGCGCCGAGGTGGACGAAAGGCTCAACGTCAAAGTGGTATATGCCGATGCCCGTTAAAACTATTGACCCGGTAACTCTAGAGGTGGTTTGGAACCGGTTGCTTTCGGTCGCCAATGAGCAACAGGATGCGCTGATTCGGACGGCTTTCAGCACCATCGTGCGTGAGAGTCAGGATTTGGCTTGCGGGTTGTTTGACACCAAAGGGCGAATGCTCGCCCAGTCCATTAGCGGCACCCCGGGGCATATCAATGCCATGGCCACCTCCATGAGGCATTTTCTCAGCGCTTATCCGCCTGAGAAATTGGCAGCCGGCGATGTTTTGATCACCAACGATCCCTGGATGACGGCGGGTCAAATCAACGATATCACCATTACGACGCCGATTTTTAAAAACGGCCGTCTCGTTGCTTTATTTGCCAACACCTGTCACAGCGCCGATATCGGCGGGCGTATTCTCTCGGCGGAGGCGCGGGAGGTATACGAAGAGGGATTGCGCTTGCCGATCATGAAGCTTTTTGACGGGGGCGAGCCAAACAGAGTCTTGATGCAAATTGTGCGCGCCAATGTGCGCCAGCCCGATGAAGTCATCGGCGACTTTTACGCCCAGACCGCCAGCAACGATGCCGGGGGTCGGGCGCTGTTGGAAATGATGCGGGAGTTCGGCCTCGACGACATCGACGGGCTCGCCGAGGAGATCATTCTACGCTCGGAGAGCGCGGTGCGAGCGGAAATTAGCCGTTTGCCGAAAGGGGAGTGGGCGAGCGAGACCTGGAGTGATGGATTTGAAGAGCCCATATTGATTCGTTGCTCGGTGCGTGTAGTGGGAGACGATATCTTCATTGATTTTACGGGTTCCTCGCCCCAGAGCAACCGAGGGATAAACGTAGTGCTCAATTACACCCATGCCTATGCCAGCTTTGCCATCAAAGCGGCGATTTGTCCGGACGTGCCGCACAACGAAGGGAGCTTCCGGCCGGTTCATGTGAGCGCGCCTCCGGGCAGCATCCTCAATGCGTTGGAGCCGGCGCCGGTGGCGAGTCGACAGGTGATCGGCCATTTCGTGCCGAGCGCAATTTTCGCCGCCCTGTCGGGGGCGCTTCCTGGCCGTTTGATGGCTCCCGGAGCGGACCCCATTTGGCTCAGCGTGTGGCGCAGCCAGGAGCCGCCATTTACGCTAACCCTCTTTCAAGTCGGAGGTACCGGCGCCCGGCCCACTAAAGATGGTCTTAGCGCCGTGGGCTTTCCGAGCGGCGTGGCGGGTGTGCCCGCGGAGGTTATCGAAAGCCTGTCCCCCGTGGTTGTGAAGCGGCGCCAGCTTCGCCCCGATTCCGGGGGCGCGGGCAGGTGGCGGGGTGGGCTCGGGCAATTGACCGAATTCACTAGACGCGGCGATAGCAAATGGAGCGTTAGCTCCATTGCTGATCGCACCGCTTACCCGGCGCCGGGGCTCCATGGAGGCGGCCCGGGCGCGGCGGGAGAGATCGTCTTGAATAATGGGACACGCCCGCATCCCAAAGCGCTTTTGGATCTAAAAGCGGGCGATGTAATGCATCTGAACCTGCCCGGTGGGGGAGGATACGAGGATCCTTATACTCGTGATCCAGAAAAAGTTCTTTGGGATGTGATCGAGGGTTATATTACGATGGAGGAAGCGGAACGGAGTTACGGTGTGGCGGTACGCTACGTCGGTAAACCCGACGCGCTGGTAAAATTGCCAAAGCATTGGCAGCTCGACGCCGCAAAAACTCTCGCGCTGCGCAAGAAGGCGTGAGAGCAAAGACACCCGGAAGTTTGGAGTTGGTAAACAACTCGAAACCCGAGACGTGCGACCCAAGATCGCGTGCGGAGCGACAGCATGGAGCTTAAAGGAAGAATAGCACTTGTAACCGGTGGCGCTGGAGGGATCGGCGGCGCTGTGGTGTCTCACCTGGCGCGCAGCGGCATCAACGGAGTAGCGATTAACTACCGTAAGTCGGCAAAGGCGGCGGAGCAACTCGCCGCCGACATCGAGCGTAGCGGTATCAAAACGCTCGCCCTCCAAGCCGACGTGCGCCGCGACAACGAGGTACGCCGGATGATGGCTAAGGTAAGAGCTTATTTCGGCCGTCTCGATATTCTCGTCAACAACGCAGGGGTGACTCACTGGGTGAAATTGGCGGACCTCGAAGCTCTGAGCGACTCGATATGGGACGATATTTTGGATGTCAACGTCAAGGGTGCGTTTCGTTGCGCGCGAGCCGCTTCCCCGATGCTGGCGGAACACCGTGGCATGGTCGTTAATGTTTCCTCGATTTCCGGCGTGCTGGCGCCGTCAACGATGTCTTCACTTGCTTACGGGACGGCAAAGGCCGCGCTTATTTATTTGACCAAAGGATTAGCCGTCGCCTTGGGGCCGAATATCCGGGTCAACTGTGTCGCCCCGGCCTTCACTGACACACCCTGGATGAGCAAGCATTTTGGTGCGCAGTATGCGCAGGTCATTACCAAAGCGGCGACGGACTACCCCTTGCAGCGCATCGCCAATCCCGAGGACATCGCCATGGCCATCGTCGGCCTGGTAACGGGCGGCGATTTTGTCACTGGACAGACACTGATAGTCGATGGCGGATTGAGCTTGAGCTGAAGTCATGAGATTCGTGGCGGACGAAACTTGAGCACCATAAACCAGTATTAACTCATCCGGTTTCCGGGGAGGATGTTTGCACCACGAAGGGCGCGAAGGACACGAAGATCGGACAAAAAAGAGATTGTAGAATCTTAAAAAATGTTTCTTTCCTTCGTGCTCTTCGTGTGCTTCGTGGTGATATCCATTTTTATTTTGCTTGTGGTTTCGCCGTGATGGACGCTTCGCGGCGAGCGTTAATCTATGAGCAACCTTCATTTAACTCTGGCGTGCGAAGATTACGACCGCATGCGTCCGTTGCGCGATGGCGTCACCAAGCCCGAGGGCATTGAACTCAACTATCTCGTTATGCCGGTGGAGGAGATTTTCTGGCGCATGATGAAATACGAGGAGTTTGACGTCTCGGAGTTGTCAATGGGAGCTTTTTTAACCGCCGCGGCACAGGGTCGCCGGCCGTTCATCGCCATTCCGGTGTTTCCGTCACGAACCTTTCGTCACCGCTGCATCTTCGTCCATACGCCCCGCGGAATTTCCAAGGTCGAGGACCTCAGAGGAAAACGGATGGGCGTACCCGAGTACAGTATGACGGCGGCCGTGTGGCTACGGGGAATGCTTGAGCATGATTACGGCGTTTCTCCCAGCGAGATTCACTGGGTTCAGGCCGGAGAGGAGCATCCCGGTCGCAAGGACCGGGTGGATTTCGCAATGCCGCCGGGCGTGCGTCTCGAGAGCCGGCCAGATACGACTCTCAACGCGATGATCGAGCGGGGCGAGATCGATGCCATGATGTCGCCGCGCATGCCCACCTGTTTTCTCAACGGTTCGCCGAGAGTGGCGCGTCTTTTTCCGAACTATCGCGACGCGGAGATGGCGTATTTCAAAAAGACCGGCTTGTTTCCTATCATGCATGTGATCGTCATCAAGCGTTCCGTTTATGAAAAGGATCCCTGGGCGGCGCAGTCCCTATACAAAGCGTTTTGCCAGGCGAAAGAAATTTGCATGCGGGATCTCTATGACACCAATATTCTTCGCGTCAGTCTACCGTGGACTGCAGCTGAGTATGAGGCGACGCGCGATTTAATGACCGCTGACTATTGGCCCTATGGAATGGCGCCAAACCGCATGAATCTTGAGACGCTGCACGGCTATCTCTTCGAGCAGGGCTTGATCAAGCAGAGACTCAACTTGGACGAGCTGTTCGCCCGTGAAACCGCCGAAGCCTTCAAAGTTTGAAAGAAGGCGCAAGGGATATTGGAAGAAGGCTCGTTGCCCTCAAACCTAGCGGTAGTCGCGCATTCTCCAGGGAGTGAAGACAATGATCTGTGTCGGCGGCGGCAGGGCGATTTTGCTGACAGTCATGGTATAGTTCGATAAATACTTATGCGGCAACCCCTTCACGAACATTTCCAAGAGAGTCTTGTTTTCCCGGTAATGCATAGGAATGGCGATTTTTGGCTTGAGTTGCTGTAAGACTTCGCGCGCCGTATCCGGCGGCATCGTAAAGGTGCCGCCGATGGGAATCATGGCGATATCGACCTTGCCGAAGGCTTTGATTTGTTCGGATGTGAGGGTATGGCTGAGGTCGCCCAAATGGGCGATGCAGAGCGTGCCCAGGTCGAATACAAAAGCGGCGCCCTTCAACGCGTTGCCGAACTGTTGCTGATATATGGGAACCGTGTAGATCAAAACATCACGGATCGTCGTGCTGATTTTGTTCCATTCCGCGCCAAAGTTTCCAAGTCCCCGGAGAATGACGGGGTTGCCTTTCGCCAGCTCGACGTAGTTGTGATTGGGGTGCTCTCTGCCGACGGTGACCACATGAGGGGAGACTTCCGGCGTCATATACATGCCGGGGGCAACCGGATCCGTGATGATCTTGGTTCCTTTTTTGGTGGTGATTTGAAAAAAGTTGTGACCAAAAAATTCCAAAACGGCGTCGGGCGCGGCGGCATAGGCTCGCGACACGACGCCACGGGCAACGTCGGGCTCCCGACAGGCGGCATGGAGGAGAGGCGAAAGTAAAAGAGTGAAGCCGAGAAGCAGGAAGCCGAGCGCGCCAGACCTTCTCATGGCAGCCCGCTATTAGAAACTCACTTTGCGGCCTAATTGCTCGGCCTTGAGAAAGTCGGCGACGTAGGGAGTCGCTGGTTTTCTCATTAGATTTTCTACTGTGTCGACCTGTTCGAATTCTCCGGCCCGCATGACCGCAATGCGATCGGCCAGGGCGAGTCCGTCAGCCAAATTATGGGTTACGTAAAGTGTGGTCAGCCTGTATTCGTGGTGAAATTTCAAAATTTCATGGCGCATTTTGAGCCGGTTCGGCGGATCGATATTGCTCAAGGGTTCGTCCATCAATAATATTTGTGGTGAGGTCGCCATGGCCCGGCCGAGTGCCACACGTTGCTGTTGGCCGCCGGAAAGTTCGGTGGGCTTGCGGTTGAAAAAGCTGTCTTCAATGCCGACCCGTTGCGCCAGGGGTCGCAGGAACTCCCCGATCTTATCAGTAGACCATTTGCGGACTTTGAGCGGCAAGCTGAGATTGGTGTAGCGGTGCTCGTCAAAGACCTTCATATGCGGCCAGAGGGCAAAGTTCTGGAAAATCATCTGCACCCCGCGCCGGCCCACCGGCACGTCATTGACCGGAACGCCGCCGATGAAAATTGTGCCGCTGTCGGGAGTTTCCAGACCGGCGATGAGCCTCAGCGTAGTGGTTTTGCCGCAACCGCTGGCGCCGATGATCACCAGGAACTCGCCGCTGATGACATCGAGGTTGGCTTGATTCAGGGCGATGACGCTGCCGAAATTCTTGCAGAGCCCGCGTAACGCTAAGGATACCACGGCTCGTATGCTAGTCGAGGCTAAGTGAAAAGACAACAATAATCGGGTCTGGTCAAGACAAACTAACTTGGATATGATGGCCCGACTCTAGTAGCCGAATTCGCCTGCGCATGGGGGAGCCGTTATGGGTAAATTACTCGGGCCGGAAGAACTGATCGCCGATTTGCAGCAGGTGTTGCATCAACGACACCCGCGGCCGCATCCGATCCGGCAGTTACTTCTCAGCGGCCGGCTTACCAAGGAGCAGCTTCAGTGGTGGGCGAGGAACCAATTCCATGAGTTTCGTAACATTCACCGCTTCTTCGGCGTTCGTTATCAAAAGTGTCCGATTCCCGAACTGCGCCGCATGCTGCTGGAAAATATGGTGGAAGAGGAGGGTGAGGATCTCTTCGGCGGCAAATATCCCAGCCATCGCGAGCTCTGGGTGCGGTTTGCCGAGGGGCTAGGCATAGGGCGTGAAGATATCTTGAACTACGAACCGCTGCCGGGCATTCGCGCGGCGCTAGAAATGTACGTCTCTCTGGTGCAACAAAGCCATTGGGCGGTCGCCATTGGCACCGGGCTGGTTTTCGAGGGCGGAGGGCCCAAACGGATGAAGGAGGAAAGGGAGGCGCTGGAGAGTTATTATTCGTGGATACCTGCCAGCTCCCTGGACTTCTTTCGTGCCCATGAATACCACGACGAGGGCCACGGCAACATGGTGATCGATGTCATCAAAGGGCATTGCATGGAGGCGAAGCTGCAAGGGGAGATGCGTGTTGCGGTGGAGCAGCGCGCCGATATCATGTGGTTGCAAAACGATTGTATCTACCATGCCTACGTGCGACCGTCGCTGGCGCCGGCGACGATAAAAGATATTGAAGGTCGATTGGAATAGAATACCGCAATGAGTGAGCATTAGAGCGCTCCGGGTTGAAACATGGAAGACAAAACAATTGACTTGCGCAGCGATACCGTGACCAAGCCCACAGCGGCGATGCGCCAGGCGATGGCCGAGGCGGAAGTGGGAGACGATGTCTACATGGAAGACCCCACGGTCAATCGGTTGCAAGCGCGGGCTGCCGAGATTTTCGGCCGCGAGGCGGGACTGTTCGTGCCGTCGGGATCGATGGGGAACCTCGCCTGTATCATGGCGCAGTCTCTGCGCGGCCAGGAAGTCATCTGCGAAGCCGCCGGCCATATTTACAATTATGAAATGGCCTCCATGTCCGCTCTTGGCGGCGTCCTTCCGCGTGTCGTACCCGCAGAGGATGGAATTATGAGTTGGCAACAGATCGCCGACGCCATTCGGGAAAAGGCTTACTATCGCCCGCAAACCGCGCTCATCGCTTTGGAAAATAGCCACAACATGGCGGGCGGAACGGTTTATCCGACCCCAGTAGTAAACGAAATTTGCGACCGCGCGCATGAATCCGGTCTCAAAGTTCACCTTGACGGCGCGCGGGTTTTTAATGCCGCCGCCTATCTTGGGGAACCGGTGGCGCAGATTACCGAGAGATGCGACTCAGTGCAATTTTGTCTGAGCAAGGGACTGGGAGCCCCTGTGGGTTCTATGATCGTTGGTCCACGCGATTTTATCGAGCGCTGCCGGGTGATTCGTAAGATGCTCGGCGGCGGCATGCGGCAAGCGGGGGTCATCGCGGCGGCGGGGTTAGTGGCTCTGGAAGAGGGGCCGAAACAGCTTTTGGCGGATCATGAGAATGCGCAGATCCTGGCCCAGGGGTTGGCCAGGATTACCGGCCTTTCGGTGGATCCCAAAAAGGTTCAGACCAATATCGTTATCTTCGACATCAGCCGAACCGGCATGACCGCACAGCAGTTCGTTGCACGGGTGAGCCGGCGCAAAGTTCTTAGCGGCGCGGTGGACCGAGCGAGAATTCGCATCGTAACGCACCGCGATGTCAGTCGCGCCGAATGCGAGACAGCCATAGGAATTATTGGCGAAGTGATCGGTGCCGGGTTCTAGCCGCCCTGCGCCTTTCGTTTTTTGGCTCCCTGTATGGAGCGCAGCGCGTCCTCTGCCACGATGCGGCCTACCGGACCGATGCTGTAGCAAGCCTGGGTGACTTTCCTATTCGAGTCGAGAATAAAGTTCGTGGCGTGGATGATTCTTCGTCGCTCTTCCCAATGAGCCCCGACTTTATCCGCGTCTCGCGGCACCTCGAGTCCGTAGCCCACGGGAAAAGCGGCACTTACCCGGTCGACCATTTCTTTCGCTTGCTCCAAGGGATCCACCGACAGAGCGATAACATCGACGTTTTCTTGTTTGAATTGCTCCATATGAGCTTGAAAGTCGGCTAACTGCCGAACGCAGTAAGGTCACCAAACGCCGCGGTAAAAGATCACCACCGCGTAATCGCCGTGAAGATCCTTCGGGATGTTCATCGTCCGCCCGTCGGTGGTCTGCACCGTGTATTCGGGAAAGTTGTCTCCCGCGTTCAGTTGCTTTCTCCTTTGCATGGGCTCAGCCGCTTAATCCGAGTAATTTCGCTGCGTTTGTACCCAGGACTTTTTTCTTGTCGTCGGCGGAGATTTTGAGAGCATGGACGACGTCGACGGATCTCTTGAGGGCGATGGGCACGGGGGGAAAGTCGCTGCCGTATACCACATGGTCGATGCCAACGGTATCGATGGCGCACTGCACCGCGGGCGGATGGAGCGACACGGTATCGAGATACAGTTGCGCGATGTAGCTGGCTGGCGGCCGGGTCATGACATCCGGCTCCCAGGGCCCGAAACTCAAATCCTTTCTCAGCTCATAGCCGAATCCATAACGCCCCGGCAGCATCGGCAACGCGCCGCCTACGTGAGCGCAAACCATTTTAAGCTTGGGAAATCTTTCCAAGCCGCCGGTAAATATAAAGCGTGTTATGGAAAGCGCCGTGTCGAAGGGTCTCCCGAGCATCTCCGGAAGACGAAATATCTCCATTTTTTCATTGCCGATGGTCACCTTGGGGGGATGCACGAAGACGGGGACGTCGAGCTTCGTCACTAGCTCGAAAAACGGCGTGGCGCGCGGCGAATCAAGATACTCGCCATTGACGCTGGAATTGATCATGATGCCTTTGAGTTTATAGTCCTGAATTGCCCGTTCGGTTTCCTGTAAGATCTTCCCATCGTCGAACGGCACCGAACAGGCGAGTCCCAACAGCCGCTTGGGATGCTTGGTCGTCAGCTCCGCCGCGTGTTCATTGAAATCCCTGACGACCCGTAGCGCATCGGCGCCGTCCGGAGAGCGGATCCAATTGTTGCCGAATACCGTGATATCCACTCCGGCTGCGTCCTGCTCCCTAAACAGGCCGTCGAGGTCGAAAATCGACCTGGGCGACTTGGGATGAAACCAGCTCTGGGGCATCAAATGGGCGTGACAGTCGATCACCATAACACGTAACCTCTCAAGTCCTGAACATACGTGGTCCCCGAGGCAAATGTCAAATTTCATTATTTCCAGGCTGAACATTCATCTCACTTTGGTAAACGATGCCGTATCATGTTAAACAATTTTCCATGAGTCGCGGCAAGGAAGTCATGGAGCGCTTGATTCGCGGGGCGATGGGGGAAATAAAAGCCGATCTCATCGTTACCGGCGCAAAGCTAGTTAACGTCTACACCGGCGAGATCATCGATGGCGTCGAAATTGCCGTCTTGGACGGCCGGATTTGCTACGTCGGACCGCGGGCGCGCCATGCGCAGGGAGAGGCCACGGAAGTGCTCGATGCGGGCGGTTGTTGGATAGCGCCAGGGTTCATCGATGCCCACACCCATATCGGCCATTATTGCCGGCCCTATGAGCATCTTCAGTCCTATCTTCCTCGTGGCACAACGGCTCTGGTCGCATCATGCGATGAATTGGGAACGGTCTTTGGCACTCGCGGTATGAAATTTTTTCTCGACGAGGTTGAAACTCATCCGCTGCGCGTCTACACCCTCCTCACCATGGTGGCGCCGCAGGATCCCTGGCTCTGCAACACGGCAACTTTTACCGACTCCGAGGTTGCCGCAGCGCTGGACGATCCCCGAGTGCTGGGCATGGGGGAGATTGTGTCGTGGCTGCGGCTGCTGCAATGCGACGGCGAGCTTCTCGAGCGGTTGGCCGCGGCCCATCGCCGTGGCCAGATCATACATGGTCACACTGCCGGAGCACGGGATCAAAAACTCTGCGCAGTGGCCGCCGCGGGGATTTCCTCCTGTCACGAACCGATCCAAGCGGCGGATGCCCTGGAACGACTACGGCTCGGATATTGGACCATGCTGCGCGAGGGTTCATTGCGGCAAGATTTGGCGGCAACGTTAAAACCTCTAATCGAACGCGGCATTAGCTTGCAGCGGCTTATATTAGTCACCGATAGCATGTTGCCGGATGATGTCGCCGAGCGCGGGCATATGGACCATGTGATCCGTCGAGCCATTTCGCTCGGAATGTCTCCTGTTCAAGCCATCCAGGCCGTGACGCTAAACGCCGCGACCTACTCCAGTCTGGAGCAGGATATTGGCGGAATCGCCCCGGGACGATTTGCCGATCTCGTGTTGCTCGACGATCTTGCCGGGTGCCGCGTAAAGCAAACCCTGATAGGCGGAAAAGTGGTGGCGCGAGACGGCATCTCCCTGATGCCGGACTGTCCGCTTTCCCCGCCTGAGGAAATGTTCCACAGTTTCAAGTTGTCGCCCGCCGTTGCGCTGGAGAGATTTAAAGTTCCCTGCCCTAAAGATGGCGCAAGAATTCGCGTCATGGAGCTGCTCAATCAAACCATTACGGCGGAAAAAATTCTCGGCGTTGAAGCTTCTTGTGGTTTTATCGAAGCGAGCCCGGCAAACGACCTGATGAAAGTAGCGATGTTCGATCGGCATGGGGGGAGCGGTAAGCCCGCCATCGGATTTCTCATGGGCCTGGGCGCTAAAGTCGGAGCCATCGGGTTGACAGTAAACCTCGACGAGAACACTTTGATGGTGGTGGGGAGCGATGATGCCGACATGGGGCTTTGCGCCGATGCATTAATCGAATGGGGCGGTGGGGTGGCGGTTGTCGATGGCGGCGAGGTTCTGGCAAAAATCGAGTTGCCCTTGGGCGGTCTCAGCTCTTTGGCGCCGTGGCGGGAAGTGGGCGGCGCATTGAGCCGCATCCAACGCTGTCTAAGAGAGCGGGGCTCGCTGTTCCCCGGTCCGCTGTGTCCCCTGATTTTTTTGAGCTTCGTGACCCTGCCTTCGCTCAGGATCACGTCGCGCGGTTTGGTCAATGCGAAAGAGCGCAGAATCGTTTCTTTATTCGTGGATTGATGGGGTCAAGAGGCACTTTCTTTTTTAGGCTCTTGGCGCAGCGGCAACACCCGCCCTTCCTTTTTCATAGAGATATGGCCTTCGACAATAGCGCCATCGCCGATAATCAAGCTCTGCGCGCTCATGTCACCCACCACCGATCCCGGCGGTTGAATTTCCAACTTCTTTTCCGCTTGGACATCGGCCATCACTTTTCCTTGCACAAGGATTGATGCGGCGCTGACCTTGCCTTTGATGGTTGCTTGCTGAGCGATGGTGAGATGGGCTTGCGCGATGATCTCACCTTCGACTTCTCCTTCTATGGTAGCCGGTCCGTCAAAATGCAGCTTGCCGTTGAGCTTTGTCCCAGGGCCAAGGTAAGCGGTCAAATCTCCGGATAAATTTGCAGGTTTGTTTGTCTCTGCCATAATGTCCCCCTTTTCAAATGCTAGGGCACTAATATAAAAGATGTTTTTCACTTTGTCCACGGCCCGAATGTAGTAGTTCCAAATTTGAATTTTCCTATTGAGTATCGCCGCATGGATGATTTTTTCGAGAGCGGTGGTCGGTCTGACGAAGCGCCCGCCACAACTCTTTTGCGTCGGGCCAAGAGTGTCTGATATAAACTGTCAAAACAGGATGCGACCCAACCATAGAACGGCATGGACTGAATGCCGCCCCTGGGGGATTTACCATGGAGATCAATGACTTAAGAGATTATCTCGACCTTCTTGATGAGTATGGCGAACTACAACGGGTCGCCACCGAGGTCGATTGGAACCTGGAAATGGGTGCGATTACGCGTCGCTGCTATGATCTTGGAGAGGCCGCGGCGCTGTTTGAAAAGGTCAGAGGCTATCCCCAGGGGTTTCGCGCTCTGGGCGCACCCCTGGGCACCAGCCTTAGGCGCGGCCATTCCCTGTTCGCCCGCACCGCCTTGGCCCTTGGAATGCGGCCTGGGGCCACGGCTAAAGAAATTATGGCGGCCTATCTCGAGCGCAAAGAGAAGCTCATTCCGCCCATCTCTGTACCCACCGGGCCGTGTAAAGAAAATATTATGCTGGGCAATGATGTCGATGTGCTCAAGTTTCCCATTCCCTTAATTCACGGCGGCGATGGCGGCCGCTATATCGGCACTTGGCACACGGTGATCACGAAGGATCCGGGTAGCTCTTGGGTGAACTGGGGAATGTACCGATTGATGGTGCATGACCGCAATACCCTGGGCTGTCTCTTTCCCATGCAACAGCATATCGGTCAGATGTATCAAAAGTATGAAGCGATGAACCGGCCGATGCCGGTGGCGGTTGCCATCGGGGGGCAACCGGTGATTCCCCTTGTGAGCTGCGTGATGATTCCGCCTTATGTCAACGAAGCCGACGTCGCCGGCGCGTTGCAGGGCGCTCCCATCCCTTTGGTCAAGTGCGAAACCATCGATTTGGAAGTGCCTGCCACGGCGGAGATCGTTATCGAAGGAGAGGTGTTACCCCATGAGCGGCGCATCGAAGGACCCTTTGGCGAGTATATGGGTTACGAGGCGGGGAAGTCGTCGCCCAAGCCCATATTGAAAATTAGAGCCATCACCCATCGTCACAATCCGATATTGCCCTTCTCCAACATGGGGATGCCGATCCATGAAGGCCAGACGGCGACGGCGCTGATCAAAGGCGCCGAGATTTACGCGGAGCTAAAAAAAATGGGGTTGCCGGTGCAGGGAGTCTTTTGCCCTCCTTGGGCCGTCGGTCATATGGCCGTGGTTTCCACCGAAGTGCCCTTCGTCAATTTTGCCCGGCGCGTGGCGCACTCATTGTGGGCGACCAAGCCGGGACTGTTCACCTATTATATCGTCATCGTCGAGCCTGACGTGGATCCCACCAACATGGATGAAGTACTCCATGCGATCACGACGAAATGCCATCCCGTGAATGGCATTTACCCGGTGCCCCACAACCCGGGATTTCCCGTGCTATTGCCTTTTTTGCCCCCCAAGGAGCGGCTCATCGGCGACGCTGCCGGGGTCATTTTTGACTGCACCTGGCCCAAAGACTGGCCGCCGGAAAGCATTCCCATAAAGGCGAGCTTCGAGAATCTGTGGCCTAAGGATATACAGGAAAGAGTATTGGTGAATTGGCAGGCCTACGGTTTTGGAAAAAATAAAACCTAGCTCAGGGTGAGGAAGTGGGTAGCCATTCGAGAGAGCTCGCAGGAATCAATGTTGCTGCTCCGGGATTCTGCTGTTTTTTTCGACTCCCCACGGCGACTCGGCAAACCAATGGTCGAGTTCGGCGGCTGGCTTAGGCCGGCACATGGAAAAACCCTGGGCTGCATCGCAGCGGAGCGTCGCTAGACGATCGCAAATTTCCGCAGATTCAACGCCTTCAGCAACGACTTTTAACCCCAGGTTGTGGCCCAGTTCGATAGTGGAGCGCACGATGACGGCATCGTTATCGTCAAGGATCATCTGACTGACGAAACCCTTGTCGATTTTAATCCCGGCAACCGGAAGTTTCTTTAAATAGCCGAGTGACGAGTACCCCGTGCCGAAATCATCGATATAAGCCCGTACACCCATCTGCCAGAGCTTATGGAGCGCCTCAGAAACGTGAACCGCATCCGCCATGATGACGCTCTCGGTGATTTCCAACTCCAGACTGTGCGGCGGCAGGTCCCGTTCTTCGAGCAAACGGCCAATGGATTCGGGCAGGTGATGGTCGTAGAAGTTTCTTGGCGATAAATTCACCGCTACAGGCATATCGAGTCCTTCGCGGCGCCAGTCACGGCACTGGTCCAATGCGGTGCGCAATACCCACTGGGTCAGCGCATGGATCAGCCCGGTGCGCTCGGCGACGTAAATGAATTGATGGGGTTGAACGAGTCCGATTTGCGGATGGTTCCAACGTACCAGCGCCTCGACTCCATAGGTCCGCTTGCTCTCGAGGTCGACCTTGGGCTGGTAGTGGAGCAGCAACTGGTTTTGTTCGATCGCCTGGCGCAGTCCTCCGAGGTAGGCGAGTTTCTGTTGTCCGTAGGGGTCGTCAGCGGGAGCGTAGAGCGCAAAGTCGCGTCCCAACTGCCTGGCCCGATCCAACGCGATATGCGCTCGTTGAATCAAGAAATTGGCCTCTTGCCCATCCTGCGGGTAGCAGGCCGCGCCGAGCGTCGCGGAAAGGTCGATGGGAATTTCCTGCGCGAAGCAAGGCGCTTCGAGCATGCGCAATAGGTTGGTGGCGATGACCTCAAGAGTATTTTCCTTGACGTGGGGAAAGATCGCTGCGAATTCGGTGCCGCCGAGCCGGCCGATGGTCGCGCAATTGTGGGTTGCAATGGCGAACCGCCGGGCAACCTCGCGCAGCAACGAGTCGCCATTTTGCCCGCCCAGGGTGTGGTTGATTTCGCGAAACCGATCCAAGCCCAAGACGAGAACGGCAAAACCTGAGCTCTCTTTGCGCGCCGCCTGGATCGCTTGCTGCAACTGCTCGTGGAAATAATTGCGGTTTGGCAAATTGGTCAATGGATCATACTCAGCTAGATAACGCAGTATCCCTGCCGGCTTCGCGCGTCCCTTTGGACGGCGCAGCTTGCTCATTTTCCGTCTCACTGCCGGCAGAAAATCCGCCAAGTGATCGCTCCGTGCCGAGGTCGATGGAGAGCCCGGTTGGCTTCGATTGGCGCGAATGATTGTTCGCGGGAGCGCTAGGAAGGGGATCTGCATGCCGCTTTTTTTAAGTAAGGCGCGCGCCGCCTCGCCCGGAAATTGCGGCAAGGTCGTGTCGCCGACGATAAGATCCCAGGGTTGTCTGGCGAGGGCGAGACTCATCTCGTCAGCGGTACTGACTCGCTGCGAGATCGGACTAAAGCCGCCGCGCCGCAGTTGACGCAGTAAAGGCGCGGTATCTTGGTTCAAGTCTACGATTAACAGGAGGCGCAGCGATCGGCTCATTTTTCTCCGGTTGAAATGCCAGGGTAACCGATACAATCCATAACAGACAATGCGCTGAAATGCCAGAAAAACGCCACTGTAATTCGACAAATTACGGGTAGACTTTAGTCGGTGAAAGGCATCTGGGGATAGTGAGTGCCGCCTTGGGCGCGCGCTTGGACTGGGGGAGCAACGGCACTATGTTTTACTGATTCGGGAGCAAAGTTACCGGGAGGAGCTACAATATACTTGCAAACCTATTCGGTAGCAGGCGCGCTATTCTCTTCCTCTTGAACCCATTCTTGGAAACGGCTTTCCAGAATACGCCATTGCCCGCCGACTTTGAACGCGGGGATCTGGCGATGTTGAATCATGCGGTGCAGGGTACGCTTGGAAATTTTTAAAATTTCAGCGGCCTCAGCGAGAGTTAAAAGCTTGATTGCTGAATCCATTTTCTTCATAAAAAATTGCTCTTGAACGAGCCTTGATAGAGCAAGTCGTATGCCAGACTTTATGAGTTTTATAACTGTTTGTTTTTGAATGATGTGACGCAAAACGGAATTGAGCGGGGCGCGCCAGTTTGGGCAAGAATCGACATTTTCAGTCTGACACGGACAAAATTGAATTAGTCGGCATCGAGCTAAGTGCGCTTGATTTACTATTTCTTCCCATTGCTGCGATTCTGATGCATTCGATTTCAGGTGAAATTCAAACGGAGCGATAGCTTTCTGTGATTCGCCCAAAGTCGCAAGGGGCGCCAAGAAAAATCATAATATCACTCGGAATGAATTAGCAGGTGCGGTCTATTTGAGATCCTTATAGCGCTCCATTTCGCGAAGGTAACGAGCGATTTTGTTGCCGAGCTGGCGTATCCGAATCAAGGTGTCTACTCTACACAGTTCCGGTGAATCGTAACCGCGCACGGCGACTATCAATCGTGTTTTGGCACTAGGTGGTGGTGGTTGGACGGGCGGGGGCGAGGAGAGGTTGTTGCAAGTGGAGCCCCGATCAGCTCGCCAACGGCGCAACCGTGGCTCGATGATGTGGTAGACAAGCCAAAGGCCGGCGATAATATTTAGGGCAGTAAAGAAATAAACCAGCCCCTCAGCCGTTACTCCCATTTGCCGCAAAGTCCCTTCAATGGATAGCGTTCTTTAGGTTCTGTCGTAGCCGTGTGGCGAAAAGAAAACAACTGGACTTTCGTCACCCGGGACCTAGGTGCCGGTTTCCGTTCGGAGAAAAGCTTCACTACGGCGGATTGATTTAAGGCAGGAAAGGTAATGGATTCGAGATTGGTGCGAGGAGGGGGATTTGAACCCCCACGCCGTTTCCGGCACTAGCCCCTCAAACTAGCGGTAGGCAAAAACGGATTCGTGAAAAAGGACGGGGAGTTAGCGATAACTTCCCGTTTTTTTTGATCTATCGGCCCTTGCTCGCATTTAGTCAGATTGTTCACATTGCCCACGAATAGCCCCATTTTCTCGAAAAATTGTTCCCGTGGTGTTACCGGGGAAATTGGTTGTGCTTTTTTCTCGTGTCTTAATTGTGCTAGAAAAGCACGTTTCGCAGTAGCGAGGTTTTAACGTGGGAGAACGCTTGATTTAAGTAACTTGAGAAAGGGGGGAATCGTGGTAGGAGGATTGAGTGTCGGCGACTTCGTTGTAGTGCTAGCCGCGATTTGTGGGGTTGTTTGCCTCATTGGGGGGCTAATACTCTTATTCAAAGAACAACGCGTTATAGATCCGAAGAGCAGAGATAGGGTCGAAATTGAAATTCCCTTGTTTGGTAAACTTAGGTTAAATTTCCCAGCGGCAATCGCACTTCTGATAGGAGGCATCCTGGTTGGTTATCCCATGTGGAGCGCACTACAGAGCGGGCCTAAGCTTCGTGTTTCGGGCAAAATTCACCTGAAACCGGGCGAGATCGTGTCTGGGATAATGATAGGCATACTTCCATCCTCGCATCTCATTCAAGTTGGGACGGACGGTAATTATTTCCGCAATATTCCGCGAGGGGAAGACGGGATGATGTACCACGCTATAATTTATTCATACAACACCAGGCCTCCAATTTTTCACATGGGAGTGGTAAAATTTGATGCAGACGGGCGTGGGACCTTTGATTATATACATTCGGGGAGTAGCGCAAAATGAAGTATATTTATCTCTCTTTATTGGGCATTCTGCTTGTCTTGCTTTTGTTTTGGCAAGGTCAAGCAGAAGACTTAAGGCTTGTGCAGGGCGAAGTGCTAACCTATACCGGCGAGCCACTTGCGCATCAACCACTACTTATTGAAGGGCGAAAAGAAACGAGCTGGTTAAATTTTTTCCGGCTCCGGACTAGCACTGATAAAGTCAAAGTGCTTTTATTCACTGACGAGCGAGGATTCATTCAAGTGGTCGATTTGCCCGCGGGACATTACACCCTTAAGCTTTTACAGTCGGGCAAAGTGCCTGTCACCCTAAAAGAATTTAAATTAACTCGACCGTATAAAACGTTCGATGTTAGCACCAAGATTCCAATTAAAGAATCTCTCAAGGTTAAGGAACTCTTGGATATAGACGTATCGAAGGGTTTAAAATTAGAAGAGCGAAAATAATTGACGATCCAGGGGGCCCGTTTCAATTTTACGGTGTGCATACCGTTAATGCAGCGTTCGACTCTCCGATTCAACTTGCGGTTTGTATTCCTGGGCATCTTTCCACTGACTCACGAAATCAAGCACGATCCTCCTTGCATCTTCGCCATGCCGGCCGTCGAGGATCTCCACCACCTGCCGTAGGGTGTCGATTTCAATCCGAGTGAACTGGATTGACTCAGCGGTTTTCTTAGCTTCACGTTCCCGGCGCCATCGGCGGCATTCCGTGACGCCGATCCCGTAAACGAACCAAAACCCGCACATCGTCGTTAGCGCGACAAACCAGAATGCGATTGAGTCAGACACCCCCCCCCTCCGCGAATAGGGGCCAGCTATAGTCTAGGATGCAAGGAGAGGTCAAGGGGTGGGGAGCTTGTGTCTAGTCTAGTGGGGGGGTATTGTTTCATTCTCTATGGCAGAAGCCAAACATCTTGAAAATGCACCGATCACAGAAGCCATCATCGATTTTAGGATTAAACCAAAAGAGGGCTTCCGGGTGGACAAATTCCTTGAATTGAAGAGCGCATTGGCGAAAGAGTATCCAAAGGTGCAGAAACAGCAATTAATAGAGGGGGGGTTTGAAATCGCGCCGGGCAAGCCCGTGAAGGTTTCCAAAACAGAGGGCATAGGAGGGTATTGGTTTATATCTTCCGACGGCCTAAATTTAGCGCAATTCCGAGTAGACGGGTTTACATATAACCGATTTAAGCCCTATACCGACTGGGAAGCCGTATTCCCTGAAGCGTGGAGACTATGGGGTGTATTTAAAGATACCGGAGCGGTAGAGTTCGTTACTCGCATTGCCACGCGATTTATTAACCGACTTACCCTTCCAAGCCCAGTGAGCGATCTTGACAGATATTTGACCGTTCCCCCTCAGACCCCGGCGGGTATTTCGGGCAATACCGCCAATTTTCTAACCAGGATACTCGTTGATATCAAAGAAATCGGTGCGGCCGCCAGTATTACGCAGGCCCTAGACAAGAGCGTTGACCCCAATACGATTGTGGTTATATTAGATATCGACGTTTTTGTGCAAAAGCAGTTTAGGCTAGCAATTGATGACAGTGTTATGATAAAAACGTTTTCTGGTTTACGTGATCTCAAAAATCGGATATTCTTCAGCAGCGTTACGGATGAAACATTGAGGCTATTTGAATGACTACTATAGCTATGCGGTTTGACGGATTTTTGACGCCCCACACGGACCGTGGCATCGGCAATGACGCGGTGGTATTGCAAGGTCGATTCCTAGATTTCCGCAGGGAAATCTCACATTCAGAGAGTTTAGGCAAGTCATACCGCGACGCCCGTAATGCCCTATTAGAGGCTTATTGGGAATGTGGAACTAATAACTGGGACGGGTACGGCGCCGCGGCGGTGAGCTTGGGTGATCTTTGTACAGCGATGAAATTTATATCAATTCTACCGACATCAATTCCAACACCCGAGGTTTCGGTTGATCCAGATGGGGAGTTTTCTTTTGATTGGCACAACAAAGATTGCGACGTGCTTTCCCTGAGCATAGGTCTTCACGGTAGAATCAGTTATGCCGCTCGTTTCGGTGAGAGTCGAACGCATGGCACGGAGTACTTTGCCGATGAGCTTCCACCCGCTGTTATTGCGAATTTGGAACGTCTTTTCTGTTAGCAGGGTTTCCAATCTTTCACCCGCGGATCCAATAAGCCACTTTCTGACACACAAAAATCATTTCAGTCCGCAAAATAATCGCGTGAAACCCGCCCCATTTCTACCCCGGGCGAACAAAAAAATATCGGGGAGGCTGGAAACATCGGTGTTCGCAACTCGAGACCTATCTGAAAGTCAAATATGGAACCTGGGTAGGGCTTACCTCCGGAAAACTCGTATTTATGGTTGTGCTAATCTGCAAGTGGGAGTAGCGGAGAAAATTAAACTGCAGGTGGTGATTGATAACTCCCCCCGAAGGCACGGCAACATACTTGGTTGGCCCCCAGAAAAAGACGCGCAGAAAGACCTGGCGTTAGACTTAGCAAGGCATTCCGGATTAAGGATTCTTCCTTAATCACAATTAATTGGCCGTTCCCAAACGGAACCGCCAATAGATACACGTCCCACTCTTTCCGACCTTGGCATAGACCGCAAAACTTAGCTGCGCCAGCATGGCTCAATTTTTTTCTTGCGAAAACGGCCGGGTTACCCTACCCTAAAAACGACCAACAGGGGCTCTAGGTTTGCTGCCGAAAAGCCGGCCCTCTCACCGGCCTGAGCCCCAACCAATCTTGAGAGCGCGTCAAGGAGAGATGGCGCTAATGGCGAAAGAAAGAAATTCTACTCATAGGTATGACGGGTTTTTAAAAGCGCTCGAGCAGCATCTTGCGTTCTTGGATACCGACGAAGGTAAGCGCTTTATATCTCGTCATCGGATGTCATTTTATGAATCCAATTATCAAGAGAGTTTAAAGAAAAGTCAGGTTAAGGAGTCTACCAAAGGCAATCCGCTATGGGCGTGGCGAGCAATTTTAGAGTGTTTGAACACTAACATGGAATTTCCAGAATCGGTGCGCGGATATCTCAAAGAAGTTGCCTTCGGCGTTTGGGCACTATCACAACACCCAGGGAAGCATTCCATACGAAATTTAGACAGCACGGTTAGCGAAATTTTGGGATTCAAGCGAGCTGGAAAGAAGGGGCGAACAAATATACTCTCGCGGTTTGCAAATGACGGGAAAGACCTAGAGCTTGCGAGCGCTGTTGAATTGAAAATTTTGGAAGGAAACAATTTGACAGATGCAATCTACTTGGTGGCGACGGAAGTCAAGATAAGTAATTCGACAGTTAGGAGGGCTTGGGAAAAAAATAAGGATCTCTATCACGCCGCATTTTCAAAAAGTCGCTGACTTTTTGAAACCTAATTCCCTTTACTCCGCACCTGATCACGGTTAACCTTGCTCCATGATCACGGAGCAGAAATTCTTGAGTGTGACACAGGCCGCGCGCGCCCTAGACCTTTCGGCCGACTCGATCCGGCGCCTCGAGCGTGCTGGGATTTTGCCCGCCATTCGTGTCGGGAAGGGTGAGCGCCTTTTTACTCCGCAGGATGTTGAAAATCTCGCCGCTGAGCGCGCAAGGGTTAAAACTCAACGGCTCTCGCGCGTATAAAAGCCTGCGACAGCTCGCGGCGGGCAAAAGATAGGGCCCGCGACGGCTGGCACCGGCGGGCCCAAAGAGGAATTGATGAAAAAATCTTTACAGGAACCAAGCACAGCGTGTCAAGCTCGGCGAGCGTTGATCGAATTTCGAGGCGGCAAAATTTGCGCGATTTTCCCGATCGCCGATTCGGACGCCGAGCGCGACGAAATAATTAACGCTCTATGGAGTCTCTTAAATTTCGAGCCCAAGCGGCAGGCCGCATGAGTGTCAAAGTTATGGCGCGCGTTTGGGCGCAATCCACCCGCAAAGACGGCGAGTTGCTTGTCATGCTCGCCCTGGCGGACTTTGCCAACGATGCGGGTGAGAGTTGGCCGTCAATACCCATTTTAGCAGCAAAAGCCCGGTTGACCGAGCGGCAGGTTAGGCGCGTACTTACCAGGCTTGAGGAAGCGGAGGAAATACGCCGGGTGCGTAGCAACGGGGGCCGGAATCAACGGAGTCACTACTTTATAACGGTAGCCGAAAACCCTGACAAATTTACCCTGAAAGAATTACAGGGTAAAAACAACACTGTTATTAGCGACCACAAAACCCTGACGCCCATGTCAGGGGCAACAAACCGTCATAGAATCGTCAATAGTGCGTCGCGCAAAGAGCAGCGCGACCCGAGCGACCGTAACCCTAACGTAAAAGTCTTTATTGACCATTACTGTGAAGAGTACCTAGAGCGCTTTAAAGAAAAGTACGTGGTGACCGGCAAAGACGGTGCCCTAGTTAGACGCCTATTGCAGACCTACCCCTTAGACCGCTTAAAAAGTCTTGCCCTACAATTTCTCAACAGCGCCGACCCCTGGGTGAGGCACCACGGCGGCTATACCATCGGGGTATTTGCAAGCCAGATCAACAAACTCGTTTCCACAACCGCCACGGAGCCGAGACCCAGGCCGGTGCTTGAGGCAATTTCTTGAACGCGCCGCAAAACATTCAAGCCGAAAGCGGATTGATTGCCGCCTGCATTGCCGAGCCGGCGCAAATTCCAGCTATCAGTTTAATCGTCTCGCCGAAGGATTTTTACTTACCGCGGCACGAAAAACTATTCGCGGCACTGATAAGCATGTCGGAGGCAAGCGAACCAATTGACGCGGTAACCCTTGCCGATCGGGCAAGGGTTGTTTCCTTCGATGACATTACCGCGTTATGGGAAACTTCCCTACCATCACACGCCGAGCATTACGCCAGAATCATTCGTGAGAGCAGTATCAAACGGCAGCTCGTAACAACTATGGCTGAGCTTTCCCAACACCTCAGCGAGAATGGCGCCGGGAGCACTGAAGCCCTATCGCAGCTTGACGCCATGGTGAGGCGTTTTTCAGAGACGGCAAAGTCACCTTTCTTGAGCGCCAAGGATTTGGCCGGCACAGCCATTAGCGCGATCGAGCTAGCGCAAGAAGGCGACCGCGAAAGCGAGCTAACGACCGGAATCGCCGCGGTGGATCGGGCGCTAGGCGGCTTGAAGCGCGGCGATCTTGTAATTCTCGCCGGTCGCCCCAGCATGGGGAAAACCGCTCTTGCTTGCAACATCGCCCACAACGTCGCCCTAACCAGCGAGTCTGTTTGCTTTGTTAGCATCGAGAGCCCGGCGCAAAAGATTTTCAATCGGCTGATAGCGGCTTGGGCGGATATCGATAACCAGAAAATTCAAGCCCTGCGGTTGAATGACTTTGAAACCAGACGGGCCACAGAATCCGCAAGGGCCATTGGCGATTTGCCAATATACTTCATCGAACGCGAGCGGCGCTGGGACAAGATCCAAAGCGCCATACGAGCCCTGAAAGTCAAAGATCCGTCTTTGAGCTTGGTCATACTGGACTATGTCGGCTTAGTGCGGACAGGTTACCGAGTTGAGCGCTACCAAGAATTAGGGATCGTCTCCGGTGACTGTAAACAGCTTGCCCTCGATCTAAATGTTTCATTCCTACTTTTGAGCCAGCTAAACCGCGCTGTTGAGGGTCGCCAAGACAAGCGCCCGAGCCTGTCCGATCTTCGCGAGAGTGGAGCGCTAGAACAGGACGCCGATATCGTTGGGTTGCTCTATCGAGTTTTTTATTACAACGAGAGCGCGGACCCGCACGACGCCGAGCTCGATATAGCCAAAAACCGCGACGGCGCCACGGGGATTATTCGACTTCATTTCGATCCGGCCACGGTAAAATTTTCAGACCCGCGGGCGGGCGATTCGCAACGCGCTGACATGCGCATAACCGCGGGTGGATTGTAAAAAGAATCAATGAAGCTTCTAACTGTTGAACAAACCGCCGACGCACTAGCTGTTTCCCGCGCGACGATCACGCGCATGATTGCTTCACGCGACCTGCCGGCTGTCTGCTTGCGAGCCGGTAGGCGTAAGAAAGTGTGGCGGATTAGGCCCGAGCAATTAGAAAAGTGGCTGACAAGAAAAGAGGGCCGGGGGGTGCAAAGTGCAACAGACTAGAAAACTCAAAGAATACGAAAGAAGGGTGCGTGCCGAGAATAAACGAACAAAGCGCGAAGAGCGCAGAAAACAAAGACGAAAGGACGCCATAAATGAAAAGCCTAAATAACTTTCCCGAATACATCGAGACCGTGGAAGCGGTCCGCCGTTTGAACTTAGAACTCGACAGCATCTCGAAACGGCGAGGAGAAATTGAAACCAGACTGCTTCGACCAAAAGTGTTAACCGACGCGGAAAATTGGAAACGGTTCAAAAGTCCCAATGGAAAATGGGAAATAGATGACGATGCTCAACTACGCGAAGAACTCAATCACCTCCGCGAGCGTGAGACCTTCCTCAATAGGGCTGCACGAATCGCAAAGCTTGAGTTGGACCAAGCCCGCGACAGAGCAAGCGCTGAGATTGTTCGCGAAGTCCGCCCTCAATACATTAATGAACTCCGAATCATTCTGAGTGCGCTAAAAACGCTCACCGAAGCAAACGAGCGGTTAGAGGCTCTGCGAGACGGCCTTGATGCGCAAAACGTTTCAGTCGCACTGCTTCCGCCGGCCGTTTTTAGCTGCGGTGCGTGGAACGATCCCTGGGGCAGTGGAATGGTCGTAAACTATCGGCAGTATATTGCCCAGCATTTCCCCGAGTTAACGACCGAAGCGCCGTCCGGACAAAAGACGAAGGCAGTTGCCGGAAAGCGAGCGTAGCTATGTCCGATATTGGCCAGATCAAAGCCAATGGTAAGCACGGAGTCGAAAGGCGGCCGAACTATCGTCAAGAACGAGACCCGAAAAGCATTTTGCGCGACGGATATTTAAGAATCGTCGAACGAGAAATTGAAATTGACCGCCGGGCGGACTGTCTTCGCCGATTCATCGACTTGGGGCCACCAAAGGCGCACGACGTGGCAGAGATTAGCGCCGAGATCGCAGGGCTAGAACTGTGCATCTCACCGCCTACGGTGCGGACGATGACTGTTGAGCAAATGCGGCGCGATCCAAGCGCGCTAGGTTGGGCCAGTCTTTCAAGTGACAATGTTATCCACGTGCGCTTTCACGGCGTGTGCAATTGTGAAATTGCTTCCGTGGTGGCGCACGAAACCCGTCACCGGTACCAAATGGTGAATAAACTTTTCATTAGCCTGATCCGCAAAGGCCAAAGCGAAGCGGACGCGGATAAATTCAAAAACACGTTCATATCCAAATATCTCCGCGGCGTATCGTGTTCTTGCGTCGCGTTAAAGGAGAATCGGCAATGGCAAAAAATCTAAGTTTCAATCGATCTACAGAATGGCGCGGTGCAGACCAAAAGTTGACCGAGCTTAAAACCAAACTCCATGACGTTGAGCACTTGATCGCCGATCACATTGCACGGCTCAACAAAAAACACAACCAAATCCAAGATGAGGTTAACGCCTTACTGAGAAACGACAACAAAACTAATGTCGACAACCCGGACCATCTACGCAGCGAACTCGGCGCTCTATATCATGAACGAACCATCCTGAATCTCGCCATCGAGCAACAAAGAAAAGCAATTGATGAACTTGAAAGTCAACTCGGTCGACAGATATGCGAGCGGCTGAGACCGGAAGCGCTCAAGATTGTGCGCCAGAAATTCGCCGTAATGCGTGAGTTGAGCATAGTCAACCAAGCCGAGCGCGAGTTCTTTGATGCGCTACGAGATGAGCGAATCAGATTCACGTCGTGGCTACCGCGATTCAACGACAGCATGGGTAGCCTCGAGGATGACTACTCAAATATTAGCCTTTTTGTGAAGCGATTGTTGGAGGACTACCCCGAGTTAAAATCAGAGACCCGGAGGGATTCGCTAATCAATCAAATTATGGGCGCGCAAGATAGCATGTTGCAAAGCGAGAGCAGAGAAAAAGATTAAGGTGATTTAGCGGGCGTCGGGTTACCCCGTTGACCGTGTTCCTAGGCATTTATAGAGAAAATTTCTTGCTCAGTCATTCGCGACGATGGAATTAGACACGAAAATCTGTAGCAAGTGCGGCGCGGTAAAGCCCGCAAATCTATTTAGGCGTGGCATGTGCAAGGATTGCATTGCCGAGCGCGACGCCAGCTATCGCGAGATCAATATCAAAGCACGGCGGCGGATGAATGCTGCCACTATAAGCGAGAAGCGCAAAAGGCAATACCGGGAGACGAACTTAGGCGAGGCTAGCCGGGCTTACTCGCGAGCGTATCATAAGCAGCATCCTGAGAAAGTCCGCGAGCGGGTTCGACGTTGGACAAATGGGGGGCAAAAATCTTCATAGTCTAATTCGTGTTGACCGGGTGTCCATGGCTGCGCACACCGCCGCGAATTAAAAAGGCCGTTTTTTAGCTGGGGATAGTGAAATGAAGGGTAGAAGACCAAAACCAACAAAACTCAAAATGGAAGTTTTTGGCGAGAACACAATAACACTAAATTGCGATTCATTAGATGATCAATGCTTACAATTCACCTATGGCATTACTTGGGCGAAGCGCAAAGAGAATAAACTTCTAAATTGTCTTGCTCGATATTTTGAAGAGGCTTGGAAAGTACAAACGCATAAGCAAGCGCCGTCCGCGGGAAGGGATCGTTTAGAAATAAATTTAAGCGAATTTAGCATAGATGACCTGGCAGGCGCGGCAACTTGTTTTAAGTGTTTAGCGATCACGTTTAACAAAAACGGCCACGCGTCATCGGCCATGTTTTGCCGACGCCTTGCCGATGCCATCGACGATGCTGAGCCTTCTTCACCTTGGGCAGGCTATGCCTAATGCGAAGTGGGACGGGTGAGCGGTTTTAGCGGCTACCATAACCAATAGGGGGGTAGGGGGGTGCAATTTCTACAACCTTGTCACGCTTGACCGGAGAAATTTCAAGGCGTGCGCGTTGTCAAAACTTCGTACCCCCCTTGACCAGAAAGGATTTTTTTATGCAAGGACGACCCCGAAAACCAACAACTGTTCACAAACTCACGGGTACATTTCGCAAAGATCGTCACAATGAGAACGAGCCCCAACCGGAACAGCCGGAAAAACTTGAGCCACCCGAATGGCTTGACGATTTTGGGCGAGAATGTTGGCAAACCTTGACCCCGCATTTGTTGCGGCTGGGATTGCTAACGAGTGTCGATCTACCGCTATTCGCTGCTCTTTGCGAACGCTATGCAATGTACAGGCGCGCCGTGGACGCCCTAACGAATCAGCTTACGCAAATCACGGCAAACGGTGAATGCGCCAGGCCACAAGTCGCCATAGCAAAAACCGCATTCGATCAGTTAAAGAGCGCCCTGCAGGAGTTCGGGTTGTCGCCGGCATCGCGCAGTAAGGCGGTAGCGACTAAAGCACCGGAAGATGATCCGATTGCCCAATACCAGCGAAAAAACGGCGTGCATAGGTTTTTAGCATGAAGGATCTTTCAGCGCTCGACTTTACCGCCGTCGCGGATGAGGACTTGGACCTCCTTTATCTCATGACCGCATGGCGGAACAATGACCGGAGCTATCTTATCAAACGGCTCATGCGCGTGCTTGCCCGGGAATTACAGCGCCGCGGCACCATCGCTAAAAACCGATTGATTCATGACGACAGCGCTTTTTCTGTCAGTGACTTTGACGTTCACGAACTTACCGACGCCATCGAGCATTTCAACAACTGCTATGTAATTTTCTACTTTGCCAAGCACGACGGTGCGGCAAACTTTTGTAAAAACTTGGTTGATCTACTGCTAGCTGCCTACGAAAAGAATCGAGAAGCTGGCCACGCCTAATGGAGTAACACATGCCAACCGTATCAAGAAATATCGCTGAGCTGGTGGTGAAACTTCGTGATGAAATCAGCAGCAACGCGGAAAACGCCAGCAAGCGCATTCGCGCCTTGGAAATGAACATTCAATCTATCCAACGCGGTGCCCTCGCGGCCGCGGCCGCTCTCACCGCCGTGGGCGGGACCCTTTTCGCCGTTACAAAATCGTCTGCGGACTACGCCGACGAAATCGGCAAGGCAGCACAACGCACGGGTACGACGACCGAGTTTTTGTCAGCTCTGCGTCATGCCGGAAACCTGGCGGATGTTACCTTCGAGGATCTAAGCACTGGGCTTGTGAAATTCAATTCCAGTGTCTTCGATGCCGCACGCGGTACGGGAGAAGCGGAGAAAGCGTTTCGCGCCCTGGGAATTGAAATCAAAAACGCCGACGGGTCGCTAAGGAGCAATGACATTTTGCTAGAAGACCTAGCCGACAGGTTCCAGGCGATGCCCGACGGCATACAGAAAAGCGCCCTGGCGGTAGACATCCTTGGCAAGTCCGGCGCGCGGATGATTCCGCTGTTAAATGGCGGGCGCGCCGGCATCGCAGCCGCTACCGAAGAGGCGAAGAAATTCGGCAAGATCGTCACCGACGAAGCCGCGAAGGCAGCGGAAGAATTCAACGACAACATGACGCGCATGACGGCGGCCGTCACTGGCCTAAAGCAGCGTCTTGGGAATGAGCTCATCCCGGTTTTCCAGCGGCTCCTTGACATGGTTGCGCGCGTCGCCAAAATCCCACTTCCGGGACTGGAAACACGTATCCTCGAAGGTTCAATTCGCGATCTTGACCGCATGATTGCGGCTGTTGAACTACGTCTTGACAAACTCTCTGATGCTACCGATCCATTTTTCGACAGGGAACGCGCGCGGTTGAGAATCCAACTCGAAGGGCTACGCCGCGAGCGCGCGGACTTTCAGGACCAAATCGATCGGCTGAGCTCCGGGAGTGGCCAAAAGCCCAGCGCTACCGAATTGCCGATTCGCAACGAGGAAGCCGACAAAGTCACCGACAGCTTAAAAAAACAACTTGGCGCCCTGGCGGCGCAGCGTATCGCATTAACCGAGGGCGACGAGGCCGCGCAGCGCTATAAGTTAACGCATGAGCTATTGGCGCAGCTAAAGGGCAAGACCCTGCCCGAGAGCATAAAAAAGCTCATCGAGCAGATCATCAGAGAAACCGCCGAGTTTGAAAAGCTAAAGACGCTCTACGAGCAGACCACCATGGCGGCGGTGGCGTATAGGGAAGAGCAGGAAGAGCGCGCCCTTGCGGATAAAGAATACGCCGAGGGGCTAAAGCGGATCAATGAATTCTTGGCCGAGAGAAAGCGGCTTGAGGAAGAGCGCGCGGCGAAACTATTCGAGCAGGACGCCGAGGAGCTGGCGCGTGCGGGGGGAGAACGGGAAGCGATCATCATTGGCGCCATCAAGAAACGTGAGGACGCATATAACAGGATCAAAGAGCGCGGCGCGGAGGCGGATTTCTACCGCCAGCTATTCGGCGAAGAGGATATCAACCAGAAAATAGCCGATGTCCGCGCCGCCCTTGAGGACCTGCGGCAAGCCGGTGTGAGCCCACTTGACGACGAGGTACAGAAACTTAAGGACAACCTCAAGGGCCTGGAGCAAGTCCAGACTATCGAGCACTTGGTTAAGGGCGCTTTCGACGGCATATCCACGTCGCTTAAGGGCGTAATCATGGGCACGCAGTCGCTGGAAGATGCCATGAAAAACATGGGGCGCAACGCCGCCCTTGCCCTGACCGACCTGATTTTCCGCTTGACGATAGTCGACCCCCTGATCAGGGGCATTACTAACGCTCTTGGCGGCGTTAGCGGCGGCCAGGGCGGTAAAAAGTCCGATCCGATCGGCGATCTTATCGGCAGCGCCGTGAGCTCAGGCTTTGGCTTTGTGAAATCCATTCTTGGCTTTCAGGAAGGCGGCACCGTGCCCGGTCCCATGGGAGCCCCCAGGCTCGCAGTAGTCCATGGGGGGGAAGAGGTGATACCCGCGGGCGATAACAAGGGGCGTCCGCTAATCAATCAATACTTTGATTTCCGCAAAGCGGAGCGCGGGGTGTCGTTCGAGGTCAAGCGCGAAATCCGCATGGCCATGAAGCAGACAAAGCTGGAGGCGGTAGCGGAGGTCAGGGAGCGAAAACTCAGGGGCGGGAACTACGGCAGGACGTTGGGTAGCAGCTAATTGGTCGAATTTTCGGCGATCCCCCCCCGGATTTATCGTTAACGATTAAATAGAGCCATGTCTGAAGGGTGCCAAAACCCGATTTGCAGCAATCAACTTAATAAATCCCGTCTCAGCCGGGGCCATCCGCGCCGGTTTTGTTCTGACCGGTGCCGCATTATCCGGTGGACACTCAAAAGAGCGGCCGTTACTGGCCCCACTTAAACAAGGGCAAAGCTGGGAAATTTTGTTGAAATTGAGCAAAGAAGGGGATAGGTAGGGCCATGCCTACTAAGAAAAAGACTCACTTCACGATAACAGAGGCGGCAAAAAAGAAAGGTGTTTCCCGGGCGGCGATATTCGGGGCGATACGAAAGGGCCGCCTTGAAGCGGAGTGGGGAGAGACCGTTCAAGTCATAAAAAAGAAATCTCGGCTAATCCTCGCAAAAAGCCTTGAGGCATACCATCCAGACTCATCACACCAGGAACGCGGGAAAAAAAGCTAATTTAGCTTGACAACGATAGTAAGCAAGTATTAAAAGGGGCTATCTATTCACCTGGGGGTGGTCGAATGGAGACGCTTTACGAGTTGGAGACATTTAAAGTCAGGTTGAAGGTGTCCGAACCGGAGACAGCGCAAGCGAGGTCACCGCAACAAGTGCAAGCCATACTCAGACCGATCTATGCAGACTTGGACGCCGATCAGGAGCACTTTACGGTGCTTCTTTTGAATAATAAGAATTACGTTCGAGCGCACAAGTTGTTGAGCAGTGGCAGTCAAACAGCAAGCCTGGTTCACCCCTCCATCGTTTTTCGCTATGCGGTTTTGTTTGGCGCCTGCGCGCTTGTCCTTGCTCACAATCATCCCTGCGGGATTCTTGATCCAAGCCAGGAAGATATGGACATCACGCGACGCATCATGAAGTGCGGCGAGCTTTTCGGCATTAGGGTTTTGGATCACATCATTCTAGGCAACGGACTTTACTATAGCATGAGCGACCACGGCTTAATGGACGAATCGCCGAACATCCGCCCCGCCGAAACGGATAAGTCAAAACATGAAAACATCAGGTTTTACCTCTGGCGGAAAAAGATTAAGCGAAAGGCAATCGCCGCCGCACTGAACCAGCCATATGGCTATCTTTGCCGAACGCTCCGCGGCTATCGCGAGGTCGAAGCGGAACTCGATGCAATCGCGAAGTATCTCGAAACAACCAAAGATCACTTAAAGCTTCTTATCGAGGGGAAGGCACCGCGCACGGAGCCGCTTTGACAAGGGAGCCGTAGAGTAAATGTGCAATCGAAGAAAGTTGAGCAACGCACAACATTGCAATTAAGTAGACCCGGGTACACCCCAGAAGGGGGGATACTAGGACACCAACCCTAGCGTGATCGTTCGTTATAGGGCAAATGCGGAAGAAAAATTTAAGCAGGAAGCGTGGAATTTTAAAAAACCGAAAAGGAGGGCAACCGCATGCAGGAAACCTTTGAGCGAATAGACGAGCGGCTTTACCGGCGCCAGTATCAGACGGCCCGGGACGGCTGGCGAACGATCTATTACGGCATGTTTACGGACTGGAAGAGCAAGCGGCGGAAGTTTCCCCTGGGGTCCGATGAGAAAGCCGCCCGGGAAGGGCTTGCCGTCCGGTGGGCGGATAATCTCAAGGCGAAAGATTTCGACGCCGAAAGACAGGAGCGGGTTAAAACGAAAAAGGCGATGAACCTTTCAAGGTGGCTTGACAACTATCTGGATCTATCAACAAACCTTAGATCTCATCCAACAAAAAAAGCGCAATGCGCACACCTAAAGCGGCTATTGGGATCACTCCCCCTCGCGGAAGTCACAAGGGTAAGAATCATGGAATATAAGAACCGTCGCCTTTCTGAATCCTTGATCCGCCATGGGGAACGCGTCGACGGTACGCGCGTCAAGGGGGCTACGGTTAATCGAGAGATTAGCTGTCTCGTTGCTGCGTTGAATTTGGCGGCCGGTGAGGGACTGCGCGAGGACGCCCCAAGGGTTAAAAAAGAGCGGGAGACCCCGCGGGAGCGAACCCTTACCGATTCTGAATATAAGACCCTTCTGGACGCCTCTTCCCAATGGCTTAGGCGGGTTCTAATTGCGGCAAACGAGACAGCGCTTGATCGGGGCGCGCTGCTTGCGCTTACCTGGGATTGTGTCCGCAGTGGTTTGATTGCGGTGAAAGACGGAAGGGCGAAAACCGGAACTCGCCAGCGTGTCGCCATTTCGCCAGCATTGAACGTGATACTACAGGAGCTTCGCGCCGAATTTCGCCGGATCCCAAATACAGAGCGGCGGGTATTTACCAGAGGCGGGAAGGCGATCGCGAAGGCCACGCTTCGCCACGCCTTCGAAAAAGCCGTCACGGATGCCAAGATCGAAGATTTTCAGTTCAGGGATTTTCGCCATTGCGCCAGGACAAGGTGGGCCGCGGCTGGCTTACCGTTTGAAGTTGGGGAAATCGCCATAGGGCATAAAATCGGCGGCATCGCCGGCCGCTACGTCAACCTTTCAGACGATCAGATCCGTGAAGCCTTCCAGAAAGTGTTCCCGACGTGTTCCCAAGAAAATCAGCAAGCCGCGGGAGCAAGTCAATGAGAACCCGTAAGTGTTGGAAAAGATTGGTGCGAGGAGGGGGATTTGAACCCCCACGCCGTTTCCGGCACTAGCCCCTCAAACTAGCGCGTCTGCCGATTCCGCCATCCTCGCAATCGCATAGCAAGCTACCGCGGCGCTGATTTTTCCGGTTGCGGCACCGGAAGTGGGGTGGGAGGGATGGGCTCGGAACCGGTCACAGGAGCGTTTGGCTGTTGCGCCGGCGACTGAGGCTGCGCCGGAGCGCGAGGCTCTGTGATGGGGGTGCGGCTATCGAAGATCGTGGCCGACGGTTTGCGCGAAGCATAAAAACCTAGCGTTAAAGAGGTGATCATGAAAACGACGGCCATACCGGTGGTGAGCTTGGTAAGGAAATTGCCCGCGCCGCTACTGCCGAATATGGTCGAGCTGGAGCCGCCGAACACCGCTCCCACTTCGGCCCCCTTGCCGGTCTGCAGCAAGACCACAAGAATTAAACCAAGACTAACGATCACATGGATGACGGTAACGATGATTACCATGGTGCTGTCACTTTTTGTTAAAACAACGAATAATTGACAAGAAGGTGTCCGCCTGTAAACTGGCGCCGCCCACCAGCAGACCGCTCACTTCCTTGAGCGCCGCCAAATCTGGCGCATTGTCGGGGTTGACACTCCCTCCATATAAAATCCGACACTCGGTTCCCTTGCTTTTGCCCAAGAGACTCGCCAGAAACTGCTCGATCCGTCGGTGAACCCGGCTGATCTGCGAGGGATTTGCATGATGTCCGGTTCCAATGGCCCACACGGGCTCATAAGCAATGGCAATTTTGTCTATAACATTTTTCCCCAAACCCTTCAACGCGCTGCGAAGTTGACGCGTGATGACATCCGTGGCGCGGCCGCTTTCCCGCTCGCGCAAAGTTTCCCCGACACATAGAATGGCGCGCAAACCGTTGTCGATCACCGCCTTGAGTTTTTTTTCGATCATCGAATCGCTCTCGAGAAACAACTGGCGTCTTTCGGAGTGACCGATAATGACGAAATCGCAGCCGATATCGCGCAGCATGACTGAGCTTATCTCTCCTGTAAACGCGCCATTTGCCTGCCAGTGGCAGTTTTGCGCTGCCAAAGCAATTGGGCTCTTTCCGAGAGCCCGTCTAACGGCGACCAGAGCCGTGGAGGGGGGCGCGATGGCGACATCAACGGGAGCGGGGTGGAGCCGCAGCCCGCGAGCGATCTTTCCCGCCAGCAGAGCGCATGAGGACTGCGTGCCGTTCATCTTCCAGTTGCCAACCACCAGCGGCCGGTTCATGGATTTGCCTCCAGGGCCTTGATGCCGGGAAGCACACGGCCCTCGAGAAATTCCAGCGTTGCCCCGCCGCCGGTGGAGAGATGGGTTATTTTTTTCTCCACCCCGGCCGCGGTAACGGCGGCCACGGTATCGCCGCCAGCAATTATGCTAACGATGCGGGGATGGTTGTCGGCTAGGGAACAAGCCAACGCTCGGCTGCCCTGACTGTAGGCTTCGACCTCGAATAAACCCACGGGGCCGTTCCAAAGGACCGTTTTTGCCTTTTTGATTTCCGCAGCGTACAGGGCAACTGTTTTTGGGCCGATGTCGAGGCCGATGCGGTCGATGGCAATCGATTTGTCGCTGGTAGCCGGATTGTTTTTTGCGGTATCGCCGGTAATGTGATCCACGGGCAACATCAAGGGGACCCCGTGAGCGGCGGCTTCCGCTTCAAGCTCGCGAGCCAGTGCTATCTTATCGCCCTCTAGCAACGATCGACCGATCTCGATGCCCCGGGCTTTTAGAAATGTGTAGGCCATAGCGCCGCCGACGAGCAAGGTGTCGACTTTGGCCAACAGGTTTCTAATGACGCCGATCTTATCGGATACCTTGGCGCCGCCGAGAATGGCGACCAGAGGTTTCGCGGGATTATGCAGCACAAGCGTCAGATAATCGAGCTCCTTTTGCAGCAGTAAGCCGGCGGCCTTGTGCTGGAAGAACGACGCGATGCCGGCAATGGAAGCATGGGCTCGATGGGCCGCCCCGAACGCATCGTTGACGTAGACATCGGCCAGGGACGCTAGCGCCCGGGAAAAGGCGGCATCGTTTTTTTCTTCGGCTTTATGAAAGCGGAGATTTTCAAGTAAAATGATGCGCTGGTTCGAATCCCGCACCAGACGCTCAACCGCCGTTCCGATGCAGTCCGGGGCTAAGACCACCGCTTCTTTGAGGGACGCTTCAAGGTGGCCGCGCACGGGAGCGAGGCTGTATTGCGGCACGACTTTTCCGTCCGGCCTTCCCAAGTGAGAAGCAATAACCAGCTTTTTGGCGCGCTGCAGAATTTTTCGAATCGTCGGCAGCGCGCTCTCGATGCGATGGGGTTCGGTGACGCTCCCGTGGTCGATGGGTACGTTGAAATCGACCCGCAAAAAAACAATCTTATCTCGGAAATCAAGCTCGTCGATTTTGCGAATCATCGAAGTTTCCCGCCATCTTCTATCGCCGCTGCCAATGCGGCGCGACAAAAAATAGAAAGATTCAATTGACTAATTACAGTGCTTATAATACTTTTTCAATTAGCTTCAAGAAAATTCGTGATGTCTTTCCTCTGGTCGCTCTACTTGTTGGTTCAGGACGGGCTGCCGCTGTCCCCGCAACATGGTATTCTTGATTTGGTTCGCGGGTCGGGGCTGGTTGTCCAGTCGGTGCTTTATCTTTTGATATTCTTCTCGGTGGTGAGCTGGGGGATCATTACGCACAAGTATCGCCAAATACGACGGGCGAAACGGGAGTCGGACAAATTCATCGAGATTTTTTGGGAGCGTCGCAATCTTTCCTCGATTCACGACGCCAGCCAGAACCTGAAAGAGAGCCCCGTGGCCGAGGTGTTTCGGGCGGGTTATGAAGAGCTGGTGCGGATCTCGCGTACGAAAAAAGACACTTCGACGGGCGAAAATTTAACCACAGAGCTGGGCGGCGTGGATAACGTCTCGCGCGCCATGAAACGTGCGTCGAGTGTGGAGATTACCAAAATGGAAAAATACCTCACGTTCCTGGCGACCACCGCAAGCTCGGCGCCGTTCATCGGTCTGTTCGGTACGGTTTGGGGAATCATGAACGCTTTCATGGGTCTCAGCGTGACGCATTCGTCTAGTATCCAGGCCGTGGCTCCCGGCATCGCCGAAGCATTGATCGCAACCGCTGTGGGCTTGGCAGCGGCCATACCCGCGTTGATCGGGTATAATTACTTCGTGCAGGGAATTAAAGTACTAGCGGTGGATATGGACAATTTCTCGCATGAATTTTTGAATATCGCCGAGCGACACTTTCTAAAGTAATTCGGCGGGAGGCAACGATGGCAATGGATTCATCTCCCCAGCGCAATGGCATGACCATTTCGCAGATTAACGTCACGCCGTTAGTGGACGTCATGTTGGTTTTGCTGGTTATCTTTATGGTCACGGCGCCCATCATCCAACAGGGAGTTCAGGTCAATCTGCCGCAGGCCAGAGCTGGCGCCATCGCCGGTTCAGAAGAGTTGCTGGTCGTCACCATCGCCAAAAACGGCAAAATTTATCTCAACGACAATGTCGTGACCCTTGGAGAATTAGGCGGTAAACTTCGGGCTATTCGTAAGCTTCAGGCAGATAAGCAGGTTTACCTGCGGGCCGATCAGGACGTGCGCTACGGAACCGTCATGCAGACCATTGCTGAGATCAAACAGGCGGGTATCGAAAGGCTGGGTATGGTTACTCGTCCATCCGCGGAAGAAGGGTAAGTTTTCATGGATCGAGAGACCTCGATCATCAGTCTAAAAGAGCGCTGGCTTCCCCTTGCCGGGTCGGAAGAACCGCTTTCCAAGTGGTTGGGCTTTTCTCTTTTGCTGCACGCGGGATTGATCGGGACTTTATTTTTGTTGCCTTTCTTGCCCTCACAGACTCGCTCTAGTTACCCGATCTACTCTGTGGATCTTGTGGGCGGAGAGCAAATCGGCAGGACCAACTTTGGCACCGAATTAAAGCCGACGGCGCCGCCCACGCCGGAAGTTAAAACCCCCGAAGCCAAATCGCCTCCAGCCGCGGAGGAGGCGAAACACGAAATCAAGAAAGAGAAGGCGGAAAAACCCAAGACGGTAGAGAAAGCTCCGCTGGCTCAGGAAAAAACGACAATGAAGGAAATCACCAAGAATGAGCCAAGGAAGACCGCCAACGAATCGGCCAACGAGGCCAAACCGGAGGCAACGTCGCTGGATAGCGTCCGGGAAAGATTGTTGCAGTCGGCTGTGGAGCGTGCCAAGACCCGAACCGAAGTAGCGGCAAAACCTTCCAAGGGAGAGAGCCTCAGTGTGGGCGCGGGTGAGGGGCAGGGGGCCGCGAGTTTGGGGCCGGGCCAAGGCCGCGGCGGCAACGTTGTCAGGGGGGTCGAATTTATTCTTTACCATAATAAAATGGTTAGCGTGATTAAAGAAAATTGGGCGTGGGCCGGACAAAAAGGGACCCTCAAAGTCGTGGTTCACTTCAGCATCAAGGAAAGCGGCGAAATTATTGCAGTCAAAGTTCTCCAGCCCTCCGGGGATCCCTCCTATGACGAGTCTGTGCTGCGGGCCGTACGCAAATCGAGCCCGCTGCCGCCGCCGCCGGAAAGTTATCGTAAGGATTTTTCCGATGTAGAGTTGACATTCCGGCCTTGAAAGCGAAAGGGATAGTGTAATGTGGGTGAGATTTTTCGTAGTCATTTTATGCCTGGCGGCTTGGCCTTGCAGCGCCAAGGCACAGGTCAGAGGCGATATCATCGGTCCGGGGATGCCAAAATATCCGATGGCGGTATCGCCGCTGAAAAATACCGGGGCGAGCGGCGATGCAGGAAAAATATCAGAGGGGATCGCGGATGCCATTGTCTATGACCTCGATCTTTCGGGCTGGTTTAGAGTCATCGACCGGGCTGCCTATATCGAGCATCCCCAACGCAGCGGCGATACTTTGGGAAGTTTCGATTTTAAGGACTGGTCGACGATCGGAGCGGTTGGACTAGTCAAAGGCCGGTTCTCCGTGGTAGGCGAGGACGTGAATGTCGAACTTCGCCTTTTTGACGTCAGCCAGGCAAAGGAAGTCATCGGCAAACGCTATGTCGGTCGCACCCGGGATTTTCGCCGTATCGCGCACAAGTTTGCCGATGAAATTATCAAGCAGTTCACCGGTGAGCAGGGAATATTCAATACCCGTATCGCTTATGTCTCTACAAGCGGCGGTCGATTTAAGGAAATCCACATTTCTCATTTGGATGGAAGCGAAAAATTTCAGGTCACCAACAACCGCACCATCAACCTGTCACCGACTTGGACCCCGGATGGCCGATCGATTCTTTACACGTCGTTCAAGGACCGCAGTCCTGGCCTGTATCTTTTCGAACTCTATAGCGGCAAGGAGGCCAGATGGTCTCCTCCAGCCGGGCGCTATCTCGGCGGCAAGGTCTCGCCGGACGGACAGTGGGCTGTGGTGACAGCGGAAACAGCAGGGAATAGCAACCTCTATTTACTCGATCGTAACGGGACTATGGTGCGCCGCTTGACGAGTGATACCGGTATCGAAGTCTCGCCGTCCTGGTCGCCGGACGGCCGGCAAATAGTTTTTGTATCCAATCGCAGCGGTTCGCCGCAACTCTATGTTCTGGAATTGGCGAACGGGACGTCACGACGGCTCACTTATAGCGGGGGCTACAATACCTCCCCGGAATGGTCGCCCAAAGGCGATCGCATCGCTTACACTGGGCGGGTGGGGGGTCGGTTCGCTATTTTCACCATCGGTTTAGACGGCGGAGAGCCGCGTAAACTAACCGCGGAATCCTCCGATAGCGAAGACCCGACATGGTCGCCGGACGGGAGATTTATCGCTTTTTCCTCGAATCGGGGCGGTAGATATCACTTGTATGTGATGCAGGCGAGTGGAGAGAATCAACGCAGATTGACAGGTTCCGGGGGAGATGATACAAAACCAAACTGGTCCCCTCGATTAGATTAAATTCTCCGCAATTTCATGTCGGTGCCGTTCTGATTAGTTCGATTCCATATGATGAGGAGGCAGTCTTGATAGTTGAGTTTGGTGTTGCGCGCTGCGCAATAATGATCGCTGTTCTTGCGCTCGTCCTAAGCGGTTGTGCTCCGTCGTCTACGATGACTCCTGATTCTATGCCGCCATCGGGCTCCGCTCTCCCCATGGACACAGGAGGTCCACGGGCCGGTGAAGGGGCGCGCGGCGGCGCGCGGGAGTCTCAGGCTCCCTCGGGCGGGTCTTTGAGGGAATTGCAGGAAGGCAAGAGCACGGCGACCCAGCCCTCCAGCCCGCTAAAAGATCTCTATTTTGATTTCGACCGCTACGATTTGCGTGCCGATGCGCGCGAAACTTTGCGCGCCAATGCGACCTGGCTGCAAAACAACGCGTCCGTGCGCGTTGAAATCGAAGGGCACTGCGATGAGCGGGGCACGAGCGAGTATAACCTCGCTCTAGGCGCCAAGAGGGCGCAATCCGCCAAGGATTATTTGGTAAGTTTGGGAATATCCGGGGAGCGCTTATCGACCATTAGTTACGGCGAAGAGATACCCACGTGCAAGGAACCCAATGAGCAATGTTGGCGTCAAAACCGGCGGGCCCGGTTTGTGATCCTGGCGAGCCGGCCCGCATCGTAGGGTGTTGACAGTTGCAAAAGCCGCCATTGATTGATTTTCCATGAACAAAAATGTTGTTTTTTACCTTGCTGGATTTTGCCTCTCGGCGTGCGTTCAGCCGGCGCAAGTGGAACTGATCGAGCGGGAGCAACGGCGGCTGCGCGGTGATGTGGGAACCCTTCACACAGAAATCACCTCTGTGCGCACGACGCTTGCGGACTCGAAAGCCAATTTGCAGCAGTTTCAACGGGAACTTAGCGCCATCAAAGAGCAAATCGATGAAACCCGAGTTCAAATGGGGCGGCAAATCGGCCAAACCAACCGCGAAGGAGACCAGCGGGTACGTGAACTGGAGGGGCGTGTCGCCAAGATGGATCAAGCCTTAAAAGCCCAGGAAGGGAGCTTCAAAGCGCGCGAAGAGGAAATAAAGGAGCTGCGTGAAGTGCTTCAAGCGACCCAAAAGGCTCTCCAGGAGTCGGCGGCGAGCGGTGGGGCATCCGAGGTCCTGGTTCTGGTAGAAAGCACGGCGGTCAAAAGAGACTACGAAAGTGCCTGGCAGGCGTTGGAGAAAAAAGATTATCGTGTGGCGATTGGCCGCTTTAAGGAATTTCTCAAAAAACATCCGAAAAGCAATCTAGCGAACAATGCGCAATATTGGATCGGCGAGAGCCATTATGCATTAAAGGAATTTGGTCAAGCGATCATCGAATTCGACGCCGTGCGCAGAAAATATCCGCAAGCCGAGAAAGTCCCAGCGGCTCTGTTGAAGCAAGGCTTATCTTTCGCGGAACTGGGGGAGAAGATAAATGCCCGGCTGGTATTGCAGGAACTGGTGGAAAAATACCCCCAATCGTCCGAAGCCATGCGTGCGAAGCAGAGACTAAAAGCGTTGGAGTCATGAGCGGCGCACTCCACTGCCAATTGTAAACTTCTGTTTACCTTATTAGACCTCCGGACGTGAGTCCGGGGGACCGCAATGCCATGAGTCGTCATGCCGGCCAAACTATGGTTATTGCTTCAGTCTGCGGTTAATCAACCTTTGGCCGAATCGCGAGTCGGATTCCAGGAAATGAACCCTGGATTCCTGCTTGCGTGGAAAAGACGGGCGAGATTCGCTCAAGCGCAGTTTGAATTCTAAAAGACTCCGGCAGCGGGTCCGGACAAATTTACTCTCGCTCCTGTTTGCTCTTACTCTGGACGCAATGACACGAGAGGCCAGAGCCGGCGTAGACTCGAGAAACTAAACGATGGAAGTAGTTCGCCATATCGACGCTCGGCCGCTTTCCCTCACGGGGTCCATTGCTACCATCGGGAACTTCGACGGGATCCATATCGGTCATCAAGCCTTGCTACGCAATATCGTGAGGCAGGCCAAGGTTAGTGGTTTTCCATCCGTCGTTCTAACTTTCGAGCCTCATCCGCTCAAAGTTCTCGCTCCCGAGCGCGCGCCGAGGTTGATATTGGCCCACAAGGATAAAATGCAGTTACTGCAAGCCATAGGAGTCGACATTGTCGTCGTTCAAGCCTTCGATCATTCTTTTGCCGCACTGGAGGCGGATGAGTTTGTGCGTCGATTCCTGATCCATCGGCTTAAGGTAAAGAAAATTTGGGTGGGGAGGGACCTGCGCTTTGGGCGCGGGCGCAAGGGTGGGGTTGAAACGCTGGTCCGTTGGGGCGCTGAGAATGATTTTTCAGTTGAAATCGTCGAGCCGATTTTGTTGGACGGACAACGGGTCAGCAGTTCAAGGATTCGCCACCTGATTGAAGAAGGCCGGCTCGATGAAGTTCAGCCCCTGCTCGGTAGGTTTCACTTTCTTTCAGGGCGCGTGGTGCGCGGAAACCGGCGGGGTCGAGAGCTGGGATTTCCCACAGCCAATATAGCGAGCCGCACCGAGGTTCTTCCTCAGGATGGGATCTATGCCACATGGTTGGAGTACCGGGAAAAAAGAGTCCCTAGCGTGAGCAGCGTAGGCGTCAATCCTACTTTCGGTGATGGCCCGCGGACAGTGGAAAGCTTTATCTTGGATTTTGATGGAGACCTTTACGGCGAGCCGGTAAAGCTTTTTTTTGTTAGAAAAATTCGAGATGAAAAGAAGTTTCCGTCTGCGGAGCTGTTGGTGGAACAAATACGCCACGATGTAGAATGCGCCCAGGCTATTTTCGACGACTTAAGGAATGCCGGCAATCAGTGAGCCTTAGTATAGGAATCGGCAAAGTGTCGTTTCATCAGTGGGTGATTGATGACAGCTCCGCCGGGGGGCGAGTGGATTTGTATTTGACGCGCCAATTTTCCGTTCTCGGTGAGGGCCACGGGATCAGTCGCGCCGCGATTCAGAGACTCATCGGGGAAGGTCAGGTGACGATCAACGGGCAACAAGCCAAGTCGAGCTCTCGGGTCAAGGTCAACGATCGTGTAACGGTGATCATCTCCGGCCCTCGAGAACTCTCCCTTGAGCCGGAAGCATTGCCCCTCGAGGTGCTGTACCAGGACGCGGACTGTCTGGTCATCAACAAGGCTCCCGGGGTCGTCGTGCACCCGGCGGCTGGCAATGCTCACGGCACGCTGGTTCACGCGTTGCTTCACCATTGTCCAGATTTGCAAGGCATCGGTGGCGCTCGCCGACCCGGCATTGTCCATCGCCTCGATAAGGACACCTCGGGGGCGATGATTGTCGCAAAGAATATGTTTGCGTTCCAGGAACTTGCTCGGCAGTTTAAGGATCGCGTCGTGGACAAGCAATACCTCGCGCTGGCCTGGGGGAGAATCGAACCGGCGCAAGGAATTATCGATCGCCCCATCGGCCGACATCGTACCGATCGCAAAAAAATGTCAAGCCTCCACGCTGTGGCGAAAACACGCGTGGCGGTTACGGAATGGTGTGTCGAAAAATACTTCGCCGCCCACCTTGAAGCCAGTGATTGTCGTTGGGTTAGCTTATTGAAACTCAAACTGCACACGGGACGAACGCATCAGCTACGGGTTCACCTGGCCGACCAGGGTTACCCGATAGTGGGTGATAAAATTTACAATCGTCGACACAAGCAACGACTGGTGAGCAGTGGCCCGGCTTCATGTATCGAGAGTTTTCCCCGGCAAGCACTGCATGCAGAGACCCTCAAGATTCGTCATGTACGGACGGGCCAGCCTTTGGCGTTCAACGCTCCGCTACCGGACGATCTTGAGTCATTGCTACGAGGCTTGGAGACCGCAAATAAGACGCAATCTGATGTCGCCGATGGAAGGGGTTGACAAGGAATCGGGATTTACTTACTATATGACTCAAAGTATAAATCTATTCAGCAATTCCTTTGAATCGTTCCCCACGCTGACAAATAAACCGTTCAGTAATATCCGTTCTAAAATTGATTTGGTTTTAAAAACAATTAGGTCTTTGTCCTGAAACATGTCGCCTTGGTATGCGTTGCTGCGAACCTGTGCCCTACGCTGATAACATCTGTGAGCTATCCAGCGTGTGGGGTGCAAAAGTGCGCGTCGTCAACGCCATGTTTGCTTCATGATTTGCAAGATGTTTTTTAAGGTGATGAAAAGAAAGGGATAATCTATGGTGCGTGGGAGAACTCGAACCGCAGAGCCAGAGGCGGTAGAAGATAATGGGTTAAACCTCAAGGCTCTTAAAGAAAAGAAGATCGGCGACCTGGCATTAATTGGCAAGAACTTCAATATCGAGGGAGCCGCCAACATGCGAAAGCAGGAACTGATCTTCGCCATCCTGCAAGCGCAAACCGAACAGAACGGCCATATTTACGGCGAGGGAGTCCTGGAGACTCTGCCGGACGGCTTCGGTTTTCTTAGGGCGCCTGATTACAATTATCTTCCCGGTCCGGATGATATTTACGTTTCTCCAAGTCAGATTCGCCGCTTTAACTTGAGGACGGGAGATATCATCTCAGGTCATATCCGGCCGCCGAAAGAAGGAGAGCGTTATTTTGCCCTTTTGAAAGTCGAATCCATCAATTTTGAGGACCCAGAAAAAGCCCGAGATAAAATTCTCTTCGATAATCTCACCCCCCTCTATCCTAACGAACGTCTCCGGTTGGAGTATCAGCCGGAGGACTATACGACCCGCATCGTCGATCTATTAACTCCCGTTGGCAAAGGGCAGCGGGGTTTGATCGTCGCCGCGCCGCGCACGGGCAAGACGATGATGTTGCAGCATCTGGCCAAAGCCATCGCTCATAATCACAAGGAAGTCATCCTTATCGTATTGTTGATCGACGAGCGTCCGGAAGAGGTCACCGATATGCAACGGTCGGTGGATGGGGAAGTTGTGAGTTCGACCTTTGATGAACCGGCGACGCGACATGTGCAGGTTGCCGAAATGGTCATCGAGAAAGCCAAGCGGCTGGTCGAGCACGGGAAGGACGTGGTTATTTTGCTTGACAGCATCACGCGTTTGGCGCGGGCCTACAATACGGTGGTTCCCCCCAGTGGCAAAATTCTATCCGGAGGCGTGGATTCCAATGCGCTCCATAAGCCCAAAAAGTTTTTTGGCGCAGCGCGTAATATAGAGGATGGCGGAAGCCTCACCATCATCGCCACGGCGCTGATCGACACGGGAAGCCGCATGGACGAAGTTATTTTCGAAGAGTTTAAGGGCACGGGCAATATGGAAGTTCATCTCGACCGCCGGCTCATGGATAAACGGGTATTTCCAGCAATCGATATCAATAAGTCGGGGACGAGAAAAGAAGAGTTGCTGATTCCTAAGGAGGATCTCAACCGCATCTGGATACTGCGCAAAGTCTTGTCACAATTGAGCGTGGTGGAAGCGATGGAGTTTCTATTGGACAAGATGCACGGACCCAAGAACAATAAAGAGTTTTTGGAATCCATGAACCAATAGCTTCTCGCGTTACTGTCCGTCCACCTTGCGTCCCAAGCCGATCTTTGTTAAAAACGCAAGGCTGTCAATTGACTGAAAATCTGTCGGGCCGTGGAGCCGTCGGTTGACGGCTGGGGCGGCCTTCAAGCTTTAGTATCTTGCATCATTTCACACCCTCGCTGATCCTTATTGCGGTGCCTTCAAGGGTGCAATCAGGAATAGACGCGAGGGGAGGTTTAAACCAAAGGAGAGCGAAAAATGTCGGAAATATCAATGAAACAGCTTTTGGAAGCTGGGGTCCATTTTGGACACCAAACCAGCCGCTGGAACCCGAAAATGAAACCATACATTTTCGGCGCTCGTAACGGTATCCATATCATCGATCTGCAGCAAACGGTGACGATGTTTAAAGAAGTGGAAGCGGTGGTACGCAGCCTGGCGGAATCAGGAGGCCATATTCTTTTCGTCGGGACCAAAAAACAGGCGCGGGACGCGGTGAAAGAGGAGGCGGAGCGCTGCGGTATGTTCTATGTCTATAATCGGTGGCTGGGGGGTACGCTCACCAATTTCTCCACGATTCGCCAAAGCATCGAGAGATTGCGCAAGATTGAGGAGATGGAGAACGATCCGAAGATTGCCGAGGCGTTGACGAAAAAGGAGATGCTAGGTCTCAGGAGAGAAAAGGACAAACTGGAACAGGCCCTGGGGGGCATCAAGGGAATGCGTAAGCTTCCGGATGCAATATTCGTGGTGGACCCCAAACAGGAAGAAATCGCCGTGAAAGAGGCGCGCAAACTCGGTATTTCCGTGGTTGCCGTGATTGACACCAATTGCGATCCTGACATGGTGGACTATAAAGTGCCCGGCAATGATGATGCGATAAGGGCTATTCGACTTTTCTGCGCCTCCATTGCCGATGCGGTCATTGAAGGAAAAACTCTGTTCGAGCAGTCGTTGATAAAGAGTAAAGAAGCGGATAAATCGGCGCAGGCGCCGGTGGAAGAGGCGGCCGCATCAACGGAGAGTTCCCTGGCGGGAGGGGTATAGAGCACATGGAAGTCAGCGCTACAGCGATCAAGGAATTACGGGAAAAAACCGGTGCGGGGATTATGGACTGCAAGAAAGCCCTGGCCGCAGCCGGTGGAGACCTGGAAAAGGCTGTGGATTACTTGCGTCAGAAGGGTCTGGCTGCAGCTGCCCGAAAAGCGGATCGCGTGGCCGCCGATGGCGCCGTCACGGCCTATGTACATCCCGGTGGTAAGATCGGGGTGCTCGTGGAAATCAATTGCGAAACCGATTTTGTCGCGCGAACGGCAGAGTTTCAGGCCCTGTTAAAGGATATTGCGATGCAGGTGGCGGCGGCCAGCCCGCGCTATATTCGACGCGAAGAGGTAACCTCAGAGGAGTTAGATAGGGAGAAGGCAATTTACCGCCAGCAAGCCCTGGATTCCGGAAAGCCGGAGAAAATCGTCGATAAAATTGTCGAAGGAAAAATGGAACGGTTTTTTTCCGAGGTCTGTCTTTCGGAGCAAGCCTTTATCAAGGACCCGGACCACAAAGTGTCCGACATCGTCAACAATGCCGTGGCCCGGCTTGGCGAAAACATTCAAATCAGACGTTTTACCCGTTATCATCTCGGCGAGGGGATTGCCAAAGACTAAGCGTTTCAACGCGATTGTCCATGAATAACGGCAGGCCCAAATTCAAACGGATCATACTGAAAGTAACCGGAGAAGTCTTTGCTGGACCGCAACAGTACGGCATCGACGGCCCGACTGTCAAAGCTTTTGCGCTGGAGATCAAAGAAGTTAAGGAAATGGGCTGCGATTTGGCTTTGGTCATCGGCGGGGGAAACATTTTTCGCGGCGCCGTCGCCAGCGAAATGGGAATGGATCGCGCCAGCGCAGACACTATGGGGATGCTGGCCACCGTTATTAACAGCCTGGCATTGCAGGATGCGTTGGAAAAGCAAGGAGTTTCCACCCGGGTGCTATCCGCCATCGAGATGCGCCAAGTGGCCGAGCCCTATATCAGGCGCCGGGCAACGCGCCATTTGGAAAAAGGGCGCGTGGTCATCTTTGCGGGGGGAACCGGAAATCCCTACTTTACCACGGACACGACGGCCAGTCTGCGAGCCATGGAAATCGGCGCCGAAGTGATTCTCAAGGCGACCAAAGTCGAAGGGGTTTACGATGCCGATCCCTTCAAGGACAAAGGCGCCAAAAAATTTGAAGAGTTGACCTATATCGAGGTGTTAAACAAAGAATTGAAAGTGATGGATTCTACCGCCATCTCTCTTTGCATGGACAATCAGCTACCGATTATCGTGTTCAACATCATGGAAAAGGGAAATATCAAGAGGGTTGTGTCCGGGGAATCTATCGGTACCTTAGTCAGCGGGGGGAAGCGATGAACGAATCGATTTTCACTGAGCTGCAAAAAGAAATGGATCAGTCCGTTGGGGCGCTGCGTAGAGAACTCGCCAAACTGCGCACGGGCCGCGCCTCCACCGCCCTGCTGGAGCATATCGTGGTTGAATACTACGGCGCGGCGACACCCTTGAATCAATTGGCGACCATGAGTGCGCCGGAACCCCGTTTGTTGATCATCCAGCCCTATGATCGCACCGCCCTGGGAAACATCGAGAAGGCTCTATTGAAATCGGACCTCGGACTGACGCCGAACAATGACGGTAAAATTATTCGAGTGCCGATTCCGCAGTTGACCGAAGAGCGGCGTAAGGAACTGGTCAAGCATGTGAAAAAAATCGGCGAAGAGTATCGCGTATCGATACGCAATCATCGGCGCGAGGCGGTGGAACGGCTCAAAGAGGCGGAAAAGAAAAAGGAGTTAACGTCGGACGAAGGCAAACAGGGTCAGGACCGAGTACAGAAAGTCACCGATGAATTCATCGGGCGCGTCGAGAAGATCATCAAAGCCAAAGAAGAAGAGGTAATGGAGGTTTAGCCCGCCCCTGATTCTCCAGCTAACCGCTTCGTTCCCTAAAAAGGGTCGCTCATCCAGCCTCAGTTTTTTGTCCGGTCGATGGCCCTATGGGTTTGAACCAATCCAGCGAACTATGGAGCTAAAAGGCCTGGATAAAAATCGCCTGCCGCAACATGTTGCCATCATCATGGACGGCAATGGACGCTGGGCCAAACTGCGAGGAAAGAGCCGCATTGAAGGTCATCGGCGCGGCAAGACGTCGGTGCGAGTGATCGTTGAGATGAGCCGTAAGATCGGCATTCGTTTTTTGACTCTGTTTGCTTTTTCCACCGAAAACTGGCTTCGTCCTCTAGACGAAGTCCATGCTCTCATGGGCCTCCTCGAGCACTACCTGATTTCCGAACAACCAAAAATGATGCGATACGGCATACGTCTGATTGCGGTGGGCGATAGAGGGCGCTTGCCCGATAGCGTGCGTCGCACGCTGGAGCGGGTCATCGCGTTGACGGATCAAAACAAGCGCATGACGGTCATACTGGCGTTGAGTTATAGCGGCCGGGACGAAATCATCAGAATGGTGAAAAAACTTGCGCAAGCTGCGGCCGAAGAAAAATGCGCTCCGCAGAATATAGACGAAGTCGTCATCTCATCTTTTCTGGATACGGCAGGGGTGCCGGACCCGGACTTGCTCATTCGGACCAGCGGGGAAATGCGGATCAGCAATTTTTATCTCTGGCAAATCGCCTACAGCGAGCTATTTATCACGCCGATTCTATGGCCGGATTTTCGCGAGCCCCAGTATCTTGAGGCCCTCCTCGAGTATCAGCGCCGGCGCAGGAGATTCGGCAGAACGGACGAGCAGCTCCTGGATACCATCACGCCGGCGGTGGGGGTCGGTGGAAGCGACTCTTAAGGCGCGGTGGATCACCGCTCTGGGCGGGCTCCCGCCGCTACTATTGCTGGTGGGCTGGGGACATGGATGGCTCTTCGCTGCGATCCTGTTTCTCTTTGGCGTTGCCGCTCTTTGTGAATTTTTCGCGATGGCGTTTCCTGGATATTTCGCAAAACAAGTCATCGGGGTGATTTTCGGCAGTTTGTTATCCCTTACTCTGATGCTACCGGCTCTTGGCGAAACTCCCGTTGGGCTAAGCCTGGTCGTGCTGGCTTGCTTCTCGATTTATCTCTTCATGCAAGGTACATTGGAAGAGAAATTGAGGGGCCTGGCCTGGACGCTGTTGGGCGGCCTTTATCTCGGCTATTTATTGCCCCATTGGGTCTTGCTATTTCGTATGCCTGACGGCCGCTCTTGGGTGTTGTTTGTGCTTCTCGTCATTATCTTGGGCGACACCGCGGCTTATTTCGTCGGCAGCCGATTCGGATCGAAAAAACTGGCGCCCGAGATCAGTCCTGGTAAAACTGTGGAGGGAGCCTGGGGGTACACTGTGGCGGGCGCCATCGGCGGTTTGGTGGGAGGTCACTTTTTACTGCGGCAACTCCCCTGGTTTGAAACGGTTACCCTTGCGGTCATACTTAGTGTTTTGGGACAGATCGGGGATCTATTCGAGTCTTGGGTCAAACGAGTATTTGCGGTGAAAGATTCTGGTACGCTACTTCCCGGACATGGTGGCTTGCTGGATCGACTGGATAGCTTGATTTTTCCCGCGGTTTTTACAACGGCGTATCTTAGGGTTTTTCATCCATGAAATCCATCGCGTTGCTGGGCTCGACAGGTTCCATAGGCCTCAGTACCTTGGCGCTGGTGCGTCAATTTCCCGATCGCTTCAAGATTCACGGCATGGTGGCCGGGCGCAACATGAAACGGCTTGCCGATCAGATCAAAACATTTGCGCCAGAGTGCGTGGCGATCCGGGACGAGGCGGACGTGCCCCGGTTGCGAGCGCTTTTGGGGCGCCATCGCGTGGAAATCCTTTGGGGCCAGAGCGGGGCATCCACGGTGGCGACGGCTTCGCAGGTGGATTTGGTGCTTGCGGCCATCGTCGGCGGCGCCGGCTTGATTCCTACCTTGATGGCGGTCAAGGCGGGAAAAGAGATTGCCCTGGCTAACAAAGAAGCGTTGGTGATGGCCGGTGAAATATTCGTCAGGGTCGCCAAGGAAAATAATGTTCGACTTTTGCCCGTTGACAGCGAACACAGCGCTATTTTTCAGTGCCTTCAGGGCAATCGCCGGGAGGAGGTCGATAAGATTATCTTGACGGCCTCCGGAGGTCCGTTTCTGCGCCGGCCCTTAAAGGGTTTGGGGAAAGTCACGGTGGCTGAGGCGCTGCAGCACCCCAATTGGAAGATGGGGCAAAAAATCACCATTGACTCGGCGACCATGATGAACAAAGGGCTAGAAATAGTGGAGGCCCGATGGGAATTTGATATGGATCCGAAACATATTGAGGTCGTTATTCATCCACAGAGTGTCGTCCACTCGATGGTTCGCTACCAGGATGGTTCGATTATCGCGCAACTGGGAATTCCCGATATGCGCATTCCCATCGCCTACGCGCTTACCTATCCGCGAAGACTCAAAGGAAGTTGGAAGCCGCTCGAACTAACTCGCCACGGCGAGTTGACTTTTCTTCCAGTAGAGAAAAAAAGGTACCCCGCACTTAAATTGGCATATGACGCTTTGAACGATGGCGGGACCATGCCGACGGTTCTCAACGCGGCCAACGAGGTGGCGGTGAGCGCCTTTTTGGAAGGTCGTATCGGGTTTCGCCAGATTCATCGGGTCATCGACAAAACCATGTGCGCCCATGCGCGCAAACACGCCAAGGATGTGGACGAAATCCTAGAAATAGATCGGTGGGCCAGGGAAAAAGCCTCGGCGCATATTCATTAGACGAGGCACAGGAGTTAACGAATGGAAAATTTGGCATATTCAATCGGCGCAGCGGTGATCGGGCTCGGGGTTCTGATCGTGATTCATGAATTTGGGCATTTTTTGTTTGCCAAGTTGTCGGGTGTCGGCGTGCTGACTTTTTCCGTTGGTTTTGGACCCAAGCTCTGGGTTAAGAAAAAAGGCGAAACGGAATACGCATTGAGCGCTTTTCCTCTCGGCGGCTATGTCAAGATGGTGGGAGAGGATGCCAACGAAGAGGTCCAGCAGGCGGATATCGAAAGATCTTTCGCCCATAAAGGACTGCTGAAACGCATCGCCATCGTCGCCGCCGGGCCCGGGTTTAATCTCCTATTAGCCGTGGTGCTTTTAATGGTCGTTTATCTTTTTTACGGCGTGCCGGTCTTGTCGACTCAAGTGAGCGGGGTAGAAAATGGCTCGCCTGCGGAGCGCGCCGGAATACGTAAGGGCGACCGAATCAAGGCGATCAGCGGGCGAGCTGTGAATGAGTGGGAAGAGCTGTCGAGAGCCATCAAAGAAAGCCAGGGCAAGCCGCTGGAGATCGAGCTGGGAAGGTCTTCGGAGGAACTGCGAGTCACTGTTGTGCCCGTAAAAAAAGAAGCGCGCAACGTTTTCGGCGAAAAAAGGGATGAGTGGATGATCGGTATCGGCAGCCAGGTATCTATCGAAAAAGGCAAAGCCGGCCTCGCCTTCGTGCGGGCGTTTACGCAGACTTACGAATACGCCAAGCTCACGCTGTTGGCGCTCTATAAAATGATTACGGGAGATGTCTCGCCGAAAAATCTCGGCGGTCCAATATTGATCGCTCAGATGGCGGGACAACAAGCTCAAGAAGGCTTGGGCAACTTTTTGGCGTTTTTGGCGGTCTTGAGTATCAACCTGGGAGTTTTGAATCTCCTTCCCATTCCTGTTCTCGACGGCGGCCATTTGCTGTTCTTTCTAGTGGAAGCGCTAATCGGCCGGCCGGTTGCCATGAAACATCGGGAAATGGCCCAGCAGGTGGGAATTTTCCTCCTCTTGCTCTTGATGGTTTATGCCTTTTACAACGACATCGCGAGATTTTTTGAAACACAGGTGGGCGGATGAGGATTCTGGGACTCGACACGGCCACAGCGGTTGCCAGCGCGGCGCTCTTCGACGACGGTCAAATCCGCGCAGAGCAGATCAGCTCAAATCTTCAGCCGTCAAATCAGTCAAGCGCGGCGTCTGCGAGAGTCAATCACACAGAGACCGTTCTGCCGTTGGTTGAATCCGTGTTGAAAAAGAGCCGGCTTTCGTTTTACGAAGTGTCCGGCATCGCTTTTTCCATAGGTCCTGGTTCTTTCACCGGCCTTAGAATTGGATTGAGCACGGTAAAGGGGTTGGCCTATGGCTGGGACCTTCCGGTCGTAGGCGTTTCCACGCTGATGGCCAACGCGGCGCGCGTGTCGGCATTTCAAGGCTCGATTTGTTCTTTGTTCGACGCCAGAAAAAACGAGCTTTACGCCGCCCTTTTTCAGCGCAACGCGAAAGGCCTAACCCGGCTTACCGAGGATTTCGTTGCTCCTGCCGAGGCGGTCATCGATCGCCTGCGGACCCTAGCCAGCCCGCCGCCCTATCTCTTTATCGGCGATGGGACCGAGGCCTGTAAGACGTTACTCTTGGACGCCTTCGGAGAAAACATTCAATTGTCAGGCGGAGACTCGTTTCACTCCATCGCGGCCTCAGTGGCGCGGCTTAGCGTTGACCGTTTCAACCGCTCGGAAGTTGAAGAATTGGGTCACTGTGTGCCACTTTATTTGAGCCTTTCTCAGGGCCAAAGCCGAGCCAAAAAGGAAGTGGTAACTGATTGAAAAACCGCAGAGAAACTTACGTTGACAAAAATATCACCGTAAGATAAATTTATCCCCGCGACAAGTAAAAATTCGCAATCAAATATGCTTAAGGAGGCTCCCCTATGGAAAACCGAGAGGAACAGGTGATTGTCTCCCTTTTGGATAAGGATCCAGAGTTAAAAAAATATTATGAAGAACATCAAGAACTCGAGAAAAAGCTGTTGGAATTTCAACATAAAATTCATCTGTCTGCGGACGAGCAAATCGCAATGAAAAAAATTCAAAAGCTAAAACTAGTGGGTAAAGACAAGATTATGGAAATCCTCGGAAAACATCGCCGAGGGGATGATCACCAGTAGGGAGTCACGATGAAAATAAGCGGAGCGGAAATTTTTGTCCAATCGCTGAGGCGCGAGGAAGTCAAGACCGTATTCGGTCTGCCTGGTGGCGTCGTGCTGAAAATATTTGACGTTTTGTGCCAGCAAAAAGATATCGAGTTGGTATTGACGCGTCATGAGCAGGGCGCAGCGCACATGGCTGAGGGGTACGCGAAAGCGACGGGAAAAGCCGGCGTACTGCTGGTGACATCCGGACCCGGTATGACCAACATTGTGACCGGATTGGCCGACGCCTACATGGATTCCGTTCCGCTTGTCGCGTTTACGGGCCAGGTTTCCACCAATTTAATCGGCAACGATGCTTTTCAAGAGGCTGACAATGTGGGAATCAGCCGGCCCTGCACGAAACACAACGTGCTAGTTAAAGACGTCAACGATCTCGCCCAAACGATCAAAGAGGCCTTCTATATCGCCATGAGCGGTAGGCCCGGCCCGGTTTTGGTTGATATCCCCAAGGATGTGAGCACGGAAAAAGCCGATTTCAAATATCCCGATAAGATCAGCTTGCGAGGCTACAATCCAACCGTCGACGGCAACAAGCAGCAAATCGAGCAGGCCGCCGAAGAGATCATGAAAGCCAAAAGACCCATGCTCTACGTCGGTGGCGGCGCCATTTTCTCCGATGCGGCCGATGAAATCTTGCAATTGGCCGAGATCACCCAAATTCCAGTGACCATGACATTGATGGGGTTGGGCAGTTTCCCTGGCACACACCCGCTATCGCTGGGGATGCTCGGAATGCATGGCGGCTATTGGACCAACATGGCGATGCACCACTGCGACCTATTAATCGCCGTCGGCGCCCGGTTCGACGACCGCGTCACCGGCAAGCTGTCGGAGTTTTGCCCGGAAGCTCGGGTCATCCATATCGATATCGATCCGACTTCGATTAAGAAAACATTTCACGCTCATATTCCCATAGTCGGCGACGTCAAAACGGTTTTGCGCCAAATGAACGTCATGTTGCGCTCGTTGGATGGCAATCGCGAGGAAATGAAAGCATTCAGGGCGCCTTGGCTGAAGCAGGTGGAGGATTGGAAAAATGCCCATCCTCTCAGTTACAACCAAGACGATAAAACCACCAAACCGCAGTATGTTATCGACAGATTATTTGAAATGACCAAGCATGAAGCAATTGTTGCCACCGATGTAGGACAACATCAGATGTGGGCGGCACAGTACTTCAAAGGCAACAGGCCGCGCACCTGGTTGACTTCCGGGGGTCTGGGCACCATGGGGTTTGGTTTTCCGGCCGCCATCGGGGCGCAGAAGGCGTTTCCGGAAAAACTGGTGCTCTGCATTACCAGCGAGGGGAGCTTCCAGATGAATCTCCAGGAGCTGGCAACGGCGGCGGAATACAAGCTCCCGGTAAAAATCGTACTTTTGAACAACGGCTACCATGGCATGGTGCGCCAATGGCAGGATCTTTTTTACGAAGGGCGTTATTCTGCCAGCTATTTGGGCAAACTCCCCGACTTCGTCAAATTGGCGGAAGCCTATGGAATCCTAGGTTTGAGAGCGAAAAAACCCGGCGAGGTGGAAGGGGTGTTCAAGGAAGCATTGAAGCATCAAGGGCCGGTGCTCATGGACATCGAGACTGACCCGTTCGAAAATTGCTATCCGATGATTCCCGCGGGCGGGGCGCAGCATGAAATGATGCTGGAGGACCCGCCTGAACTGACCACCGCGAAAAAAGGCGGGACAGCCAAGAGAAAGGTGGACGAGGGGGAGGGGGTTCTTCCTGCCTAAGATCGTCAGCGAATGGAACATATCATATCGGTCCTTGTAGAAAATAAATTTGGTGTTTTGGCTAGGGTCGCGGGATTGTTCAGCGCCCGCGGCTACAATATCGAGAGTCTCTCTGTCGCTCCGACTTTGGATCCGACGACCTCGATGATTACCATCGTCACCATCGGCGATGATCGCATCATTGAGCAGATCATGAAACAACTCAACAAGGTCGTTGAAGTTCTCAAAGTGGTGGACTTGACCGAGACCCACTTCCTTGATCGAGAAACGGCGCTCATCAAAGTGCACACCAAACCCGAGCACCGGGATGAAGCGATTCGCATCACAGATATTTTTCGTGCCAACATCGTCGATTCATCGCCGACCACCTATACCATCGAAATCACCGGCGATGTGGACAAGGTGGAGGCGCTGATCAATTTGCTGCGGCCTCTGGGGATCCGGGAACTGATCCGCACCGGCCGCATCGCCATCGCCCGCGAGACCGCTCGCACCGCCGCGCCACGCCGCGAGCCGGCGTTGCTGAAGACGTAGAATCCAAGGCTATTAGCTCATAGTTTCGCGTTGCGCGGCCTGTTGAACGCTCCGGTGCTGCCACTGCGCGCTAACCGCGCCGAAACTCAATTCGACATGCATGACAGATGGGTGTAGATATGTGTGTCTCGGGAATTTTGATATGGTCTCGTCGGTTAAAGTTAGTTCTGCCTCGCTTCGGACGCATTCGATGGACGGCGGGTGCCATATTCCTGAGTCTAGTTTTAGTTTCCTTTCCCATGTGCCTTTTTGAGGCATCCGCACAGAGGCTCCCAAAACTCCCCGGAGAGCAGAAACAGGTTTCTGAACTTCTAACTATTGCGAATCTCCTCCGTGCCGCTATCTTGGCGCGCGACATTGATACCTTGCTTGAATACGCTCCGAGTCAGGAAGAAGTCGGAAAGTATGAGTCGGCCACGTATGACGCACGGTCCAATTACCGAGAGCTCCTCAATGACTCCAAGAGCTGGCTATATTGGCAGCTTATTGACACCCGATGCCATCTTGAATCGCTGCGGCAGTATGATCCAGGCAACACAAATCCTTTTCGCATCTCAATCAGAGATTTCTTCGAGTCACACAACAAATTACGAGTGAAAGTGTATTTTCTCCCGAATACGGTAAAAGGAGGGGTGGCTATTGAAGGTAAAGGACCGCATATCGCCCAAGTCGTGTACGTTGTACCGGGAAGTCCGGAGGACAAGCGATTTCCTCCTCTGTCGCAGAATTGGAAAACTCGGCTGAAACCTTGGGGGAAAACCTACGTCGATACCTGTCTCGTGGAGACACCATTTGGATGGCGATACTACTTTGCGCCGATCTTCATTTGTCCATTAAGGAAATGAGGATAGGTTCCATTTTCGATGATTAACAGAGTTTCTCTACGACGGCTTTAATCCGGTGCAAGAGACATCTGGCGCTACGGTGCTGGCAAACAATCTTACGGGTCTCGGGATTGATGAATTCTTCACCCGTACCGACGTACCCGCTGGCGTAACCAGCAATTTGGTCACCGATGCTTTGGGGAGCACGATTGCTTTGACCGATTCATCAGGCATGGTGCAGACGGAGCACACATTTGAACCCTTTGGGAAAACGACCGCGACCGGGGCCTCGAATACTAATTCTTTTCAGTATACCGGTAGAGAAAACGATAGTACGGGGATGTATTATTATCGGGCGAGGTATTATAACCCCGGGTTGCAGAGGTTCATTAGCGAAGATCCGATTAGATTATTCGGAGGCGATTTCAATTTCTATGTTTACGTTAGGAATAACCCGCTCTTTTATTCCGATCCGTGGGGTTTGCAAGGATGCCCAATGTCCCGGCGGCCTTGCCTTGATCCCGGGTCCGAGGGTCCTGCGTTGCCCCCTGAGATAATGGAATGGTGTCCTAACTATTCGTGTGTAACAGATTTTCGGAACCCACTCCGACCTAGACCTGTTCCGCGATTGACTCAGCCAATTCCTTTACCACCTCCGCGAATACCACCGCAAAAACCATCTAAATCAGAATCTGAAGTCAATGACAATAGCGCTGGTCCTGACGATATATGTTCTCATGGATTCTGTTGGCCTGGTTGGCCATAAAAAGTGGGAGTGTTTTTTTTGAATAAGTAATTTTCGCGGGAGTTAAATTGGTTCGTGCGGCCTAAAGTCAGCCAGTTGATTGTTGTCTTAGAAGGCTTTCTGGTTTGGGAAGTTTCCTATTGGTTCGGTGGAAATTATGTAGCACCAACAATTTTGCAATCATTTCCCTCGTTGCCTTTGATCACAATTGCTACCATTTCTTCCACTATTTTAGGCCTAATCGTTGGGATCGCATATATGGCGATTAGACTTAAGTTTGTCCCACCAATTGAAGTTACGAGCACCACAATTGTAGCAGCGCTTGTAGGCATTTTAGTGACGTGGTTTATTGCTTCGCTTAGCAACGCTGTTGTCTTTGGAGGGGGTGTTCTCCTTTTCGAAGAAGTTGGTAAAATAAGTCAACCTTTTTACTTTTATTTCACGGCATTTTTGGTTATTGGGTTAGGACCTTTGCTAGAGGAAACTGTGGTTAGAGGTTATTTTTTTGAGATATTAAAGGGGTCGTGGGGTGATGCTACGGGACTACTTATATCGAGCTTCCTTTTCGTTACCGCCCACGCTATTTCGGGCGTTTTTGGAGCTGGCCTTTTTTTCATTGGGTTAGATTCGATTATTTTTACATTCGTGTACATCAAGGGGGGACTTATAGCCTCCGGTTTGACCCATGTGTTTCTTAATTCTTACTGGTTTTATGTGAGTATGTAGGGTTTGGAGAAAGCACGCAAAGAAAAACTTTAGGGTCATTTTGACCGAATTCCTCTACGACGGCGTTAATCCAGTTCAGGAAACGTCCGGGGCTACGGTGCTCGCGAACATCCTAACAGGTCTCGGAATTGATGAGTTCCTAACCCGCACCGATGTTCCAGCGGGCATTACCAGCCATCTCCTTACCGATGCCTTGGGGAGCACGGTTGCCTTAGCGGATTCTGCGGGCATAATTCAGACTGAAAACGCTTACGAACCCTTTGGTAAAACCACAACAACCGGTGTCTCCAATGCCAATCCTTTCCAGTACACAGGCCGTGAAAATGACGGCACCGGACTCTACTACTACCGTGCCCGATACTATCATCCGGCGCTGCAGAGATTTATCAGCGAAGACCCAATTCTCTCGCCGGGAAAACCAGATGTGCCGTATTTGTTGCCGTATCTGCTTAGTGTTCCTTCGGCACTTCACAGCTACGCCTATGTTGAAAATAACGCGATAAACCTTGTGGATCCATCGGGGCAGCTAGGCTTAAGAGATTTGCTCCAT
>Ga0187893_10001190_pt1 | contig 64441 bp, 51 predicted proteins | sample MA1701074metaG_FD_139574 | JGI IMG/M metagenome (GOLD analysis project Ga0187893, IMG submission 139574) | White microbial mat communities from a basaltic lava cave in the Kipuka Kanohina Cave System on the Island of Hawaii, USA - MA170107-4 metaG ... | reverse complement strand
GATTCGGATCTTGATTATCCGTTCACCGTGGCCGAGGTCATCGCCATGTACAAAGACGCCGTCGGCGCTGTTTCCGGACCGGAGACGATCTCCTCCGCTAAGGCCAAACTGTCCGAAGCGAACGAATTGGGTTGCCCGTACTAGACGTTACCGCACGACGCGGAGATACAGGATTTTGAAATAGTTCGGGCCCGCCCAGCCCCCAAGGCTGGGCGGGCCTTTGTTTTAGCTCAACGAGCGGTACGAGGCACATACGATTCCGGTCCGGCACCCAGCGTCACCGTCGAATCGATGCACTTCGCCATCGGGTGGGGAAGACGTTCGACGAATGTACACGTTCTGGACCGGCCGTTGGCCGCAGCGTAAGCTACGCTGGCCGAACATGTGATCGGTGTATCGGGCATTCAGCCCCGCAGCCAAGCATTACGAGTCACACGCCATGCCGACGATAAGAAGCATCGCGATCACAATCGTCCTTCTATTTGCCTTCACCTTTCCAACCTCGCTTGCCGTGGATGGCAACCTACGAATCGGAATCTCTTTCCCGCAGGATCGAGCGGCTATTCCCTTGGACGGACGTATGCTGTTGCTGATTTCAAAGGACAATTCGAAAGAGCCGCGATTTCAGTTCATCGATGGAGTCAAGTCCCAGCAGGGGTTCGGCATGGACGTCGATGCTCTCGCTCCCGGTGCGGACGCGATCTTCGACGGATCGGTTTTGGGGTTTCCCATTTCAAGCCTAAATGACCTCCCGCGCGGTGAGTATTGGATTCAAGGATTATTGCACCGCTACGAGACGTTTCATCGTGGCGACGCACATACGCTGAAGCTGCCGATGGATCGCGGGGAGGGACAACAATGGAATCGAGCCCCAGGGAACCTTTACAGCACGCCGCAAAAGATGCTCCTTGATCCTCAATCCAAAGAAATGATCCGCATCTATCTTAACCAGGAGATTCCGCCGATTCCCCCGCCTCAGGACACGAAATACATCAAACACCTCAAGCTCGAAAGCAAGCTGCTCTCCAAGTTTTGGGGTCAGCCTATGTTTCTCGGGGCCTGCGTGTTGCTTCCCCATGGATTCGATGAACATCCCGAGGCCCGCTATCCGCTGATCATCAACCACGGCCACTTCCCCTCCACGTTTGACGGCTTTAGCGAAGAACCCCCGGACCCGAACCTAGTGCATGATTACAGCGAGCGGTTCGATCTGCATGGATACAACCGCATCATGCAGGAGCATGCCTACGAATTTTACAAGTCCTGGACAGGACCGGACATGCCCAGGTGGATCATTGTCAAGATTCAGCATGCCAACCCCTACTACGACGATTCCTACGCCGTCAACTCACAAAACCTCGGCCCGTACGGCGACGCCATCATGCACGAATTGATTCCGTTCCTGGAGAAAAAGTTTCGCGGAATCGGCGCCGGATGGGCCCGATTCACTTATGGGGGTTCGACCGGAGGCTGGGAAGCCCTGGCGGCGCAGATCTTCTATCCTGATGAATTCAATGGCTGTTTCGCCGCGTGCCCGGATCCGATCGACTTTCGCGCTTACACGGTGGTGAACGTTTATAAAGATACAAACGCGTATTATACGGAAGGCCCGTGGGGGCGAGTTCCGCGGCCTGGAATGCGCAATCGGCTCGGTCACCTGAGCGCGACGCTGGAACAACTCAATTACCGCGAGCTGGTACTCGGCACACACTCGCGTTCGGGTGACCAGTGGGATATCTGGGAAGCCGTGTTTAGTCCCGTCGCCACCGACGGCTACCCCAAAAGGATTTGGAACAAGCTGACCGGCGAGATCGATCCGCAGGTCGCGGCCTTCTGACGCGAGAACTACGATTTACAGTACATTCTGAGCCGGGATTGGGCTAAGCTCGGTTCCAAGCTGCAAGGCAAGATTCACCTTTACTGTGGTACCATGGACAACTATTACCTTAACAATGCCGTGTATTTGATGGAGGAGTTTCTAAGGAACACCAAAGACCCGTTTTTTGACGGGGTTGTGGACTACGGAGAGCGGGCGGAACACTGCTGGAACGGCGATCACGACCGTCCCAACGCCACCTCAAGGCTCCGTTACGATCTGATGTATGTCCCCAAAATCCTGGAACGCATGAAAAAAACCGCTCCGCAAGGGGCCGACCTAACCAGTTGGCGCTATTGATAGCGGCATCCATTTATAGTATTACGTCGCTGAGCTTGACATAGGGAGAGGCGGAAATGAATGCAACGTCACTTGGGAGACGAAAGAAGCGGTGGTCGACTCGGGTTGCAACAATTCAGATGTGGACATTCACTGTCCTGGCCTTCGGAATCGCCGGTCAGGCTTCCGCACATCAGTCACCAGCCGGCTGCAACCAGAATGGGGCCGGAGCGTCCCTTGGCCCAGCCGTGACTGGGGTTCGGCACGGCGACGAGATCTGCTATACCGTTGAAATCTTCAATGATTGCCTCGGATGTTGCGATGTCACGGGGCTTAACACTGAGTTGATCCTGCCCGACGGATCCAGCGTCCCGATTCTCGTGGGAGTGGACGTCCCTTCCGGGGATAGACTGAATTGTCCTGGCGACACCCGCTGCGCGACAGCCTCGACCTGCACCATTCCTGCCGAGATTGGATACCGCTACATCGTAAACCATGCCGACGAGCATGGAGAGACGGGTACCAACTGTCCTCCGACTCCGGCGCCCGGCAAGGGGGAGGTCTCGGCTTTCGTTCGAAGCACGGGCGGAACGGTGCACGCGCCCATCGAGGTCGGCGCCACCGTGTGCAAGCCTATCGCCGCGGACGTTCCTCATGCCTGTTGCCAAGCATGTGTGGGGACTTGCACGGACGTGGCAACGGCAGCCGACTGCGCACCCCCCGCTGTTTTCACCGCGGACAAGAATTGCGACGAAATAACCTGCAGCCCGCTTGCCTGCAATGACGGGAAGAGTTGCACCAATCCGGATGCATGTGATCCGACGACCGGAGCCTGCGTCTTCCCGCCCGTTCACGCCAAGTGCGACGATGGCAAGGTTTGCAACGGCCCGGACGTGTGCGATCCAAGCAGTGGCGACGCTGATCCACTGACGGGATGCGTGATTACGCCTCTGGCGGATTGTTGCGACGCCGATGACGACTGCCCACCCGACAATCTGCTAACCTGCGTGGATCACTTCTGCAATCCGGCCACCGACCTATGCGAAACGCGACCGATCCTTAACTGCAACCCACGTGTTGGCTTGGGCAAGGGAAGCATTCTGTATTATTCTAAAATCGAGCTCAAGTGGAACGCCGCGGGCACGCTGATCCAGGATACCCTGATCACCCTAGTCAACGATCTGAACCGCGAAGTGTGTGTGGAATGGCATTTCATTAACGGGGATCCGCCGATGGCGGCCATTCCAGGTTTGGCGCGGGCGCACCCCGGTTGGAACTCTTATGATTGCGGATCATGTTATACCCCGCACGAAAACGTCTTTATGTCGATGTACCGAGGAGGCGGCTCCCTGGGGTGCCAGTCGTTCACCGCCTTGGATCCGGGCTTTCCTCCCGGTCGGCCTGACCCCGATGCGGTCCTACCCGGGGATCGAGTGCTTCGCGGATACGCTATCGCCATCGCCGTGAATCTCGATGGCGTTCCGATCAGCCATAATCATTTAACAGGTCACGTGGATATTATTAACTATCGCGACCGCTCCGCATGGGAGTTCAACACGTACGCATTTCAATGCGTCGCCGAGCCCACGCCGGGCAACCCCTGCGGGACCGATCCGCTCATACTGGATTTGAATGGCGTGGAATACGATACCGCGTTTGACCGGCTTCTCTTTGACTTCTACGCCGTACACTCCACGGCCTTCAGTCGCGTATCGCCCTTGACGGGCGTAACGCTGAATACGGATTTGACCCTTTATCCCGTTAGTGTCGATTTTCGCAAGAATAGTACCAACAGTGACGGCCCAGTGCTAACTAGGGCAGACATCGTCATCTGGAACGAAAACGAGGACGATCGCACGGGCACGAGCCGTTGCATCACCTGCTGGGACCAGACGCTGCTGAGCAATTATGACGCGCCGAATAACTTCCTGATCGACCTGCTGAACACGAATAAGGGCAAGGCCCGCATCGACGGAGTCAAATCCGACTCCTGCGAAGCTCCCGGAGCGTGCTGCTGCCGTAGACAATGCAGCATCACCGCACTCGATTGCGTCAACTCCAGCGACTGTCCGCCCTTTGGGGCAGCTCCCGGCATCCCCCAGACATGCGGGTTGTTTAATTGCTTCGATCCGGATTGCACGGTCGCCGACTTCCGTCGCGGCACGCCGGACCGCGATTGCAGCGAGGACGCGGCCCTGCTGGGCGTTTCCGACAAGATTCTGACTTTTGGTGGAGCGCTCCCCGCCCGCACCGACGCCGGCATGACCTTGGTTGGGATTGGTACTCAGTCCGCGAGTATTAAAATGGATCCTATCCCGCCGACAGCTCCCCTCATTCCAGCGCAAACGAGCGGCAAAAGGCCGCTCAATATCGAACGGACAGATCGCGAGCGATAACCGTCATTTGTCGTCTCGCTGAACTGAGCTGGCACTACCGACGGATGGGCTCGAACCATCGACCTCCTGATCCACAGTCAGGCGCTCTAGCCAACTGAGCTACGTCGGCCCTTGGACTTACAAAGCCTATCGAAGATCGTAAAAATCGCAATATCGACGTGACACTGCCATTCTGGCAGTCTCGCCGCCAATCCTCATGCGAACCCCTGAAATCACCAGGGCTAAGGCCCAAGCAAATGTGGAATGAAAGTTGCTGAACAATAGCGAGTGCCGTTGCGCTGCGCCTGCTGCGCGAGTGAGGTTGGAATGAATATTGAGCGCTTTACAGTTAAGGCAGCGGATGCGCTTCAGGCGGCGGAGCGTTTGGCCGGGGCTGCGGCTCATGCCGAATTCAAGCCGCTGCACCTTCTTGCCGCGCTGCTCACGGAGCAGCGCACGCATTCTTACGCCGCAGCGGGCATAGCTCTTCCGATCCTCGAGAAGGCCGGCGTGCAGCCCTCGCGGGTTCGCCGGATGGTTGACTCCGAACTACAGCGCCTGCCGCGTGCGAGCGGCGGTTCTCTGGCAATGAGCCGCGAGCTTCGCGATGTGCTCGAAAACGCGGAAAGACACGCCGGGCGGATGAAGGATCAATACGTTTCCACCGAGCACCTGCTGCTCGCGTTGTGCGAAGTCAAGAGCGACGCCCGCGAAGTGCTCTCCCTGTGCGGGGCCAACAAGGACGTGATCCTCGCGGCCTTGCAAGATGTCCGCGGAAGCGCGACGGTGACGTCACAGAATCCCGAAGATACGTATCAATCGCTAGAGCGATACGGCCGAGACCTCGTCGGCGCGGCCCGCCAGGGAAAGCTCGATCCGGTTATCGGACGGGACGACGAAATCCGTCGGTGCATGCAAGTATTGGCCCGTCGGACGAAAAACAACCCAGTACTGATCGGCGATCCCGGAGTCGGCAAAACCGCGATCGTGGAGGGGCTGGCACAAAGAATTCTCGCGGGCGATGTGCCCGAAGTGCTGAAGGACAAGCGGGTCGTGGCCCTGGACATGGGAGCGCTGATCGCGGGGGCGAAGTTTCGCGGCGAGTTCGAGGAACGGCTCAAAGCCGTGGTCCGCGAGGTAACCGAATCCGACGGCAAGGTGATCCTGTTCATTGACGAATTGCACACCGTGGTCGGCGCCGGGCGAGCTGAGGGCGCGGTGGACGCGGGCAATCTGCTCAAGCCCGCGCTGGCCCGTGGAGAACTGCGTTGCATCGGCGCCACGACGCTTGAGGAATACCGAAAACACCTTGAGAAAGACAAGGCCCTCGAACGGCGATTTCAAACGGTATACGTCGGCGAACCGACCGTAGCGGATACCATCGCGATCCTGCGCGGACTCAAGCCTCGCTACGACGCGCATCACGGCGTGCGCATCCAGGATGCCGCCCTTGTGGCGGCGGCGACGCTTTCCCATCGGTACATCGCCGACCGCAAACTGCCGGACAAGGCGATCGACCTGGTCGATGAGGCTGCGTCGCGCATTCGCATTGAAAATGACTCCCTTCCGAGCGAATTGGACGAACTTCGCCGGCGGATCATGCAATTGGAGATCGAACGAGAAGCGTTGAAAAAAGAGAAAGACGAAGGCAGCCGCAAGCAAGCGGCCGCCGTCAACAAGGAACTCGCCGAGCGGCAAGAGAAGAACCGCTCGCTAACCACCCAATGGGAAAACGAAAAGCGGATGATCGAAGGGCTCAAGTCGCTTCGACAGCAAATCGACTCCAAACACGTGGAGTTGGAAGAAGCTCAGCGCCGCGGTGACCTGGAGCGGGCGGCGCGCATCCGGTATGGAGAACTGCGCGATCTGGAAGACCAACTGAAAAGCCGGGAGGAGAAACTGACGGCACTGCACACCGGAGGCGCGGGGCTGCTCCGTGAAGAAGTTACCGCCGAGGAAATCGCGGAAGTCGTCAGTAAATGGACGGGAATACCCGTCTCGCGGATGCTCGAAGGTGAAAAGGACAAGCTCCTTCGCATGGAGGATCGATTACACGAACGCGTCGTGGGCCAGGATGACGCGGTCCGGGCCGTTTCCGACGCCGTTCGACGATCGCGGGCCGGGTTGGGCGACCCGAACCGCCCCATCGGATCATTTCTGTTCCTGGGTCCCACCGGCGTGGGGAAAACGGAACTGTGCAAGGCGCTGGCGACGTTCCTGTTCGATGACGAGTCGGCGTTCATCCGGATTGATATGAGCGAATTCATGGAACAGCACAGTGTGGCACGGCTGATCGGCGCCCCGCCCGGCTACGTCGGGTATGAGGAAGGGGGTCGACTGACGGAGGCCGTACACCGCAAACCCTACAGCGTGGTCCTGTTTGACGAAATCGAAAAGGCTCATGCGGACGTTTTCAACGTTCTGTTGCAGGTATTGGACGACGGACGGCTCACGGACGGACATGGACGCACCGTTGATTTCAAGAACACCATCGTGGTAATGACCAGCAACATCGGAAGTCAATACATACGGCAGATCATCGAAGGGGAAGGTGACGCCGCGGGCCGAGGGCGAGAGAGCAACGAACTACTGAACATTGAAATCGAGATGAAGGTCAAGGAAGAACTGAAGAAGCACTTCCGACCTGAGTTTCTCAATCGAATCGACGAAACGGTGATTTTCCATCCATTGAGTCGCGACGATCTGGGGCGGATCGCCGAAATCCAGGTGAAATATCTTCGCGATCGACTCGCCGCCCGGGAGATGACGCTGACTCTGACGAAAGCGGCCAAGGAAAAGCTGGCGGTGGACGGGTTCGACCCCGCGTACGGCGCGCGGCCGCTGAAGAGGTTGATTCAGCAGGAAATCGAGAACCCCCTGGCCAAGCGGATCCTCCAGGGCGATTATTCGGCGGGAGACAATATCGTCGTGGACGCTCGCGGAGAGATGTTCTCCTTTGATAAGAAGTAACCCCACGTTCCTTCTCTGCGCAATAGCTCAACAACAACTCAAGATGCGCCCTTCGGCTTGAGGTGCTCAACAAAGTAATCAACAATTCGCTGATAGAGCCGCGCGGTGACGAGCGGATCGGGCACCATGTGGGTGAAGTTGCTCAAGGCCAGGAAGTCGTGATGTTTGCCCGCACGGAAAAGGGCGTTGGACATCTTCAGGCTATGGCTGAAGTAAACGTTGTCGTCGGAGGTTCCGTGTATAATGAGCAGGGGCTTTTCCAAATCCTTCGCGTGGGTGAGCACGGAAGAATCCGAATAACCGGCGGCGTTCTCGTCGGGCATTCCCATGTACCGTTCGGTGTAATGCGTGTCGTAGTCAAGCCATTCGGAAACAGGCGCACCGGCGACGCCGACATCGAATACATCTGGGCGGCGCATGACGGCCATTGCCGAGAAGTATCCGCCGAAGGACCAGCCGTAGACGCCGACTCGATCGAGGTCCAGCTCACGGTACTTCTTGGCCAGAGCCTTCAAGCCCGCGACCTGATCGCTGAGCGGTATATCAATCAAGTTGCCTTTGATGACCCGCTCCCAGGCCCGACCCCGCGATGGCGTGCCGCGACCATCAATGGAGACCACAATGAAGCCGTGGTCGGCGATCCACTGTTGAAGAAGGTATGCGTTGGGCGAGGACGTCACGGTCTGGGCGTGCGGACCGCCGTACACCGAGGCGATCACCGGGTATCGCCGCCGAGCGTCGAAGTTCTGCGGCCTGACGAGCACGGCGTGGAATGAGGGGTCCGATCCGACCGTGGTCAACTCGACGTTGGGAACAAACGGAGGCTTCTCGGCCACGGACTGCAACGATCCCAGCGCACGTCCATCCGTGCTGCGCACAACCTGCTTGCGCTGTCCGTCCATGGTAGAGGACGAGTGAATGTAGACCTTGTGATTCTCAGAGAACGTCGCGGAATGAAGTCCCTGATCGGTCGTGATCGGGACTGGAACCGAGCCTTCCGTTGAGAGCCGGAACAAGTGCGTCTGAGTCGGATCGCCGCCGCCGGTTACATAGACAACCTTGCTCTCGGTATCGAGGTCAACGATGCCCTTGTACCTGAAATCGGCGGCAGTAAGCGAACGAAGCGCTCTGCCGTCCGCGCTTCTCACTTCCAACTGCCAGGCCCCGTTTCGTTCGGTCGTCCACAGGAACGCGCTGCCGTCGGCAAACCATTTGGGCATGGATTGATCGAGGTTAAGCCAAGCATCGTCTTTTTCGACCAGCAAGAGCGTAGTGCTTCCCGTCTCGGTATCGACGCGAAGCAATGCTTCCTCCGTCTGCTGACGGTTTTGGACCAGAATGGTAAGCGGCGCCTGATCCTTCCAGCGCACCGTTGCCAGATAGGGATACCGATCCCGATCCCACGTCACCCAGCGCGTGTCGCCGCCTTCGACGGCGATCAGCCCGAGACGGACTTCCGCATTCTTTTGACCCGGACGAGGATAGGCCCAGGCCTGCGGCTCGCGCTCCGGATGGGTGGCGTCGGCGATGTGCATGGTTTCCATCGCCTCAGTCGAGGTCTCCTGATAGGCAAGGGTCTTGCTGTCCGGCGACCACCAATAGCCTTCGCTGCGATCCATTTCCTCCTGGGCGACGAACTCAGCCATTCCATGCGACAGCGACGCATTGGCCCCACTGGTGAGCCGTCTTTCTGTGCCGGTGGCGACATCCGTCACATAAAGTTCCTTCTCCCGAATGCAGGACACATAACGGGCGTCCGGCGAAAACCGTGCATCAATGGGAAACCCCGCTTCGCTGTTCAGCTCTCGAACCGCTCCGGAAGCCCGCTCGATCACAAAGAGCCGGCCCGATAAGGGAACCAGAAGCCGCGTACCGTCCTTGCTCAGTTGATAGGAGGTAATGCCTCGCGCCGAAATGCGCATCCGCTCTCGACGGGCACGCTCCTCGACGGACAGGTTTTCTTCCGCACCCAGGAGAATCTGATCGGCCGTGAGAAGGCGACGCTCCTGTCCCGTCGCGGTGTTGAATTCATAAAGGTCTTGCACAAAACTTCGTGGCGGGGAGCGCAAGAAAAAGACCGCGCCGCCGTCGGGGGCAAGCTTTAACGCCGTAGGATTCCCCGCCGAGAAACGGCGAGTGGCCGCGTATTGTTCCAGAAACGCCGGATCGGCGATAACACCTGATCTTGAGGAGCTAAGGCGCTGGCCATTTCCGACACAACCCGCCAGCCCCAAGGCCGCGAGCGCAAGCATTCGCCACTTCATTGATATCTCCCTTCGCAAACCTGATCGAGGATATGATACTGCTTCTGCGGCCGTGCGGATACGGGTGTTATTACTGAAGGTCAAACAGGCGGTTGTCGTCCGAGTCTCCAAACCAGCCGACCCCGAATTGAGCTGGGTCGCCAAGGTAGATACCGCTTGAGCAAGTGTAGGTGCGGGACTCACGGGATACCCGGCCATCGCACCACGCAACATTGCAGCGGTGGCCGTGCCGAAAGTGAATGGAGGGGTCAGCCCGAGAGCCGAACGCAGGATGGAACCGCGGCTCGGCGAAGCTGTATTCGATCAGTTGGCGATCGACAAAGGCGCTGTCCGTAAACATCACCGTTTCGCCCGGATGTTTGACACGGTCGGCGACCGTCCCGCCAAGGTCGCTGGTGACGATGATGCGGCCTTGGCGAACCTCCGCAGTCTGAACGCCGACGTAGGCGTTGTTGTAACCATAGCCTCCGTTGCCGCCCTCGAAACCTCGCTGGTCGGGCTTAAACGTCGGACAGGCTCGAATGGCCTCGTCGGAGCCGAGGTATGAAACCAGCGGTCCGCGAGTGGGATCGAAGGGCTCATTCGCCAAGGCCCGTGTACCGTGCCAGCGATTCAGATTGCTCAGGAACCTAGATGCGCCGGGGACATACACGCCGCCCGATTCCTGTGCGTAAAGCCCGTTCGCAAGGGCCAACTGCCGCACATTGGACTGACACAACGTCGAATGCGCCTGCTCGCGCGCTTTGCCAAGCCCCGGCAAGAGAAGCCCGACCAAGAGCATGACCAGCCCCACGGTGACGAGCAGTTCTACAAGCGTGAAGGCCAGTCGATGGTGGAACGTCCGGGCTATCATGATGGTCCCATCATGCGCTCGATGAACGCGGCCGCATCAGACGCTTCGATGGAAAGGTCCGGCTCGCGATCAAGACGTCGGCAGGCCGGCGGGCTTCCAGAATCGCCGCCGAAGCAGTTCTGTAGAAATGCCATATCCTTCAAATCGATGTCGCCATCGTCGTCAGCATCACCGAAAGGATCGGGAGTAACATCGGCAACGGCATCAATCTCCGCGGATTTCTCTCCGAATACCGGCGATACGCTTTGGACGGCGTTGGTGAGGCGCAGAAAATCAAAACCGGTGAGTCCGGCCGGTTCGCCGGTCAGGGGATCGACCGCCCAGGCAATATCGAAGGCGTCTCCGCCACCCGATCGCGCCGTGATTCCCACGACATAGGGGTCGTCGGGAGTCGTATAGAACTGCTCGGGCGTAATCGTCGCGTCATCAGGGGCGTTGTCGCCATCCAGATCTCCCAAAACAAGCGTTGGAGAATAATCAGCGTAGCCGTAAATCCCCTCCGCGTTGTTTCCTGTAATGGGATTCGTTACCACCGACGCGCCGAACAGGTTCTCGGGCAAGGCGTAGCCCTCTGTTTCCCAGACGCCGGCATATCCGGGAGGAACCCAGGATTGGTCCACGGGAGGGTATTGATTGTCCGAAACGTTGTCGTCCCAGCGCTGCACCGTCAACTGCAGTGCGGGGTTGGAAATGTGCGAGCCGGGGATCAGGAACCACGGATCGTCCGCGATTCCATTCCCATTTGTATCCGCACCGATCTCAATCGTAGCGCACTCGGCCCAGTGGCGGTTCGGATTGTCTCCAACCCAATAGGCGTTTCCAAATACGATCGCGTCCATACCGAAGGGATTGAGCGGATTGTCAATGACGGTATGGGCGAACCCCAGGACAATACTGCCGCCAAACCCACCGAGGCTGACTAACGAATTGTTGTTCGGAAAAGACGTACCGCCGCCCGTCGGTGCTCCCAGGGCACGATCCGGGTCATTGAGGTTTGGATGGTTCGCGAATTGTCCCGGAGCGGGCGCGAATTCCAGTACCATCGATGCGAACGGGCCGACATCCACATAGACATGCACTTCGGAGCTTCCGCCGTCGCGGACATAGAGGCGACGGAGTGTCGAATCATAAATCGCACCAAAGAAGTTGAAGTCGTTGTCGGGATCGGGATCGAGCCGCTGCACTTCATCAGGGTCTTGGGGATCGGCGGGCCCAATGACGTTTACAGCGTCGCCGACTACCGAGGCACCCACGACGGCGATGAAATCGTAATCTGTGATGTTGGAGAAATCTCCCCCGCCGACAATCAGATTCCCATTCCCATCGATCGCCAATGGTGAGGCGGACAGGACATCGACGATGAGCACGCCGTCGATCTCGAAATCCAAAGGCGGCCCTTCGTTGAGCGCCGCCGTCCACGCCGCATGTGTGAAAGCCTTTACCGCGCCCGTTCCACTGGGGCCCGTCGTCTGGTAGCCGTTTCCGGTATACAAGTTACCCCCGGCATCAAATGCTATCCCGCCGGAGGCGCCGCCGATGTTATTGATGATCGTGACATTAACGGGATTCAATGGGTCCGCGCTGGACGTGTCGAGCACGGTTACGACGCTTGGACTGCCAAAGTCTCCCGCCGTTAATGAAAGAAGCTCGTCGTTGATCCATTCGGCGTCGTAGTGTCCTGCGACAAGCCAGTTTCCGCTCAGATCGTTGATATCGAACACGCCGACACGTGGGTTAGTAAAGGATGCTCCACCGTTGTTGCCGACCGCAATGCGCGCGCCGTCGGGCGAGACACGAATGAAAGCAGCGCCGAAGGACGGCAAATCAGCGTTCGGCAAGACTCCCGCTGGGTCGAATTCACGTGAATCGACGGCCGTCTCGATGAGAACGTCGGCGCCGACGAGGACAATCAACCGTCCGTCTTTGACGGCGTCAAATGCATTTGCCCCGAAAGGAAGGCCAAATACATCAACCTGTTGATAACTCGAAGATGCTACAGTCGGCGCAGCTCCGAACGGGGAAACGCCGATCGCCATTACTGCCACTACATGGAAAGTCAAGCCGTTGCGCACTCCCGAATCCATTGTTTCGACTCCTCTCCCCGGTCCACGATCGACCTCGCGACCTGCAGCCGGTAAAAAGAAAAAACCCCGGTGCTTCAAAACGAAGCGCCGGGATTCAGAATCGTCACAGCTAGACGCGGATTCGCGCCGAAACACAGCGCCGCAAATGCGGCGCCATCATGCCGTTCCTGATCGCAGCGCCCCCACCTCGAAGGCACCACATCAACAAACCACGATTACCGGCAGGTTTTCTGGCTTACGGATCAAACTACTGGCCGCGCCTTCTCCGCGTCTCTCCACGTTGCGGCTTCGGCAACGGGAGACTCCGCGAATGGCTATTCAGCGGCGTTCGTCCCCGATTACAGCGGCGGGTCCACGGTGGATTCGCACCACCTTCCCTTTTGTCCGACTTATGGCCGGACACCGGGAATCGCACGTATTCACTTGTCAATGACCCATCGGCCGCCGATACTTACCACGGTTTGTCGGATTGTCAAGCTTTTTTTGAACGCGGCTGGTCTTTGCCAATGGAACTTTATCTACCAGATCAGATCGTGCTGGACGACACGTCCAATGCCCTAATCGGCGACGTTGAAGAGACCGCGCGCCGAGTAAATGAATATCGCCCTCTTCCCGAGGAAGTTACAAAGCGAATCCTCGACGACCTGCTCGGCGAACGGGTGTACGCCAGCAACGCAATCGAAGGAAACACGTTGGACTTACACGAGACAGTCACGATCTTGGAGACGGGACGTATCCTGGAAAACCGTCGCCGTGAAGCGACCGAGGCACGGAACCTCGGAAAGGCCGCGAATGCGGTGTCCGAACTCGTTCCCCTCGGCGATGATGCGCGAAGCGTCGAAAAACTGCTAGAAATCCATCAGATGATTCTGAAGGACACACCGGACGAGTATTGGGGCGGGCGCTTCCGAGAGCAAGGCGTTATCATCGAAAGCGCCAAGTACCAGCCTCCCGATCACACGCTTGTGCCGACACTCGTCAGTCGCGTCATGGAGCAGCTAAGACGCGAGCAAGAAGGGAAATCGCCACTACTAATGGCATGCTGGGCCCATTGGTCACTTGCTCGAATCCACCCGTTCAAGGATGGAAACGGTCGTATCTCACGATTGTGGCAGGACTTGGTTTTGTTCCAAGCCAACCTGACTGCCGCGATTATTCGTCCAGAAGAACGTCGAGAGTATCTGGACGCACTAACCGCGGCAGACGAAGGTGATTTTAATCGCCTGTTTCAAATGACGGCCCAGCGCGTTCTGACTACGTTCGATAAGTATCTCGCGGTGATCGCTCAAGACAAAGATCTCGATGCCTTCGCGAAGGAGATCGCTGGTGAAGCCGACGCACGACTCGCCGAAAAACAACAGCTTCGTTTCCAGAAGTGGTCTCGAAAATTCGAACAACTTCGTTGGGAATTCGAGATTTGCACGGGGCGGATTACAAGTCAAAGGGGGCGGGTGCGAATTCAGTTTCGCCCGTACAACACAATCGACCGGCAAAAGTGGGAGACGATCGCTGAGACCGGGTCAGCGAATCAGACTTGGTTTTTTACCTTGCAGTTCGACACAGAGGTCAAACATCTTCGATATGTTTTTTTCTTTCTGAAGCACTATGTCACCGATCTCGATAACGAGGACGAGCGTTCAGAGAACCGCGTTTGCCTTCTCATAGGCGAGTCCGATAGCCCCGGAATGACGAACGTGCGACTAGACCAGATTCCGGGTTGTCCGATCACCTTGCGAGAGGTTTTTCTAGTAGACGATTCATTTGTAGTCCGCCGCGCTTCACTCTCGACAGGAGAAACGACTTACGAACGTAGCGTATCCCCGATGCGGATCGCTCAAGACTTCATCCGAGAGGTTGTCCTACGGCGTTTGACTTAGCTGGTCTAAAAGAGACTCTGGCAGGTCAATTTCGGATATCGTGGTCGTCGGTGAGGTCTGGAACTGGATCGTACCAGCGTTTGTCGGACTCGCCGGAATCCTCACCCTGATCCGCCCGGTAACCGGCTGTCTGCTCCGTCTCCATCTGTGAGCGGACGGCGTTCCAATCGTCAAGTGTCATCAGTACTTCGCGAGCCTGCGACCCTTTGTACTCTCCGACGATTCCGGCGACAGCCATCTGGTCGATCAGGCGGGAGGCGCGTGAATACCCTATGGTGAGACGACGTTGCAGTAGACTGACGCTGCCGCGTCTGGATTCGAGGATGACCTTGACGGCGTCGTCAAAAAGTGGATCGCGAAGCCCGGCGTCTACCTCTTCGTCGGCGGCCTTGAGGCGGATCAGTTCCGGATGGAATTCAGGCTTGGCACGAGAAGAAAGGTCTTCCAAAACCGCGTGTACTTCCGTCTCTTCCAGATACGTCCCTTGGGCGCGAACGAGCTTGTGCGAACCGGGCGGGAGGAACAACATGTCCCCCTGCCCCATCAGGACCTCGCCGCCGTTCTGGTCGAGCACGATCCGCGAGTCCATCCGCGAGGCGACTCGGAAGCAGATTCGTGCCGGAAGGTTGGACTTGATCAGACCCGTAACCACTTTCACTTCGGGTCGCTGCGTGGCCACGATGATGTGGATGCCAACGGCCCGTGACTTCTGGGCGAGCCGTGAGAGATGGTGCTCGACTTCCTTGGCCGCCGTCATCATCAAGTCTGCAAGCTCGTCAATGACAATCACAATGTAGGGCAAGTGGGTCAGAATCTGTGACTTTTCCTGCTCGCTGGCGGGGTTGAAGCGAGCATATAGCTCATCCGGACTCAGGGCATTGTATCCAGCGATGTTCTTGACTCGAGCCTCGGCCAGAAGCTCATATCTCTCGTCCATCTTGGTGACGGCCCACTCCAGAATCTTCTCCGCCCGCGGCATGTCCGTCACCAATGGGCACATCAAGTGCGGCACTTCCTTGAACTGGCTCATCTCCACCATTTTGGGATCGATGAGAATCATCTTCACGTGATCGGGTCGCTTGGTCATCAGGATGCTGAGGATCACGGCGTTAAGGCAGACGCTCTTGCCCGAACCTGTCGTACCGGCAATCAGCATATGCGGCATGGCCGTCAGGTCTGCGACGAGTGCCGTCCCGCCCGCATCCTTCCCCAGATATAAAGGCAGCCCCATTTCGGCGGCCTTGCTGCCCGACAGGGACATCAGCTCCTTGAGTCTTACTCGTTCCTTTTCGACGTTGGGCACCTCGATGCCGACGGTGTTCTTCCCGGAAATGGGGGCTACGACGCGGATCGCCTGGGCCTTGAGCGCTCGGGCAATGTCGTTCGACAACGTCGCGATCTGCGATACCTTGATCCCCGCCCCCAGACGCAACTCGAACATGGTGATGACCGGGCCGGTGTCGATTTCGACGACCTGGGCGTCGATTCGGAATTCCTCAAGAGTTTCTTCGAGAACCTTGGCTTGCTTACGAACGAACTGCTCCTGCTGCTTGTCGAACCCGTACTCCGGTTCGTGCAACAGCGTCAATGAAGGAAGTCGCCAATTCTCAATCTGCTTCGGATAGGGTTCCGCAAGCGCGGTCTGTCGCGCTGAGGGGAATCGAACGATAGGCCCGGCGGGAGCTTTGGCTGCCTTGGGCACGGCTGGCTCCGCCGGTACGGCTTTCTTTTCAGGGGTCGGTAGCGTGACGGGGCTAGGTTTTGCGCTTGTTTTCGCTACGGCCGATTCAGCGACCAGGCGGTCCGATGCCTCCTCGACCCTCTTCTTAGGAATATCTTGGAAAAGAGAGGATGAATCGGATTCATTCTCGTCGATGGCATGTGTTCCCATCGATGCCCGCGGTCTTGCAGCGACGGCCTCGGCAACTGTCGCCAATTGGCGCGCCGCCGCGGCGCCGGCAAGTTCCCGCACCGCCGCCGCCGCTCCGCTCGACGCCTGTGCCGCCCGGCCCATCAGGCTCGGAATCTTCAGGACCCAACCCTGGGTCGTAAAGATTAGTCCGACCAACCAGCTTGAAGTCAGCACGATGATGGTGCCGACTCGCGAGAGATTCGCTGTCAGAAGGTCGCCAAGAGCATAGCCCGCCAACCCACCGTGCCCGACGGGCATCGATCGAGGCCCCGGTCCGCAAATCAAATGGGCCGATGCCGATGTGCATGCGACCACCAGGACAAGGCCGAACACCCGCTCCCAGATGCAGCCGATTTCCCCTCGAAATACTTTGAGCAAGGCCGCAAGCGTCGCGAACAACAGAAGAAAGTAGCTACCATCGCCAAGAAGGTGGCGGAGGTGGTAGGCGCACCAGGCCCCAACGAAACCGCACGCGTTGACGGCCGGGCTGTTGTTGGGATGCTGATTGGGACTAGGCCAGTCGCCGATCTGGAAAGTTAAGAGAGCCGGCCAGAGAAAAAGGCAAACGAGAAGCGCGATAATCGGAAGAACCGCGGACCGCGACGCAATGGAAACGGCGTTACGTTTCATAGCTGGCAAGTTGATTCGGCGCGCAAATCTCCCTATCAGCAAAACCATTGCTGAAAAACCACTTGGGAGGTTATCGGCGACGAGTTTGAAACCTCTGGAGCGAAACCGGGGGCCTTGCAGTTGTCAAAATGGGCTAGGGAGTCGCTTTGGCATTCTTCAATTCAGGCCAGATTGCTTCGGCGTTTTTGATGGTCTCCGTGGGATTCGCCTCGAAGACCTTTTTGGCCGCGGCATCAAAAAACAAATAGGTCCGGCCATCCACTACCGCAAAGACGGCTGGGTCCGACATGAAGCGTTTTCCGCGGGCCATACCTTCCGCACATAGACCGGAAAAACGGGGAATAAACTTGTCCGGGTCGTTGACAAATGCTGCCTTGGCCTCCTCATTGGCTAAATGATAGACCTCGGCACGGATGACCTGCTTGAATTTCACGTCGCCCTTCACGGCTTTTCCGGAAAGCTGGTAGGAAGCCGGGCAGTAGCCGCCGATCATCGGCTTGGCGAATCTTTCGTTGGCAGTCGCAATATACTCCGCCGGTTTCAGATCGAACGACTTTACGGCGCGTTCCTGAGAAAAAAGATAGAGCTTGCCATCAATGATTCGAAATACGTTGGGATCAGAGGGCAGCCGGTTGCCGTAAGACCCCCCGAGTGCAACCGTACACAGGCCGCCGAATTGGGGCAGAAACTTCTCCGGGTCGGCATCGAACTGCTTCTTGGCCTCGGAATCGGCGAAATAGTACACACTGCCCTGATACTCAGAGTGAAAGGCGGGATCGCCTTTCACCGCCTTGCCTGCCGAAACCAACGAAAAGGGACAGTATCCTTTGATGGCGGGCTCGGCGCTCTGGTCCGCCGTCACTGACGATGAGAACAAGCACAACGTCGCCAGAACGAAAATGTGTCTGCGTATCTTGAACATTACAATTCTCCATAAGACTAACGTCAAATCCCGACCCCCCAATGATGAATCTCGCGTTGATCCAGCTAACCGTCAAGTCTTTCGCTCACCAAGGCGGCGAAAGACCTCCAATCGTTTGAGCGATTCCAGGAATCGTATTTCGGAAACCCCCATTTCAAATCGGCAAACGCCGCCCATGGGACACCACGAACATGGCGAGAATGTTTTTAAGCGGTATGGTCGAACGGTGACATCGCCTTCAAGGATTCCGCCGGCCAGCGCTCCGAGTTTCGCACGGGTGTGTTCGAGGGTGTTGTGAAAGTCAGCCGCCTCCGCGGCGTCGGTTGAATCAACGTTGCCGATCGTACCATCCTTCTTGCGAAAGAAGTTGTACTCCGTAGACCTGCCCTCATTGAACGACCGATCTAGTGCCTGGAATTTGTCGGCAAGTAGGACACCTCGCGGACGAAAGCTCCCTTCAAGCACTGCCTCTCTCGATTCTTCCACCTCGGCCGGATGATCGACCCGGTGATATTGTGACAGCAGGCTAACAAACAAGGCCCCGATCGGTCGGATCGATCGACCCGCGATTGTCTCGCCCTGCTCAGCAAGCACCAACAGATAGGCGAGCAGTTGAAGCGAAAGCCCATGGTATACCCTGGACATGTCGAGGTTCTTGTCAGCCGTTCGCTTGTAGTCAATGACCACGCCCAGCAGTTCATCCCCCAACTCCGCCAGGTCCACGCGATCGATGTATCCGCGAACAAGGACAGTCCGCCCCGCCGGTGTGACAAGGTTGAGGGCCGGTAGGCCGTCCTCCTTTTCGAATCCAAACGAAAGTTCAGCTCGCCGAGGCCTGGCGGAGCCGGTAGCTGCCACGCGGCGCTGGGCTCGGAGAATCTTCGCCAGACTCTTTCCCGATCGCCGGTAGAGATACGCGTCGCGAGGATTGGAAATGCCACCGCCAGCCGACAATAGAGGGCCCAAACGCCCGCAGCTTTCGATCAGCCCTCCCATCATCTCCGCGTCGCTCAGTTGATCGAGACCCTTCCCACGAGACACCGTGGAGAGAATGAAGTCTTCGAGAATCCGGTGATGAACCTGGCCGACGTCGATCGGCTTCACCTCCGCTTCCTCGCGTTCCTTGAGGTCAAGAATGTTCTTGGCAAAGTACTGAAACGGACAAGCGGCGTAGCTCTCCAACTGCGAAACACTCGTTTTCAGCGGATCGCTAAAAAGGCGCGTAACCGATGACGGACTAATCCTCGCCGCTTTTCGTTCACCGAGCGACGACATCCCCATGAGAAAAGGTGCATCCGCGGCGAGTTCTGTGCGGACCATCTCGTACAACCCGTTCCATCGACCGCGCACGCCTGGATCATCCTTTTCGACGCGCGGGCGAGAACGAAACTCCATGGGCAAGCGCTTCCGCAGATCGGACGCTGTAAAAACCTCCCACGTCGAGCGATCCCGTATGGGATCACCGACGGCGGTCACGGTCAGTCCCGGACAGGCGGCACACAGCGACTTTACGAACGGCGAAGGGCGAAGAGCTTTTCCCTCATCATCGGACGTCGCGTACGTCACCACCAAAGCCTCGCTCGCCCGCGTCAATGCGATGTAGGCAAGCAGCGATTCGTCCATGACGCGGTCCCGGAAAGGCGCGGCGACGCGCACCCCGGCTGACAGCAGCGAGGCTCGATCATCGTCGTTCAGGATGGGATCCTCCGACACACGCCGGGGAAACAAGGCGTCGTTGAAACCAAGGACCACTGCGGCCTTGATATCAGGGTGGCGGCTGCGCTCGATCGACCCGACAAGAAGCTGATCGACGGTCGGTGGAACCAGGCCAAGGGTCAGACCTGCGAGCCCGGCTTCCATCGCATCCGTCAATTCACCAATGGTGAGTTTCACTTCCGGGAAGGCGAAGGAGAAGTCATCGAGAAAGGACATGGTCTCACGCCAGACCAGTCTATGCTCCTCCGCTTCCTCCAGACGGCCGTCTGCGTCTGCCTCCTCAGCAAGTTTTGAAAGCGTTCGAGCCGCGCCAAGATGTGACAACCACTGGTGAATCCCCGCGATCCAATCCGGACCGGTATGTCCATCAGTTTTTCCCGCAAAGGCCATCCAGGAATTGAGAATGTTTAGTACCGACCGCCGCGCGGCATTAATTCGGGCAAGCTTTCGGGCTTCTTCTTCGACGTTCCTCTGGTCCTGCAACCGGAAGGATTTCTTTCGCACAAACGACCAGTCAGGTCCGTTCCAGGTCTCCGCCCCTTCCAGTCCGTGTGCTACGAGATAATTCTCTAATTCATCCGCCACTTCGGCGGTCAGATCGAGTAGTCCGCACTTGAGCAACAGGCGAACCGATTCCAGAGACATGTTTTCGTCCGCGACCCGCGCACCTCCGCGAAGCAGCTCGACCAGCGGATGATGGGCGATGGGACGACGGCGATCGATGAAAAAAGGAACGCCGCGGGCCTGCAATACTTCGGTCAATACATCGTGATAAACCTCCAGGTCTCGCACGATGATGGCCACATCGTGATATCGATAAGGCGCATTCGGCCTTTGCACCCACTGACAGATGCGTGACACCGCGTAGTCAACCTCGATGCGCCGCGATGGCAGCTCGATGAGTTCGATACCATCCACGGCGTCGGCGTCCGCTTGCGGCCTTGATGTAAACAACGATCGTTCCAGCCGTGCAAGCGAGGGACGACGGCTGAAGCGGCGCGGAACCTCGCCATCCAGAACGAGCGGGTTTTCGATCTGCAGGCCCGCGTCGGTCAAGACTCCGTGAAGCTCCTGATAAGTCTTTTGGGTCTTGGCGAACAGGCTCGTCGCTACGTCATCAGATGATCGCCGGGGATTCCTTGCTAACAGTCCGGGGTCGACTAGGACCGTAATCTCGGTATGAGCGGAAAGCCGAGCGAGGACTGATAGCGTGCGGATTTCTTCGCCGCTAAGGGACGCGAAGCCATCCACCCACACCTCGGCCCCGTGGAGCCAATCGCAGCGAGCGAAGCCCTCTCGAGCGATGCTCAAATGCTGGTGCGGGTCGAGTCGGCCGCAGCTGAGGTAATCGAGATAGGCCGAGTAGACGGCCCGGATATCGTGCAGTTTGGCCTCGTGGGCGGGGTCAGCTCGACGGGCAGTCGATCCCGTGGCGGCGAGTTCGTCGGGCATCACGCCTTCCTGGATGAGTTCAATGATGGTCGCCGCAAGACGGGAGACCAGTCCGCCGAGCCGGTCTAGACGACGATAGTAACTCAATTTGGAAGATAGATTCGCGGTCAGATGCTGTAGGACCATGGCTTGAGCCGGTTCGGTGAGGGCTTGTCGAAGAGGAGCGCCAACCGATTCCAATACCCGGTGGGCCAAACGTTGGAACGATAACACCTCGGCCCGGAGAGCGGCCGGAGCCTGTGCCGGAGGAAGGACGATGGCCCGTTCGATTTGTTGGCTGGCCTGCTCCGGAACGAGGAGGATCAGACGCGGACCGTTGATGGGGTCTTCTTTCAGCCGACGGCAAACCGCCTCAAGACAGTGATAAGTCTTTCCAGTTCCCGCCCTGCCCAGGATGAAGCGAACGGCCATGGCCGGGCGGTCGTATCACATCCCCAATGGCGGGTCAATCGTTGTCGGATTCCGCCAACTCCCTCTCGAACCGGCGAATTCGCCGAAGGATTGAACGAGTCTTGATCATCACGCGCGATCGACGGATACAAATTCCAAGGTAAACAACCGTCATGACGGCGGCCAGGATGCCCATCACGAAGCCAGCCGGCTCGAAGGGCTGTGTTGACCCGTCGATCAGGAAAAAAGCAATAGGTCCGCAGAACACAACCGCGGCCATGTCCACGAACGGCGGCGAAGTATTCTGCGGAAGGAAGATACCTTTCATGACCAGGGGACGCGCGTTGTACTCCTGCCCGCACTCCGGACATTGATACAAATAAGGGAGCGTCTTGAGGTTATACCCACAGCCCCCGCAATAGATCGTTCCCCCGATGCGGCGGTCCTTGAAGGAATCTTCCGCTAACTTCTCAAGCTCGTCACTGCCTATGACCATAAACAACCAAATAGTGTACTAAGTCGGGGACCCTCTTTTCTCGGTTGATTCGTTCTCATCCTCGGCAATACGGCGAGCGATTCTGCGTTGTCGCCTGTACGTTATTAGAACACGACCGGATTCCCACCCAAAGTGTATCGAGAATATACCGAGCAAGGTGATCAACCCGTAGGCGGACCCGACGCTTCTGGATCGAGCTATTATCGAAGTCATCGGGTTTAGGATCACCGAATAGACAAGCGTAATGGTGCCCGCCACACAAACAACTGTGGCAAGCATTTCCCGAAGCGGAATGTAATAAGGGGACGTTGGAAAGATGCCTCGCCTGGACAAGGGGCGTGCATTGTATTCGTTGCCGCACTCCGGGCATTGATAAACGTAAGGAAGAGTCCGCAGATTATATCCGCACTTTCCGCAATAAACGGAAGCCGTGATGACGCCTCGATCTCGAATGTCATCTACGAGACGATCCAGTTCTTCGCGGGTAAATGCCACAACCCTGCTCTCGCCGCGAGGTCAAATATCTAATCGGCAAACATCGCCTCAACGAACACAGCCGGATCGAAAAGTTCGATATCTGCCGGGGTCTCCCCAAGACCAACGAATTTGACTGGGACCGACAGTTGGTCGCGGATGGCGACCACGACCCCGCCCTTGGCGCTCCCGTCCAGCTTGGCCAGAAAGATGCCCGTGACGGACACGTGCTGGGAAAACTGTTTCGCCTGATTGAGCGCATTCTGCCCGATCGTTGCATCCAGAACCAACAAGACTTCATGGGGCGCACCGGGAATCTTGCGCTCCACGACTTTTCGTATTTTCGCCAGCTCGCGCATCAGATGATCCTGCGTGTGAAGCCGACCAGCCGTATCAAGCAAGAGAACGTCGGCATTGCGCGCGACGGCCGCCTCACAGGCGTCATACGCCACGGCGCCGGGGTCGGCCCCTTGATCGTGCTTGACGATCTGCACTCCGACTCGTTGTGACCAAACCGTCAGTTGCTCCACGGCGGCCGCCCGAAACGTGTCGCAGGCGCCGAGGATGACGCGCTTGCCGGCTTGCGTAAAGTAATGTCCGAGCTTGGCCACGCTCGTGGTCTTCCCCGAACCATTGATTCCCGTGACCAGAATGACCGTGGGGCCTGAGGCGGCGAAGCGGATAGACCGATCAACCTCGGGCCAAAGAGAGATGACGTGACCTCGCAGGTACTCCGTGACTTGCTGCTCCTCTGCGATTTCTCCGCTCTTCCATCCATTTCGGACCACTTCGATGAGTTTGGCCGTCGTCGCCGGCCCGAAGTCGGCCGCCAGCATCACGTTTTCAAGCTTATGAAGAGTCTCCTCGTCAATCCCCCGGCCGATCCGCACGACCGATCGCATGCCGGTCGCCAGTTTTTCCCGCGTTCGCGTCAGGCCCTTCTTGAACCGGTCGAAAAGTCCCATCAATCGCCTTCCACCAATGGCGTCTGCATGCGCTTGAAAACGGCGTCAAGCACCCCGTTGATGAACCGTGGCGACTCCGCTCCGCCGAACTCTCGCCCGATTTCGATGGCCTCATCCAAAACCACGCGCGCCGGGATCTCGCCTTCCAACAGCTCGACAACGGCCACTCGCATAATGTTCCGTTCCACGGGCGAGATTCGCGCCAAGTCCCACTTGGCCGAAGCCGACGCTACACGCTCGTCAATTTCGGGTCGTTGTAGCCAGAATCGTTGGACCAGTGCTGTTGCGTAGGAAGTTGAGTCGGGGGGCGCCTGTTGTCCCGCGAAAAACTCCGCGAGCGCTGATGAGGACTCATCGCGCTGGATCTCCCATTGGCATAACGCCTGCATGGCCAGAATACGGGATGAGCGGCGATCGAGCGGCATGAGATCAGTGTTCGGGAAGCTTCCGCAGCAGATTGACGAGTTCGACGGCGCAGAGCGCGGCCTCGACACCCTTGTTGTTTTCCCCGACTCCGGAGCGGTCGCGTGCTTGCTCCATGTTGTCAGCCGTAATCACTCCGAAAGAAATGGGAATTCCCGTCGAGAGGGCGGCCTCATTGATTCCTCGCGCTGACTCGCCGGCGACGTACTCAAAGTGCGGCGTTTCCCCTCGAATCACGCAACCCAGGCAAATGATGGCGTCGTATAGCCCCGATTCGGCCAGCTTCTTGGCGATGAGTGAAAGCTCAAACGCTCCGGGAACGTGAACAACCGTGAGGTTTTCTTCCGCGGCGCCGTGCTCCCGCAGCGCCGCCAATGCTCCCGATAACAGCTTGGAAGTGATGAACTCATTGAATCGGCTTACCACAAGGGCAAACCGTTGCGAGTCGATCCGATGCGATCCGCGCAGCTCCACAACCATTCCGCGGAAGTGTACTCCAATTTGTGCGTGCGGTCACGGTCGGCTTGTTTTTGGTTTCTTCTTCTTGTCCATCGTTTTGAAGGCCCTCTCGTAGACCTCAATGTGTTTCTTTAGCGTAGCGCGGGCGATGGTTTCACCGATAACTTCCAAAGGAACGTCTTCCAGTTTCTTGAAGCGGATGCAGGACTTGCCCATATCCAGCTTCTTTCCGGTCTTGGTCCACTCCTCGCGAAACCACTTTTCGTCCTCGTTCTGGCCATAGATACAAAACAGATAGAGTCCCATGTGATTCTTCTGCGAGGCCAAGCCCGCGTAGGGAAGCGGCTGCTTCGGATCGCAATGGTAGCCGGCCGGGTATAGTTTGTGCGGCACATAGTAACCGATCATGCCGTACTGCATGCCCTCCTCGAAACCCTTGTCGAGGTTCTTGAGGATCACCTTGCGCACGGCCTCGAGCGCCTTGCGCCGGTCCTCCGGCAGTTCGGCCAGGTACTCTTTCACTGTTTTTGCTTTGCTTTGCACCCCGAGTCCTTTCAACGTTGACTCGAATTAGAATCCGGCCACCGATACATTAGTCATAGTGGGCATTGGTGTCCATCGCATTCGAGCCGCGAGTGTCGCCACGGCAGGGCTGAGATGTTCATTGCACGCGTTCCCCATTCCTGGTCGGTTACGCCTACGCGCGCCGTCGCCATTCAACGAACGCTGGCAAAACGAGTCTCACGTCGCGGCCGCGTACCAGCCTGTCGGCTCGTCGCCGGGGCGGACCTCGCTTTTTCGCTCGACGGAAAGGAGTGCATTGCCGGCGTCGTGGTCTGGGACGTACTCCTTCGAAGCGTCGTCGAAAAATGCATCGCCCGCCGGCTCGTACGATTCCCCTACGTCCCCGGACTGTTGACATTCCGTGAAGCCCCCGCCCTGCTGGCGGCCCTAAGGCAACTGCGGCATGAACCGGACGTGTTCATGTTCGACGGACAGGGTTATGCCCACCCTCGCCGCTTTGGTTTGGCATGTCACATGGGGCTCCTAATCAATCGCCCCAGCCTCGGTTGCGCCAAGTCCCTCCTTCTTGGGAGCTTTGAGATGCTCCAGCCGGCCAAGGCGTCGATTTCTCCGCTCATGCACGACCGCGAACGCATCGGCATGGCCGTTCGTACCCGCGAAAACGTCAAACCCGTCTACGTCAGCATTGGTCACCGTCTTTCCCTCGATGCCGCCGTACGAATCACCCTTGCCAGCTGCGAGGGCCACCGCCTGCCCGAGCCCATCCGCCTGGCCGACAAACTCGTATCCAGTCATCGTGTGCGCTAGCGGTATTGAGTGGACCGACGTTTTGACCCCTGACCGCTTCACTTCTATGCTGTGCCATGCTGCAATTGAAGAAGCCAATGCCACTCGACGCGCGATTCAGAAACCGTGAACACCTTCGTTTACGCCGGGATTTCTCCCGCGTGCTCGGCGGACGTTGCAAGGCCGCCGACGCACTGCTGGTTGTCTATGCGAGAAGCAACAATTTGGACTGGTCGCGAATAGGCATCAGCGTCAGCAAGCGCATCGGCAACGCCGTGCGAAGGAATTCGCTGAAAAGGAGGATTCGGGAAGCGTTCCGCAGAAACAAGGCCGACGTGCCCGTCGGGTTCGACATCGTCTGCGTCGCCAGACCAGCCGCCGGTGATTCCGAAGCCGATGTGACTCCGTCGCTGCGAAAGTTGATCGTCAAGGCTGCTTGTCAGTGTCCGGCGAACGACCAGGATCACAAACCGGAAGCGGATCAACGAAAGCGTTTGAGACCACGCGATTGACCCCGTGCGGATCGAATACGGTAATGAGGCGATACTCCACATCGCTCGCTGCGGCGGTCTTGAATAGATGAGCCAAAGTAAGCGCCTCCACTACTTCCGCATCGGTCTCGGAAGGAGCCGGAGAGATCACTTCAAACCGCGTTGCCTGTACTCTGTGCGGACTGCCCGGCGCTTGGCCGATGAGGCGATGCGCGGCGTCCTCTACTCCGTCCAGCGGCACGGTGCCGTCTTCCGAAAGCCAGAATTGAACGATCGGGTTGCCCTCGCCTTCCTGCAATCCGCCTCCGTACCACGTTACGTCGAGCGAGAGCCCCGACTCTACGGTGATGACCCCGCCTGCCGGAATACAGCTAAGGCCGACCATCCCAACGTCCAGGATTTCGGCCTCCTGTACGACCCAAATGGGCCTGTCTGAAACTTCAATTTGGACGGAATCGTCGAGAAGAGTCTCGATCTCGACATCAAAAGTACGCGGCCAAGCGTCGTTGGGGATGATCTCAATCGGAACGGAAAGGGTCTTTACCGCATTTCGTGGAATTCCCCTTGTACCCACGCGCGTATTCCCCCCATACCTCAAGTTGCTCAGGTAAATCCGACCACGGTCATGGCCGCGGTCGTCTACGCGGTCAGAGTACACCGAGACTTCGTCGCCCGCTTGAACAATCACCGCATCAGATGACCCCAAAGGCGTAACCGTCCAAGGTGAAGGCGGATCAGCCGGTGGCTCCGGCGGCGGGGGCAATGGAGGGAACGTGTCGAGGACGACCGTCCGCCCTCCTCCCGGGTTGCCACTCCCTTCCTGAGGTCCGCTTGGAGGCGTTCCCCCGCGGCCGACGCGGACTAGGCCGGGCGCCGAGGTCAATACCTGGATCATGCCATCGGTGATAACCCCCACGACCCGGTATACTCCGTGACTGATGCCTAAGGGAATTCCCAGCATCAACTGATCGCCCAATCCTTCGGCGTCCTCGCCCAGCGAGGCCGCGAGTAACACCTCATCACCGTCCAGTGCGACGTTCTCCAAATCGGGATCGAGCAAAAGCGAAATTCGAGCGTCGTCGTTCTCGTCGAAGTCGATCCAACCCACCAAAAACGATCGGCCGATTTCCAATTCCAAATCATTCGTAGGCTGCACAAGCTGCAAGCGCGGCGTGTCGTTCCCGGCGGCGGCAAGGATACGCACCGTGCCTTGTACCCGGTCCGTCCCAATCAGCTCGCCGTCGTCGATGGTTGCCAGCAGGTCGTAGTATCCGGGAAGAATTCCTTCAACGACCACAGTGGCCGAATCGAACCGCGGGCCATCGGGGTTCTCAGCGATCGCCGGGCCGATGGCAAAGCTCTCCGCAGCAGCATCCAGCGCCCTCGTCGAGACAAGGGAAAAACTGATCGTCGCGTTGTCGTCGGCGTCGGAATCATCCCACCGAATCGTAATCGTATCACCATTTTCCAATACGATCGGTCCCCGGGGAGAACGAATCTGCACAGTGGGTGCGGCATTCCCCGGGTTAAGCTCCACCCGAACTCTTCCCGGGGCAATGGCCAGTTCCGTCAAGGTCTCTTCTTCGGCTGCTTGAAGCTCAACCTGCCCTACAACACGATACAAACCCGGTGTAACGTTCTGAACAACAACTCGAAGCTCATCGTTAATACCGTCCAACGCCGCCCCGACGCCCGGGCCCAAAGGAATCAAGTCGCCTTCGCCGACGGCAGTCTCGGGTTGAAGGTAAATGGTTACCAATGCGCCCGGTGAACCCGCGGTATCTGACCACTTCGCCGTAAACGTCGAGCCAAGCGACACAACTAAGTCATCCGCAGGTTCAACCATGACCAGCTTCGGTAATTCGGGGCGTCCGCCGGGCGCTTCCACGGGCGGCAAGGGCGACGGCTCAACGCCTTCATCGACCACGATGTACTCCGCGGGCAATGCTTCATCGAAATCCACACCGAACACGAATACCGCGCCGTCGAGCGCTGCCCCGCGGTCATTCAGGCCGGATAGTTCAAGAACGTCCGCGATCTCCGGACTGACTACCGTGGTGATGGTGTCGGGCAGCACGCGCACAAACGCCAAGTGCACGACTTTGTCATCCCGGATAAAACGCAGCGTTACGTCCGCGCGGGCGGAGCTTTCGTTGCGAACGCGCGCTCGTACCGCATCAATGACGGGGAACGCAGATCCTGGGGCGGAAGGGTCGTCCGATGTGACGTCACCAACGGTGTCGTCGTTGGAAGTCAAATTAACGGAGCTACTGCAGCCTGATGAAGTGAAGACGAAGAGAAATACAAGCAGGCCCAGCGCACCAAAGAAACGGTGAACGCGAATCACGGCCTGAACTCCTTTGCCCCCAAAGTGATCCTTCGTGCCAAATCACTCCCGGGAGATCAACGCCCGGAACGATCACCCCGACGCAGCTTGATCAGCCTCCATTGCCGATCGCGGAATCTCCTCCCTGGGCCAAAGGGGGATAATAGTTCGACCCTATTATCTGCACGCACCCTTTTATAGGAGCTTACTCGATTCCCGCTTGGGAAGCAAATAGGGAATGGCGTTTTTCCATTGGTTGTTCGAACTGACACGGCTACCAAAGAGCGAGACAAGCGTTACAATTCGCCCCCGACAATGGACCGGAATAGGACTGGCTGACCGATCCTGGTGATGGTCGAAGGAGAAGCCTCCAAGTGCCACGAACAGCGATGAAGTTTAAACCCAAAGTCGAGTATCTTTCCATTCTGGACGGGTCAGGGAAGCTCGACGAGAAGCTGGATCCCAAGCTGGACTCCGATCGGTCTATCTATCTTTACAGGCTGATGCTCGTGGCCCGTCGCCTTGACGAACGGTGCATCAACATGCAGCGCCAAGGTCGGATCGGCACCTATGGCCCCTGCCGAGGCCAGGAGGCCGCCCATTGCGCCTCTTCGATTGTCATGGACAAGGAAGATTGGGTTGTCCATGCCTTCCGCGAGCCAGGTTCCTTCTATCACCGCGGCTGGCCGCTGGAACGAATCATCCAGTTCTGGGGGGGGTACGAGGAGGGTTGCTGCCCGCCGGAAGGGGCTCATGACCTCCCCATCGCCGTCCCCATCGCCACGCAGTGCCCGCACGCGATGGGCATCGCCTGGGGAATGAAGCTCCGCGGCGACAACCATGCGGTCCTGTGCTACTGCGGCGAGGGCGGCACCAGCGAGGGCGACTTCCACGAGGCCATGAACTTCGCGGGCGTGTACAGGCTGCCTGTGATTTTCCTAATCCAGAACAACCATTGGGCCATCTCCGTACCCCGCGAAATGCAAACCGCCTCCGAAACCATAGCCCAAAAAGCAATCGCCTACGGCTTCGACGGGATGCAGCTTGACGGCAACGACCCCCTGGCCGTCTACGTCGGCACCAAGGAAGCAGCCGACAAGGCCCGGAAAGGCGGCGGCCCGACGCTCATCGAGGCCGTCACCTATCGACTCAGCGTCCACACTACGGCCGACGACCCCACCAAGTACCGTTCCAACGACGAGGTCACGAAATGGGAGAAGCTCGATCCTATCCCGCGGTATCAGAAATACCTCGTCGATCGCAAGGTACTGAACAAAAAACTGATCGACGAGATCGAAGCCGACGTGCAGGCCGAGGTCGCCGGCGCCGTCGATCGCTACGAGGCCATGCGCGACGTCAGCCCTCTCGATTGCTTCGACTACATGTACAAGACCCTCCCGCCGGAGTTAGTCGCCCAGCGCGAAGAATTCGCCGCCTGCCTCGAACGCGAAGGCGTCGGGAAAGGACACTGATCAGCCGTCCAAGTTCAAATGGGGACCACTGGGGGTGGGCGGCCGTGAAGTAAGTAGACAAACTCTTCGACCCCTTCCCCGCCCGTTGGGGCAACTGACCTGTCTTCGCCGCAAACCGTAAAGCCGCATTTTTCGAGTACTCGAATGGAGGCCGCGTTGTGCTTGGCGACATAGGCCTGAATGGGACGCACCTTTTCGACTCTCAGAAACTCCGTCAACGCCTTCGTCGCAATGCCCTTGCCCCAGAACTCCTTCCCGATCCAGTAGCCCAGCAGTCGTCGTCCGTCCGCCTCCCAGGCGCCAATGTTCCCGGCCACTCTCCCGTCGAATACGATGGCCCGCGCGTGGCACGTCTCGTCGGCCAAAATCTTAGCCCAATGGGCCATGAACGCTTCCCGCTCCCGAGGGGGGAAGGCGGCCATGCGGATCGCATCCGGCTCCAGTTGTTGCTCAAAGAGAATAGGAAGGTCGGCCTCCACTATGTTCCGCAGCACCACGCGGCCTGCCCGAGAACTTGGGTGGCCACCGTTCACGGGTCCCCCTGCGCCGGCGCATTCAACAGGTCCAGCAACGAGTCCATGATTTGTTGCTGAGTTTCCCCAAGGTGCAGTGAGCCCGCGTGGCCGCCGGACGGACGAACCGTCACATGCGATTCGCCCAAGGTGTCTATGAGCCATTGGATGTCTTCCGGCGTCAGGAGAAAATCGTTGGCGTTGACAAAAATACGGACCCGCCCGTCGGTCGGGAGCGATCCCCTCAGCGAACGCGCATCCGAAAGATCGAACATCCGTTGCACGGACGAAAATCCGCGTTCGAGATCGAGGTAGTAAGGCCAAACAAACGCGTAAAAGTATTCCATGAACGAGTAGTCGAGAATCTCATCCGTGGCCGGCGCTCGGTGCATCGGATTCAGTGGTGTAGCCAGTACACCCATGTTAAGTCGGCGCTGCGTGCTCCAGATGATGTCGTGGAGCGATATCCGAAAGCTCAAACCGACAAGGAACTGTGCTTCCACCTCGGAGAAGGGGACTTCGTCGTCTTCGGTAACATTGCTGGACAACAAGCTCAGCCCCGCCCGATGCAGTATGGCGCGCACATGGTCGTCGCGCTGTTCCTCTGGAAACGTCAAGGGCGCATTGTAATAGGCGTCGAGCTGCTCAGCGGCATGGCGCAAAGACACGGGCGTGTCCAGCAGAACATAGCGGTCAAAATCCACGAGCCGGTTATCCGGCCGGGTCGTCTCCGCAGCGATATACAAACCATGAAATGCGCCCAAGGACAGGCCCATCAAGGCTCGCCCGGTCATTCTTCCGGGAAACTTCTTTTCTAGATCGTGCCAGATTGCATCGAGTGCCTCATGAACATCACTCGCGTCGATCGTCGCGACGCCGGGAATCTCATCCGTTGCGGCGTTCTCCATGAACTCAAAGTTCATGGCGCTGCTCATGGTCACGGCCGAAAACCCTTGGCCGTAGACCATTTCCGCCAGGGCAATGGTGCGGTCGGAGCGGCGATGCGCCCCCATCCCGGGCAAAATGAAAACAACGGGCGCCGGATGTGCCTGCATCCAGGCGTCATAAGGGAGTTTTCGATTGGTCGATGGGATCCGCACGGTCCGGCAGCGGCCGCGAGAAACGAACCAGGGATCATCGGGGCCGAAGAATTGTGCCCGCAGTGACTGCACGGCCGGGCCGTCTTCTTCAACCTCTTGGAATTGGCCGCTCCCCAGCCACCTGTAAATGGACCATCCGTACCGTTCAAAGTCGTATGCATCGTACATGCCGCGGGCCAGACGCTTCGCGGCGCTGATCGTCTCGCTATGCCAGATGAATCGTTCGGCCAGAGCTGTGTAAAGGTTGTACGAAAACGGGTCCAGAAAAAAATCACCCGCCCTTCCCACGCCATCACGAACCGTGCTGGGACCAGCGACGGGAAGCATCAGGTAAGTGCTGTCCTCCCACCCCCATCGCACGAATGTCCGGCCCAAATCTTCGTCTTCTTTGAAGGGCATGATCCCCCGGTCGGCGGCCCGATCGAACAATCCAAGCACGCCCACGGTGCTGTTAATGACAAACCGGTGGGTCTCGTGGCCGGCGGCTGGAGAGTCACCCTGCAGCAGGTGGTTCACCGCCCGCAACGGGGCCAGGAAGTTATGGATGAAGTTCACCAGGTGGGAACGGACCGTTTGGGGCACCACAAACCGCCATGCGCTGCTGACAGGCTCGAGGAGATCGAAAAGGAAGAAATCATTCGCCGCCCAGACGACTCGGTTCATCGGCTCCAACGGGTCCGCGACGTACGGAATCTTGTATTCGGCTTTGCGAAAATACTCGGCGCCAGGCCCGGTGTAAGTTGACCAGTCTCGGCGCTGAGGCGCGGCCGTGCAGGACACGACGCCGATGAGAGCCGTGAAAGCCAATAGATAGATGCTGCTCTTGTGCCATCTTGTGGCATGCCTGCCAAGCGCATGAAGGCGCATTTTCACCTACCGTTACGATGTAGCGCGTGCCGTCACTTTGCGCATGCGGATGTTGAGAACTTCGACAACCAATGAGAAGGCCATGGCGAAATAGATATACCCCTTCTGAATGTGCTGCCCCAGCCCGTCGGCGACCAGCACCACGCCGATGAGCAGCATGAACGAGAGGGCCAGCATCTTAAGTGTCGGATGGTGCTCGATGAAACTGCTGACCTTTCCGGCGAAAATCATCATCGTCGCCACCGCAATAATCACCGCCGCGATCATGACCGCCACGTGCCGGGCCATGCCGATCGCGGTAATGACCGAATCGAGCGAAAACACAAGGTCCAGCAGGATGATCTGGACCACGACCACGCCGAGCGTCTTGGACCGGCTCACCGTTTCCCGCAGCGGTCCCGGCTCTTCAATCTTGTGATGAATCTCATAGGTGGCCTTGGCGATCAGGAACAACCCTCCCAGCAGCAGGATCAGGTCGCGCCCCGACACCCCATGCCCCAACAGCGTAAACAACGGCTCGGTCAGGCGCATGATCCAACCGAGACCCAGCAACATGACGATGCGCATGATCATGGCCAGCGCAAGGCCCAGCCGTCGCGCCCTGGCCCGCTCCGCTTCCGGCAGCTTCCCCGACAAGATCGCGAGGAGCACGATGTTGTCGATCCCCAGAACGATCTCCAAGGCCGTAAGCGTGACCAAAGCGATTGCGTTGTCGATAGTGAACAGCTCGATCATCCGATTCGACTCCGCGCCGATGCCATATTAAACAGACCGCTTCCAATCCTGACACAGTTCTTCCCGCCCCGTCAACAAGCCTATCCGTCTGGACACGTCACGTCGATCCATTAGACTTCACGGCGAGTTCTTTCCCGGAGCTTTTTCGTTGGTCGCCAAAGACAAGCCATCTCGTGTTGTTCCCCGCCGCCTCAAGGGCTTTCGCGATGTCAGCGCCGGTGACGTGCTCGCCCGCGACCGCATGATCGCGGCCATACGCCGAATCTATGAGCGGTATGGATACATCCCCCTGGAAACACCGGCTATGGAATACGTCGATTGTCTTGGCAAGTTCCTGCCCGAGGCCGATCGACCCGACGGCGGAATCTTCGCTTTCAAGAATGAAGATGAGGACTGGGTGGGCCTGCGCTACGACCTGACCGCCCCGCTCTCGCGTTTCGTGGCCATGAATCCGGAACTGCCCAAACCCTTCCGCCGCTACCAGATCGGCCCCGTTTGGCGAGTCGAAAAGCCTGGCCCGGGCCGCTTCCGCGAGTTCTATCAGTGCGATTTCGATTCCGTGGGCACCGCTTCCATGCTCGCAGACGCGGAATGTTGCATGGTCATGTGCGATACCATGACGGCACTGGGCGTGGCCGCCGGCGACTTTGTGGTGCGGATCAATGACCGCAAGGTGCTCAACGGCGTTTTGGAATCGATGGGCGGCGGCGAGTCTTCGATTCCCAATGCCAATGCGGTGCTGCGATCCATCGACAAGCTCGACCGCGTCGGACTCGACGGGGTCAAGGCGTTGTTGGGTCCGGGCCGCCGCGACGAATCCGGAGACTTCACCAAAGGCGTCGGCCTGTCGCCGCGACAGATCGACCTCGTGTTGGCTTACCTGAGCATCAAGGCGCCCACTCGATCAAAAGTATGCGACGAATTGGAGCGACTCGTGGGTTCAAGCGCTGTGGGTCGCGAGGGCGTGGACGAACTGCGGCAGATCGACTCCGCCCTGAGCAGCGCCGGGTTTGACGACGCAAGGGTGGCGATCGACCCAACCGTGGTGCGCGGTCTGGATTATTACACCGGTCCGGTTTTCGAAGGGGTGCTTACGTTTGACGTCGTTGACGAAGAAGGCAAGAAGCATCAATTCGGAAGCGTCTTCGGAGGAGGGCGTTACGACGATCTGGTCGAGCGCTTCACGGGGCAGAAAACCCCCGCGACGGGCGCCTCCATCGGCGTCGATCGACTCCTTGCCGCGCTGAAAGCGCTTGGGACGGTTGAGTCCCCCTCCGCCACTGCCCTCGTCCTCGTCACCAGACTCGATAAAAACTTGACCGCTCAGTATCAGTCGATGGCCTCTGAACTACGCGAAGCAGGCATCAACACCGAGCTGTACGTCGGCACGCAGGGAATTGGAAAGCAATTTAAGTATGCAGGCGATTCCGGCAAGGTCGTCGCGTTGGTGGTTGGTGAGGATGAAACCAAATCGGGAATTGTCTCGCTCAAGGACCTCCGCCTCGGCGACGAATTATCGAGGGAAATCGGCGCCGACCGCAAAAAATGGCTCGAACAGCAACCCGCCCAGTTCACGGCCCCCCGCGCCCAGCTTGTCGAGGCCATCAAAAAAGTCCTTGAGCGCTACGCTCGCTCGTGAAATAATGGCCAAACGAGCACGAATGTACATCTACAAAGGAGGTCGATTTATGAAAACATCTATGAGGATCTGCTGCGCCTGGTTGGCATGTCTTCCGCTTTGGGCTTCAGGATGCGTCATTGTGGGCGTGGGTGACGGTTGCTGGTCTTGGAGCGAGCCTTCGGTCTGGATCGAATCCATGGAGGAGCGACCGCTCGATACGCCGGGTCTGACAGCGCTGGAAGTGCGCACGCACAACGGTTCGATCGACTTCCAAAGTGCTTCAGACGGGAACGCATCCGTCAAAATCACGAAAAAAGCCGGCGGCGAAAGTCAACAAGACGCGGAAGAGGCCTTGGCGGCGATCAACGTCCTTGTCGAGTCCGTGGGAGACGGCAAGACGCGAATCAGTTGGAAATGGGCCGTTCCCAAGAAAGCAAGATGGAGAGCCGACGTGAGCTTCGCCATTCGAGCGCCGGCAGCGCTCAATCTCGATGCGGAAACGCACAACGGCGCCGTGACAGCGGCTGAAGTTAGTGGAGACCTGCGTATCGTCTCTCACAACGGAAAGATCAATGCGCGATCGAGCAAGGGCAAGCTTTATGTAGAGACGCACAACGGCGCCCTAGATGCAACCTACGCCGGCCCGGAGGTGAATCTCAATACGCACAACGGCGCGATAACAGCCGATCTTTCTCAGTGCGCCGCGGTTGCAGGGAGTATATCGACGCATAACGGCGCGGTGCGGATTGCCGTCGGCAGAAACACCGCCGCCACGCTGAAACTTCAGAACCACAACGGCGGAATCGATTGCGAAGCCCCGCTCTCGGATTCACGGAAGGCCAAGGGCGAGTTGACCGGAAAACTCGGCACTGGCGGCGGGACCTTGCACGTGGAAACGCACAACGGTGCCATCCGTGTCAAGAATGCGGCGGGATGAACCACGCAATCAGAGGGGCCGCAGCCGGATGCGAAGCTCCCCCTCCGTCGCCAGGATCGAAACGATCCGAAAGGGGCGCTTGCCGTTCGGCCAGACGAAGCGATTGCGCGTGGTCACTCCTTTGAAAAGTTGATCCGCCGAGGTCACGCTTTTTGCCGCCGCCGCCCAGGGCGATGAGGCGTCGTCATTCGGGGTTTTTTTATCTTGTCGGGCATGCTCGATCAATGGGTTCAACAAGCGCGCGACCAGGACGCGGGGCACGGGCAACGACCCGCCTCTTGCGCAATCGAGGGCGACGGTTACGCTACCGCCATCGCCTGAGACCCCAACTACCAGATCGATGCTGAGAATGGCTTGCCAGCCGTTCTTCTCGAAGTGTCCTGCAAAGCGAATTCGATCCTCCGCAAATTGCACTGCGGGGTAATGGAGTTCGTTGGGCAGGCTGTGCTTGACTCCTGGCCAAATGCTCGGCAATGCCGCAAGCCAAAGGTTGACCGACCGGTCGCTCAAGACTATGTCAAACTCCTTTCCCGCAACAAGCTGATCGCTGATGGAGTCGGCCGTCGCCACGGCGTCACGGCGCGCTTGCTGATAGCCCTGATCATCCAGTTGCATGGGCCGATACCAGTTGGGTTTGTGCTGAAAGGCCAGCCAGACACCGATGCCGGCTGCCGGCGCAATGATTGCTGCGGCTAGGAGCCCCAGTCGCGTCACTCGTCGAAGTCGGCCTTTCCAGCCCTTGGCAAGCATGAAATGGAGATTGTCGATGGCCCGACGCCAATTGCCAATTGGCGATCCGAAACTGGATGAGTCGTTTGACCCGCGTCTGCGCTCGGTTCTACAATCACTGGCTCGCACAACCGGTCGGGCCGCTCAAGGGGCTTTCGCTTTGTTCACTCGTGCTTCGGGACTGTTGATCGTGCCGGCTTGGTTGGCGGCCATGAGCTGGCTGGTCGCTCACGACGTCTGGCCGACTTGGACGTCCCTGCACCCACCACCTCTGCGTGTATTACCCGGCACGAATGAACTTGACAGGCGAGCACAATTCACCGTTTTCGATGAGTTCGGCAAGATGGGCACCGTCTGGACGACGTATCAGATCGACGAGACAGCCATCCGCCGCGACGACCTAATTTGGATCGAGCGCCTGCCTTTGGAGCTCGCTCCGTTGCGGGTAACGGTAAACTCGGGTTATACTCCGGAAGGCGTGCTTGACGAGTTTACGACCCGGCTCGAGACCCAGGACGCCGACCTTAAGCTCCACGGCGAGCGGTTCCCTTCGGACTTTTCCTTCACGTTCGAGAGTGGTCCGATGGAGCGGGCCTTCAAAATGCCGCTGAGCAGCAGCGGCTTGTTCGCGGGAGCGTTCAACCCCTTCGCGGAACTTGGAAGGCTACACGTGGGCGCGAAGTGGCAAATGCAGGTTGTCAACCCTCTAGCCATGCTCACGGGCGTGGGCAACCGATTCATACCCCTCCTCGTCGAAGTCACAGGAGAGGAACGGATCGATACCCCCCTGGGCGCGAAGAATTGCCTGGTTGTCGAGTCCGCGTCTGCTAAGGCGTGGATTGACGCCGACGGCCGTGTGCAGGCGCAGGAGGTCGTACTCCCCGTGGTGGGCCGACTCAGGATCGTTCGAGTTGCGGGTTTTGATGAGGACCAGCGGACAAGAGCGCGGCGCGCGTCAATGGGAACAAACCGACGATGACCGATGGCTTGGATGATTCCGCCATCATCCTGTCCGGAGTTCGCAAGTCCTACGGACGCACGATGGCCGTGCGCAACTTGTCCCTGCGGGTTTCGCAGGGCGAGCTCTTCGCCTTTCTGGGGCCCAACGGAGCAGGAAAGACAACGACCATCAAGATGATCGTGGGACTATTGCGCCCGGATGAGGGGTCGGTCAGCGTTTGTGGCCACGCGATCGGTTCCAACGGCGTCGCGGCCAAGGCACGCCTGGCCTACGTTCCCGATCAGCCGTTCATTTATGACAAGCTGACGGGACGTGAATTCCTGTATTTTGTCGCCGAGATGTTCAGCATCCCCACGCAACAACGGGATCTCAGGCTGAACACGTTGATCCGGCGGCTGGATATCGGTGAGTTCCTCGATCACCTCACGGAGAGCTACAGCCACGGGATGAAACAGAAGATCGTGCTCGCGGCGGCGCTGCTTCACGACCCGGCCGTGCTGGTGATCGACGAGCCGATGGTCGGCCTCGACCCGCGCACCGTTCGATCCGTCAAAAACCTTTTCACCGAACATACTCGAAACGGAGGGACGATTTTCATGAGCACGCACACCCTCGAAATCGCCGAGGCTCTGGCCGATCGGATCGGCATCATCCATCGCGGCGATCTGATCGCCGTCGGGACCCTTGCGGAACTGAAAAAGCAGGCAAAACGCGAGCACTCGCTCGAAGATGTGTTCCTGGAACTCACCGAGGTAAATGATGAGTGACGCTCTCACTCTGAGCAACTCGGCAGGCAAGTTAAGATTGCTGCTTGCAGTTCGGGGCCGGGCAATGTCCAACCGCGTTGCCCAGGCCGTACGCAACGCTCCGGTGCGCCTCGCCGCGGCTTTGTTCTTGATCGCCTTGATCTGGGTGGGACTGTACGGGCTGTTTCATCTCGTGTTCGTGCAGCTTTCGCGTACGCCGCTCGAGGCCACGATCGCCATCCCCCTCGTCTTCAATTTCTTTTTTGTTGCCATGCTGGCACTGCTGGCATTCTCCAACGCGATCATTGTGTATGGAACGCTATTCGGGAAAACCGAGGCGCCCTTCCTCCTCACCTTGCCTGTTGCGCCCTTGGACGTGGTGACTGTGAAGTATTTGGAATGCCTGGCGCTCTCCAGTTGGTCGTTGATATTGCTAGGTCTTCCCATGATGTTCGCCATGGCAGCCACCTCGAAGGAGCCGATTTTCTATTTCTTCTTCTTGGGCTTCTTTCTCGCCTTCATCCCCATACCGGGAGCAATCGGATTGCTGATCGCGTGGGCCGTCGCGCGGTTCTTCCCCCGGCGCGCGACCCGTGCCGTAACCGTGCTGGCGGTCGTCGCGCTGGTGGTTGTTATCGTTGCGGTTTTGCGTTCCGTGCAGTTCGGGGAGACGGCCACGGAGGTCTGGTTGCGGGCATTCCTGTCCCGCATGAGCTTCGTGCAATCGGCGCTGCTTCCGAACAACTGGGTCGCGTCGGGCATCGACAACGCCCTTCAAGGCCAATTCACCGTTTCATTTTGCTACCTCGGAGTGACCCTGGCCAACGCCCTCTTCCTGAGCTGGCTCGCGGTTCGAACCGTTTCGCGTCACTTCGATCGTGCCTACGATCGAGCTTCGGCGGGCCGCGGCAAGTCTGAGCGGCTAGCCATACGAGCGTCGGGCGGTCCTGCGGGATGGGTTTTCTTCTACCTGCCGCTACCGCTGCGGCTCATCGCGGCCAAAGACCTTCGCACCTTCTTCCGCGATCCCTTGCAATGGAGCCAGCTTACCATCCTCTTCGGGCTGCTGGTGCTCTATTTGACGAACATGCCCACGTTGCGTTTGGAGTTTTCGGCGTCGGGCTGGTTCCTGTTTATCCCGTTCTTGAACCTTTGCGCTGTGAGCCTGATTCTGGCGACGTTTACTTGTCGGTTTGTGTTCCCGCTGGTGTCGCTCGAAGGGCAGAAGCTTTGGCTCCTTGGGGTTCTACCGTTGCAACGCGGACGAGTGTTGTATGCGAAATTCGCGTTTTCCATGACCGTGACGCTCCTGGTGGCGGTCGGCGCCATGAGCCTCGCCGTCTGGATGCTGCGTCTCGACGCCGTCTGGTCGGCGATTCACCTGGTAGTCACGATAGCCATCTGTTTTGGACTGTGCGGCTTTTCCGTCGGGATCGGAGCACGACTCCCCATGTTCGACCAGAACAACGTCGCCCGCATCGCCAGCGGACTGGGAGGCACAACCAATCTATTGGCCTCGGTCGCGTTGGTCGCGCTCGTACTCACGGGTGTTGGAATGGCGACCTGGGACTCGCGCTTCGACTCCGCCCACGCAATTCCCGACGGCCGCAGCATCCTGCTTTGTGCCGCGGCGGTGGCAGTCAGTGTCGCCGCGGGGTGCGCTGCTCTCCGACTCGGAGCGAGGCATTTCAGTCGCGTCGAAGTGTAACGGAGCTTAGTTCCCATAATTGATTCAATGACGGGGCGATAAATAGCGGTCCTTTTATCCTGAATTCATCCGTGATATTCCTGCGCCATCCTGATATGATTACGCTTGAGGAGGAAAGAGCATCCTTGGGCGAGCTTCATTATCATGAAGATGCACCCGGCGTATGGGGCGGCCGCCAGGCCAATAGCCTGCGACGCATCGACACCAAGGATATCTTTCGCGAGCTGATCGCCCAGGAAGTGCGTAGCGGACGACTGACGCCGAGCCGGCGACGACGCATTGTGCGCTACGCCTCTCACCTCCAACTTTCCGCCGTGGAAACCGGCCGACTCATCGCCGAGTGCCGTGAGGAAGCTCTGGAAAGTGAAGACCCCGAAGTGGTCTACCACGCCCTGCGGCTTGTCGAGCCGCCGCCCGCCGCCACCATGCCCCTCTTCGTTAAGCTCTCCGTCGTGATGACGGTGGCCATTGTTCTGTACGACTTAGTTACAAGACTTTTCTAAGAATTGGATCAGGTGGCCTGTTCGGTTCGCGTTCCTTCGATGGAAAGTACGCGATGAACAAGGCGCCGATGAGCTTCAACAAGGTCTTTGCAGACGAGTTCAACCCGTCGATTAAGATCGCGGCGCTCTCGAATCACGTGACGAACCAGTTCGCGCATTCGACGGTACTTGGCCAGGTGCTGGCGTTTGAGCTCGTTGCCGGAAACGGCGCGTTGTGTCGCATCCAGCAAGTCTTCCAGCGGAAACGGTTTTACAAAGATGTCGCGTACTCCGAGTCGCAATGCGTCAATGGTGTCGTCGCTGGTGGGTTCATCGGCTAGGAGAATGATCGGCCTGGGACTGAGAATGGTCAGGTTTTCTGAAAGCTGCAGCCCGTCCGAGTCGGCAAGGTCCCACTCGGCGATGATCACATCGTGGGGATCGTATAGGTCGGTGCTCAGGCAGGATTCTGCGTCAGCCACGCACGTGACTTGAGCATTCAACCGCCGGCGCAGCACTCCGACCAGCATATCCGTCATTTCGGAGTCAGGTTCTACAAGAAGTATCTTGGGAGCGCGCTGCGACATGGAGAATCATCTCGCGTGGAAGAAGGTCAATCGAATGGTGAAAGACGCTGAATCTAAGACACGGGTGCGCGGGCGGGCAGTTCGATGGTGACCCGAGTGCCGATTTGTGGTTTCGATTCGAGACACAAACTTCCGCCGTTGATCTCCGCGAGCCGATAGGCCCGCGACAATCCCATTCCGCGTCCCCGACCCGCGGGCCGACTGGAGAAAAACGGGTCGAGGGCGTGCTCGAGGAGTTCGGGAGTCATACCGACGCCGTTGTCCTCAACAACGATCCGGACTGTCTCATCGGATGCACGGGAAGGTGAGTTGATTTGGATGCGTCTGGTGTCCGGCGAGGTGGCCTCCACGGCGTTGGCAAAAACAGCCTGAAGCATATCCCGAAGCTGGTCAGCATCGCAGTGAACGGTCGCGGAGGCAGCATCGTTGCAGCGATTCAGCCTGACGGCCTCCCTTCCCAAAACGCCCTGCCAATGCTGGCACGTTGATTCGAGCACCTCGGCGAGGGATTGAAGACAAGGCTGAGGCTTGTCCGGCTTTGCAAAGCTCATCAGTTCAGAAACGATCTCCGATGCCCTTGCGGCCTGCTCGATGATGATTTCCAGCCCTCGTCGAAGGTCGGCATCTTCGGATTCGTTCAGTTCCATTTGCGCCCTGCCGGAGATCACCGCAAGGGGGTTGTTCAGTTCATGGGCGGCGCCCGCGGCCATCTGCGCGATCATGGAGATGGAGCGCATTCGAACCAGTTGCTTCTGGGCGGTGTGAAGCCGCCGGTTGAGATCCAGAAGGTCCTCGGCGGTTTTCTCCTCTTGGACTCTCGCGGCGGCACTCGAGACCGCAAGTGCGACAGCGTCCAAGAGCGACCGACGCTCCGTCGCCGCCGATTGGAAAGGACGCACCGTGTTTTCCTCCGCACTGAAGAGCACCCCGCCTCCTACCGCCCCCCTTTCGAATCGCAAGAGCCACAACGGGGCTTCGTGGGCCGATCCAAGAACTCTATACCAAAGGGCGTCACAGCTCTCCGGCGCCGGCATCACTTCGTCCTGAGTTGACTCTCTCGACAAATCGGCCGACTCCTCGCGGGAAAGAACAGCCCTGGAAGGCGCGGCTTGCTTCGCGTCGACAATGCCCACGTGAAGACAACCGCTGTCAGATGCGCCCCCGACGACAAGCGCCCGGTCAAGTCGAAGAACGGTGCAAAAAAGCTCGGCGGCCGCGGAACAAACGTCCGCAACGCGGTCGTGCTCGCTCAATCGAGCGCTGAAGGCCGAAAGCGCCTCCAGGCAGTCCGAGCGCAACTGCATCGATTGGTTCGACTCCGACAGCTCGACGTTCAGGCGACCGAGCCGTCGGTTCGCCTCGGCAAGAGATTCGAAATACGAACGATCATCGGTCTCGCCCAACCCAAGCGCTTCTTGAAGCGGCTTCATCCGCTCTGGCAATTCCGCGATGATCTCCGCAAATGCTTGCTGGTTGAGTTTCAAAGGTACGGCGGCGGATTCGATATCCGTCACATGTCGCGAGCCGGACTCTCCGATCCCTGCCTGGCGAACCAGGGCATCGGCGACATGCACAATCCGCACCGCCCCAGCATGGGCAATTCCCGCGGGCAAAGCGTCGGGATGCTGATGGTGCAGCCAGACGGATTCCACGATTTCCCGTCCCAGGCGCCAACGCGTAACGAGCCGTTTGCCTGCGGAAACATGGTCCAGCCCGAGCACTTCCCTCTCCACGTCACATACGCAGACCGGCCGCTCCTCGCTCCGGTCCAGCACTCGTGCGTAGCTCTTGGGAAGGCACACGTCCAGGGCGATCTTGCCGATGTCGTGAAGGAGGCCGCAAACAAACGCTTCGCCGCTGATGCCGCCGCTTCGCTCCGCGATCGACTCCGCCGCGCATGCAACGGCCAGACTATGATTCCACAATCCCCGGCGACGCTGCGTCGCCGACGCGTTCGAACCGGCAGCGGATAACGTCTCGAAGAATTGCGTGGACAAGGCGGCGTTGCGTACCGCCCGAAAGCCCAAAAGGGTGACCGCCCGTCCGACGGTCAATCCCTGAACCCGAACGGCGACGTTTGCGCAGCGAATCATTCGTAGAATGCGTGCTGTAAGGGACGGATCGGCCTCAAGAATGCGAACCAAATCACGTGCCGAGGAGTCGTTGGATCCTGCGACGGCCAGGAGACGGGCAGCAACCGTCGGCAACGTGGGAAGCTGATCCAATTGCCCTAGAATTAGTTCCACGCGCTCTTGAGTGTCGAGCAGGGATGATCCGATTGGTTCGACGCCGACGCTCATCGCTTCCTCCAGGTTGGGCACCAGGACGGGCGCTTCGGAAAGCGCCTAAGCGACTTTCATCGATTCGGCGATGCGGTTGATGACCGCCGTAATGTCGAACGGTTTTCGGATGAACTCGTCCGCGCCGGCGGATTTCAGCTCCGCGACCTCATCCGGATCCGCCACGCCGCTGATGATGATAATCTGCATGTGTTTATAGTTAGGGTTGGCACGGATCGTGCGACACACGACGTTTCCATTGATATCCGGCAGCTTGAAATCAAGAAGCAAGACATCCGGCCGGAACTGTTCAGTAAGGATTCCTGCGTCATAGCCGGAGTTCGCCGTGCGTACATCGAAGCGACCATCACGGTCCAACAGGTCATTGAACATTTCAACAACGGCCTCGTCGTCATCCACGACCAGAACGCGTTTCTTGCCGGTTTCGAGCTGATCCATGGGAATTGAATTGCTTTTCATGAAGGCAATCAACGATTCACGCGGAATGCGCCTGAACCTCGATCCCGGAACGCGAAAACCGTTCAATCTTCCGCTGTCAAAGCAGCGGATCACCGTTTGCTGGCTTACTTTGCAGATTTGTGCGACTTCGCCGGTAGTGAATACTGTCTTTACTTGACCGTCATCCGCCATGACATCACCTCTGGCCCCCTAGCCATCCTTGACCAACTATCGCGCTTAAAATTGTCCATTTCCCCTAGATTTCCTATACGGTACATTCGATTGAAACCCCCGTCAATAAAAAAATCCAATTAATGTGAGAGGCTTCTCACTAGGAAAATGAATCGGCAGGGGTAATTCTAGGACTTTAGGGGGTTTGGTGCGGCGTCAATCGCCCTTGGCGACGCCCTGAGAGGTAGATCCAAAGCACGGTGATATCAGCAGGGGTGACCCCGCTGATTCGCGCGGCCTGACCTAAAGTCGCGGGAGCGACGCGGGCCAGCCTTTCACGGGCTTCAAATCGCAATTCAGCAATGCTCTCGTAATCGGTGCGTTCGGGGATGGCCATCGACTCCAGCCTCCGGAGGCGCTCGATCTGCTTGGCTTGGCGGTCGATGTAGCCGCCGTATTTAGCTTCGGTCATGACCTGCACAAGGTCGGTAAAATCGAAGATACGCGGAGTCAAGGGGGCGAGAGCTTCAGAAAATGTCTCAACGTCTGCGTGGGGCCGTCGAATCCAGTTGCCCAAAGTCGTCCCCTCAAACGGGCTCTTTCGAGCGAGGCCTTCTATGGTCGCTGCGGCCTCGCGCTTGGCCTGGAAACGTTTCCATCGAAAATCGTCCACGGTGCCCAACCGTCGCCCGATGGGTGTCAGGCGCTGGTCGGCGTTATCGGAGCGGAGGAGCAGTCGATATTCCGCCCTGGAAGTAAACATTCGGTAAGGTTCCAACGGTGGACGAGTGATGAGATCATCGATCATGACGCCGATGTAAGCCTGATCACGACCGAGAACGAACGGGTCTTCACCCCGAAGCCAACGCACCGCATTGATGCCAGCAACCAATCCCTGGGCCGCAGCCTCCTCGTACCCGCTGGTGCCGTTGATCTGCCCGGCGAGAAACAGCCCGCCAACAAGCTTGGTTTCCAACGAGATCTTGGTCTGATGCGTGGGAACGAAGTCGTACTCAACGGCATACCCGTGTTGCAGGATTCTGGCCCGTTCCAACCCCGGGACCTGATGGACGAATGCATCTTGCACGTCCTTGGGAAGCGACGTGCTGATCCCGTTGCAGTAGACGCGTTCGTTGTCGTAGCCTTCCGGTTCCAGAAAAATCTGGTGTTTAGATTTGTCCGAGAAACGGACGACCTTGTCCTCAATGCTGGGGCAATAGCGCGGCCCGCGGGACTGAATCTGTCCGGAATACATGGGAGCACGATGCAGATTAGCGACGATGTGTTCATGGACTTTGGCGTGCGTCCAAGTGATCCAACAATCGACCTGTCGCTGCAAGACAGCGTCCGTCATTTCTGAGAATGGAACGGGCACGTCATCCCCGGGCTGCGCCTCGCACGCGGCATAATCGACGGTATCGCGGTGGATGCGCGGCGGCGTGCCGGTTTTCAGGCGGCCCAGCTCGAAGCCGAGCGACAATAGCGCGGCGCTGATCCCTGCGGCTGCTGGCTCTCCGACGCGACCGCCGTCGGTTTGATCCAGCCCACAGTGCATCAGCCCGCGAAGGAACGTGCCCGTGGTCAAAACAACCGCGTCCGTTTCGAGCCGTCGCCCGTCGGCGAGGATCACGGCGGTCACATGTGGCCTGTGTTGTTCATCCTCCACACCAAGGGATGGGGTACTCACACCCGACGCTTCAATCGTTTCAACCGACCCTTCGATAATTTCGACGTTGGGGGCTGCCTGAAGCAATGACTGAGTCGCCCTAGGGTAGGCGTCGCGGTCGCACTGGGCGCGCGGGGCCCACACGGCCGGTCCCTTGCTACGGTTGAGCATCCGAAATTGGATGCCCGCCTGATCGGTCGCCAGGGCCATCAAACCGCCGAGAGCATCGATCTCGCGGACCATCTGGCCCTTGCCCAGGCCGCCAATGGCCGGATTGCAGGACATGCGTCCGATGGCGTCCGTGCTCATCGTAATAAGCGCCGTGGAGGCGCCGAGCCTCGAAGCAGCCCAAGCGGCCTCAATCCCGGCGTGCCCCCCGCCGACGACTAGAACATCGACGCTCTTATGCATCTCGAGGATTATAAGCTGCGGACAACCGAGAGCGAATCGCCCTGAGTCGCCGCGTATACACGGGATCCAGAGGCTCTCAGATGCAGACTTCAGTGTTCTAAGAGACCGCGCCGTGGGGCTCGTTTGTTACGGTCAATTATCGCCTTCCTCCGCCGTCGTCATCATCGTCCTCACCGCCGTCGTTGTTTTCGCCGTCTTCTCCGTCGTCAGCATCGTCGTCAAAGTCGGCGCCGTTGCCGAAGATGAAGAGGTCGCTGCCGAAGCAGGAGTTGATGAAGTGGGCGTTGTTTCCGGAGACTTCAACCACGCCGTCGAAGCGAATGTTGCGGAAGGTGGCGTTGTTTTTCTGAATAAACACATCGCCGGTGATGGTAGACCAGCCAGACGAATCGCAGCTAGTACCGGCTACGCCTACCAAGGTGAAATTGTTGCCATCGACGGTGAGGCTCTGGTTGTACGTGCCGGCGGGGATCAGGATGGTGACGTTATTGTCAGTGACGACCAGCGGGAGCGTATCTACGGGATCGGGGGCGGCCCGCCGCACCACGGAAATCGCAAGGAAATCGTCGTCCGTTTCGACGAAGATTTCGATGAACTCCGAAGCCACGACGTTGTCCAACGAGATGGTGCCGCTGACTCCCAGATCGGGCAGCTCGACAGACAAGTCGACGTTGGCGGCGGGCTGCACGTCGTCGATCAGAAATGTGCAGTCGTCGTCCAGATCGACGTTGACAAGGTTGTTATTCAATCGCACGATGACGTCGGGACAACCGAGCTGAGCCAGGGCCGCGTACTTGCCGGACGACCCACTATCCCCGATGGTTCCGACGATCGCCGCAGTACCATCCCCGCGAATGGTGACCCGGGCATCGCATCCAAGGTACATCGGTAGCCCGACGACCACCAGCCAGAAGCCGATCTTTCGAACGTTCATAAAACCCTCCTATTCAAGATGACATGACGACGATGCGTTAATTACGCGAACCGCCTAACGAAATGCCCCACACCCCACAACAATCGTAGTAAGTTCAGTGTACACATACCAGTCCGGAATGCCGCTGCATTGCTTTTTACATGCCGACATTTTGTCGTGCGCTTATTGGCGGCCGATAGAGTATCTGCTAAAACTGCATGGTATTTGCGGGGAAAAAAGGAACTTAAACCCCTGCGCCGCAACGCGTTACATGATGGCAGATCAACCCGTGAGCGACGCTGCCAACCAGAAAACGACGGCTGTGCAGCCTGAACACCGTCTCAGCAAGCCCCTCCTGATTTTCGACGGCAATTGCGGGTTTTGTCGGCGGTGGATCAGACGATGGCAGGCCATGACCGGCGAGCGCGTCGATTACGCCCCCTATCAGGCTGTCGGCGAGCGATTTCCGCAAATCTCTCAAAAGGAGTTTGAAACGGCCACGCAGCTGGTCGAGCCCGACGGCCGCATTTCCAGCGGCGCGGAGGCCGTCTTTCGATCGTTGGCAACAGTGCCCGGTAAAGGTTTGGGCTTGTGGTTCTATCAGCGCGTTCCGGGTTTTGCGCCGATCTCGCGGGCGGCATACCGCTTCGTGGCCGGACACCGACGCGGCCTATCATCGCTGACGAAAACCTTCTGGGGGAGCAATCTCGAACCGTCCACTTTTGACCTGTCGAGGCGATTATTCATCCGACTGATGGGCGTCGTCTATCTGATTGCGTTCGCCTCGCTGGCGGTCCAGGTCGTAGGACTAGTCGGCAAGAATGGAATCACGCCGATTGCAGAATATCTGCCGCGCGTCTACGAGAAGTTGGGGACGGATGCCTATTGGTCCCTACCAACCCTGTGCTGGTTCGACGCCACCGATGAGTTTCTCAAGTTCTTATGTTGGGGCGGCGTGGGCCTCGCGTCGTTGCTGGTTCTCGGCCTATTTCCGATTCCCATGCTCGTAATCCTGTGGGTTTTCTATCTCTCATTGACTGTGGCAGGCGGAGTATTTTTGCGCTTTCAGTGGGACATCCTGTTGTTGGAAGCGGGATTTCTGGCCATCTTTTTTGCGCCGCTGTCCTGGCGGCTGGGTTCGTCCCGAGCCGCGCCGCCATCGGGCATGCTGCGTTTCCTGGTGAAGTGGCTCCTGTTCCGGCTGATGTTTCTCTCGGGACTGGTGAAGCTCACCGCAGAACAAAGCATCGAGGAAGTCGCCAAAACCTGGTCAAATCTGACGGCCCTGAACTACCACTACGAAACCCAGCCAATTCCGACGTGGGCCTCATGGTATGCCCATCAGCTCCCCGACTGGTTCCAGAAATGCTCGGTCGTTCTGATGTTCGCAGCCGAACTGGTTGTTCCGTTTCTACTCTTCGGTCCTCGGCGCATCCGCCATGCAGCCTGCGCCGTCATCATCGGCTTCATGGCCCTGGTCGGGGCAACGGGCAATTACAACTTTTTCAACTTGCTGACCGTATCGCTTTGCATTCCTCTACTGGATGATGCGTTTTTGCGCCGGTTCATCCCCGCACGGTTTCGAGAGTGGTTGGTCAAGCCGCATCCAAGGGCGAGCCGTCGCGTCGGCAGGAAGCTTGTCGCCGCGACATTGGCCCTGTATTTGGTTCCGTTCGGGGCCTACCTCGGATACATATCGTCCCGGCCGGTCGAGCGCGCAGATCGTGATCGAGTGGAGCAACAACGGAAGGAGCCAGTTCGCATCGAATGGATGGATCGAGTTCTTTCGCGCACTTCGTCTTTCCACTTCGTGAACTCCTACGGCCTCTTCCGGGTCATGACCCGCTCGCGCCCGGAGATCGTGATCGAAGGCAGCAACGACGGCAGAACCTGGCTGGAGTACGAATTCCCCTGGAAGCCGGGCGACCTGAAACGAAGACCGGCGTTCGTCGAGCCGCACCAGCCACGTCTGGACTGGCAAATGTGGTTCGCGGCCCTTGGCCGATACGAACGCAACCCTTGGTTTGCCGGGCTGATGCGGCGATTGCTGGAAGGCTCGCCGTCGGTCTTGGCGCTCTTGGAAAAGAACCCCTTCCCGGACGCCCCGCCGCGCTATCTGCGGGCGACCCTCTATGACTATCACTTCACCAGCTCCAAAACTCGATCGGAAACGGGCGCCTGGTGGAGACGCGAGTTCGTTCGAATATATCGGGAACCCATGTCGCTCACCGGTCGCTGACGGCAGAGATGGAATCCACGACTTCGAGTTCTAATCCCCTGCTCCAAGTCCGCGATCTGCGAACGTTTTTTCCGGCACGCACCAGTGGCTTCCTGGGCGGGGTCGCCACTCTCCGCGCCGTGGACGGAGTGAGCTTCGATATCCCCGCGGGGGCCACGCTAGGGTTGGTGGGAGAGAGCGGTTGCGGCAAAACCACCGTGGGCCGTTCCGTCCTGCGACTCGTCGAAGCGACCGAGGGGAGCGTGCGTTTTGACGGCGTGGACGTTTTACGTGCGAGGCGGCGCGTGCTGCGCAGTCTGCGACGCGAAATGCAAATCGTCTTTCAGGATCCCTTCACAAGCCTCGATCCACGCATGCCCGTCGGACGGATCGTCGCGGAACCTTTGGAAGTTCACGGCATCGGCGACCGTCGTAAACGCCGTAACCGCGTCGCAGAGTTGCTGGAGCGCGTCGGCCTCCGCGGCGACGACGCCCGAAAGTACCCCCACGAGTTTTCCGGCGGGCAGCGGCAGCGCATCGGAATCGCCCGGGCCATCGCCCTCAGCCCGCGGTTTATCGTCCTCGACGAGCCTGTCAGCGCCCTGGACGTTTCCATCCAGGCCCAGATCATCAACCTGCTCAACGATTTGAAGAAACGGGACGGCCTGACCTACCTCTTCATCGCCCACAATCTGGCCATCGTGCAGCATTTCAGCGATCAGGTTGCCGTCATGTACCTCGGAAAGATCGTGGAAATCGGAAAGGCGCGCGACGTGTGCTCCGGGCCCATGCACCCCTACACCATGCTGCTGGTCTCGTCAGTGCCGGAACCGGTCCCGTCACTGCGGCGCGAGAGAACTCCAGTCGTCGGCGAGCCGCCCAGCCCCCTCAACCCGCCCAGCGGCTGCGCGTTCCACCCCCGCTGTCCGTTTGCGACCGAGGAGTGCCGGAGCCAAACGCCGCCGCTGTCGGCGATTCCGGGCCTGGATGGAGAGCGCCTAGCAGCCTGTCACCACCTCGCGATAATTCACAATCTGAAGAAAACGTGACCGGCGGCGGAAAATCTCTTGCAATCGAATGGAGAGGGTAGTATTTTCTTGCGTACAGCCGTGGCAAGGCCTGCGTGCTGGTTTTCGTTTGACATTCCTCGTTGGAGAATACGATGGGAGAAGACACTGCGATACCCGGCGAGCTGGCGGCCGTGATGAATACCTCCAAGGGTGCGATCCGCCTCCGGCTCTTTCCCAATGAAGCTCCGCTCACCGTCCTCAACTTCGTGAACCTCGCCAAACGAGGCTACTACAACGGCCTCAAGTTCCATCGCGTCATTGAGAACTTCATGATCCAGGGCGGCGACCCCACGGGAACGGGGTCAGGCGGGCCGGGGTATCAGTTCAAGGATGAATTCAGTCCGCGGCTGAAGCACGACGGCCCTGGCGTTCTCTCCATGGCCAACAGCGGCCCCGACAGCAACGGAAGCCAGTTTTTCATCACTCACAAGGAAACGTCCTGGCTTGACCGGAAACATTCCGTTTTCGGCAAGGTCACTACAGGCCAATCCGTCGTCGATGCCGTTAAGCAGGGTGATTCCATTTCCAGCGTGACAATCGAAGGCGATCCATCGGCCCTCTTTGAAAAACACGACAAACAGTTGGCCAAGTGGAACAAAACCCTGGACGAAAAGTTCCCCCGCCTGCAGGCCGCCTCCGCGTCCGCCGTGTAAATCCGAACCCCAAGCGCCGGGGTCAATCCAAGTGGGGAGGGCGAGGGTGAGGGCGACTGAGGAAGAAGCCCGAACACCGAGCCGCCGAGTGCCACTGTTGGAACAACAGTGCAAAGTCTATACCCGACGACCATCGGCATTGCTAAGATCAAGAGCAGACGAATACTGATGAGTGCCACCCGGCCACGAATTCTGATTTTGGTCTATTGAGCTTGCGTGCGCCGACCGAAAGCAATCTTCGCGCCGGTCAGAAGTAAGAGCGACAGAATCGCCAGCCCCCAACTGCTTACCGTCGGGATTGCGGTGTGTATGCAGTCCAGATCGGAACAGGAACCCAATTTCACCCACTCGCACGTCGGGCAGTCGCAATCCGCCTGGGTTAGGCCATCTGTGCAGCCACCGAACGGATCGTGAGCGCAGCACGCCCCGGTGTCGGCATCGCACTCCACGTCAACACAGACCGCGCCCTCCATCCAACTCCGATGATTCCCCGAGCAGGCCACGTCCAACACGGCCTCCGTGCAGGCTCCGGTAAGAAGATTGCAACAGGCGCCGTCTTCGCATTCGTCAGGAATGCCGTTGGCATTCGCATCGGGGCTTCCACCCTCCGCGATGGCGCACGCGTCTCCGATGCCGTCGGAATCGCAGTCCGCTTGGTTGGGATTCGCCAACGACGGGCAGTTGTCGAACGCATCGTGTACGCTGTCAGAATCCTGATCCGGAGATCGAATGGCGACGATTTGACCCACTCCGGCGGCGATGACCACGAAGCCCGAGTTGGGCGCGGGGACGTCGGTCTGACCGTAGTAGTTGGCTCCCCACCCCACGATGGCGCCGTCGGCCTTGAGACCCAAGCTGTAATTATAGCCCGCGGCGATGCCGATGAAATCGGCATTGGGCGCGGGGACGTTGGTTTGATCGTAGGCGTTGTATCCCCACGCCACGATGGAGCCGTCGGCCTTGAGACCCAGACTGTGATGGTCGCCCGCGGCGACGCCCACAAAACCGCTGTTGGGCGCGGGGGGTACTGGTAAAGATTCCCTATTTCTCCATAAGCCCAATCAGTTCGTCAAGACTCCAAACGTGATCCGTTAGTCCGCTCGCCACAGCCGGAGTCGTGCCGATCGTGCTGTGAACCCGGCAATAGTTGTAGAACATGAAGTACATCGCCACCGAGAATTCGTGGTACATGACCTTTTTGGAATGGGCGTTCGTGAGTCTGGTAAACCGCCTCATTCCCATGCGGATCGTGAGGTTGCTACGTTCAACGTGGCTTGTGCTGATTAACTGACGGGCCGGAAGCCCGATCATCGGAGTTTTCTTTGAGCCGTTGATCTTGGGCGGACTGTACTTCGCTTCGGCGCTTTGCTCATTGGGCTTGGCGCTGGAGCCGTAGGTCTTAACAAGCTGCGCGTAATGGACTTCGGAACCGAAAGCGCTTTCGACCGCGTTCAAGTAGCTCGTATGGCCGTCGGACGTTAGCTGCGTCCGATTCGTGATCCGGCCAGCCAAATCCTGCATGAACATATCCGCGTCCGCTTGGCCGCGCAGCCCGACGTGATAACCGATGATGAGCTTTTGATCGGTGATCCCAGTCCAAGTCCAAACGTCACCGTAGCCGTATTCGCCCTGCATATCCGCAGGGACGTTCTTTTGCTTCGCGTAGCAGAATGCCCAAATCTCATCGACCTGCACCGTTGCCGGTTTCAGGCCGCGCACGAATGTATCGTGATAGCTGTCGCATGCGCATCCAAGGTCTCGGATAAGTTTCAGGATGGTCGGTTTTGATACCCCGGTCATTCGGACCGTGCTGTTGATGCTGGTTCCCTCGACCAACGCCGCGATAACCGCCATTTGCTTCTTCACGTCTAACCTATTCATACTTAACAATTATACTTGCTCGATAAGGCAGTGTCAAGCATTTTTATCGTTTTTACACAAAACGTATATTATATAGTTGACACGTGGCTGTCCATCGCGCATAATACTAATGAGGGAGCGAGATTCGGGGCATGGATGAACGTTCGACACAAAAGCGAAAACTTGGACCGCTTGGAGCGAGATTCCCAAGTAACCGGAGGATTTCCAGAGGGCGTCGTCGAGGCGTTTCGCGCCAGAATGAACTTCATCCGGCAGGCAGTCGATGAGCGCGATTTTCGACCGCTGCGGTCATGGAATTTCGAGAAGTTAAGGGGAGATCGAGACGGTCAATGGTCCATTCGCCTTAACAAAAAGTACCGGCTGATCGTTGAGATAGAGGAAGGAAAGCCAAAAAACACGATCGTGATAGTTGAAATCGTTGATTATCACTGACGGAAGGATTCCGCGATGGAGACAACCAATTTCATTCCCGCGCAGCACTTCTCGCCAGGATACTACATTCGAGAAGAGCTTGAAGCCCGTGAATGGACCCAAGAAGATTTCGCGGAGATTATTGGGCGGCCTCTTGTCGCGGTGAATCAAATTATCACGGGGAAGCGAGCCGTCACTCCCGATACTGCGAAGGCTCTGGCCGAAGCGTTTGGAACTTCTGCGCAAGTCTGGCTAAACCTAGAGTCGGCGTACCGACTTCAAGAGGCAACCCACGCCGATCCGAGTATTTCCAGACGAGCCAAGCTATATGACTATGCGCCGATCGCGGAAATCGCGCGCCGCGGGTGGATCAGCACGACAGAGAGTTTGGATACTCTCGAATCGGAGGTTTTGAAGTTGTTCGGCGCGACTTCGCTTGATACTCGCCCAACTTGGGAAGTCGCGGCCAGAAAGTCCGACGATTATCAGAAGTATTCGACATCAGAACTTGCTTGGTTTGCAAGATTGCGACAGCTAGGAAGGGCTGTGAGCGCAAAGCCATTCAATCGGGGTACATTTGAAAAGAATCTCCCAAAACTCCGATCGCTCTGCGGCGATGCTGAGAACATCCGCCATCTACCAAAGGCTCTAGCCGAGTTTGGTGTCCGGTTTGTCGTTGTGGAAAAACTTCGCAATACCAGGATTGATGGTGGAACAACTTGGCTTTCAGATGAAAGCCCAGTGATTGGCGTTTCGCTGCAATTCGATCGCCTCGATTCGTTTTGGCATACGGTTTTTCACGAACTAATGCACGTGAAGAATGGCGACAAATTTGTCATCGACGTGGACATGATCGCGGATGCTAAGGGAACTAATAAAGGGCCTAAGCCGCTACACGAGGTGAAGGTGGATGTAGAGGCAGCTAATTACCTCGTTCCAGAAAATGAACTTACGGCGTTCATTGCCCGCGTTAGCCCGTTTTTCTCGAAAACCGAGATTAGAAACTTCGCAAACAAGATCAAGATCAACCCTGGCATCGTCGTCGGCCAACTGCATCACGGCGAACATGTTCACTGGAAATACAACCGCGAGATGCTCTTGCAAGGGCAGATCAGAGATATTGTATCCACGGCAGCGATTACAGATGGATGGGATTCAAGGCTCGGAACGCTTGGAGTTTGAAATATGAGAATGCGACATGCAGCAAACACTGGCATGCAGAGAATCGTAGACGAATATCGCGCTTGTGGTCAGCCGTGGCCCGCATCCTCGACTACGATCGCACGCTGGACAATCAACAATAAGAAATGGGACAAGGGCGGATCGGCAATGGTGCAGTTATGTGCCCGCGAGATCGCAAAGGCCCTTCACGACGAATACTACACTGACCCGCAGGGACGGCGCGTGCGCGTCAAGCACGCCGTGCGAACGGACGAAGAAACGCTGTGGGGAGATTTGCGAACCGAGCCGCGAGAGTTTATACAGGCGGCCTTATCACAACGAAGAAAACAGATTGTTGGAGACTGCCGACAGTTGAAAACGGACGTAGACAGCTATAACGACAATCACTGCGATGGCGACCCGATACAGTTAAGTCTTGATTTCTCAGACGATGTCGTTACCCACAAATATGATGCTACGCAGATCGACCCCGATCTCGCCGCCATCTTGTCTTAGCGGCCTCGCGAGCAATTCTGGACCTGTCCTTGGCCGACAGCTTCGCCGCCCGCGCCTTCCCGCCCTTGCTCGCGCCAAGCTTGCTAAGCGCCACGGCGGCGGGGTTGCGGGTATCGGGTTCGGTTTCCTCGATAGGTTCGGGCTTGGGTTTCCCCGCGAGCTTTTCGCCTATCGCCTTTTCGACAACGGCTAGGGCTATCTCGGCCACGTCGCGGCGCGTTTTCTTCCTTTGCTTGCCCATGCAAGCATTATAGCATGGTGCGCGTCGCTTGTGGGAGATACAGATGAAAAATAGATGGGTGGGACTCGTTGTGGGAATCGTTCTCGGCTGGTGCCTGCATTGGGCTGTTGCGGACCGCTATCACGTTGTAGCTTCGGGAGACGTAATGATTGACCGTTGGACAGGGCGAACGTGGACGAGAATGGAAAACCGAGCTTGGTTCCCAATGCTTCGCAGATAATTAATCAAACTTTACCAGTACCGCGCGGGGACGTTGGTTTGACGGAAGTCATTGTTTCCCCATGCCACGATGGACCCGTCAGCCTTCAGACCGAGACTGTGAGGCCCGCCCGCGGCGACGGCGACGAAATCGGCATTGGGCGCGGGGACGTCAGTCTGACCGTAGTGGTTGTTTCCCCACGCCACGATGGCGCCGTCGGCCTTGAGACCCAGACTGTGATACACGCCCGCGGCGACGGCCACGAAACCGGTGTTGGGTGCGGGGACGTTGGTTTGACGGTAGTCATTGTTTCCCCACGCCGCGATGGACCCGTCAACCCTGAGACCCAGATTGTGATACCCACCCGCGGCGACGGCCACGAAACCGCTGTTGGGCGCGGGGACGTCGGTCTGACCGTAGTAGTTGTCTCCCCACCCCACGATGGCGCCGTCGGCCTTGAGGCCTAGACTGTGGCTCAGGCCCGCGGCCACGGTGACGAAATCGACGTTGGGTGAAGGGACGTTGAGCTGACCGGAGGCGTTGTCGCCCCACCCGACGACGGACCCGTCGGCCTTGAGACCCAGACTATGTCGATTGCCCGCAGCGACGGCCATGAATCCGCTATTGGGCACGGGGACGTTGGTTTGACCATAGTCGTTGTATCCCCACGCCACGATGGTGCCGTCGGCCTTGAGACCCAGACTGTGCAACCTGCCCGCGGCGACGGCCATGAAGCCGCTGTTGGGCGCTGGGACGTTGGTTTGACCGAGGTAATTGTATCCCCATCCCACGATGGCGCCGTCGGCCTTGAGACCCAGACTGTGATACCCGCCTGCGGCGACGGCCACGAAACCGCTGTTGGGCGCGGGGACGTTGGTTTGACCGTGGCCGTTGTCTCCCCACCCCACGATGGAGCCGTCGGCCTTGAGACCCAGACTGTGACCCGCGCCTGCGGCGACGGCCACGAAACCGCCGAAGAGATCAACGCCGACGACCTGGCTCCCCCAGCCGACGATAGCGCCCTGAGGCGGGTCCGCGTGAATGATGCCCACCCGTAACAATGTCGCGCTGACGCAGGCGAGAGCGAGGACGCAAGCCCTGCGTATTGTTGCAGCGGATTGGCGCGAGCTTTCTCGAAATGCCGGACTCAAAAACCCCTCCTCAATGTGTACGCCGATACCCGCTTGCGGTGAACGAAAAGAACGGACGCTCATTGTACGTCGCTCGCAGGAGGAACGCAAGCCCGAAAACCCGTTGGAATTCGGCGTTTTTGTACCGCTCCTTGTGGGTTGCACCTACGGGTTTGGGCGCTCGCCGATCCGCGTGGGCATGTCGGCCAGAATATACGCCACCGTCGCCATTGCGGCCACGTTCTGCGAAAGAAGCTCCGGATCGATCTTGTCGATGGTGTCGGCGAGGGTGTGGTGATAGTCGAAGTAGGTCGAGCCTTCCACGCTGTGTCCCATCAGCAGCACGCCCGACGGTTTCATGGGGCCGATGTCCGCCCCGGAACCCCCCGTGCGCACCTTCATCGGTCCGATCGAGGAAAGCAGGCTGACGAGGTCTTGCAGTTGTTCGGCCGCCAATCCCTCGCGTTCCTTGTTTTCACATTCCACGGAGAAGCCGGTGGGCCGAAATACTCCGCTGTCCGATTCAATCGCCGCGACGTGCTTGGATAATTCCGCGGCGTGGTCCGCGGCATAGGCCTTGCCGCCCGCCAGACCGTTCTCCTCATTCGTCCACAACACGACGCGGATCGTCCGCCGGGGGATCATCTTGAGCTTTCGCAGTACGTTGATCGCCTCCATGGCCATCACGCAGCCCCCGCCGTCGTCGTGCGCACCGTGACCGACGTCCCAGGAATCGATGTGCCCCCCGATGACCACCACCTCCTCGGGGTTAGTCGATCCACGAAGCTCGCCTACGACGTTCGCCGACGGCGCATCCGGCAGCGTTTGGGCTTCCATTTTCAGATTGACGACAACGGGAATGCCGTGCGTCTGCAGGCGGGCGATGGTGTCGGCGTCCTCGGTGGAGATCGCCGCGGCGGGAATTTTCGTATCGTCTTCGGCGTAGCGCATCGCCCCGGTGTGCGGGCTGCGCAGGCTCTTGGCCGTGACGGAGCGTACGAGACAGGCGACGGCACCTTGTTTCGCCGCAAGGCTCGCACCCTTGCCCCGATATTGAACCGCGGTGCCATAGCCCGATCCCGTCTCCGGGCTGTAGGGCGGCATTGGGTTGTTGAACAACACGATTTTGCCCCGTGCGGCTTCTCCGATTTTCTCCAGTTCGTCCTTCCCGCTGACCACGATCACCGGAGCGGTGATCCCTTCGGGCGGCGTCCCGACGGAGCCGCCCAATCCGAGCATGACCAGCGTCTCTTTTCGAGGCTCGATCATGGTGACAGATTCGCGCCCCCGGACCCAGTGAGGCACCATCACCTTCTCGCGGTGGACGTTTTCCTGACCGTCCTTTCTCATGGTCTCCACGGCCCAGTCGATGGCCTGCTCAAGTTGCGGCGAGCCGCTGAGGCGATGGCCGATGCGGATGCAGAGTTCCTCGAGCTTTCGATACCCGTCGTTGCCGGCCAGCGTGGCGCTGATGATCCGCTCGGCCGGTTCGCAGTAACGCTCGGCGATGGAAGCGGGCGCGGCCTTCGGCGTCTCCGCGTAGGCCGTTGTAGCCCAAAGAGCGAAGACCCCGATGGTGAGGATGGTTGATGTAATCTTCATGGTGACGATTGTTCCTCTCATGCAGACAGCCGGTGACCCTCCTTGGGCCTGCGATTATAGGATTTTGTTGCGCGCGATGCCAGCGCGATCCACACGGGTATCGCTTGAACACTGCGTCGGACGGCCATACCATCACCGCTATGTGGAAGCATCGGCGATGGCTGCTGACGGTCGCGTTTGCCGGCGCGTGTTTCCTGGCTAGTGCGACCGAAGCGCAGGCGTACATCGGCCCGGGCGCGGGATTCGCCGTCGGGACCACGCTCGTTGCATTCTTTGCGGCATTCCTTTCGGGTCTGGCCGCCTTGTTCCTTTGGCCGCTCCGCTGGGCCATTCGGTTTATCCGCAGCCGTCGCGCGCTATCGCGGGCCCGCGTCAAGCGGTTCGTCATTCTCGGCCTGGACGGAATGGAGCCGACGCTCGCGGATCAGTACATGGCCGAGGGCAAGATGCCCAATCTTCGCAGGCTGGCCGAGTCCGGCACCTATTCTCGACTCGGCACGACGGCCCCTCCTCTCTCCCCCGTCGCCTGGTCCACGTTTCTGACCGGCTGCAATCCGGGCAAGCACAACATCTTCGACTTTCTCACCCGTGACAAACGAACCTACCTTCCCCTGCTCTCCTCGGTGAACATCGGCGGTGCGTCGCGTGTCTGGAAAATCGGCAGATACAAGATCCCACTGGGAAAACCGGATATTCGGTTGCTCCGCAAAGGCAAGCCGTTTTGGAATACTCTTGGGGCGCACGGAATTTTCAGCAACGTCATTCGTGTTCCCATCACGTTCCCTCCAGAGAGTTTCCGCGGAGTCCTGCTGTCAGCCATGTGCGTGCCGGACTTGCGGGGAAGTCAGGGGACCTTCTCCTACTACTCCACGCGTTCGCGCGTGGAAGAGGAATACATCGGCGGCGAGCAAATCAGGGTCATCCGTGAAGGGAACCGTATTCGATCCCAGCTGGTCGGCCCTCCCAACGAGCTGATCGAAAACGGCGGATCCATGCAATGTCCGTTCGTTATCAAGTTGAACGGTCGGGATTCGGCTACCTTGGAAATCATTGGGACACACATTCCACTATCGAAGGGAACTTACACTCCTTGGGTCACCGTGGAGTTCAAGGCCGGACCCGGCATCAAGATCAAAGGCATCTGCCAGTTTTTGTTGATTGAAACCGAGCCGGACTTCGATTTGTATGTCACGCCCATTCAGATTCATCCTGACAAACCTGTCATGCCGATCTCGCACCCCTCCGTCTATTCGCTATACCTGTCGAAAAAACAAGGGCCTTATGCCACATTGGGTCTGGCTGAGGACACCTGGGGGTTGAACGCGAAGATACTCGATGACGATGGTTTTCTGCACCAATGTCTCGAAGCCGATGCCGAGCGGGAAAAGATGTTTTTTGACTCGCTGGATAAAGTCAGCCGCGGTTTGTGTGTCTGCGTGTTCGACGGCACGGATCGCATACAACACATGTTCTGGCGTTATATCGATCCCGATCACCCGGCGCACTCCGGACAGGCGGGTCGCCAACACCGCAAGGCCATTGAAGAGCTTTATGTAAGAATGGATGACCTGGTGGGGCGAACCATGAAAGCCTGCGAGCAAGACGAAACAGTGCTCATGGTCATCTCCGATCATGGGTTTAATTCGTTTCGACGCGGGATTGACTGGAACGTCTGGCTGGAGCAAAACGGGTACCTCACGCTGCTGCCCGACGGAAGAGGAAAGAAGTACCTTCGGGGAGTGGACTGGTCGAAAACCAAAGCCTACGGCCTGGGCCTCGCGGGGATTTGGCTCAACGTCAAAGGGAGGGAATCGCAGGGTATTGTCGATCCCGCGGAAGCAGCCGCACTTCGCGCTGAGCTGTGCGGGAAGCTCTCGGGCCTCAAAGACGAGGAGGGAAAGGACGTCGCAGTGCATCGGGCTTTCGACGCCCACAAGATTTACCAAGGCCCGTATGCCGCGGATGCGCCGGATATCATTCTCGGATACAACAAGGGGTATCGCGTGTCCTGGGAAGCGGCGATCGGACAGCCGACCGATCGCGTTTTCCATGACAACAGCAAGGCATGGAGCGGCGACCATTGCATCGATCCGTCTCTTGTTCCGGGCGTGTTGTTTTGCAATCGAAAGATCGACACTCCCCATCCGCGCTTGATGGACATCGGCCCGACCGTGCTCGACATGTTCGGCGTGGACATACCGACAGTCATGGATGGGCGACCGTTGGCGGTCGGAGCAGCCTCAGGGAACTCAAGGAAACACGATCGGCGCGGAAGGCGTCGAGTAGCTACGCCCGTGGCCGAAGTCGCTTCCTGATGTCAAACCATCGAGTTCGGTCAACTTTCCTTCTATCCGTCGCCCTGTCGATCGTCGGCGCGGCTCATTCCTCATGCCATCGCGAAAAAGATGACAATCCAAAACTGATCATTCTCGGCTTCGACGGAATGGACCCCCGCCTATGCGAGCGTCTGATGGATCAGGGCCGGCTTCCGCACCTGGCGAAAATGCGCGAGGCGGGCGGGTTTCGGCCCCTGGGAACGAGCATTCCTCCGCAAAGTCCCGTCGCCTGGTCCAACTTCATCACCGGCGCGGATGCCGGCGTCCATGGGATTTTTGATTTCATTCATCGCAATCCGGCAAAGCAGTGCGAGCCGTACTACTCCGCAGCCGAGACCGAACACAGTGAAGACGGATGGGAAGTTGGAAAGCACAAACTTCCGCTCACTTTCTGGCCGTTCAATCACAACCCCACCCAGACGCTCCTTAAGCGACACGGAATCCCATTCTGGGATTATCTGGATCAGGCCGGTATCCCGACCCGAATCTACGACATTCCCTCCAATTACCCGCCAAGCCCTTCGCATCATGGACACATGTGCTGCCTCGCGGGGATGGGAGTCCCGGACTTGCTCGGCGGATATGGCACCTATCAATACTTTGCAAGCGACGTCATACGCTCCATCGAAGAACCCGGAGGCATGCGCAAGCCGCTGACGTTTGTTGACAACTACGCGAAGGCAAGCCTCATCGGACCGCAGAATACGGCGTTAAAGAGACCCACGGCGGCGGCTGTTCCATTCCAGGTCTACCGGCATCCTCAGGAGCCAAGCATCCGGATCGAGATTCAGGACCAGATTGTCGTCCTCAAAGAAGGTGAATGGAGCGACTGGTCCAAGGTGGATTTTGAGTTGGAGATGCCGCCCTTCCTTCCCAGCACGCACGTGAGCGGCACCTGCCGATTCTATCTCCAGCAGGTTCGCCCGACATTTCGCCTATATGTTACGCCGATCAACATCGACCCATCCGATCCCGGCGATCAACTCATCACGGAACCAGCGGATTTCATTTTGACGCTTTCCAAGGCACTCGGTCTTTTTTATACAACCGGCTTTCAGGAAGATCATAAGGCGCTGTCCAATCAAGTGTTCAAGGATGAAGAATACCTCGAACAAGCGCGCTATGTGCTGGCCGAGCGGAAGCGATTGTTGCAATACGCCACGGATGACTATCGGGACGGCCTGCTGTTCTTCTACTTTTCGAGCACGGACCTGCAATCCCACATGTTCTGGTGGGAAGGGGACGATCCGCATCCGATACGCTCCCCCGAAAGTGCTCGACACTTCAACGGTATGATCGAGGACTTATACGTTGAGGCCGACAAGATCGTGGGCGGCATGGCGGACCGTTACGGAGCCGACGCCACCATTCTGGTGATGTCGGATCATGGTTTCTGCAACTTTCGGCGGCAGTTCAACGTGAATACGTGGCTGCGCGATCAGGGTTATCTGGCCCCCAAGGACTGCCGAAGCCTATTGAACCCTCAGGCGGGTCGCTTGGTTGACTGGGGAAAGACAAGGGCCTATGGGATGGGATTGAACGGGTTGTATTTGAATCTTCACGGTCGCGAACGGGATGGAATTGTGCCGCCGGGTGAGAAAGAGACCTTGCTGAAGGAGATTTCAGAGAAGCTCCTGGCCGTGCGCGACCCGGTTGATGGTCACCCTGTGATCGCCGAGGTCTACCAGAGCGACAAGGTATACAGCGGCCCGTTTGCCGCGAGCGGGCCGGATTTGATCATCGGGTATCACCGGGGTTACCGTGCGTCCTGGGCGACGACGCAAGGTGATTTGGAACCCGAAGCGATCACAAAGAATGACTCCACGTGGAGCGCCGATCATTGCGTGGCCGCCGGTCAGGTGCCCGGCGTGATCTTCAGCAACCGGCCGATCGCGCACCCCCAACCCTCGCTGATCGACCTGGCGCCGACAATCCTGGAGCATTTTTCGGTTCCCATTCCGGAGTCCATGAAGGGAAGGAACTTGTTCCAGACCGGCCGTACACGGGTTACGACCGCCGACGCCAAGGAGTAGGAATTATGTCGAAGATCAAGATCGACGCCGGTCTCTACGAGCGGGTGAAAAAAATCGCCGAGAAGGCAGGGTACTCCTCGCCCGATGAATTCGTGATTCATGTGATCGAGAAAGAGCTGACTGTCCTGGAATCGGCGGAGTCCGACGCTGACGTGACCGAGCGGCTTCGCGGCCTGGGTTACATCGAGTAAACCACTGTTTCAAGAACGTCCTTCCGGAAATCGACGATGGACATCGTCAACTCGGTGCTGATCCAGGGAGCCGAGACCGTCCTATGGATCTGGGACCTCATTTCCACCTTTTTCGGATGGCTCTTTCGAGCCCTCGACGCCATCCTCAACCCGCTTCTTTCACCGCTTCTCGCATTCCTCAACCCGATTGCTACCTGGCTCGGCGATGTCATCTATGCGGTGATCGGCCTCCTGCCGATCTGGTTGGGTCTTTTCGTCCTATCCGCGCTGACGGGCGTTTTAATGCTCATTGCCTTCCGACACACATCCAATCAGGCCGCCATCGGAAGAGTCAAGGACGACATCAAGGCCAATCTGTTGGCCTTGAAGCTATTCAAAGACGAGCTTCGGGTTACTTTCCAATCGCAGTTTCGCCTCCTCTGGGCGATTCTTCGCCTGCAACGCTACGTGCTAACGCCCGTGCTCATCATGGCCCTGCCGATGCTGCTCGGCCTGGCACAGATGGGAATCCGTTATCAATGGCGGCCGATCCGGCCCGGCGAGCGTTCACTGATCAAACTGCGCATGATTCAGGAATCCGGAAGCGCTCCCAAAGTCTCAATCGATCCCCACCCGGGCCTGGTCGTCGAAGCGGGTCCGGTGCCCGGCGGCGGCCTGTGGGTCTGGCGAATTCGCGGCGGCGAATCCGGCCGACACGTGCTCAAGTTTCATGTGGGGGACGAGACGATTGAAAAAGAGCTTGTCGTGGGCGACCAATTCGATCGAGTGAGCGCCTTGCGGCCCAGCAACGTGTGGACCGACCAGCTCTTTCATCCCGTCGAGTGTAGACTTGGGACAAATTCAAAAGTCCAACAGATTGAGATTTCTTATCCGGGCGTGGATTCGTGGATTAGCGGGTCCGACTATTGGGTCATTACCTTTTTCATCGTTTCGATGGTGGCCGCACTGATTCTTGCACCCATCCTTAAAGTGCGCTTCTAGGTTGCGACCGAAAAACCCTTGAACTTGCGCGTCGCGGCGCTGTCCGTGGCGGAAACATCCTGAATAGCGCCGCCCATGGCCTCTTCAACCGCGCATTGGAAGCGATCCACTTCGATCTCCCGCCCTTCTGCGACGAGCTCAACCCGACCGTCGGGCTGATTTCGGACGAAACCGGTTACGCGGAACTTCGTGGCGATCTGGCAGGTGGTATGACGAAACCCCACGCCCTGCACCTTGCCCGAAAAATAGATGGAACGACGGATGTTTCGCGCCCGCTTGGTTACGGCTACGGGCGTCGCCGACGTGCGACGTTTAATGAAGCAGACTTCCCGACCCTGATCCCGGTAGCATACCTCGTCCATATAGGCGCGGATTAGCATGATGCCCCGGCCATTGGGGAGTCCCAGCCGATGGTCGGCCGTGCAATCCGGGATTTCTTCCAGCACGAACCCCCCACCCTCGTCACGCACCACAACGACGGCCTTTTCCCCGTTCACGGCATAACGGACTGTAATGCTCTTGGCCGCGTCGTTGCGGTTTCCGTGCTTGACCGCGTTGGTCAACGCCTCTTCGAGGGCCAGCTTTACGGCGAACACGGCGTCGTCGCTGTACTGACAACGTTCCAACGCCTCGATGATCGCCTGCTTGGGAACGCACGTCTCCCGCAGATCGCTCTTGACGACGCACTCAATAAACGCCGCTTCGTTGTCAGGATTGGCTTCGGTCATTCCATGCACGCGGGAACGAACCACAAATGTCGGCTGCCGGATGCTCGGACAGGTTCCTGAAGAGGACTAGAGGCTATCCCAAAACTGTGCGAGCCGCGAACTTCAGTTCGCGCGGACTCTCGAAATTCGCTGGTTTGCGGCGTATTTGACGTTTCGTCCACGATCGATAAAGACGTTTTGGGATAGCTT
>Ga0187893_10001189_pt1 | contig 64444 bp, 50 predicted proteins | sample MA1701074metaG_FD_139574 | JGI IMG/M metagenome (GOLD analysis project Ga0187893, IMG submission 139574) | White microbial mat communities from a basaltic lava cave in the Kipuka Kanohina Cave System on the Island of Hawaii, USA - MA170107-4 metaG ... | reverse complement strand
TCGACGGCGTGCGGCAATGGAGTGGTGACGGCGGGCGAGGCCTGCGACGACGGCAACCTCGCCAACTGCGACGGCTGCTCGGCCGCTTGCGTGCTCGAGACCGGCTTCCTCTGCGGCGACGGCCAGATCAACGCCGCGTGCGGCGAGCAGTGCGAGGACGGGAACACGGCTTCCGGCGATTGCTGCAACTCCGCGTGCCAGCTCGACGGCGTCGGCACGCCGTGCCTCGGTGACGGCAACCAGTGCACCAGCGACGTGTGCAACGGCGCCGGCACCTGCACGCACCCGAACAATGCCGCCCCGTGCGATGACGGTGACGCCTGCACCGACGGCGACGCCTGCAGTGGCGGGGCCTGCATCCCCGGCCCGGAGATCACCACCTGCACCGACGACGATGGCTGCTGTCCCGCCGGATGCGAGGGCATCGACAGCGATTGCGGCGTGGTCATCCCAACGTTGTCCTTCCGGGCGTGGCTCCTCCTGGCCGCGTTGCTCGTGCTGACGATGGCCAGCGTGTTGCGTCGCCGGCGACGGGTGCGGTGGTAGGAATCAGGCGCACCACACCGACGCCGCGAGCGGGATGCGACAGGTGTCGATCGTCGGTTGGGGTGATCCCGCGCTGGCGAGGTACATGATGCACCACCGCCGCCTCACTCACACGACCACCCCGTTCGCGCTCCTGCTCGTGCTTGCCGGTCAGGCCGTGGCCGCTCCAGGCGACCCGGTCGGCAGCGAGTTCCAGGTCAACACCTACACGACGGACGTCCAACGTTTCCCGGCGGTCGGGCCCGCCGGCGCCGGGGGCTTCGTGGTCGTGTGGATGAGCGACGGAAGCAACGGGTCAGATACGAGCTACCGCAGCGTCCAGGGACAGCGGTACAGCAGCACGGGCACGCCCGTCGGCGGTGAGTTCCAGGTCAATACCTACACCACGCACTACCAGCAGTACCCCGCGGTCGGGCCCGATGGCGTCGGGGGCTTCGTGATCGTGTGGGAGAGCCACGGCAGCAGCGGGTCGGACACCTTCAGCGTCCAGGGGCAGCGGTACAGCAGCACGGGCACGCCCGCCGGCGGCGAGTTCCAGGTCAATACCTACAGCACGGACAACCAGTCGCAGCCCGCGGTCGGGCCCGATGGCGCCGGCGGCTTCGTCGTGGTGTGGTCGAGTTTCGGCAGCAACGGATCGGACACGGACTACGGCTGGAACATCCAGGGCCAACGGTACAGCAGCACGGGCGCTCCCGCCGGCGGCGAGTTCCAGGTCAACACCTACAGCACGAACGACCAGCGTCTCCCCGCGGTCGGGCCCGATGGCGCCGGGGGCTTCGTGGTGGTGTGGAACAGCTTCGACAGCAGCGGGTCGAACGCGGAAACCTCCAGCATCCAGGGGCAGCGGTACAGCAACACGGGCACGGCCGCCGGTAGCGAGTTCCAGGTCAACACCTACACCACCGGCCCCCAATACTTTGCCGCGGTCGGGCCCGACGGCGCCGGGGGCTTCGTGGTGCTGTGGGAGAGCAACGGCAGCAGCGGGTCGGACACCAGCTCCATCAGCGTCCAGGGCCAGCGGTACAACAGCACGGGCACGCCCGTCGGCAGCCAGTTCCAGGTCAACACCTACACGACGAACCACCAGCGTCACCCCACGGTCGGGCCGGATGGCGCCGGGGGCTTCGTGGTGGTGTGGAACAGCAGGGGCAGCAGCGGGTCGGATACCAGTTCCTACAGCGTGCATGGGCAGCGGTACAGCAGCGCGGGCACGCCCGTCGGCAGCGAGTTCCAGGTCAACACGTTCACCGCGAACTACCAATATAGTCCCGCGGTCGGGCCCGATGGCGCCGGGGGCTTCGTGGTGGTGTGGTATAGCGACGGCAGCAGCGGCACGGACACGAGCCACGACAGCATCCAGGGGCAGCGGTTCGAGGGCGGCGCGTGCGGCAACGGCATTGTCGAGTCCGGCGAGACGTGTGACGACGGCAACACCGCCGATGGGGACTGTTGCTCGGCCACGTGCCAGCTCCTCGGGTCCGATGCCGATACGGATATGGTCGGGAATGCCTGCGACAACTGCCCGACGGAGCCGAATCCCGACCAGCGGGACGCGGACACGCAGGACGGTGGCGACGTGTGCGATGCGTGTCCAACCGACGCGACCGACACCTGCGATCCGGGCCAGTCCGCGGGCGCGAGCATCGACGCCGCCGGCGGTGTTGTCGAGACACCCGACGACACCGTGACGATCACCATCCCGCCCGGGGCGCTCGCCACGCCCACCAGCATCTCCGTCACCGAGACCCTCGGCGACATCCAGATCGGCCCCTTCGGCCGGGCGCTCGCGGTCGAGCTCGGCCCCGAGGGACAGACGTTCGCCACCCCGGTCACCGTCACCTTCCAATGGGCCGACGCCAACAACGACGGCAAGGTGGACGGGACCAGCATCAGCGAAGCCACCCTCTCGGTCTGGCGCGAGGGGGTGGAGATCACCGGCCGCTGCAGCGAGACGAGCTGTACGGCCGGCACGTGTACCGCGGCGTGCTGCAAGCCGGTCGCCTCGGGCTGCGTGACGGCCTGCTGTAACGTGGCGGCCAACACCTGGACGCTGCAGCTCACGGCGTTCAGCGAGTACACGGTCGAGGCTGTGGCGCCCATTCCCGTCCTCTCCCTTTGGGGTTGGGTATCGGTGCTCATGGGAATGACCCTGGTCACGATCCTCGCGGTTTCGCGGCGACGTCGGGTCCCGGGCGCGCCGTCGGCGTAGCCGACGGGGTACGTCATGCGTAGCTTTCGCCATCCCCGATGCTGGCTCCCGGCGTTCTCTGGCCCCCGGGCCACGGTGCCGGCGCTGATCCTCGTCCTCGGCCTGTCGTGGCTGAGAACAGCCCTTGCGCAGCCCGTCGGCGGCGAGTTCCAGGTGAACACGTACACGACCGACGGGCAGTACAGCTCGGCGGTGGCGGCGGACGCGGATGGGGACTTCGTGGTCGTGTGGACCAGCCGCCAGGACGGCGATGCCTATGGCGTGTTCGGACGGCGCTATACCAGTGCGGGCGCCCCCGTCGGCGGCGAATTTCAAGTGAACACCCACACGACCTCGACCCAGACCCAACCCGCGGTCGCCGCTGCTGCGGACGGAGACTTCGTGGTGGTGTGGAACAGTTTCTATCAGGACGGCAGCGACACCGGCGTCTTCGGCCAGCGCTTCACCAGTGCGGGCGCCGCGGTCGGCGGGGAGTTCCAGGTCAACACCTATACCACCGATGCCCAGTACTCACCGCAGGTGGCGGCAGACGCGGATGGCGACTTCGTCGTGGTGTGGCCCAGCCTCGGCCAAGACGGCAACGTCAGCGGCGCATTCGGCCAGCGCTATACCAGCGCCGGCGCCCCGCTCGGTGGCGAGTTCCAGGTGAATACCTACACGACCGGGAGGCAGTTTCTACCGGCGGTGGCGGCAGACACGGATGGCGACTTCGTCGTGGTCTGGACCAGCGATCACGACGGCGACCGCGACGTGTTCGGCCAGCGCTACACCAGTGCGGGTGCTACGACGGGCGCCGAGTTCGAGGTCAACACGTACACGACGAACAACCAGTTCGACGGCGCGGTGGCCGCGGACGCGGATGGGGACTTCGTCGTGGTCTGGACCAGCGACGACGGGCAGGACGGCAACAACCATGGCGTGTTCGGCCAGCGCTACACCAGCGCGGGGGTCACGGTCGGTGGCGAGTTCCAGGTGAATACCTACACGACCGGGAGGCAGTTTCTACCGGCGGTGGCGGCAGACACGGATGGCGACTTCGTCGTGGTCTGGACCAGCGATCACGATGGCGATTACTACGGTGTGTTCGGCCAGCGTTATTCCAGCGCGGGCACCATCGTCGGCGGCGAGTTCCAGATCAACACCTACACGACGAGCCTCCAACTCTTCCCCGTGGCGGCGGCGAGCGAGGATGGCGACTTCGTGGTGGCGTGGGACAGCTACGGTCAGGACGGCAGCAACTACGGTGTCTTTTTCCAGCGCTTCCTCGGGCCTTGCGACGGTCTCGATACCGACACCGACACGGTCGCGGATGCCTGCGACAACTGCCCGACGGAGCCGAATCCCGACCAGCGGGACGCGGACGCGCAGGACGGTGGCGACGTGTGCGATGCGTGTCCAACCGACGCGACCGACACCTGCGATCCGGGCCAGTCCGCGGGCGCGAGCATCGACGCCGCCGGCGGTGTCGTCGAGACACCCGACGACACCGTGACGATCACCATCCCGCCCGGGGCGCTCGCCACGCCCACCAGCATCTCCGTCACCGAGACCCTCGGTGACATCCAGATCGGCCCCTTCGGCCGGGCGCTCGCGGTCGAGCTCGGTCCCGAGGGACAGACGTTCGCCACCCCGGTCACCGTCACCTTCCAGTGGGCCGACGCCAACAACGACGGCAAGGTGGACGGGACCAGCATCAGCGAAGCCGCCCTCTCGGTCTGGCGCGAGGGGGTGGAGATCACCGGCCGCTGCAGCGAGACGAGCTGTACGGCCGGCACGTGTACCGCGGCGTGCTGCAAGCCCGTGGCGTTGGGCTGTGTCACCGCCTGCTGTGATGTCGCCGCGAATACCTGGACGCTGCAGCTCACGTCGTTCAGCGAGTACGTGGTGCAGGATGCCGTGCCGATTCCCATGCTCTCCCGATGGGGGTGGGTGCTGCTGATGGCGGGGATGTTCTTTGTTGTGATCGTGGAGGCTTGGCGGCGGCGGGTCATGGTGGCGCCGTTGGGGCCCCCGGTCCGCGCAAACGGATCGACCACCACCGCGAATCAACGCTGGCCTCGTAAGTACGTGACGAAGGGAGACCGCCGTCATGGGTAGCTCCCATCGGGGCCAATACTGCCTCACCGGTTTCGGTGCCCGCCACGTCCTGCTGTCGGGACTGGTCCTTGCCCTCTGGCTGCCGGTGCCAGGAACGACTTTGGCGCAGCCCGTGGGCAGCGAGTTTCAGATCAACACCTACACCACCGGCGGGCAGGAATACCCGGCCGTGTCCGCCGACTCGACCGGCGACTTCGTGGTGGTGTGGCAGGCGTTCGACCATGATGGGAGCGATTCGGGCGTTTTCGGCCAACGCTACGACGCCGGGGGCGTGGCGCTCGGCGGCGAGTTCCAGGTCAACACCTACACCACCGGCTCGCAGTGGTACCCCGAGGTGGCCTCCGCCGCGGGGGGCAGCTTCGTGGTGGTGTGGGAAAGCTTCGGCCAGGACGGGAGCGTCCGAGGCGTCTTCGCCCGACGCTACGACAGCGCCGGCGCGGCGCAGGGCTCGGGCTTCCAGGTCAACACGTACACGACCGACAACCAGTACGACGCCGCGGTCTCGGCCGACGGTGCGGGCGGCTTCGTGGTGGTGTGGGTGAGCCGCCAGCCGGGCGCGCGCGTATTCGGCCAGCGCTACGACAGCGCGGGGACGGCGCAGGGCGGCGAGTTCCAGGTAACGAGTAGCGGCGTCCTTCCCGCAGTCGCCTCCGACGCCGCCGGTGACTTCGTGGTCGTGTGGATGAACGACTACCAGGACGGCGACGAGGCCGGGATCTTTGGCCAGCGCTACGACAGCGCAGGGACGGCCCAGGGCGGCGCGTTCCAGGTGAACACGTACACCACCGAGAAACAGGATTATCCCGCGGTCGCCTCCGACGCGAGCGGCAACTTCGTCATCGTCTGGCAGAGCGACGGCCAGGACGGCAGCCGGTACGGCATCTTCGGCCAGCGCTACGACAGCGCGGGGACGGCCCAGGGTGCCGAGTTCCAGGTCAACACCTACACCACCGACTATCAGTACTTTCCGGCGGTGTCCTCGGACGCGAGCGGCAGCTTCGTGGTGGTGTGGACGGGCTACCAGGACGGCAGCAACTACGGCGTCTTCGGCCAGCGCTACGACAGTGCGGGAACGCCGCAAGGCGCCGAGTTCCAGGTGAACACGTACACGACATACAAACAGAGGCACGCGGCCGTGGCGGCTGCCGCCGATGGGGACTTCGTGGTGGTGTGGGACGGCTACGGTCCGGACGGTAGCGCTGAGGGTGTCTTTGGCCAGCGCTTCCTCGCGTCTTGCGCTGGGCTCGATACCGACATCGACACGGTCGCGGATGCCTGCGACAACTGCTCCACCGAGCCCAATCCCGATCAGCTGAATTCGGACGCGCAGGACGGGGGCGACGTATGCGATGCGTGTGCGACCGACGCGAGCGACGCGTGCGATCCAGCCGGGTCCGCGGGCGCGAGCATCGATGCCAGCGGCGGCCCTCTGCCGACGCCCAACGGCACCGTGACGCTCGACATCCCGCCCGGGGCGCTCGCCGCGCCCACCAGCATCTCGATCACCGAGACCCTCGGGGATATCCAGATCGGCCCCTTCGGCCGGGTGCTGGCGGTAGAGCTCGGCCCCGAGGGGCAGACGTTCGCAACTCCGGTGACGGTCACGTTCAAGTGGGCCGACGCCAACGGCGACGGCAAGGTCGATGGCACGAGCATCGCGGAAGCCAACCTCTCGGTCTGGCGCGAGGGGGTGGAGCTCACCGGCCGCTGCAGCGACGTCGTCTGTGCGGCCGCCACGTGTACTGCGGCGTGCTGCAAGCCGGTGGCGTCGGGCTGTGTCACGGCCTGCTGTAGCGTCGCCCTGAACACCTGGACGCTCGGGCTCACGTCGTTCAGCGAGTACGTGGTGCAAGATGCCGTGTCAGTCCCCGCGCTCTCCCGGTTGGGGTGGCTGTCGCTGGTGCTGGGGATGATCTTCGTTGCGCTCGTGGAGGCCTGGCGCTGGCGGGTCATGACGGCGCCGTTGGGACTTCCCATCCGCGAAAACGGATCGTCCGCCACCGCAAACCACCGCTGGCCCCGCAACTGACGAAGACCGCCGTCATGGGTAGCCCCCATCGGGTCCAATACTGCCTCCCCGGTTTCGGTGCCCTCCAAGCCCTGCTGTCGGGACTGATCCTTGCCCTCTGGCCGCCGGTGCCAGGAACAACTCTGGCACAGTCCCTGGGAAGCTGATGGTTACGACCCGGCGACGACGGTGGATCACAGCGACGCCAATTCTGGCGCTGCTCCTCACGCTCTCCTGGACTGACGCGGCCATGAGCGATCTCGGCCCACTCCTCCCGAACGATCTCGTGCTCTCGACCGGAGTGGTCGACGGCATCGCCGCGGACGCAGCCTTCGACGGCGCCCGCTACTTGAACGTCTGGTCCCAGGGGGACGACATCGTCGGGCGCTTCGTCGATGCGGCCGGTGCGCCCGCGCCCGCGCCGTTCCCGATCGGCCAGCACGCGACGTTGGAACAGTATCCGGCCGTGGTTTTCAATGGCACGCGCTACCTCGTCGTCTGGTATGACAACAACGCGGGCGCGGATGTCATCCGGGCACGCGTGGTGGGTACCGACGGATCGCTCCTCGGAACCGAGGTCGTGGTGAGCGACCCGGGCGGTCCGGCGAACGCACCGGACGTGGCGTCCGACGGAACCGGATTTCTCGTCGTCTGGACGGACGGCCGAAACTTCGGGGCCGACTTCAGGGACATCTGGGCGCAGCGGCTGAGCGTGGACGGGAGCGGCGTGGCCGTCCTGGATGGCACGAACTTTCGCGTCAGCCCCGCCGCCGGTCACCAGGACTATCCGAGCATCGCCTTCGGAACCACGACCTACCTCGTGGGATGGCGACACGATACCGCTCCCAACGCGCAGCAGTTCGATGTCATCGCCGCGCTCGTGAGCCCCGCAGGGGTCGTGTCTTCACCCATCGACGTCAGCACGGCTTCGTCGATCCAGTCGACGCGCGCCCCGGGGATCGGCTTCGACGGCGCGAACTTTCTCGTCGTTTGGGACGATCGACGTGCCGGCACTACGGATCTTTTCGGCGCGCGGGTCTCGCAGGCCGGCGCGCTGCTCGACGGCCCGCCCGCGACGGGCGGCATCCTCGTCTCCGACGATCCGGGTTTCGGCATACCCCAACAACCAACGGTGGTGTTCGGTGGCTCGAGCTGGTTGGTCGTCTGGGCGGGGACACTCACACGCGGGGCGAGGATCACGCCCGGCGGCGTGGTGCTCGATCCCGCAGGCCTCAACCTATACGTCATGCCCTCGGCCCAATTCGCGCCAGCAGTGGCCACAGACGGGACGCACTTTCTCGTGAGCTGGTGGGCGCAGGCGACGGCTGAGCGCGTCGCGCAGCTCGTCGGCCCCGCGGTGACCACCACCACGTCCACGACGGTGACGACGCCGTCCACCACGACCACCACAGAGCCCACAACCACGACGACGGCCGTGACCACATCGAGCACGGTCACCATCATGACGACGACAACGGTCGCCACCTCGAGCACAGTCCCCAGCACCACAACGACGACAAGCGGGCCCTCGACATCGACGACGAGCACCACCCTGTCCTCCGGGGCGTGCGGCAACCGTGTCATCGATCCCGGCGAGACGTGTGACGACGGGAACACCGCCGACGGGGACTGTTGCTCGGCCGCTTGCCAGCTTCTCGGGCCCGACGCCGATGCGGACACGGTCGGGGATTCGTGCGATAACTGCCCCGGCGACGCCAATCCCGATCAGCTCAGCTCCGACTGCTCTGGGCCCCTCACCAACCCCGGTTGTGTCGACGGTGGCGACGTGTGCGACGCATGTCCGACCGATGCCGGCAATGTGTGTGATCCGGCGCAATCCGCAGGGGCAATCATTGGTGCCGACGGCGGCGTCCTGCCAACGCCCGATGGCACCGTAACGATCGCCATCCCGCCGGGGGCGCTCGCCCAGCCCACCAGCATCTCGATCACCGAGACCCTCGGCGACATTCAGATCGGCCCCTTCGGCCGGGCGCTCGCAGTGGAGCTCGGTCCCGAGGGGCAGACGTTCGCGACCCCGGTGACCGTCACCTTCGCGTGGGCCGACGCCAACAACGACGGCAGGGTCGACGGGACCAGCATCAACGAAGCCAACCTGTCGGTCTGGCGCGAGGGGGTGGAGATCACCGGCCGCTGCAGTCAGACGACCTGTACGGCCGGCACGTGCACGGCGGCGTGCTGCAAGCCGGTCGCCTCGGGCTGCGTCACCGCCTGCTGCGACATGGCCGCGAATACGTGGACGCTCCAGCTCACCTCGTTCAGCGAGTACGCGGTGGAGGCGGCGGTGCCGATTCCTGCCCTCTCTCGCTGGGGCTGGGTGCTGCTGGTGGCGGGAGTGCTCGGCGCCGCCATCGCGGCGCGGCGTGTGTTCACACCGGGGACGGCGCACCTATGGGCCCGATGAAACGGCACGGGCGGTTCTTTCGGGACTCTCGCGGCCGGATCTCGGACCCGCCCGCCTTCGCCATGTGCGCCGGGAGCGGGGGCGGAACTTGGATGCTCAAGCCGTCTGCGGCGCCTTCCCCGTCGATGAGGATGCCGCGGGACCGCCCGCAAGCTGCTCCTGGATCGCGGCGAGCAGCCCGTCCACGGTGAAGGGCTTGGTCAGGTAGCCGTTCGCCCCGAGGGCGAGACCGTGCTGCACATCCGCCTCTTCGCGGCAGGCGCTCACGAGCACGACCGGGATGGTCGCCGTCGCCCCGTTGCCCCGGAGCGCGGTCAGCGTTCCATAGCCGTCGAGGTGGGGCATCATGATGTCGCACAGGATGACGTCGGGGCGGTGCGTCTGCGCCAGCGAGATGCCGGTGCGCCCGTTGTCCGCCGCGAGGACGGTGAAGCCCTCGAATCCGAGGATCTGCTCCATCTCCTCGCGGATCGCGTCGTTGTCCTCGATCACCAAAATGGTGGTCATCCGCGCGCGCCCTCCGGGCAGCCCAGGCGCACCACGAACGTCGTCCCCTTGCCCACGCTGCTCTCGACCGCGATCGTGCCGCCATGGATCTCGACGGCCTTCTTCGTGATCGCCAGACCGAGCCCGGAGCCGGGAATCTTGCCGACGTTCGTGCCGCGATGAAACGGCTCGAAGAGCCGTGCCCGATCCTCGGTTGGGATGCCAATGCCTTGATCCCGAACCTCGAACACCGGCTGGCCGTCCTGCACCGCCACCTGGCACGACACCGTCGCGTCCACCGGCGAGTACTTGACGGCGTTGGTGAGGAGATTGCCGAGGATCCGCCGCACGAGCTTCGGGTCGACCGCCACGGGCGCGAGACCGTCGGCACAGGCGAACAGCAGGCGCTGCGTCGCGGCCGCCGTCGTCTGCGCCTCGGCGACGATCTCCTCGCACAGGCGCTTTAGATCGACGGCCGCAGGCTCGAAGTCGAGCTTGCCGGCGTCCGCCTTGCCGATGGTGAGCACGTCGTCGAGGAGGCCGGTCATGTGCTGCACCTCGGTCTCGATCTTGGCCAGACGGTCACGCCGCTGCTCGGCGGTCATGTGGTCGATGTAGCGGACGAGAGACTGACACGCGGCGAGGATGGTGGTGAGCGGCGTGCGAAACTCGTGCGAGGCCATGGAGACGAACCGGCTGCGCAGCTCCGCCAGCTTGCCGCGCTCCACGAGCGCGTTGGCGGTCTCGAGCTCGGCCTGTCGCGTGGCGATGCTGCGCATCTCGCGCACGCCCCGCCGGCACGAGGCGATGACGAACACATCCTCGAACAGCATCCACCCGGTGTGCTCGAACCATCGCCAGCCGCTGGCGCTGAGGACACCGTAGACCGACTCCGGCCAGTAGATGCCGCGGACCAGATGGTCGGCGGAGACGACGAGCGTTACCGGCACCAGGACGCGCCAGTCACGGTAAAACGACAGAAACGCAATCGATCCGAACACGTGAAAGTGGGTTTCGATCCTGCCGCCGGTCAGGTGAATCAGCAGGGCCGACGTCAGACCTTGCCCGACGGCGATCACGAGGCGGGTGGACAGGCGGCCCGGACGCACGAGCGCCAGCACGATCGGGAGCAGGCTGATCGTCCCGCCGAGATAGACGGCCGCCCAGACGTGGAGGTGGGGCCAGCTGACCGTGCCCGCCCAGGCACGTGGCGAGATCCAGAACGCGGCGGCGATCCCCGCGAGCCACTGGAGCACCATCAGTCCCGCGAACAGGTGGTCGGTGTGCTGGTGGAGTCGCTGCTGGTCCGCGCGGAAGAGCGCCAGGGCGCGCCGCTCGGTCGCCTGGGTCAGCTCCGGATCCATGAGTATCGTTGGCACCGCGCGTGTTCCCTTGCTCAGGACGGCTCGGCATCGAACAGTGCGCAACCGAAGACGGCCGTCTCGCTCCAGTGCTCACCGGAGCCCGTGAGGAGCGCGAGGATGGCGTCGCGGCCGGCGTTATCACCGGAGTGGCCCCGCGCCGGAGTGATGCCGCCATTGAACCGGAGCCTGCCGGCGGCGTCGTACAGGATCACCTGGCCCGAGGTCGCGGCGCCGAAACGCCGGGCCTCGGTCCCGTCGGGGTCGTGCACCGTCTCGACGCCGGGGATGGCAGAGGCGCTCTCCCAGAGGTCCGTCTGCGTCCAATCGTCAGGAAGGCCCGCCGGCTGTAGAAGGAGAACGTGGGCGCTCAGCCGATCCTGCAGCCGCGCCACCAAGGAGGCGAGCTCCCCAACGCTGGCGCGGCTGCATGGACAATGGGGATGCACCAGCATCACCAGAGTAGCGCGGTCCGGGCGTCGCGCGATCCGGCTGCCGTCCGGCCAGCGATTCGGCGGTTGCCCCCCCGGGCCGGGGCGGCTCGCGTAGGCCCACAGGGCGGACATACCTGCCGTCACGACGATCGCCCAGATCGCTCCCGCCAGCACGAGCGGCAGGCTCGATCGCCAGCGGGGAGACCGAGAAGTGCGCGCACCGGACTCCATGGGGCCGCAAGGTCATCGGCGACATTTCGGGCGGACTTGAGCAGCTCAGGCGGCGGAGTGTCGGAACCTTGACACGCCTGCCATCGAGGCGAGCCGAGCGGCGAAACGGGGGCAGCCCGCTCACGCCCTCGCGATCACGTCGTCGGCGAAACGACGCAGCGCATCGACCTTTTGCGCCAGCGTCTCGGTATCCTGCTCGACCGTGTAGGGGCTCCGAAAGCCGACGATGAGATCCGTCACGCCCATCTCTTCCAGCCGATGGACGCCGTCGACGCTGTAAGCATCGAAGGAGATCGCGTGCACCTCGAACCGTTCGCGATCGCGGCCGTACTCCCGGCGCAGCGCCCGCAGGCGATCGAGCATGCGGCCGAGCTCCTGCGGGTCGCCGCCCGCGTGCATCCAGCCGTCGCCGAGGCGCGCCGCCCGGCGCAGCGCCGCCTCGGAATGCCCGCCGATCAGGATCGGAATGGGCTCCGTGGGCACCGGGCAGATCTTGATGCTCTCGAGGTCGTAGTGCTCGCCGTGGAACTCGAAGAACCCGCCGCCCGCAAGCCCGCGAATGATCTCGATCATCTCGTTCATGCGCTTACCGCGTCCGTACCACGGCTGGCCGCAGATGCGGAAGTCGTCCGGCCACGGGCTGAGCCCGACGCCGAAGCCGAAGCGGTTGCCGGTGAGGACGGCCACCGCGGTGATCGACTTCGCCACCAGGACCGGGTGGCGGATCGGCAACTTCACGACGAAGGTCGTGAAGCGCAGCTTCGCGGTGACGGCGCCGAGGGCGGGAATCAGCGAGAACGGATCGAGGAAGGGCTTGTTCTCGAGAAATTCGCGGTTGCCGTCTGGGGTGTAGGGGTACTTGCTGTCCGACACCTCCGGATAACAGATGCTGTCAGGAATCACGAAGGACGTGTAGCCCGCCTCTTCCACCGCGCGCGCCAGAGGCATGTAGAAGCTCGGATCGATCATCGACTCGGCGTACGAGAAGCGCATCGGATTCCCTCCGGCGCTCCGGCAGCGGTGGCGGCGGCGGCGACCCGCGCGCGGAGCCCGCGCGACTCATGCACCGGGCCGGTGGCGAAGTCCAGACCGGCATCGCGGACACTAGGCGGCCCGTAGACGCGTGATAGGATTGCGCCCCCGTGAAGGCTGCGCGCGCGTCCATCATCCCCGCCACGGCACGGGCGACCCCGGGCGGGCTCGCCCTCGACGATCTCACCCGGCAGCGAACCTGGGAAGATCTGCCGAGCGCTGCACCCGGATCGCCCGGCTCCTGCGCGACGGCCTCGGGCTGCGCCCCGACGAGCACGCCGCGGTGCTCATGGGCAACCGGGTCGAGTTCGTGGAGTTGGTCCTCGGCGCCATCCTCGCCGGGGTGTGGATCACGCCGATCAACCGGCATCTCGCGCCGGAGGAGATCGCCCACGTGGTCGCGGACTCCGGCGCGAAGGTGCTCTTCTGCGATCCCGCGCACGACGATCTCGCGCGGCGGTTGCCCGCGCCGTCGGTGCTCGCGGCCGGCTCCGAGCTCGATGCGGCGATCGCGACCGCCTCCGCCGAAGGGATGCCGCTCGACGGTCCGGCGGGCGCCACCATGATCTACACGAGTGGCACCACGGGACGCCCCAAGGGCGTCAAGCGCTCCCGGCCTGCGAGCCTCGGCGACGCGCTCGACGCCATGGGCGCATCCGGGCGCCGCCTCGGCCTCGACGGCAGCGGCCCGCATCTCGTGACCGGGCCTCTCTATCACGCCGCGCCGCTCCTGTTCGCGCTCTACGATCAGCGAAACGGCGCGCCGATCGTCATCATGCCGGCCTGGGACGACGCCCAGGCGCTGCGGCTGATCGAGGAGCGCGCCATCCGGCACACGCACATGGTGCCGACGATGTTCGTGCGGCTGCTCCGGCTTGCCGCGCCCGTGCGCGAGGGCTTCGACCCGGGCGCGCTCCGGCTCGTGCTGCACGGCGCCGCACCCGTCGCGCCGGACGTGAAGCGACGGCTCATCGACTGGTGGGGCCCCGTGCTGGTCGAGTACTGGGGCGCCACCGAGGGCGGCGTCTGCACGCTCGTCGACTCGACCGGCTGGCTCGCGCATCCCGGGACCGTGGGCCGCGCGATCCCGGCGTTCGAGGTCTTCGCCGTCGATGCGGCGGGCGCGCGTCTCCCGGCAGGCGAGACCGGGGTGCTCTACTGCCGGCACGCATCGGCAGCCGACGTGTTCGAATACCACGGCGCTCCGGACAAGACGGCCGCCTGCCATCTGGCACCGGGCGTGTTCACGACCGGTGACATCGGCCGTGTCGATGCCGAGGGCTACGTCTATCTCTCCGACCGGCAGGCCAGCACGATCATCTCCGGCGGCGTGAACATCTACCCGGCCGAGATCGAGCAGGTGCTCCAGCAACACCCGGCCGTCGCCGACGTCGGCGTTTTCGGCGTCCCGGACGAGGAATGGGGCGAGGCAGTCAAGGCGGCGATCGAGCTGGCCGACGGATGGCGGCCGTCGCCGCAGCTGACGGCGGAGATCCTGGCCTTCGGGCGCCAGCGTCTGGCACGCTACAAGATTCCCGGCTCGATCGACTTCGTGGACCGGTTGCCGCGCGACCCGACCGGGAAGCTTCGTATTCGCGTGCTGCGCGACCCGTACTGGAAAGGCCGCGACAGGAGCATTTGAACAGCCTCGTCTCGAGCCGGCACGAAACATGCGGAGGCAAAACCGATGAAGCTCGGCATCACCATGTTCGCGACCGACATCGCGATGGATCCCGTAACACTCGCCCGGGAGACGGAGGCGCGCGGCTTTCATGCGCTCTACCTTCCCGAGCACACGCACATCCCCACCAGCCGGCGCACGCCGCCACCAACGGGCGAGAGCGTGCTGGCGGAGGAATACAAGCGCACGCTCGATCCGTTCGTGTCCCTGGCGGCGGCCGCGGCCGTGACCTCGCGGATCAGGCTCGGAACCGCCGTCTGCCTCGTCGCCCAGCGCGATCCGATCGTGCTCGCCAAGGAGATCGCCACGCTCGATCGACTCTCCGGGGGGCGGGTCGCGCTCGGCATCGGCTTCGGGTGGAACCGCGAGGAGATGGAGAGCCACGGCGTCGATTTCCGGCGCCGCCGCGCGCTCGTGCGCGAGAAGATCCTGGCCATGCAGGCGCTGTGGGCCCGGGACACGGCGCGCTTCGAGGGCGAGCTCGTCCGCTTCGAGGAAAGCTGGTCGTGGCCGAAGCCGCTACAGCAGCCGCGGCCGCCGATCCTCGTCGGCGGGGCGCCCGGACCCAAGCTCTTCGCCCACGTCGCCGAGTATGCCGACGGTTGGATGCCGATCGGCGGCGCGGGCGTGCGCGCCGCCCTGCCCGATCTGCAGCGTGCCGTCGCGCGCGCCGGCCGCGATCCCGCTCGGCTCGAAGTGGTGCTGATCGGCTCGATGCCCGACCCGGGAAGGCTCGCGTACTATGCATCGCACGGAGTGACCGAGGTCGCCCTGCGCCTGCCCTCGGCGCCGCGGGACACGGTGCTGCCGATCCTCGACGACTACGCCAAGCTTCTGTAGAAAAAGAGGGACGTTGGTTCACATTTCATATCAACCAACGTCCCCGGGGGAGAAGCGTGAGCACGGACCTGCCCGAGCGGACCATCCCGGCACTCGTCCTCGGCGCCGCCGAGCGCTTTGGCGCGCGGCACGCCATCGAGGACGGCGGTGTAACCCTGACCTACACGGCGCTCGCGGCCGCCGGGCTCGGCGCCGCGCGCGCCTTCATGGCGGCGAGCATCGCGCCCGGGGACCGGGTCGCCATCTGGGCACCGAACGTCCACGAATGGGTGGTGGCGGCCATCGGGCTGCAGAGCGCGGGCGCCGTGCTCGTGCCGCTCAACACCCGCATGAAGGGACGCGAGGTCGGCTACATCCTCGAGAAGAGCGGCGCGCGCATCCTGTGCGCGGTCGGCGAGTTTCTCGGCACGGCGTACGTCGACATGCTGCGCGGCGCCATGGGTGGCATTGACGCGGCGCGACCAGTGGCCGGGTTACCAAGCCTGGAGCGGATCGTGATGCTGCGGGGCTCGCCGGGAGCCCAGACGACCTCGTGGGAGGAGTTTCTCGACGCCGGAGGCGCGGTGACCGCCGCCGCCGCGAGAGCGCGAGCCCTCGCCGTGTCGCCCGACGATCTCTCCGACATCCTGTTCACGTCGGGAACCACCGGCCGGCCGAAAGGGGTGATGACCACCCACGGCCAGAATCTGCGCTGCTTCGCGGCGTGGAGCGCCATCATCGGGCTGCGCGCGGAGGACCGCTATCTCATCGTCAACCCGTTCTTTCACGGCTTCGGCTACAAGGCCGGCTGGCTCGCCGCCATCATGCGCGGCGCCACGATCCTCCCGCAGCAGGTCTTCGACGTGCCGGCCGTGCTCGACCGCATCGGCAAGGAGCGGGTGAGCGTGCTGCCGGGACCCCCGACGCTGTACCAGATGATCCTCGCGCATCCCGACCGCACGACGTACGATCTCTCCTGCCTGCGGCTCGCGGTCACCGGCGCCGCCGCGATCCCCGTCGAGCTGATTCGCCGCATGCGGCGCGATCTCACCTTCGAGACCATCATCACCGGCTACGGCCTCACGGAGAGCACGGGCGTGGTCTCGATGTGCCGCCCCGAGGACGATCCCGAGACCATCGCTACGACCTCCGGGCGCGCGATTCCCGACGTCGAGGTCCGCTGCGTGAACACGAGCGGGAACGAGGTGGCGCGTGGCACGCCGGGCGAGATCGTCGTGCGCGGCTACAACGTCATGAAGGGCTACTTCGACGACCCGGTCGCCACGACGGAGACCGTCGACGGCGCCGGCTGGCTACACACCGGCGACGTCGGGATCATGGACGCACGCGGTTACCTGCGCATCACCGACCGGCTCAAGGACATGTACATCACGGGCGGCTTCAACTGCTATCCCGCGGAGATCGAGAACATCCTGCACGACTGCGCCGACGTCGGGCAGGTCGCCGTCATCGGCGTGCCCGACGAGCGCCTGGGGGAGGTGGGGATGGCCTTCGTCGTGCCGGCGCCGGGCACTACCCCGACGCCCGAGTCGATCATCGCCTGGTGCCGCGAGAATCTATCCAATTACAAGGTCCCGCGCCGCGTCGCGATCGTGGACGCGCTGCCGATGAATGCCGTCGGCAAGGTGACCAAGTTCGTGTTGCGCGAGCAGGCCCGAACGCAGGGGTGAGCGGTCCTGGGAGACGCACCATCCCGGAACGCCCTTGACAGCGTTCGCAGGGTCGCTCTAGTCTCGCCGGTAGCCACCTCGACCAAGCACGAACGGAGCGACACCATGCTCCCACCCAGGCTCTCGGTGCGATGCGCACCGACACTCGTCGCGCTCGTTGCGGGCGCGATGCTTCTCGCTCCTGCGGCCGACAGCTCCGCGGCCAAGTGGCACGAGTGTCCTGCGCCGCCGCTGCGTACCTATCTCCAGCGGCGCGGGGCGGTCACGTCGCCGTTCGTTCACCCGGGCCACGAGATCGGCATCGTTCTTTCCGAGGCCCAGACGCTCGCGTCGGGAGGGTTCTCCACCGCACCCGACGGAAACACCGTCAGCATCGAGTTCGTGTCGCTGTTTGGCAACCGCATCGCTCTGGACCCGATCACCGTCGCCGCAGTCAGCCCGAGCACGCTGTACTTCGACTTCCCGGATACCCGGCAGATCCTCGGCAGGGTGCTCGCGGGGCCTGTCCAGGTGCGCGTGGTGACGGACGGGAAGATCACGGCGGAGATCGACCCCCGTCGGTTCGTCGCCTTGCCGCCGGCGGCCAACGTCGCCCAGATCGTCGCGGGGTACGACCAGGACGCCATGGCGGCGCTCGACGCGCGCGGCGCGCTGTGGATTCCGATCGAGTTCTCAGGATACGGCCCGGCCGAGATCCCGATGCCGAACTGTCCCTCCATGTACATCCCGCTCAGCGCCTTCGCCGTCGCCGTGGACGTGCGCGCCAACGGCGGCGGGACGGACGCGATTCCACCGCTGCGCGCGGCGCGGCACGCCGACGTGTACCTCGGCGATTTCATCGTCTTCGGCGAGAACGCCTATGGGCACCGCCAGTCGCGCGTCTCCTTCTTCCGCATGCCGCGCGGCTTCGGCCTCGGCATCTGTGCCATCAACGATGCCGTCGACCTCGTGCTCCGGGTGTCCGGTCGATCGCGCTGGGCCCGTCCGGGATCCCAGTTCGCCCAATGGGTCACCGACTCGCACCCGCTCCGGATCACGCTCCGCGATGTGTCGGTCGAGGAAGACATCAAGATGGAGCTCGGCACCATCCATTTCGACTCGTTCGGCAACTCCTGCGACTTCTAGGCGGTAGCGCGGCAGGCGTCTATGCGTCTCGCGGGACCGTCGGCATCCGGCCCGCGACCGGTCGCCGGTTGACGATCGCGCCGACGAGGACGATGGCTCCGCACCCGATCAGGAAGACGTCGCCGGCTCGGGCATAGGGCGTGGGACGGCCCTCCGGTACCGTCACCACCGACAGTGTCGGCGGCCCCACGCGCGCGTTTCCGGCGGTCCTGCGCCCGTAGCGATCGATCACGACGTTCACGCCGGCGTTGGCCGACCGCACGAGGGGCAAGCCGGACTCGACCGCGCGAACGACCGCCCACGGAAGGTGCGGGGCGGTGCCAGTGAACCATGCATCGTTGGTCGGGTTGAGAACGAAGCTGGCACCTTCACGGGCGAGCGCGCGGGCACCGCGGCCGTCGGTGATCTCGAAGCAGATGAGCACGCCGAAATGCCGGCCGCCGAGATCGAAGATGGGTAGATCGCGGCCGGCCGCGACCTCGCCGATCGCCGCAGGAGGCCGCCCGAGCAACGCGGGCCAGTGCTCGGCGAACGGGACGAGGAGCCGCTTGTGATAGCTGTGTAGGCCCTGCCCCGGGCGCAGGACGTGGACCGAGTTGAACCGCGCCAGCCGGCCGTCGGCGCGAGGCCGCGATCCCGGACCGCCCGCGATCAGCGTCGCCCCCGTCGCGTCGACGAAGCGCGAGAGCTCACCCCATGCCGCCCGGTCACGCTCGATGTCGGTCGGCAGCGCGCTCTCCGGCCACACGAGCGTGGACGGCGGTGAGCCTGCGGGATCGCGCGACGCGGCCAGGTAGGTCGCGAGGGTCCTCGCCGAGGGCGCGGTTGCCCCGACATCAACGAGGCCCAGCGCCGGCCCGGCCGACCCGTCTCTGGGCGGCACCGTCGCGAGCCGGAGGACACCGAACCCGGCGGCGGACGCGGCGATGGCAAGGCCGGCGGCCAGAGTTATGATAGGCGCGCCGGAGCGCTCCGGCGGCGGCGCGGCTCGGAGCGTCCCGGGTTGCAGGAATACCGCCTGGCGCGGCACGTTGCGGGGTAGGAGCGCCGCGAGACCGACATTGCAGGCAATGATCGCGTACGTGATACCGGCAACACCACACACGCTCGCGAGCTGCAGCACGGGAAGCGCTTCGTACTGGGACACCCCGAGCACGGCGGCCGGGTAGTAGGGAAAGAGCACCGTGCGCAGCGCCTCCCAGCACACCCATGCCGCGCCGTACCACACGACCGCCCACGGGCGGCTGGCGCGCTCGGGGCGCAGCAGCAGCAGCAGCCCGAGGGCCGCGCCGTGCGCCGTCCAGATCATCGCCAGCGACGGCACCGTGATGAACACGGCGTGCCACGGCGACAGCTCGAAGTACCGGGCAGCCGCGCCCGTGAGCCAGGGCGCGACGCTGCCGGTACCGAGGGCGACCGTGTACACCACGGCGAGGACGAGCGTGAGCCGGCGTGGCGCGTGGCGAAGCGCCCACAAGAACGGTACGACGGAGAGCCACACCAGCCACGCTTGCTGCGGACACACGATGGCGACGGCGCCGAGCGCACCGGCCATTGCCGCAGCCCCGATGCCGACACCGGGCCGCGCGTCGGCGGGCTGGCTCACCGCCCACTGCTCCGGCGGAGGAGCGGCCAGATGAAGGCGCCGGCGCGCTCGTCGCCGTCCTTGGCAAATCCCGCCGCATCGAGTGCGGCGGGGTGGGTGCTCGTGGTGCTGCTCGCGGTGCTCGCGATCTTCGTCCCGTGCACGATCAACGCCGTCGACTGGATCGGACGCCCATTCCCGGGATTTCTGGTGCTCCAGAACGGCATCGTCGTGTCCATGGGCCGGAGCGACTGGGCCGGCCTCGGGCGGCGGCGCACGCACTGGACCCGCCTGCTTGCCGTCGATGGCCAGCCGGTCGGTAGCGGTCCGGAGCTGCACCAGATCCTCGAGCGCGCCGATCCGAGCCAGCCGCAGGCGTATACCTTCCGCCAGGGCACCGAGGTCTTCCGGCTGGCGTTGCCGGCGCGATCCTTCGCCGTCGGCGACTTCCTCGGCGTGTTCGCGCCGATGCTGGGGATCGGGCTGCTCGTCGTCCTCGCCGGCGCGTTCGTGGCGTTGCGCCGCCCGAACGCGCCCGAGACGCGCGCCCTGTTCGCCGTGTGCCTGAGTCTGGGTCTCGCCGCCATCACCGGTCCCGATCAATACACTCCGTGCTGGTTCGTGCCGCTCTTCTTTCTCAGCGCGGCGGCGGTGGCGCCGGCGTTCGTGCACCTCGCGCTCGTCTATCCGCAGCGCAGCCGCCTGCTGCGCCGTGGCCGGCTGCTCTACGCCGGGCTCTACCTGCCCTTCTTCGCGCTCGCCGCCGGTATCGTCGCGGCGATGCCGGAACCGGCCTTGTTCTTGCCCCTCTTGTATCTGCTGTACTTCCTGGTGGCGAACTCGGCGCTCATGTACGTCGGCCGGCTCGTGCTGGCCCTCATCGAAGGGGTGCGACCAGCGCAACCCATCCTGCTCGCGCTCGCCGCGGTCGTCGGCTCGTCACTGATCGCCGCGGCGATTCTGGTGACGTATCCGCTCCTCAAGCGCCCGATCTCGCCGGCCTGGATGCTCGGTCCCTTCCTACTGTTCCCGGCGCTCACGGGCGTGGCGTTCTTGCGCTTTCCCGTGCCGAAGCTGCCCGATGATCCGGCCTCGCGGACAGCGACATGACGCTGCGCACGAAGCTCAGTCTCATGTTCTTCGGCGCCGTGCAGGTGGCCTTCCTCACCGCGGTCGGATCGTTCTGGGGCGTGCAGAGCTGGCAGCTGCTCACGGACGACCTCACCTTCATCCACGCGCAGAGTCGCCGTCTCCAGCGGCTCATCGACGCCCCGGACGACGCCCATCTGCTCACCGTGCTGCAGGATCACGTCCAGACCCTCGAGGAAAGCGAGCGCGTCGCGGCTCTGGCGGTAGCGCTGGGCCGCGATGCGGGCGCGGCGCGGGTGGCTTCCCCGGGAGCGGTGGCGTCCCCGAACCTGCGGCGCGCCGGCCGCGATCTGCAACGCTACTACGACGGCGAGGTGCAGCGACTGCGCGCCCGGGCCCGGCTCGTCACTCGCCTCTCGACCGTGCTGTTCTTCAGCATCGTTGCCGTCGTCCTCGGCGCCATGATGGCGTTCTTCGCCGCCATCCGCGTGTGGCTCGTGCGCCCAATCCAGGCGTTGTCTCGCGCCACCGCCGTCATCAGCACCGGCGACCTGGAGCACCGAATCGCCATCGCCGGCCGCGACGAGCTGGGCAGCCTGGCGACGTCGATCAACGGCATGGCCGCGTCCCTCGCGGAGATCCAGCGCCGGCTCCTCCAGGCGGAACGGTTCGCCATGATCGGCGAGATGTCCGCCTACGTCGCGCACAACATCCGCAATCCGGTCGCGAGCATCCGCGCCACCGCCCAGGCCGAGCTCGACCGTCTGGGCGCCGGCGACGCGCGGCGCGACGGGTTTCTCGACGTCGTCCGTGCCGCCGACCGCATCGTCAGCTGGGTGGGAGACCTGCTGCGCTTCTCGAGCCCGGTGTCGTTGCAGAAGACGCGCGCCGACATGAACGCGCTCGTTTCGGAGTGCGTCGACCTGGCGCACTCACAGCTGGGTGAGAAGAGCCTCCAGCTGGCCGTCACCCTCGATCCCACTCTGCCGCCGGTCGCGCTCGATCAGAACAAGATGGAGCAGGTGCTCGCCGCCGTGCTCGCCAATGCCGTCGACGCCTCGCCGCCCGCTGGCACCATCGATGTGACCTCGGCCGTGCAGGCCGGGCCCAACGGCGCGCCGCACGCCAACGTCCGCATCGGCGACAGGGGGGCCGGCATTCCCGAACCCCAGCTCCGCACCCTCTTCACCCCTTTCGCAACGACCAAGATATCCGGTACAGGACTCGGGCTCGCGCTCGCGCACAAGATCGTCGCCGCGCACAACGGGACGATCGTCGTGGGCAACCGCGACGGCGGCGGCACGCTGGTGGAGATCAGCCTGCCGGCAGCAGCGCAGGACTAGGAGGCATCGTTCGTGCCGGCCATCCTGATCGTCGACGACGAGGAGATCCATGCGCGCGCCATCGGGCGCTTTCTCGACCGCCGCGAACACACGTGCACCGTGGTGACGTCGGTCGAGGCGGCGCTCGCACACCTCAGCGCTGCGCGCCCCGACCTCGTCCTCCTCGACCTGCGCCTCGGCAACGAGGACGGCATCGCCTTCCTGCAGGAGATTCGCGAGCTCGACGGCACCCTGCCGGTCGTCATGATGACCGCCTACGGATCGATCGAGAGCGCGGTGAGCGCGATGAAGGCGGGGGCGATCGACTACGTGCAGAAGCCCATCGATCTCGATCAGCTGGCGCTCATCGTGATGCGTGCCCTCGGCGAGGCGCGGACCAGGGAGCGCCTGGAGCGTCTGCAACGGAGCGAGATCGGTTGGAAGGACGAGCTCCGCCTGCTCGGCGACAGCCCGGCCATACGCGCCGTGCACGATTTCATCGAGCGGACCGCACGCTTCGAGGGTCTCGCCGCGGGTGACCACCCGACGATCCTGCTGCTGGGAGAGACGGGAGCGGGCAAGGGGCTGGTGGCCCGCATCCTGCACGCCCGGAGTGCGGTCGCGCGTGAAGCCTTCCTGGCGCTCGACTGCGCCGCCCTGCCGCAGCAGCTGATCGAAGCCGAGCTCTTCGGGTACGAGCGCGGTGCCTTCACCGATGCCAAGACGGCAAAGCGCGGAGTCGTCGAGGTCGCTGCGGGCGGCACCCTTTTCCTGGACGAGATCGCCGAGCTCAGCGTCGACGCACAGGCGAAGCTGCTGCGCATCATCGAGGAGAAGCAGATCCGCCGGATCGGCGGCCTCGCAGACACGCACGTAGACGTGCGCATCATCGCCGCCACCAGCCGCGATCTCCCCCGGCTGGCGGCGAGCGAGCGCTTCCGCAAGGACCTGCTCTACCGTTTGAACGTTCTCACGCTCACTCTCCCGCCCTTGCGTGAGCGGGGCGACGACGCGCAGCTCCTCGCGGCCCACTTCATCGGGTTGTACACCCGGAAGTACGGCCGGCGGCCGAAGAAGCTCTCGCGGACAGCCGCGGCCGCCATTGCCGCCGACCCCTGGGTCGGGAACGTTCGCGAGCTGGCGCACGCCATGGAGCGGGCCGTGCTGCTCGCGGACGACGACACGATCGAGGCGCATCACCTGAGCCGCGAGGTCGGCGCGGCAAACGTCAAGGGTCCTGGCGTCGCGGGCGAAGAGCTTCCGACGGGCGGCACCCTCGACGAGATGGAACGCTTCATGATCGTGCGGGCGATCGAGGGCAGCTCGGGCAACGTCTCCGTGGCTGCCCGGCGTCTCGGCGTGAGCCGTGAGGTGCTCCGCTATCGCATGCACAAGCACGGCATCACGCCGCCCGGCTCGAGCGGCTAGGCGCCCCGCTAGTGGTCGCGTCGCGCGGGCGGCAGACGCGGCACCCGGCGGCCGACGAAGACGGCCGGCGCCGAAACGATCGGGCCGCGGACCTACAGCTCGGAATTCTGACGCGAGGTTCCGGAACCCCAGCAGCGCCGCCCCGCGCCATCGGGGGGCGGGACCACCCGGCGCCCGGTGCCGCGCGGCTCGCGGACGACGTCGGCGAGGCGATTGCGCACGGAGCGATCGTTCGGCCGAGCGAAGCGTAGCAACACTTCCCGCCGCACGCTCCCCGGCTCGAGTCCGAGACTCTCGCAAATGTTGGCGAAGGAGAACGGCAAGGTGGAGTTGATACCGCCGAGCCAGTTCAGCGCCTGGCGGCGCAGGTGGGCGCGGTCGCAGGATCCGCTCGTGCCCTCCAGGCAGCGGATCGCCTCGATGAGAATTGCCCGGCGCAGCCGCCGCTCGCGCGCAATCCGTTCCTCGGCCGGAATGTGCGCGCGGGCCGGCCCTGCGTCACGGGTCGCCTGCGCCGCCCGCCCGTCGAAATCGCCGGAATTCTGTCTTCGCGCGGGCACCGACGCTCCCTTCGGGTTCTGCCCGGGCCCCGAGCAAGTTTCGGGCCTGCCGCGTAGCGTGAATTATTCGACGATTTTTGAGATGACGGCGGGCGAAATGAACCAGTGGTGGAAAATATCAACCAGCGCCACCGGACGCCACGATGCGTCACGAGCGCCGTACCGAGCGGCAGGCCCCGGACGGAGGGGCGCCCTGCGGCGCCACGGCACGGCGGCGGATCAACCTGTCCCGACCCCCGCGATACACAGCGTGAGCGTTCGCGCGTCGCCGATGCCGGCATCGAGCGCAGCGGCGCAGTCGACCGAGATCGGCTCGCCCGCACCCTTGGCCGCCCGCTTCGCGGCCTTCCTCAGCGCCCGGGCGGCCTGTATGAGCCGTCGCCGCGCCACGTGAGGGGTGGACGCGCGCTCCGCGCGGTCGAGCAGCTTGTTCGCGCGACCGAGCAGCTTGAGCACCGCCGCCACCGGCTCGCCGTCGCAAACGCGGGCTTCGACGCTCTGGGCGATGGCCACCCGCAGCGTGGTAAGGTCCACAGGTTCGCTGGCACACCCCTGCGGCGCCGTGCAGCCGTCGATGGTGCACGCATCGCCGTCGTCGCACCCGGGCGGCGTACCGGCCTCGCAGGTGCCGGTGGCGACGTTGCACGTTTCGTTGCCCGAGCAGGCATCGCCATCGTCGCAGTCCGCGTTGGCATCACAGCAGCCAGCGAGGGCCGTGTGGACGCAGCCACGCGTTGACACGCAGCTATCCGCGGTGCACGGCAACCCGTCGTCGCACACCGGGGCTATGCCCGCCTCGCACGTGCCGGTGGTGACGTTGCACGTTTCGTTGCCCGTGCACGCATCGCCGTCGTCGCAGTCCGCGTTGGCATCACAGCAGCCGGCGAGGGCCGTGTGGACGCAGCCACGCGTTGCCACGCAGCTATCCGCGGTGCACGGCAACCTGTCGTCACAGTCCCGCGCCAACCCGGCCACGCACGCGCCCGCCTGGCAGGCGTCGTCGACGGTGCAGGCATTGCCGTCGCTGCACACGCTGCCGTCGGGCCTGACCGGCATGATGCAGTCACCGGTCGCCGGGTCGCAGACGCCGACGTCGTGGCACTGGTCGCGCGCCGGACACAGGGTCGGATCACCGCCCACGCAGTTGCCGGCCCGGCACACGTCGGCCCTGGTGCAGCGGTTGCCGTCATCACAAGGCGCGGCGTTGGGCGCGAACACGCAGCGCCTGCCCTCGCCGCAGCGATCGTCAGTGCAGGGATTGTGGTCGTCGCAGATCTCGTCGGCACCGCAGCAGTCGGCCACGTTGGCGTGGACGCAGCCGACGAAGGCGTTACAGACGTCCGTCGTGCACGGGTCGCCATCGTCGCAGGTGGCGTCGGGGTGGCAGCAGCCGTTGCCGTTGTCGCAGGCGAGGCTGTCAGGACACAGGCGCACGGCGCAGCTCCCCAGACAGCAGATCGACGGATCGTCGCACTCCTCGGCGCCGTCGTCCGGACCGGTCGTGCACGTGGGACCCGAGCAGACGAACCCATCACCGCAGATCGCCGGGCGACAGGTGCGCGGGCACGTGTCGTGATCGTCATCGTTGCCGTCGTCGCATTCCTCCGGGCCGCCTCCAGGGCCGGTCGTACAGCCGGCCCCGGTGCAGAGGATCCCGTCGCCGCAGCGGGCTAGCCGGCAGTTGCGACGGCACCGGTCGCGCTCCTCGAGGTTGCCGTCGTCGCACTCCTCTCCGGCTTCTGTCACGCCGTTGCCGCAAAACGTCGGCTGGCAGCCGGTCGTATCGAGGACGCAGGTCGGGCGACACCGCAAAGTGCCCCCGGGGAACCCCTCGGACTCGCACGTGCGCCCCCCGAGGTCGTTCCCGTCGCATTCCTCGCCGCCCTGAATGCCGGGGACGTCACCGCAGCTGTCCGCGCAGGCGCACTGCCCGACGCCACCCGGGCTCACGCACACCTCGCCAGCCACGGAACACGAACCGAGTCCGTCGCACAGCTCCGGCTCCTCGACGACACCGTCGCCGCAGGTCGGACACGGCGACAGCGCCGGGTCCTGCTGCGGCACCGCCGGCGGGTTGAACGTCGCGTCGGCCGCCACCGTCGCCACGCTTCCGTAGGCGGCGGTAATCTCACCCTGCGGGGTCGCCACGAAGGTCGCGAGAGGCTCGATCTGCAGCTCGCCCCGTGCAGTCACGAGCAACCGGCCGCCCGATCCGCCGGCCGATCCGCCCGCGACGCTGAGGCGCGCACTCGCTTGCACCGTCACGCTGCACGCGCGGACATGGATCTCGCCGCCGAACCCGTTGGAAATGAGGCCTTCGGCTTTAACCTGGACGCCGCCGGCGAGGCGGAGGTCGCCGCCGGTGTCGTGGGCGCCGCCGGCGCGGTCACCGGCGACGAGATCCACTCGCCCGCCGTCGGCGCCGCTGGCGGTGACCGGGCTCGGCCCGACGACGAGCCTGCCGCCCGCCACGACCTCGAGCGTGCCACCGGCGCCCGTTTGCGCGCCCCCATCGACGGCGATCGGTGCCGTGAGCGTCACGTCGCGTGTGCCCGCGACAGCGCACTCGTTGCAGCCGAACCCACCGCCCGTTCCGCCGCGGGCTGAAATTGGACTCTCCACGACGACGTTACCGCCCCGCTCCGCGCAGCGATCGCTCGTCGGGCAGTCTCGATCCGACGCGCATGCCGCGCCACTCTGCCGGCAGCGCGTACCATGGTAGGCCAGGACCTCGAATCGGCCGGCATCGGACCCGAGGCCCTCGGTCTGTCCGTCCGCATCGACGCGCCCGCGCCGCAGAATGACATCGCCCGCGGTCGCGACCAAACGAATCTCCCCACCGGTCTCGAAGGCATCGGTTTCACCGCCGAAGACGCTGAGCGCCGCCTGGCCTTCGAGGGAATCCACCACCAGCTCCTGCTCGGCGATGAAGCGCAACTGCCCGCCTCCTCCTTCCTTACCCCGAGCCCATGCTCTGCCGTTCACCTCGACCCGCGACGCCGCGAGGCGGATGTACCCGCCTCCGTTCCCGCCGCTGCAGGGTGGGCGGCCTGCGGCATCGCCGCTGGTATTCGACGCCTCGAGCTCGCCGGTCACGACGATTCCCTCGCGGGCCTCCAGCTCCATGCGGCCGCCCAGCGTCGCGCCCTCCACCGTGGCCGTGGGCGTGGCGGTGGCATTACCGTGCACCTCGATCGTGGCCGGAACGAGGGTATCGCCGACGAGAATCATGCCGCCGCAGCCACCGGTAGAGGTCGAGGCATCGAGTCGGGCCGTCGTCCGCACCGTCACCGCCCGCGTCGCGTTGATCACCAGCGTGCCGCCCGCGCCCGCCTTCACCCCGGACCGGCCTGCCGCCGACACGTCGACAAAGCCCGCGATGTCGACGGCAGCCGCGACCAACGTAACGGAGCCGCCGTCGGCGCCCACGGAGTCGCCGGTGACCACATCGCCGCGGGCGAGGATCCCTCTTTGGCGATCCACGGTGAGGACGTCATCGGCCACGATCTCGATCCGCCGCGGGCGCAGGCAGGGTGCGAGCGGCCCGCAGTCCTGATCGGAGGCGCAGCTCGTCTGCTCGGAGAGCGCGCATCGAGCGGCGGGCGCGACGGTGATGGTCCCGCCGATGCGGACACTGGGGCGCCCGAATCGCAACACGCTGCCGTCCGGAACGCTCTTCGTGCCGACGATCACGCAGGTGAGCAAGGTGGACTGCGCCGCGTCGCACAGGAAATCACCGGTCTCGGCGTCCGCAGGGGGCGACGGGGCCGCGAGGAACGCGGCAAGAGAAAGAAGCATCGCGGCCAGGCGCGTTCGCTGCGACCGATCCGCCGATCGACGACCGGCGCGCCACTCGGTCATGCATCCTCTCGCCATGAGCGGCAGATCTAGGCCGGAATATTCGCGCATTCCGGGCAGGAGGCTAGGCGTCGTGATGGCAGCCCGCGCGTCCCGCATACCACGGGCCAACGCTGGCGAGCCAAGATAGGGTCGATCGATGCTGGTACCGGTACTCGCTCGACGCGACGCGGTGCGGCTCGCCGGGTGCGGCGCTGACGCCAGCGCCCCTCGACGCGCCACGCACCATCGCGCCCGGCTCGGCGGCCGCCGTCAGATGGTCAAGCCGCCGTCGATGGGCAGGATGGCGCCGGTCATGTAACGACCCTCGTCCGAGGCCACGAAGGCCACCAGCGCCGCGACCTCTTCAGGCTGGCTGTTGCCGAGCGGCGTCCGCAGCTTCATGAGCGAGCGCGGATCGGCGCCCTCGGGGAGCTGCTGGAACGCCTCCTGGAGCGGGGTGGCGATACCGCCGGGTGCGACGGCATTCACGCGGACACGGCGGCGCAAGTATTCGTCGGCAAGCGCCTTGGTGAGCTGGATCACGCCGCCCTTCGAGGCGCAGTAGGCGGCGCTGTACGGCATGCCCATGAGCCCGGCGTTGGAGGCGATGTTCACGATGTTCCCGCCGCCGTCGAGCAGATGGGGAAGGACGGCCTGCGCCATCAGGAACGTTCCCGTCAGGTTGACCGCGATGATGCGCGACCACTCCTCGAACGGCATCTCGTGCGAGTTGGCGAACTTGCCGATGCCGGCGCAGTTGACGAGCACCACGGGACGGCCGAGGTCTCGCGCCGCCGCCGTTACCGCTTCGCGGACCGATGTCGGATTGGCCACGTCGACCTGATAGGCGCGCGCGGAACCTTTCGCGGCGGCGATGTCCGCGGCCGTCGCGGCCGCCGCATCGCGCACCAGATCGAGGCATGCAACGGCCGCCCCTTCGGCTGCCAGGCGCACCGCCGTTGCACGGCCCAGGCCGGAGCCCGCCCCGGTGACCAGCGCCACCCGCCCTTCGAAACGCCGCATGATCATTCACTCCGTTCTGGAAGTCGTGTGGTCTGTGGATCCCGGTGCGCAAATCACGCTCGTGGCCGCGATGTCAATTGCGGGCGCCGCGACCGGGCAGCCGCCGCGTGCCGGCGCTGCCTGGGCGCGCGGCCCCCTGGCGCCCGGCCACGAGCAGCCCGGCGGCGTCCGGGTACCGGGACACCGCCAGCGGCTCTTCCGTGGTGTATTGCAACCCCGCCGCGATCCCACCTATATACTCCCGAACGAGCTCCCGGCGCTTTGCTTCCTTCTCAGCGGCCGCAGCCGCGGCTCGCCCTCGCAAAGCCACGGTAGACTACCGACCGCCATGCATCTCGATTTCACACCGGAGCAGCAAGCGCTCCGCAAAGAGATCCGCGACTACTACAAGCGATTGTTCACCCCGGAGCTGCGCGCGGCGCTCGACGAGGAGTGGCATGAGGTGGGTGGCCCCATTTTCCGCAAGGTCGTCGGACGCATGGGTGCCGATGGCTGGCTGGGCATCGGCTGGCCGAAGCGCTACGGCGGCCAGGGGCGAACGCCTCTCGAGCAGTTCATCTTCTGGGACGAGACCTATCGGGCACGCGCGCCGCTGCCCGTGATCGCCATCAACACCATCGGGCCGACCCTCATGGAGTTCGGCACCGAGGAGCAGAAGGCCGACCTGCTGCCGCGGATCCTGCGGGGCGAGCTGTTCTTCGCCATCGGCTACACCGAGCCGTCGGCCGGCACCGACCTGGCCTCGCTCAAGACCCGGGCGGTCCGTGACGGCGACGAGTACGTCATCAACGGGCAGAAGATCTTCACCACCCACGCGCAGGATGCGGAGTACATCTGGCTCGCGGCCCGCACCGATCCGGAGGCGCCGAAGCACAAGGGCATCTCCATCATCCTGGTGCCGACCAGCAGCCCGGGATTCTCGGTCACGCCGATCTACACGCTCGGCGGCGAGCGCACCAACGCCACCTACTTCGACAACGTCCGCGTCCCCGTCGCCAACCGCGTCGGTCCGGAGCACGCGGGCTGGCGGCTGCTGACCTCGCAGCTCAACCACGAGCGCATCACGCTCGCGATTCCCGGCCTCGCCGATCGCTTGCTCGACGACGTGTGGGCATGGGCGGCGAGAACACCGGCTGCGGGCGGCGGACGGGTGCTCGACGAGCCGTGGGTGCAGCTCACTCTCGCTCGCGTCTATGCCAAGCTCGACGCCCTCAAGGTGCTCAACTGGCGTTCGGCGTGGTCCATCTCCGCGGGGGTTCCCAACATGGCCGAGGCCTCGGCGGTCAAGGTGATGGGCACCGAGTTCTTCGTCGAGTGCTACCGCCTGCTGCTCGAGATCGTGGGCGCGGGCGGCACGATCAGGGCCGGCGAGACGGGGGCGCTCTTCGGCGGCCTGCTCGAGCAGGCGTATCGTGGCGCCACCACGTTGACCTTCGGCGGCGGCGTCAACGAGGTGCAGCGCGACATCATTGCCATGGCCGGTCTGGGTCTGCCGCGCGCCCAGCGCGGCTGAACCGCGGTCGCAGGGAAGACGGGACGCAGCAGCCGTAAGATCCGAAGAGCATCACGATGGCACAGCCGGGAGGAGCAACCAAGAAGGAGCTGGAGCAGAAGCTCGCCGCGTACGTGGGCGTCGAGATCGGCCCGCCGCAGGTGGCCCTCGATCCCGTCAGCGAGCCGATGATCCGGCACTGGTGCGACGCCATGGGAGACCGTAACCCCGTCTACACCGACCCCGAAGCGGCCGGGCAGTCGGTGCATGGCGGCATCGTCGCTCCGCCGACCATGCTCCAGGCGTGGTGCCTGCGCGGGCTCGAGATGTCGAACCCGGCGACGATGCAGCGCAACAAGCAGACGGAGCTGCACCAGCTCCTGACCGACCACGGCTATACCTCGGTCGTGGCCACGAACTGCGAGCAGGGCTACGTGCGCTATCTGCGGCCCGGGGACCGTGTCTCGACCACGACGGTGATCGAATCGATCTCGGAGGAGAAGGCCACCGCGCTCGGGATCGGCTATTTCATCAACACCCGCGACGTGTTTCGCGACCAGCACGGCGCGGAGGTGGGCTGGATGACCTTCCGGGTGCTCAAGTTCCGTCCGCACCAGCAGCCGCAGCCGACTACCAGCCGGGGCAGCGGCGCCGCCCCCGCCGTGCCGACCCGCATCCGCCCCCCCCTCGGGCACGACAACCAGTGGTGGTGGGAAGGTATCCGGCGTGGCGAGCTGCTCATCCAGAAGTGTCGCGGCTGCGGCGCGCTCCGACACCCGCCGCGGCCGATGTGCGGGCAGTGCCGCTCCACGGACTGGGAGACGGTGAAAGCCACGGGCCGCGGCGCGGTGTACAGCTTCACCGTGCTGCACCACCCCAAGTTTCCCGGCTTCGCGTATCCGATCCCGTGCGCGCTGATCGAGCTCGACGACGGCATCCGCATCGTCTCCAACGTCGTCGGCTGCGCCCCCGACGAGATCAGGATCGGGATGCGCGTAGCGCTGAGCGTCGAGAAGGTCGATGCCGAGCTGGCGCTACCGCTCTTCCGCCCGGCGACGTAGGAATCAGCGCCATGGATTTCAGCTTCACCGAGGACCAGATCGTCGTCCGGAACCTCGCCCGCGGGATTCTCGACAAGGAGGTCACGCACGAGCGCCTCAAGAGGATCGAGGCGGGCCCCGAGTGGTTCGACCGATCGTTGTGGACGACGCTCGCCGACGCCGGCTTGCTGGGGCTCACCGTCGGCGCCGATCTCGGCGGCATGGGCTTCGGGATCGCGGAGGCCTGCGTACTCCTGCACGAGGTCGGCCGCGTCGTGGCGCCGGTACCGGTCCTGCCGACGCTGGTGCTGGGCGGCATGACGATCGCCCGCTTCGGCAGCGGCGAGCAGCAGAGACGCTGGCTCGTTCCGATGGCGGCCGGGAAGGCGATCCTGAGCGCGGCGCTCGTGGACGCCGGATCCTCCGATCCGGCGCGCCCCGCGACCGCCGCCCGCCGGGACGGCTCGAGCTGGCTGCTCGACGGTGAGAAGCGTTGCGTGTCCGCGGCGGCGCTCGCCGAGCGCATCCTCGTTCCCGCGACGACCGAGGCCGGTGTCGCCATTTTCCTTGTGCCCCCGAGCGCCCCCGGCGTCACCCTCGCCTCGCACACGACGTCGGTGGGCGAACCGCTGTTCACCCTCGATCTCACCCACGTGCGGATGGGCGCCGACGACCTCCTCGGCGACGGCCCGCGATCCGGAGCCGAGAGCGCGCGCTGGCTCCAGGAACGGGCCCTAGTCGCGCTCTGCGCTACCCAGCTGGGCGTCTGTGAGCGCGCCCTCGAGATCACCAGCGCGTACGTGCGCGAGCGCCAGCAGTTCGGGGTGCCTATCGGGACGTTCCAGGCGGTGCAGCATCGCGCCGCCGACTGCTACGTCGACCTCGAGGGCCTGCGCTGGGTGACCTGGCGGGCGGCATGGAAGCTCGCGCATGGGCTCGCCGCTTCGCGCGAGGTCGCGGTGGCGAAGTTCTGGGCGGCCGAGGCCGGCAGCCGCATCGCCAACGCCGCCCAGCACCTGCACGGCGGCATCGGCGTCGACGTCGATTATCCGATCCACCGCTACTTCCTCTGGTCGAAGGCACTCGAGCTGAGCCTGGGACCGGCGGCATCGCACCTCGCATGGCTCGGCCGCGACATGGCGCGGGCCGCACCGCAGGAGCCGTCATGAGCAAGACGACGACGCGTTCCACGCTGGGCACGGCCGGAAAGACGCTAGCCTTCGCCGACGTCGGCGTCGGCACCGTGCTGCCGGAGTGTGCCGTTCCGGTCACCACGACGTCCATCGTCGCCGGGGCGCTGGCGTCGCGGGACTACACACCGGTCCATCACGACAAGGCCGCCGCCCAGTCGCAGGGTCTTCAGGACGTCATCATGAACATCCTCACCACCAACGGGCTCGTCGGCCGCTACGTCACCGACTGGGCGGGACCCGATGCGATCATCACCGGGGTCACGATCAAGCTCGGCGCGCCCAACCTTCCGGGCGACACCATGAAGCTCACCGGCACCGTGGCGGCCAAGGACGATCGGGCTGGCACGGTCAGCGTCGAGGTGGCGGGCACCAACAGCTGGGGCGATCACGTAACCGGACGCGTGAACGTAGCCCTGCCGCGGTAGAAACGCGCGGCAGATCGTACGAATAGAGGCTGGGCGAACGAGCAACCTGGCGTATCGAGAAAGCAGCGAGCATGCCAACCACCTTGACGGACGAAGCGGCGATCGTGGGCATCGGCCAGACCGAGTTTTCGAAGAACTCGGGACGCTCGGAGCTGCAGCTCGCGAGCGAAGCGGTGCGCGCCGCCCTCGACGACGCCGGGCTCGCGCCCGCCGACGTCGACGGCATGACCACCTTCACGCTCGATACCACCGACGAGATCGAGGTCGCGCGCGCCGTGGGCATCGGGGACCTCACCTTCTTCAGCCGCGTGCCCCACGGGGGCGGGGCCGCCATCGGCGTGATCCATCAGGCGGTGATGGCTGTCGCCACCGGTGCCGCCGAGGTCGTCGTCTGCTATCGCGCGCTCAACGGTCGCTCCGGCATGCGCTACAGCTCCGGCGTCGGTGAGGGGATCGCGACCGCCGACGTGATCCATTGGAGCTGGTACTTGCCGTTCGGGCTCATGACGCCGGCGAGCTGGGTGGCGATGTTCACCCAGCGCTACATGCACGAGTACGGCTGCACCAGTCGCGACCTGGCCACGGTCGCCGTGTCCACCCGCAAGCACGCGGTGAATAATCCCAAGGCGTTCTTCTACCAGAGACCGCTCACGGTCGAGGACCACCAGACCTCGCGCATGATCGCGGCGCCACTGCGCCTCTATGACTGCTGCCAGGAGACGGACGGCGGCTGCGCGTGCGTGATCACGACACCGGCGCGGGCGCGGGACCTGAAGCAACCGGCGGCGCTCATTCGTGGCGTCGGCCAGGCGGCGGGCGCGCAGCAGGAGTCCATGACCAGCTTCTACCGCCCGAGCATCGCCGGTCTGCCCGAGATGGATCTCGTGGCGCGCCAGGTCTACCGGCAATCCGGCCTCGGACCGGGAGACGTCGACGCCGCCGTGATCTACGACGCCTTCACCTCCATCGTGCTCTGGCAGCTCGAATCGTTCGGATTCTGCAAGCCCGGCGAGGCGAAGGACTTCATCAAGGACGGCAACCTGGAGCTGGGCGGGCGCCTGCCGACCAACACCCACGGCGGGCAGCTGAGCGAAGCGTACATCCACGGCATGAACGGCGTGAACGAGGGCGTACGGCTGATCCGCGGCACATCCACCAATCAGCCGAGAAAGAACGATCACGTGCTCGTCACCGGCGGCGTCGGCGTACCGACGAGCGGGATGATCCTCGGCCAGCTCGGCTAGCACTCCCGCAGTGCAACGCCCGCCATCGAGGGGGACTGCCAGCCGTGTGAAGCCGCGAGGGAGCGCGGGCCACATCAGCCAAGGAGCGACCGACCATGCGTGAAGCCGTCATCGTGGAAGCCCTGCGCACGCCCATCGGCAAGGGCAAGCCCGGCAAGGGCACGCTCAGCGCCATCCATCCGGCGACGCTACTCGCAAGGGTGCAGGACGCCGTCGTCGAGCGAGCCGGCATCGAGCCAGGCACGGTCGAGCAGATCATCGGGGGCTGTGTCTCTCAGGCGGGCGAGCAGTCGAACAACGTCGTCCGCAACGCGTGGCTCACGCGCGGGCAGCAGTGGGAGGTCGCCGGCACGACCGTGGATGCCCAGTGCGGTTCCGGGCAGCAGTCGAACCATCTGATCTCCGCGCTCGTGAAGGCGGGTAGCATCGACGTTGGCATCGCCTGCGGCGTGGAGGTGATGAGTCACGTGGGGCTCGGCGCCAACGTGCTGAGCGGACCGGGCTACTTCCAGACGCCCGACTGGCCCTGGGATTCGATCCCGGACCAGTTCATCATGGTGGAGCGCATCGTCGAGCGCCGCGGCATCACGCGGCGAGAGTGCGACGAGCTCGCGCTCCGATCCCAGCGGAATGCGAAGCGGGCCCGGGACGAAGGTCGCTTCAAGCGGGAGATCCTGCCCATCGACGCGCCGGTCCTTGGCGACGACGGCCAGCCGACGGCGACGACGCGCCGGATCGATACCGACGAGGGCATCCGGGAGACCACCCTCGAGGGTCTGTCTGCGCTCCCGCCTCAGCGCGAGGGCGGCGTGCACACCGCGGGCAACTCCTCGCAGATCTCCGATGGCGCGGCAGCGATCCTGTGGATGTCCGCCGATCGGGCCAAGGCGCTAGGGCTCAAGCCGCGCGCGCGCATCCTTTACGACGTCGTCGTCGGGGCCGACCCGTACTTCCTCCTGGACGGCCCGATCGACGCGACCACACGCATCCTCAAGAAGGCGAGGATGACACTCGGCGACATCGACCTCTACGAGCTCAACGAGGCGTTCGCCGCCGTCGTGCTGTCGTGGCTCAGGGTGTTCGCACCCGACGTCGACCGTCTCAACGTCAACGGCGGCGCCATCGCCCTCGGGCACCCGGTTGGCGCCACCGGCTGCCGGCTGCTCGTCACGGCCCTGCACGAGCTCGAGCGCAGCGGCAAGGGAACGGCGTTCATTTCGATGTGCTGCGGCTCGGCCCTGGGCACGGGCGCGATCATCGAGCGGATGTAGCGATCGTTTCGCCCGATTCGCATGCCGGTGTACCGCCGGCCCGCGAATTCCTTCGTCTCGTCGTAGGTCGCTGCGCTATCCGCGAGCAACTTCACCCGAAGGGTGGAGAGATCATCAACGGGTAATGCCGGCCTCATGCGTCGTCCGTCGGCGTTCGTCTCCACAACGAAGATGCCCTCTCACCCTCCGGACGGTATGAGCTGCTCCTGCATCATCGACGCCACGAGGCGTCCATCGCCCGTGAACAACCGGCGATGTGTCAGGGCACGGCCGGCATGTGCCACTTCGCTCTCGGTCGCGAGCAACAGCCACGTGTCCCACGCAATCTCGCGGTGCACCCACAGCGACTGATCGAGACTGGTATAGCCCCATGGCTCGAACGGGCCGCCGAGTCGCCGGGCGACGGGAAAGTGCGAATGATAGTCGGTGAGGAAGGCCAGCGCCGCAGCGTTCCACGCCGAGTCGTTCGGCAACGGGAAGCGCGGACGGACCCAGGCGCAATAGCGCGACGGCGAGCCTGCAGCGGCGGCGCGCCACGGGGTACCGTCGACCCAGCGCCATTCCAGCGGACCGAAGATCGGCCCGGGTTCTCCTCGGCGCCACCCTTCCTCGCGCGCGATCTCCTCTTCGCTTGCCAGATCGTCGGGCGCCGGCACCGGCGCAGCGCGCGCCTCCTGGTACTCCGCTCCCGCCCCCGGGGCAACGAAGCTGGCGATGAGCTCGAAGTACAGCTGGTCCTTCTCGCGCAGCTCCACTCGCCGATGCGAGAATCGCCGCCCGTCACGCAGGCGTTCGACGCGCAGCGTGATCGGACGGTCGATCGGGACGGGGCGGAGGAAATAGGTGTGCAGAGAAGAGAGCGATCGCCCCTCGCATGTTCGCGCAGCCGCGAGCGTCGCGCACCCGAGTGTCACGCCGCCGAAGCCGTGGAGCCGTGTCGTAAAGGCGGTCTCTTCTGCAGGCTCGATCTCGAAAATCTCCGTCAATGGACGGTCCCACGGGCGCTCATCCGGCATGGCTCGTCCCTTCGTCGGCGCGAATACATACGCTTCCCGGCCCTCGATGAGAAGCGCCCCCCATCGGGCCGCCTGTCCGCTGAACGGACACGAACGCACACCGCGGGTATCGACGACCCCCCTTGGTACTATGATAAGAGGTTGACGCCCTCGATGAACGCGATGATGCGGCTGGTCACCGAAGGAACCCGACGACGGTGAGGCACTCGATCGGGTGGCGCAGTGCATCGAGCGAATCGGGCCGGAGGCGGCCCTGGCATCACGTCGACATCGTCCTCTGCGCCGTCGCGATGTCGCTCCTGGGACCCGCGCCCGCGGCGGCCATCCCCGTCTTCGCCCGCATCTACAACGTGCCCTGCGGGGCCTGCCACACGGTGTTTCCGCAGCTCAATCCGGCGGGGGAGCATTTCCGTGCCCGCGGCCTCCATGGGCTGACTCCGGAGATCGAGCCGATCAAGATCGGCTCGGCATTCGAGCTGCCGGGAACGTTGCCCGTGGCCCTGTATCTGTCCACCGGTGAGGACGTCACCCACGACGACCCTTCCGGCGATTCCGCTTCGACTCGCACCCACTTCAACCTCGAGTTCTTCAGGCTGGTGGCCGGCGGCGAGCTCGGCCGGCATTTCTCTTTCCTCGCCGACTACGAGTTCGTCGAGACCGACCCGGAGACCGGGGAGATCGAGACCCTCACGCACCCCTATCAAGGCTTCCTCAACGCGCACGCCGATCGCTGGGGATGGCTCGGCAACGTGAAGGGGGGATGGTACGAGCAGCCGCTGGGCGTGTCGCCGTTGATCCACCGCCTCTCGGTGCGCAAGGACCTGATATATGAATAGAACGCGTGCTCGTTGCTCGACACGGCACCGGCGGGAACCGACTGCGACGACCAGTCCAGCCTGGGCGAGCCCCAGATCGGCGCGAACCTCGGCGCCCTTCACACGGCGAGCGGCTTCGGTTGGACGGCGGGCATGACCAACGGCGCCAACTCTCACCTGAAGACGACCCCGGCCAGCGCGGATGCCCATCTGCGTCTGTCGAAGGCGTTCGGCCCGCACGAGGTAGGCTTCTTCGCGTACTACAGCCCGGACATCGTCGGGAGCGGAACCGACGATCGCACCGTGCGCTTCGGGCCCGACCTGGATGTGTACAGTCGCCGGTTTCGGATCCTCGGACAGTTCCTGGCGGAGCACGAGTCGAGCCCGACTGGAAGCGGGGAATCGATGTGGTACTACGGAGGCTTCCTGGAGGGGAACTTCCGGTTCACCACCAGGCTCGTGTCGCTGTTGCGGATGGACTACGCATGGAACCCGACGTTCGATGACCGCTCGCGCGGTGGCAACACGCACGTGCAGCGGCGGCTCTGGGAGCTCACCGGCGGCTTGCAGTGGTTGATCTTCGAGAATCTGAAAGCCATTGCCGAGGTGACGTATGGGGAGAGCTACGAGTCCGTCACCGACAACGAGTCGGCCACATGGCGTGCCACGTTGCGCTTGATGACGGCCTTCTGGCCGCTCACGCCGCCGGGACTGGCCGAGTGGACGCAGCGCAAGAGCGCGGCATATGACACCCGTGAAGCCCCCAGCCCGGCGTACGAGACGACGCCATGATGCGGATCGTGCCAACGATCGCGATCGGAGCGCTGCTTCTCGGAGCGGCGCCGGCGCCAGGCGCCACGCTCGAAGGATCGGCGACGATCGACGGGGCGCCCGCCGCCTACTCCGTGGTGTACCTGGAGGGAACGACCCCGTCACGTCCCGCGGTCCCCGCGAATCGAGTCGTCGTGGATCAGAAGAACCTGACGTTCGAGCCCCGCGTCTTGCCCGTGGTGCGTGGGACCGTCGTCGAGTTCACCAACAGTGACGACGTGCAACACAACGTGTTCAGCCCCTCGGCGGTCGCGGGCAAGTTCAACCTCGGCACCTACGGCCCAGGGGCGGCTCGGACGGTCACCCTCGACGAGCCGGGCGACGTGCTGGTGCTGTGCAACATTCACATGGAGATGCAGGCACACGTGTTGGTGCTCGACGGGCCGTACTTCACGACCGTTGCCGAGGACGGCAGCTACCGGATCCCCGACGTGCCGGCCGGCTCGTATCTTCTGAAAATCTGGAACGAAGGATGGCTGGCACACAGCCAGACGATCGATCTGCCGGCGAGCAAAACCCTCCGCGTCGACATCGCGGCGAGAAAGTAGTCAGACGTGCCATCCTCGCTCTCCCCGCGTGGCTGGAGCATCCGCGTCAAGAGCCTGATCCTCGGCATCGGGTACCTGGTCGTCCTGTCGATCATCTACGGCGCCTTCACGCTGAACCTGTCGCGACGCGAGATCACGCAGGCGCACGACCGCTTTCACCAGACCGCCCTGCTCGTGGCCGGCGAGATCGACGCCTACGTCGGCGCCGGGGCGGAGCATCTGCAGACGGTGGCGCAGCTGCCAGGGCTGGCTTACGGCTTGCAGACCATTCAGGAGGCCCGGCCCGAGGGCTACTTTCCGCCGTGGACGACGTTGCACTATCTGTTCTTCAAGTCACAGGTATTCACCGGCGGCGTGTTCCTTCTCGACCGGAACGGAGAGGTCCTGTGGACCGAGCCCCCCGGTCTCCCGTGGCTCCATCAGACGTTCTCGCGCCTCGGCCCCATCGCCGAGGCATACGCGGCGCGGCGGAGCGTCACCTCGGGCGTGCTCGGTCGCGACGGGGTGCTCGCCGAGCCGCACGTCGTCGTGAGCATGCCCATTCAGAACAGCAGGGGAGAGATTCAGGGAATTCTGGCCGGGGTCATCGAGCTCGGCACGAGCGATCTCGGTGACATTCTGCGCCCGGCCTCGAGGGCACAGGGCCGCTTCGTCGAGGTCGTGGATCAGCACGGCGTGGTCCTGGCCAGCACGGACGCCGCACGAGTCTCGGGTCCAGCGGAGCCCTTCCCCGCGAACGGCGAGGAACCGATGTACGCCTCCGTGACATTGCAGCGTGCGCCGTGGCGCGTCGTCGCCGGGCAGGCCCCGTCGTTCGCCCTGGCGTCCGCGCGTCAGGCCCAGCGCGGCCTGCTGGGCATCGGCCTGGCGATCCTGGTCGCCGTGGCGGTGGTGGCGGCTCCGATCCTGAACGGCTTCGTGGGCTCGCTGCGCACGCTCACCGACGCCGCCGAGACCATGACGCGCGGTGATCTCTCCCAGCCCGTCACGATTGGAGCGCGCCGCGACGAGTTCGCGACCCTCGCGCACGCGTTCGAGCAAATGCGCGTCGAGCTGGGACGTTCTCGAGGCGCCCTCGAGCAGCGTCTCGAGGAGCGCGACGAGTTGATTCGCCTGCTGGCGCGATCCAACGACGAGCTGCATGCCGCGCAGGGACGTCTCATCGAAGCGGAACGCTTCGCGGCGATCGGCGAGCTTTCCGCCGCGGTCGCCCACGGAATCCGCAATCCGGTCGCCGGCATCAAGCTCGGGGCCCAGCTCGTCAGCGAGGAGCTGACCGCCGAGCATCATCTGTCCGCGAACGTGGGCGAGATCGTCAAGGAAGCCGATCGTCTCGAGAAGTGGATCAGGACCCTCCTCGATTTCGCGAAGCCCTTCGAACTTCATCCGACGCGACAGCCGATCGTACCGGTGGTCGACGAAGCGGTGTCGTTCCTCCGCAATCGGATGGCAGCACAGAGCATCGAGCTGGTCGTCGACCTGCCACCCGCGTTGCCCGAGGTCAACTTCGATCACGCCCAGATCGAGCAGGTGCTGGTCACCCTGCTATCCAACGCCACCGAGGCCATGCCAACGGGCGGGCGGATCACCATCATGGGACGGGCGGACGACGGCCGAAGCCTGCGTCTGAAGGTCGCCGATACGGGACCGGGGATTGCCCCCGATCGCCTCGTGCAGGTGTTCAAGCTGTTCTACACCACCAAGTCGGGCGGGACCGGGCTAGGCCTCGCCATCGCCAAGAAGATCGTCGAGAATCACGGCGGGACGATCTCGGTGACGAGCGAGCCTGGTAATGGCGCGTGCTTCACGATCGAGCTTCCCCTTGCGGGACCGCCGCCGCGCTCGGACGCAGAACACGCGTAACCCGGACCGATCGGCTCGCCGGCGCGCCCGTTGCGTCGGCGGCTCAGGCTTCCGAGGGCGCGGCGCGGGTGCTAGTGGTGTCCTCGGAGTGGGTGATCACGGGACAACGGCGGCGGGAGCGGTCACGCCCCGCGACGTGAGCCAGGCGCGGCTCGACCGGCTCGCCGCCGCCACGCTGCGGCATACGCCGACACAGACCTACACCGTCGCCGATCGCATCGAGGAGAAGGCGGCGGCGCACCCGGAACGTACCTTCCTGGTCTACGGCGACCGGCGGCTGAGCTACGGTGCGCTCAACATCGAGGCGAATCGCGTCGCGCACGCGGCGGCAGCGATCGGGCTCCGCACCGGGGACGTCGTCGGGCTGCTCATGGAGAACCGGCCCGAGTTCATCATCACGTGGGCCGGCATGGCGAAGCTCGGTATCGTCGTCGCGCTCCTCAACACGAGTCTTCGCGGGCAATCGCTGCGCCATGCGCTCGCCACGACGGGCGCGCGGCATCTCGTCGCCGGCAGCGAATGTCTCGACGCACTGGCGAGTCTCGGCCCGGAGGCGGGGAGCGCCTTCGTCGTCCATGTGTCCGCCGATCCTGAGGCGGGCGAGGCCGGGGCCGCCGCCACACCGGCGGGCGCGCTCGACCTGACCGAGGTACTGGCGCGCATGCCGGCCGAAAACCCCGACCCCGGGCGCCGCGGCGATCTCGTCGCCGGCAACGACCTCTTCTTCATGCTCACCTCCGGCACCACGGGGCTCCCCAAGGCCGCGCGCCTCAGCCACATGCGCTATCTCGCCGTCGGCGATTGCATGTCGGCCGTGGCCGAGTACGGGCCCGATGACGTCCTCGCGTGCGTCCTGCCCCTCTTCCACGGCGCCGGCGGCATGGTCGTGGTGTCCTGCGCCCTCGCCCAGGGAGCCACGATGTTTCTGCGCCGGCGGTTCAGCGCCCGGAGCTTCTGGGACGATGCTCGGCGCCATGGAGTCACTGGGTTTCAGTACGTCGGCGAGATCTGCCGTTACCTTCTCAACCAGGCCCCGACGCCGGCGGATCGCGCACACCGCGTGCGCATCATGATGGGCGCGGGAATGACCGCGAGCGTGTGGCGACAGTTCCAGGAGCGCTTCGGCGTCGAGCGCGTCCTCGAGGGATGGAGCTCGACCGAGGCCAACACCACCCTCATCAATCTCGACAACCGTGTCGGGTCGTGCGGGCGCATCCCGTTCAAGGAGCGCCACAACGGTCGGCTCATCCGCTACGACGTCGAAACCGACACCCATCCCCGCAACGCCGACGGCTTCTGCATCGAGTGCGAGCCCGGGGAGATCGGCGAGTTCCTCGGCATGATCCTCGACCTCCCGGATTCGGGGGCGGGACGGTTCGAGGGGTACACGTCGGCCGCGGAGACGCAACGCAAGATCCTGCGAGATGTCTTCCGGGCGCGGGACCGCTGGTACCGCTCGGGTGACCTGCTCTGCCACGACGCCGACGACTACTACTATTTCATCGACCGCATCGGCGACACGTTTCGCTGGAAGAGCGAGAACGTCTCGACCCAGGAAGTGGCTGAGGCGCTCGCGGGATTCCCGGAGATCGAGGTGGCCAACGTCTACGGCGTGACGGTGCCGGGCGCGGAGGGGCGTGCCGGCATGGCCGCGCTGGTGCTGCGCCGCGGCGCTGCCTTCGACGGCCGGGCGTTCTACGCGTTCACCGCCGCGCGCCTGGCCGACTACGCCGCGCCGGTGTTCGTGCGCCTGGTCGAGGAAGCGGACATGACGTCGACCTTCAAGCTCCGCAAGGTCGACCTCCAGCGCCAGGGTTACGATCTCGAGCGCGTCCGCGATCCGCTCTTCGTCCGCGACGAGACCGCCGGTGCCTACGTGCCGCTCACGGCGACAAACGTGCCGCGGTACTGAGCGTTCCGGCGGCGCGGCTCAGCGCTCGCCGGCAAACATGTTGGCGGTCAGGCGCAAGCTCGGGCTCTCCTTGCGCGACTGCATCTCCTCGAAGGTCCGCTGGTAGCCCGTGGTGCTGATCTTCCACTCGCCGTCCACCTTGACGTACTCGTCGCGATAGAAACCGGCGCCGCGGATGGTGAACTCACCCTTCGTCTCGATGACCACGTCGTCGAGCGCCCAGACCCCGGTCGCCGTGGTCGGGCCGGTCAGCTCGATCTCGGGCTGGTGCACGCGGTGGCTCGTGAGCATCGTCCGCGGCATCGCCGTTTCGAGAAAATGCATGATGGCGTCGCGCCCGTCGAAGGCATACTTCCCGTCCCCGTACGACGACTTCGCATCCGGGGTGAAGCACGTCGCCAGGTCCGCCCAGCGCTTCTGGTCGAGACAGCGGAGGTACTTGTACTTGAGCCGCTTGATGGCTTCGAGCTCCTGGAGGTCGATCATCGTCCATCCCTCCGCGCCGTGCGCCGTCGGTCCATCGCCCGTTGCCGAGGGAGGCAGGGGCTAGGCCTCAGGGTCTACGCATGCTCCCAACCATCCTGCCGAACTCCCAGTACGCGCGCAGGGCGGTGAGCTTGCCGGCGTCGTTCACCCGATACGTGAACACCCCTTCCACCGTGGCCGTGGTGCCGTCCGGCATCCGCGTGGTGATCGTGCCGACGTTCGCCACCTCGTTTCCACAGGCGTAGGAGCGTTCGATGTCGAGCGTGATCCCGATCGACGCGACGTGCGCGTCCCAGAACGCCGCGATCGCCGCCTTGCCGCGGTGCCCCTTCCCTTCCGGATCGAGCGGCGAGCGCCCGATGGGATCCTCGATGATCGCGTCATCGGCGAAGAGGGCGAGCCATTCCTCCTTGTCCCCGGCCTTCCGGACCTTGCGCTGCACGATCTCCATCGACCGCCGAGAGGCGGCACGCGCGGGGTGCTCGATGGTCGTCGTGTCCACACCCATCTGGGACATCGGTACGTCCTCCAGTTCTGCGCAAACTCGCGAGGATCGACGTCTTAGCATTTCCCGCGGGGACCTGCCCAGCCCGGCCGCAGTCTGCGCCGGCGGGCCTGCTGCCCGCTGGCGGACCGATGGCTCGGGCTTTTTCGGTGGCCGGCTCGGGCCGCGCCGCGACCACGCCGGGGCGGCGACGCGAAATTCCCCTACGACGCCGCGACCTTCGTCGGTCGCATCTCCGGGGTGAAGCGCACGGGCATCGACACGAAGGACCGCACGAGCGGCGAGAGGGAGATCTTCGGGGGACCGTCGGTGTACTCCATGTCCGGCATGCGGCGCAGGATCTCACCGAGCGCGACGCGAAGCTCCATGCGCGCCAGATTCGCTCCCAGGCAGAAGTGATTGCCGATACCAAAGGCGAGATGCGGGTTGGGGTCCCGATCCACCCGAAACGCATCGGGTGCATCGAAAACCTCGGCGTCGCGGTTGGCCGAGGGATAGAGCATCAAGACCTGCTGGCCCTTCGTGATGCGCTTGCCCCGCAGCGTGGTGTCGGCCGTGGCCGTGCGCGCGAAGTTGAGGACCGGCGACACGTAACGGAAAACCTCCTCGGCCGCCGTCGGGATCAGGCCGGGGTCGTCCATGAGCTTCTGCCGCTCGGTGGGGTTCTCGATGAGGGCGCTGATGCCGCCCGTGATGGCGTTCCGCGTGGTCTCGTTGCCGGCGATGAGGAGCGTCACCAGGAACATCCGCAGCTCGTCGTGAGCCATGTTCGCGAACTCCTCGGAACCGAGCCGCTCCGCCAGGTCGTCATCCGGCCGGCTCTGGGTAACGCCGAGCAGCCCTTCATCGCGCGCGTGCACCAGGATGCTGACCAGATCCTCGCGCGGGCAGCGCTGCCGATCCGCGATGATGTTCTCGAGGTACTCCCAGTACTCTCCGAAGGCGCTTGCGGCCTTCATCATGACAGTCTGATCGTCGTAGCGACCGTCGCTGTAGATCATCGTGTCGGACCAGTGGTGGAACTTCTCCCGGTCCTTCGGATCGATGCCGATCATCTCGGCGATCAGATGGAGCGGGAGCGGCACCGACACGTCGGCGACGAAGTCGCAGGCGCCTTTCTCGGCGACGAGGCCGACGTAGTGGGTCGTGAGCCGACGGAAATATTCCTCGAGCTTCGCCACCATGCGGGGCGAGAAGCCACGATTGACGAGCTTGCGGAGCTGACCGTGGCGCGGCTCGTCCATGTCGACGATGGAGAGCTTGGCCGGCATGTTGGGCCGCACGCCCTCGCCGGAGCAGAAGAGCTGGGGATTCTTCGAGACGTGCAGCACCTCGGCGTAGCGGGACAGGACCCAGAGCTCGTTCTTCTCGTCCCAGTGCACGGGATCGTTCTCGCGCAGCCAGCGCATGCGCTCCCACATGCCCTCGTCCCAGGTGCTCAGATCGAGGATGTCGATGTGCATCGTTCCGCTCCTTGCCGGCGGTGCGAGGATCGGGCTCAGTGGATCCGCGCACGCCCACCCTTCGGTCTTGACGCCTTGAAACTCGGAGGCTCGATGGCCTCGCCGATGAACCCGACCGCCTGGCGCAGCCGTTGCACGACCGGGTAGCCCGCATCGTTCATCCAGTTGACGAGGGCGGCGTTGAGCGCCCCGACCACCATCTCGGCGAGAAAGGCGGCATCCAGGTCGGCGCGTACGTCGCCCCGCGCCTGCCCCTCGCGCAGGATCTCGGTGAACGGGCCGTGGACCCGGGGCAGGTACGGCACCAGCTCGCCAGGGCTGCCACCCGATCGGATCAGCTCGAGGAGCACATCATGGGCGAGGCCCTGCGCGGCCTCGATCTCGGTGGTGGCCTGATCGACGAAGCGTGCGATGCGCGTCCGGGTGGGACCGGGCCGGCGCAGCTGCGTGTCGATCAGCGCCTCGAGTCGCTCGAACACCTCGCCCGTCATCTCCCGGAGGAGACGGTCCTTGCTCTGGAAATGATTGAAGAAGGTGGCCGGCGCGACGTCAGCGGCTGCCGCGATCTGCTCGACGGTCGTCGTCCCCACCCCGTTGGCGAGAAACAGGTCCCGCGCCGTGTGGTAGATCCGGTCGCGCAGCTCGCGCTTCTTCCGCTCCCGCCGGCCTTCGACCGGCGCGGGTGCCGAGGTGATGTCGAGTTCCATTAGAGTCTACTCCAAGTTTAGAGTAGACTCTACCTACCAGTCAACCCCTATTCTGCCGGGCCTGCTTGCCGTGGCCCATCGAGCACGCAGCGCACGCCGCCCGCGTCCATCTCGCCGATGCACTGGTTGCAGGCGTTGCAGCGCGTGCGCTCGAGCTCGCCGCGCTCCATGCGCCGGACGAGATCGGGATCGGCGATGAGCGCGCGTCCGAGCGCGACGAACTCGAAACCCTCCGCCACTGCCGTCTCGAGGTTGGCCCGCGAGACGATGCCGCCGAGCAAGACGAGCGGAAGCCGCACGGCCCGCCGCACGGCACGCGCCTCGGGCAAGAAGAACATCTCCTCGAACGGGTACGACCGCATGAAGCGGCCACCGAAGAGCCGGAGCGAGAGGCGGTGGAGCGCACTCTTCTCGACGGCAATCATCTGCGCCAGCGGCTTGCCGCCGCGGAGCAGGAAGAGCGGGGTCTTGGATACGAAGCCGCCGCTCATGACGACGGCGTCAACGCCCGCCGCCTCGAGCCGGCGCACGACCTCGACGGCGTCGTCGAGCTCGAGTCCGCCGCGAAAGCCGTCGCGAAGGTTCGTCTTCACGAGCAACGCGCTTGCCGGCCCCAGAGCGTCGCGAACGCTCGCCAGGACCGCAAGCGGGAGCCGCAGGCGATTCTCGAGGCTGCCGCCGAAGCGGTCGCGGCGGCGGTTGACGGCCGGGCTCAGGAACTGGCTCAGCAGATAGCCGTGTCCGAGGTGGATCTCCACGGCGTCGAACCCCGCCTCCACCGCCAGCGCCGCCGCGCGGCCGAAGTCCGCGATGACCTGAGCGATGTCCGCCTCCGTCATCGCGCCGGCGAACGGCAGACCGGACATGAGACCGTATTCGTTCACCCGGAACGACGGCCCGAGGGGCCGGCGGCCGCCCGTCGCCCGGTTGCGGCTGAAATAGCCGCAGTGCGAGAGCTGGATGGAAGCCGCCGCGCCCTCGCGGTGGACGGCTTCGGTGAGCCGGCGCAGATCCGGCACGATCCCCGGATGCATGTGCATCTGCTCGCCGAACGTCCGGCCGCTCGGCGACACCGAGCAGTAGGCGACCGTGGTCATCGCAACGCCGCCTGCGGCGAGACGCCGGTGAAACTCGACGAGTGCCGCCGAGGGCACGCCTCCCGGGCACATACCCTCGTACGTCGCGGTCTTGATGATACGATTGCGCAGCTCGAGCGGACCGAGCCTTGCCGGGCTGAAGGCGGTCGGGAATTTTTGCGGCGGCATCATGCCCACTGCACCAAGCCGTGCAGGCACCCACCATTCTCCAGCCTTCGCTGGGCGGTCAACCGGCTCGGAACGGCGGTGCGGTCCTACGTTCAGGATGGCACCGGCAGGTCGGCACCCCGCTGGCCTCAGCCAGCATCAAGAAATCGCCCGTACGTAGAACGACGGGGCGCCGGACACCTCTCCCGAGGCGTCTTGGCACGACACAGCATCTGCGAGGGCCGTATGTTTGAGAGACGTCGGGGCCCCAGGCAAGCTCGATGGTGAGGATGCACAGCGCCGGCCGGCGGCAGGGAAACCTCCCGGCGGCGACAACGCCCCGCGCGGCTTGCGACCGAGCCGATAGGCGCGGAGCGTGCCCGGCCGGCCACGGCACCTCGACGCATGGTCCATCTCGTGACCAGCCCGGGTGGCGTTGCCATAGCGCTCCGCTCCCTGCTCGCCCCGGGCATTCTGGCGGCCAGATGGCTGTCTCGGGCTCCCGGGGGCACCGGCGTTCCGCGAGTGCCCCGCTCGGCCTCCCTCGTCGCCAAGATGTTGCTCGACGAGATCTTCTTCATGTCCGAGGTCATCTCGGCACGGCTGGCTCCCGCCGCCGATGTCGGCCGCCTCGCCGCCGAGATGCAGGCAGGGCTCCGGCTCTACGAGCGGCAAGGCTGGCTCGAGGACGCCACCGGGTACCATCGCGAGCCGCCGGCGCTCGACAGCTGGACGTTCCGTCCGCCGCGCCGCGCGTGGATCCCCGCCATCCGCAATCTCAGCTTCGAGCATCTCGCCTTCTCCAGCGACTATGAGCCGCACCCGGACGAGCCGGGGCGCGAACGCTGGCTCGGCTACACGCCGGTGCGCACGGCGCATGCGTGGCTGCTGCGGCACCCGGGGCCGCCGCGGCCCTGGCTCGTCTGCGTGCACGCCTACCGGATGGGGTTCCCGCTCGCGAACTTCGTGGCCTTCCCGATCGACTGGCTGCACCGGGACCTCGGCATCAACCTGGCCTTCCCCGTCCTGCCGCTCCACGGTCCGCGCAAGATCGGGCGGCGCACCGGTGACGGGGTCTTCTCCGGCGAGATCCTCGACACGATCCACATGCAGGCCCAGGCCGTGTGGGACCTCCGGCGGCTCGTCGGCTGGCTGCGCGCGCAGGGTGCATCCGCCGTCGGGGTGTACGGTCTGTCCCTCGGCGGTTACACCACGGCGCTGCTTGCGGGTCTCGAGCGACGGCTCGACTGCGTCGTCGCCGGCGTACCCCATGCCGACTATGCGGACCTCGCGCGCTGGAACCTGCAGCCCCTGATCCTGCGTCTCGCCGAGACCCTCCAGATCGACTGGGATGCGCTCGGGCGGCTGTTCCGCGTCGTGTCGCCGCTTGCGGTCACGCCGCGCCTGCCCCGCGAGCGGCGCTACCTCTTCGCCGCCTCCGCCGACCGCCTGGTTCCGCCGGCGCACGCCCGCGATCTCTGGCTGCACTGGGAATGCCCGCGCGCCACCTGGTACGAGGGCAGCCACGTGTCGTTCGGCTGGGAGGCGGACGTTCATTCCCTGCTCGACGAGGCGTTTCGCGCCACCGGTCTCGTCGCGCCGTCCACCCGTCTTCGCGCCACGGCGTAGCGCTGGCACCCGACCGCTGCCGCGGCACGGTCCGCGCGCCGATCTCCATTGACATACGAGTGACGCGCTCCTTGCCGGTCGAGCTCGCGTTCGCCGGCGACGGGGAAATTGTACGTGACGACGGCCAGCGCCACGTCACCGCACCAGCTCGGGCGACGCACCGTGGCATGGTGGCGCATCGCACAGCGATTCGCCCGGTCGGTGCGGCAAGCGGGCTAGAAAAGCAGTCGGCCGGCCATTGACACCCGCCGCTGTTCCCACCTATTCGGAGCCGGCCGCAAAAAAGAGGACCATCGGGCGGCAACCATGGCGGGGCAAGAGCGCACTTCCCGCCCCTCGCGGGCGCTCCACGGGCGCTTCGTGCCCGCCGGGATCGCCGCGGCGCTCGCACTGGCGGGACTCGCCGGTTGGACCGCGTGGAGTCTCCACGACGCGCTCAGCACCGCGCCTCTCTCCGTGCACGGGGCGGCTCCCTCCGGCGGCGACCCAGCGCTCGCGGAGTCGCTGACCGGGGCAGCCCGGCTGGCGCTCGTGTGTGCGAGCGCGACGCTGCTCGCCGGGCTCGTATCCCTGCTTCTCGCGCTCCTTCTCCTGCGCCGGCGCACGGGCAGCAAGCACCTCGAGGACGCGTTCCGCGACAAGACGGAGCAGCTCGAAGCGGTGCGTCGCGCCATGACGAGCTTCGTCGGCACCGGCGACACGGCGACGGCGAGCCGGCATCTCCTCACGGCCGCGCTGGCGCAGACGGAGAGCGAGTACGGGTTCATCGGCGTCATCGTCGGCGAGCGGCGGCACTTCCTGCGCATGCTCGCCTTCGATGGCGTCGTCTGGCATCCGGAGCAGAATCGACGGCTCTACGACGATGCGCTGCGGCGCTACGGCGAAGGGGGCTACCTCGAGTTTTCCAACTTCGACAACCTCTTCGGCCGCGTGATCACCGACGACCGCGCAGTGCTCGCGAACGATCCGGGCGGCGATCCCCGCTCCCGGGGGCTACCGGACGGTCATCCCCCGCTGCGCTCGTTTCTCGGCGTGCCCGTCCACCACGGCGGGCGAGTCGTCGGCATGATCGGCGTGGCCAACCGGGGTGGCGGCTATACCGGCGCGGAGCAAGAGAAGATCGAGATCCTCACGCACACGGCCGGCGTGCTCTACGACGGCTATCGACGCGCGCAGGAGGCGGAACGCCTCGGCGTGGAGCGCGAGCGGACCGCGCGCGCGCTGCGTGAAAGCGAGGAACGCTACCGAGAGATTGCCGACAGCATTCGCGAGGTCTTCTGGGCGTTCGACCCGGACTTCTCGCGCACGCTCCACATCAACCAGGCCTACGAGCAGATCACCGGCTACACCCGGGCGTCGATCCACGCGGATCCGCGGTCCTGGGAGCGGATCATCCACCCCGACGACGTGGCACACGTGCAGAAGGAGATCGCGCGCCTGGTGCAAGGAGACGAGGTGCAGGTCGAGTTTCGAATCCTCCGCCCGGAGGGCACCCTGCGCCGGCTCAGAAGTCGTGGCTTCCCCGTCCGTGACGATGGCGGTCGGGTGATCCGGCTGGTCGGCATCACCGAGGACGTGACCGCGCAGCGCCAGGCGCAGGAGGAAGCGCAGCGGCACCAGGCAGCGCTCACGCACGTCCTGCGCGTGCGGACCATGGACGCGATGGCCGCCCAGCTCGCGCACGAGATCAACCAGCCGCTGGGCGCGATCGCCAATTTCGCCAATGGGCTCGTGACCCGGCTCAGCCAAGATCAGAACACCCGCAAGGACGTCCGCTACGCGGTCGAGTGCATCGCCCGCGAGGCATTGCGCGCCGGGGAGATCATTCGGCAGATCCGCAAGTTCGTGGAGAAGCGGGACCTCAACCGAGCGCCGGAGGACATCGACACCGTCATCCGCGAGACCGTCCTACTGGTTCAGCCCGAGGCGCGGCGGCTTCGTGTCACCCTGCGGCTCGATCTCGCCGGCGACATCCCCCCGCTCGACATCGACGCGATCCACATTCAGCAGGTGGTGCTCAACCTGCTTCGCAATGCCGTCGAGTCCGTCGCCGAGCGTGGCGGCGGTCCGGGTGAGGTGGTCGTCCGCACCGCCGCACGCGCGGATGGTGGGGTCGAGGTCACGGTGATCGATACCGGGATGGGCCTGCCACCAGACACGGGCAAGCTGTTCGACCCGTTCTTCACCACGAAGAAGGGCGGTCTCGGTATGGGGCTCGCGATCGCACGTTCCATCGTCGCTGCGCACGGCGGCGACGTGGCGGCCGCGCCCAGCGACGGCGGCGGCGCCACCTTCCGCTTCACGCTCCCGCGCACGGTGGACGGGCCGGTCTACACCGCGTGAGCAGTAGGCGCCTCCACGGCGATCACGCGCTCCGGCGCATCAAGATTTCGTCGTAGACCGCGCGCGTGCGGCGGGCAGCCTCGCTCCAGCGGTAGCGTCCGCCCCGCGCCCGTCCACGCTCGGCCAGGGCCGCGCACGCCCCCGGGTCGCCAGCGAGCCGCGCGAGCGCCGCGGCCAGCGGCCCGACCTCCGAGCGGTCGATCAGCAGCGCCCCGTCGCCCGCGACCTCCGGCACCGAGCTCGTTGCGACGGCGATGACCGCGCACCCACTCGCCATGGCTTCAGCCATGCTCAGCCCGAAGCCCTCGTAGTCCGACGCATGTACCGCGATCGCCGAAGCAGCATACAGCGCCGGGATCTCCTCGTCGGCGATCGTCCCCAGCCAGTGTACGCCCGGGGGACGCGTGGCGAGCCACGGCGGCCGGTACCCGGGTCGCAGCCGCCCCGCGATCACGAGCTGCCAGCCGCGCCGCGCCAGGTCCGCCTGCTCGAAGGCTTCGATCACGCGCTCCACCCGCTTGCGCGGCTGGACGGTGCCCACACACGCCACCAGCGCCCCGCCGAGCCCGTGGCGCCGGCGCAGCTCCTCGACGCGTTCCGGGAGCACCGGGCTGTGAAATGCCTCGGCCACGCCGTTGCCGATCACTGCGACGCGCTCGGGCGCGACCGACAGCCAGCGCTCCAGATCTCGGCGTGTATGCTCCGAGACGGCGATCACGCGAGCCGCGCGCCGCACGCTCGCCGGAACCGCGAGCCGGAAGTGCAGGCGCTGCGGCAGCGCAAACGTCTCCGGGCGCGCGTAGACCGCCAGATCGTGCACCGTGACGATCCCGGGCACCCGGAGCCGCCACGGCAAGATGCTTTTCGTCCCGTGGTAGAGCGCCACGCCACTTTCGGCGACGAGTCCGGGGAGCCGCACGTGATCCCACAGGAGCTGCCCGTAGACACTGCGCAGCGGCACGTGCACGATCCGCACGGCTGCGGATGCAAAGGCGGCGGGATCGTCCGTGAAGACCACGTACTCGTGTGCCCCCTGGGCGGCGAGCGCCGCGACCAGCTCCCGCGCATACGTCGCCGGCCCTCCGGTCGTTCCGACCAGCGCTCCGATTCCGATCCGCACCCTTCAGCTCCCCGCGGGCGGCACCATCGTGTTCGCGTTGCATGGCTGCCGTCGGCAGGCGTAGGTCGGAAGCCAAGGCTCGTCAAGAGGCGGGCGCGGTCTGGTACTGGCCAGGTTTCCGGGAACCCGGAATCCGCTTGACCGGGGTGCGCTCCCACAGCAAGGATGAGCAGCGAGCTGGCTGATAGCGAGTTGGCGCCTCTCCTTGCTCCAGGACCCGCACCGTGAGCGACTTCCACCCGTCAACGCCTCGCGTCGCGATCGTGATCCTCCAGTGGCGACGTCCAGAGGAGACGGTGGCCTGTCTGCGGGCGGTCAGCATGCTCGCCTACGAGAACTACGCCGTCGTCGTGGTGGACAATCATTCAGCCGATGGCTCGGTGGCACGACTCCGGGAGGAGTTCCCCTCCGTGTCGATTCACGAGATGCCAACCAACCTGGGCTTCGCCGGTGGCTGCAATTTCGGAATCCGTACGGCACTCGACGATTCCCGCGTGACCTACGTCCTGCTCCTCAACAACGACACGCGCGTATCCGTAGATCTCCTCGGCACGATGGTCGCGGCGGCCGAGGCGGACTCGCGGGCGGTCGCGGTCGGCGCCGTGAACCTCTGCGGCGATGGCCATTCGCCGAGCGGCGGGCATTTTCGTTGGTGGACTGGACGCTACGTGGACCTTCTGGATCAGCGTCCGCTCGCAAGCCTCGCCGCGGCGCCGGTGATCGCCGTGGACACGATCGCGGGCTCGAGCATGCTGATCCGCGCGTCGGTGCTGCGGGAGGGCGAGCTCCTCGATCCTGCCTACTTCTGTATCTACGAGGAGACCGACTGGTGCGTGCGGCAGCGCCGCCGCGGCGGCCGCGTGTTGCTCGCCACCCGCGCCCGCCTCGAGCACAAGGGCAGCGGGACGATGGGTCGCCCGCTGCAGCTCTACTATCGATTCCGCAACCGTCCCTATTTCATGGCCAAGCACGCCAACCCGGCCCACTGGGTGACGTTCCTCCCCTACTACGTCGGCGAAGCGGCCGGCCGCATCGTCGGCTACGCGCTGGCCGGCCGGCGGGACGAGGCACGGGGCGTTCTGCTCGGCGTCCTGGACGCGGCGCGAGGCATCCGCGGACCGGGCAGGATCGCGGAGCTCGCGCCCTGACGAGCTGGGCGCGGATGACGGACGCATGAGATCGCACACCGTTCCGCGCGCCGCGCTCGCCGGGCGGCGCGTCCTCGAGCTCGCCGACGAGAAAGGGGTCTACTGCGGCAAGCTCCTCGCGGACATGGGCGCCGATGTCGTCAAGATCGAGCGACCCGGCGGCGATGCGACGCGCGACATTCCGCCTTTCTGGCGCGACGAGCCAGGCCGCGATCGCAGCCTCTTCTATCTCTACATGAACACCAGCAAACGCGGCATCACCCTCGACGGCACCTCTGCCGAGGGCCGCGATCTTCTCCTGCGACTCGCCGCAACCGCCGACCTCGTCATCGAGACGTTCGCACCGGGTTACCTGGATGGGCTCGGCCTCGGGTACCAGACGTTGCGAGCGCTGCGTCCCACGCTCGTGTTCACGTCGATCACCGATTTCGGGCAGACGGGCCCGCACCGGCACTTCCGATCGGCGGACCTCGTCGCCAGTGCGCTCGGCGGCGCGATGCACGTCACCGGAGGCGACGCCGATCCCCCGGTGACCCTGGCGGGTTTTCAGGCGAATGTCATGGCATCGACGTGCGCCGCGGCCGCCAGCCTCATCGCGTTCTACCACGCGGCGCAAACCGGCGAGGGCCAGCACGTGGACATCTCCATCGAGGAGACGACGGCCGCCACCACGCATGTGTGCGGCATCGGCAAGTGGCTCGATGACGGCATCGTGCCGAGGCGGGGCGGCACGGGCCTCTTCGCCTCCGTTCCTTCCGGCGCCTATCCGTGCCGCGACGGGCTCGTCTATCTCATGGTCAACCGTCCGCTGCACTGGAAGGCTCTCGCCAGATGGATCCACGAGGTCACGGGCGTCGAGGCGGTGCTCGATCGACTGTTCGAGGGACCCTCATCGAATCGGCTGCCCCATCGCGATCTTCTCGACGTCTACATCGCCGATCTCACACAGCGGTTCACCGTGGACGAGGTGTATCGTGAGGGGCAACGACGTCATCTCGCATTCACGCCGGTCAACTCGGCGCCGGCCGTAGCTGACGATCCCCACCTCGCGGCGCGGAGCTACTTCGTGGAGGTGGAGCATCGCGGCGCCGGTCGGCTTCGCTATCCGTGCGCTCCGTACCGGCACACCGAGACGCCCTGGCGCATCGCTCGGCCGGCACCGGCCGCGGGCGAGCACAACGCCGAGATCTACGGCGGAGAGCTGGGTCTGTCGGCGGAGCGGTTGCGCGCGCTGCAGGAAGCCGGTGTCCTCTGAAGCCGCCGCGGTGCGCGGCGGGCGGTGCGATTGGACGAACCGTAGATATGAAACAGGCCCTGCACGGCGTGCGCGTGGTCGAATTCTCGGCCGGCATGGCCGGCCCGTGGATCGGCCGGTTCATGGCGTACTGCGGCGCCGAGGTCATCAAGGTCGAGTCGCGGGACTACCCGGACGTGACCCGGCTCTACGTCCCGCCACGCAACCCAGAGCTGGGCATCCAGCCGCAACTCTCGCCGTGGTTCACCGACTGGAACGCGGGCAAGCGGTTCGTCGCCCTCGACCTCGCCAAGAAGGACGCCATCGACGTGGCAAAGCGCCTCGTGGCGCGTTCGGACGTCGTGGTGGAGAACTACAGCGCGGGGGTGGTGGACAAGCTTGGCCTCGGCTACGCGGCGCTGCGCGAGGTGAGGCCGGATCTCGTCATGCTCGGATCGTCCGGCTACGGCGCCACCGGCCCGAGTCGATCCTACGTGACGTGGGGCCCCAACATCGAGGCTCTCGCCGGCCTCGCCACGCTCTCGGGCTTTCCCGAGCGCGAGTGTACCATCACGCAGTACGCGTACCCCGATCCGCTGAGCGCGATGCACGGGCTCGTCGCCGTCATGTGCGCCCTCGACCATCGGCTGCGAACGGGCGAAAGCCAGTACATCGACCTGTCGCAGTTCGAGGTCACGGTATCGGCGGTCGGCCACGTGTTGCTCGAGTATCTCTCCAATGGCCACGAGCCGCGCCGGCGCGGCAACCGCGCGCTTCACGCCGCACCCCACGGCTGCTATCGGTGCCGGGGCGAAGACCGCTGGTGCGCCATCGTGGTCGCGAGCGAGGCTGAATGGGAGCGATTCTGTGACACGACCGGCCATCCGGAATGGGCGGGTGATCCGCGCTTTGCCGATCTCGCGTCTCGGCTGGCGAACGTGGCCGTCCTCGATTCGCTGGTCGAAGGCTGGACCTCGGTCCGCCGCGACTACGAGGTGATGGAGACGCTCCAGGCGGCCGGGATCGCCGCCGGCGTGGTGCAGAACGTCGAGGATCAGGCGCGGCGCGATCCCCAGCTCGCGGCGCGCGGCTTCTTCGAGGAGATCGCCCATGTGAAGAAAGGAACCGTGGTGGCCACCGGCATCCCGCTCGGGCTCACGGGCACGCCGGGACGAACGGGCCGCGCCGGCGCGATGCTTGGCGAGGACACCGACTACGTGTTCGGCGAGGTGCTGGGCATGCCGGCAGACGAGATCCGCCGGCACGTGGCCGCCGGGATCATCCAGATTCAGGACCAGCGAGCAGAACAGGGGGAGGGCAGCAATGGCAGCAGCCGATGATGCACGCGCGCGCGAACGCGCCGTCGAGCGCCTGCTGAACGGCGCGACATGGGTCGAGTTCTGTGATGCCCTCAAGCGCGCCGGAGACGTCGTCCTGCGCGAGGCGTCGCCACGCGATCCGTTCGATCGCGCCGAGGGGTTTCGCTACCTGAGCCGCCTCACGCGCGTGGCGCTCGAATCCTTCATCGAGTTCGCCGACCCGGCGGCGCCGGTGCTGCGCCGGCCCGCGCACGAGACGGTGAAGATCGGGGCCGACAACCCCGACAACTATTATCAGAGCGCCGCCATCAGCGGCGAGCACGAGTATCGCCTGAGGGGAACCCGGGGCACGATCCACTATCTCGGCTTCGGCACGTACGTCGGCCGGTATGGCGGCGGTGGGCGCATGGGTCAGTCGGGCTATCTCGAGGGGAGGGACCTCGTGACCGGCGACGACGGCGCCTTCGAGATCGTGCTCAGCTGCGCGCCGCGGCCCGGCAACTGGCTGCGCATGGAGCCCGACACGTCCTCGCTGATCGTGCGCCAGACGTTCCAGGACCGCGCCGCCGAGACCATCGCCGATCTGCACCTCGAGCGCCTCGGCAGCGGCGGGCCGCCCAAGCCGATCGCGCCGGAGTTCATAGATCGCGGCCTCGCCAACGCCGCCTCCTACGTCGCCGGCACCGCCGCGCTCTTCGCCGACTGGGCCGAGAGCTTTGCCAGGCACCCGAACGAGCTCCGGCTCCTCGACCCGGCGATCGCGCGCGCCGCGCACGGCGACCCCAACATCTGCTACTTCCACGGCTACTGGGAGCTCGCTGCGGACGAGGCGCTGGTGATCGAGGTGGCGCCGCCGCCGTGCGAGTACTGGAACTTCCAGCTCAACAACTACTGGATGGAATCCCTCGACTACCGCTACCACCGCATCGCCGTGAATCACCACGGCGCCTGCTACCGCCCCGACGGCTCGGTGCGCCTCGTGGTCGCCCACACGGATCCCGGCGCGGAGAACTGGATCGATACGGCCGAGCACCGGCGCGGCACGATGTGCTGGCGCTGGATCCGCGCCGCGAGCCATCCGCAGCCGGTGGCGCGGGTGATGAAGGTGGCCGAGCTGTAGCCGGGGCACTTGCCCACGCCCCCGTGTGTATATAGACTTGCATGTAAGTGCTCCGGGTCGAGTATCATCCGGAGGCGGTCGCCGCGTTGCATAGGCTGCGTGCGTTCGACCGCGTGCGCATTCTCGACGCGATCGAGAGACATCTCATGGTCGCACCAGCGCCCATAGGAGGAAGCAAGAAGCGGCTCGACCTGGGTGCTGGGAGCGTCATTCATCAGCTTCGGGTTGGCGAGTACAGGGTCTTCTACGACGTCGACGAAGGGCAACGGCACGTGGTCGTTCGCCATGTGCGACGCAAGGGACAACGAACCACGGGAGACATTCCATGAAGTTCGTCGGAGTGCGAGAGGCGCAGGCCCAGCTGAGCGGGCTCGTGGCCAGGTCCCAGAAGGAGCGGATCGTCCTCACACGGCATGGGCAGCCGGTCGCGATTCTGACCGGTGTCAAAGGAAAGGATCTCGAGGAAGTCTTCCTGGCTCAGGATCCCGAGTTCCGAAAGCTGATTGAGGAGCGCCGCCGTTACCGGGGACCGCTCGCATCGCACGAGGCGCTTCGCGCCCAGGCCGAACGGGAGCTAACGCGCGAACGTAAGAGCGACCAGGGACGGCCGAAGGTTCGAGCACTCAAGAAATAGCTTGCTCGAGTAAGGGTGCGGATGAGTCGCCGGTAGCCGCGACAACGCTGGGAGTGACGGAACACCCAATCTCAGACACACCCGGACCTCGCCCCGGGACTCGCCGCCACGCCCCCGGCTGGCGCGGCATCAGAGACCGCGTTGCACCTCGCCGAGGAACACTTCGACGGGCAAGACCTCGATTCCCGGTTCGGGACGGAGGGCCCGCGCCCCTTGGTAGACGACAATACGCCGCTCGACGCCTCTGAGCGATGCGATGGCGCGCACACCCTTCGCCAGCTCCGGCCGCCATCGAGACGCTGCCTTGACCTCGATGGCCACGAACCGTCGCCCGCGGCGCAGCAGGAAGTCCACCTCGGTCTCCCGCGCATCGGCTGGCGCCCAGTAGGCGATCTCGTCGTAGAGGCCCCGGTAGTCGTCGTAGGCACGCAGACACTGCGCGATCCAGCCTTCCAGCAATGCCCCGCTCGCCCCCCGTTCTCCAGCGCCGGAGGCTCCGAGTAAGGCTCGGACGAGCCCGGGATCGATCCAGTAGAGCTTCGGGTGGCGTCGCTCGCGCACGCGCAAGCGCGCCTCGTAGGCCGGAAGCTCGAACGTGAACAAGGTGTCTTCGAGAATCTGCAGGTATCCTTGCACCGTCGTGCGTGCCACGCCCGCGTCGCGGGCAAGGGATGACACGTTCAGGGACTGCGCGTGGAATAGAGCCGCGATCGGCAAAAAGCGCGCGAACCCCCCGAGGTTGCGCGTGACCGCCTCCGCCTGAATCTCCTCCTTCAGATAGAGCTGCACGTATGACGACAGGGCGTCACGGCGGCTCTCGGCCCCCTGAATGATGGGGAGCGCGCCGGACTCCAGAACCTCCGCCAGACGGAAGGCGCCTCCGAGTTCTGCCGGCAGATAGGGATGCAGGCGCCGAAGGGCCGCCCGGCCCGCGAGGAGATTGACGCCCGAGCGGCGAAGCTTGCGCGCGCTCGACCCCGAGAGCGCGAAGCGCAGGCGCTTGCTCTCGATCTTCTGATGCACGACGTTGAGCAGGTTCGGCAGCCGCTGCATTTCGTCGACGACCACCATCGATCGATTCGGCAGCGCCTCGAGCTCTGCCGAGAACAGAGACGGATCGACCAGGTAGGACTGGTAGCGCCCTTCGTCCAGGAGGTCGATCCAGTGCGCCTCGGGGTGGAGATGCCGCAGCCACGTGCTCTTTCCGCAGCCCCGCGGGCCGAAGAGGAAGTAGGAGCCTTTCGGGGGGCGAAAGAACCGCTGCCTCAGGCCGCCCGTCATTCCGGCAATTTACGCCGCAAACTGCCGGCGGGGGACCGCCGGAGATGACTGGTACCACGCTGCGCTACACGTCGGCACCATTCGGCAAGGCGACCACGATCGCGGGCCCCATGGCCGCGACGATCTACGCCGCATCGAGCAACACGAACCTCGAACTGATCGCGACCTTGGAGGACGTCGCGCCGGACGGCACGGTAACCCAGATCACCAGAGGGGTGCTGCTCGGCAGCTTCCGTGCGCTCGACCGGAGCCGCTCATGGCTCGATGCACGCAGGCTGCTGGTGCGCGCCGTACATCCGTTCGACGTGGAGCAGCCGGTGCCGGCGAACACGGTGCAGCGCTACGATATCGGACTCGATCCGACGCTGTGGCGCATCGCTGCGGGGAACGCGCTGCGTCTCGTGCTCAGTACGCAGGCGACCGCCTCCGACTGCGGCGTCTCGTTGACGCTGACCAAGGCGCAGCCGTGCCTCTACACCGACGCACAAAGGGCAGTGCTTTCCGGAGGCGTGTATCAGATCGAACGTGGCCGCCGGCATGCGTCCGTGATCAACGTGCCGCTGGTCTCCCCCAAAGCGCTTGCCACGGCAGCGAGCGACGTGACCCCGACCAGCAACGGCCTGACCGAACCGCTCGACTGGGACAGCGGCGGCTGAGCTTGCGCAGAGCCCGAACCGGTCCACACGTGGCACACTGCGCTGGACATGAACATCGTCTGGTCGCGAAGGCGCTTGAGCCGTGTACAGCTCCGAAGAAGCCTTAGACGCGGAGGCCGATAACAGGAATTCCGTTAACTCGGGCGTTTGTGCAGACTACGCCCTCGGTACGCGGCCGGGTTGAAATACAAGGTCGAGATCGAGGCGGCGTGATCTCTTGCAACACGCCGTAGAGGAAGAACGCGAGGGATGGAATTGCCATCTCTCCCTGCCTTCTCCCCGGACCTCCCTGGATTGCGATTCCCCTACCGAGGCTGAAGACCCACAGCCAGCCACAATCCCACCCGCGCCCTTCGCGACTGGGATTCGGGAGTCAGGCTGCGGTGCGCCGCTCGATCGCGAGCCGGAGTCCCAGGGCCCGAAGTAGTTGCATGATGGTTTCGATCTTCGGATTGCCACGACCCGAAAGGGTGCGGTACAGACTTTCGCGGCTCACGCCCGCGGCTTTCGCGAGCACACCCATGCCGCCCTTGGCCTGAGCCACGTTGCGCAGCGCCTCGAGCAGCACCGCATGGTTTCCGTCCTCGAGCGCGGCGTTGAGGTAGGCAACCACATGTCTCTGGGTCTTCAGGTAGTCCGCGGTCTTGAATGCAGCGCTCTTCATCGTCACCTCCGATACGCTCGCCAGTACGCTTTGGCCATATCGATGTCACGGCGTTGCGTGGACTTGTCACCACCGCAAAGCAGCACCACGATTGCCTTGCCATCTCGGGCGAAGTAGACGCGATAGCCCTTCCCTTCGTGTACCCGCAGCTCGAACACGCCCTCGCCCACGGGCTTCCAATCGCCAGCAAGCCCGAGCCGCAAGCGGTCGATTTGCACCAAGACTCGCGCGCTGGCTCGCTCGTCCTTGAGTTTCGCCAACCACCGGTCGAATGGGCTCACCCCATCCGGACGGCGGTACGTGCGAATCTCGATCACCGATCTAATGTAGCTTATCGGCTACATCTGAACAAGGCGGGCAGCGTCGATCTGATCCGGGCTTCCGCCGGGGCCGGCCGGGCGTTCGGCTTGTGGTCGTGTGACCGAGGGGGCGCGGCAGCGGCGGATTCAGGCAGGCGCCGCAGTCACACACGTCGTCGGTACAGTCGTTCCCGTGGTCCCAACCGATTTCGCGACGATCCAGGAGGCGATTGACGCGGCGCCGCCTGGTAGCACGGTCAAGGTGCTCGCCGGAACGTACACCGAGCAGATCGCCATCACCAAGAACCTGAAGATCGTCGGCGCGGGGATGGACGTCACGATCATTCGCGCGCCCAGCGCGCTCGTCAACGGCCAGCTGGGGTTCCCTTCGATTGTCGAGATCTACGACGGCGCGTCAGTGTCGCTGTCCCGGCTGACGATCAGCGGCCCGGGCTCCATCGCCTGTGGGGCGGTCGACGAATCAGGTGATGAAATACCGAGATTGCGCACGGGCATCCGCGTACACTCCGAAGCGCATCTCGACTTCGGCCACGCCGCAGTGAGGGACATCCACGATACGCCGATGGCTCAATGTCCCCGCAGTGGCACCGCCATCGCTGTGGGCCAGTCACAACCGGGGACGCCCACTGCCACCGCGAACATCCACCATTCGGAGGTCACCACCTTCCAGACGGTTGGCATCATCGCGTTTGGTGTGGGTTCCTGGGCGAATATCTCCCACAGCACCATTACGGGACCCGGGCACGCGGGTGGCGTGCCGACAGACGGCATCGAGTTGGTGGCAGGCGCCGTCGGAACGATCAGCCACAATACCGTCAGTGGAAACGTGTGCCCGGCTGGATTTGAGTTCGACTGTGGAGAGGACTTTTTCGGCGTGTTTCAGCACGCCGGAATCGGAGCGGGCGGCAACGGGCCGGGAACCGTGATCACGCACAACCTCGTGTTCGGGAACCAGATCGGCCTGTACCTCTCGGAAGTGGATGAGCTCAGCCACAACGTCATGGTGGACAACGACTATTTCGGCCTCGGCCTGGTGGGTTTCACGGATGGCTCGTTCACGGTCAAGGGTGGCGAGATCACCGGCGGTGACGGCGGTGTATGGGTCGTGGCGGCGTTCGTGGATACGACCGTCGTCCTGAAGAACGTCGCCTTCTCCGGACAGTCGGGACCGGCCGTGGAGATTCTCGAAGACGGAGGGTTCACCGCGACTGTCATCGGCGGGCCCTGAAGGGGTAGTGCCTCATTGTCCTGCAGGGCACGGGGTAACGGCGCTTTTCAACGTAGAGCACGTCGCGCGAGCTCACGCCCGCAAGCCCTTCGTAGAAAAGGCTCACCGCGGATTTCACGGATTCCGGGATTTCTCTTGTACGCCTCTGCCGGCAATTCCCGGCGTCGGGCCGATCGTCGCGGCGACCATCGTCGCCGTGTTCTCGCCACACCACCCCCCGCGGCTCCGCTCAACCCCGGTTTGCCGCCGCCTCGCGCCCGACCGTCGCACTCGCCGCCGTCACCCCCTGCGCGCTCGGCGCAGCAAACCGCCTCCTGGTTCTGTCAACTCCCAGCGTTATCCGGACTACAGGACGACGTCAGCGTGTCCTTGGGCGGGGCTCGCTACTGCGCCACCTTCGCCCCACCGTATGTCGGTGCCGACTACGGCACCGATCCCTTGCTCGATCCGGACGGCTACGGCTCGTCCGCGCAGACACCCCAGGACATCAGCCGGAGGTCGGGGTAGCTCACGATTCCCGGCGGCGCGGCCACCACCGTCTGGATGGCGTTGACCGGCCCTCATTGACGCACCGTTCTACGTGTAAACACGTAGCCATGCGCCCGGCCCAGTGACTTGCGCCGGAATTCAGATTTGCTACTTGACGACGTCTTCGTTCACGGTGTATATGCCGCGAGCGCTGGGAGGTCGATCAGTATGTCCGGAACCGTCGACATGCGTGCTCCCGCCGCAGCTGGGCGCAACGTGGCAGCCGGCCGACGCGGCCCGCGCCGTAGCGGCCGCGGCCTGGTCGCCGGCCTCTGCCTCCTCGCCGGGCAAGCGGCGGCGCAGCCGGTCGGGTCGGAGTTTCAGGTCAACACGGTCACGGCCAGCGCGCAGGTACGACCGGCCCTGGCAACCGACGGGGCGGGCAATTTCGTGGTGGTATGGCGGAGTCTGACGGTCGGCTACGTGATTCGCGCCCAGCGCTACAACGGCAGTGGCGTCGCGCAGGGCAGCGAGTTCCAGCCGGACACCGTCCACGGTTCGCAGGGATCTCCGGCGGTCGCCGCGGACGGAAGCGGGAACTTCGTCGTCGCCTGGGAGGGCAACAGCGACGGAAGCGGGTTCGGTATCTTCGCGCGGCGCTACGACAGTGGCGGCGCGCCGCTGAGCGGCGTTTTCCAGGTCAATACCTACACGACCAATCCACAGGCGCGGCCCGCCGTTGCCGCCGATGCGACGGGGAGCTTCGTGGTCGTCTGGCAGAGCAGGAACCAGGACGGTGACTACTACGGAGTCTTCGGTAAGCGCTACGATAGCGCCGGCGCGCCGGCAGGATCGGAGTTCCAGGTCAATTCGTACACCACGGCCAATCAGTACCTCTCCCGCGTGGCCGCCGACCCGGCGGGCAACTTCATCGTCGTATGGTCCAGCAGGAACCAGGACGGCAGCGGGCAGGGTGTATTCGGCCAGCGGTACGACAGCGGGGGGGTGGCGCAGGGAACCGAGTTCCAGGTCAATACCTACACGACCTTCGGTCAGCGGGTGCCGGTCGTCGCGACGGATGCAAGCGGCGATTTCGTCGTCGCCTGGGACAGCGGTGGCGACGGGAGCGGTTACGGCATTTTTGGACGGCGCTACGACAGCAGCGGCGTCCCACAGGGGCCGCAGTTCCAAGTGAATACGTATGCGACGGGCAATCAGGTGTATCCGGCCGTGGGGAGCGCCGGCTCGGGGGATTTCGCGGTGACGTGGATGAGCAACACTCAGGACGGGAGCTCGTATGGCGTCTTCGCCCAGCGCTACACGACGAGCGGCGCCGCCCAAGGGGCCGAGTTCCAGGTCAACACGTACACGACGAGCCATCAGCGCTTCCCGTCGATCGGGGTCGATGGAGCAGGGCAGTTCGTCGTGACGTGGCAGAGCTACACGCAGGATGGTAGCCACTACGGCGTCTTCGCCCAGCGTTTCGCCAGTCTCGTCCCTACGACAACCACCTCGACGACGACCACCACGAGCACCACGACGTCGACGACCACGACGTCAACGACCACGACCTCAACGACCACAACCACGACGTCAACGACCACGACAACAGTACCGACCACGACTACCAGCACGACCAGCTCAACGACTTCCACAACCACCACCACGTCCACGACGACCACCACGCCGCCGCCATCGATTCCAACCACGTCGCCCTTGGGGGCCGTGTTGCTAGTGCTGCTCGTCGGCCTGAGGCTTGGCTGGACAGGCCGGCGACATCCTGACCCCGCCGGGGCCCGCTGAGAGTTTCCTCGTAGGTCGACAACTTCAGCGCGCGACTGGGCGGGTAGCCACGACAAGAGTGGGACTAGGCTTTTGTTCCGATCCTGACCTTCGCTTCGGACCGTCCCCGCGCGTCGCGGAGAGATCATCGCTACGTCAGCAAAGCGCTTCGACCCGAAGATCGCGAACATGCACGCGGCGATCCTGGCCGGTCAAGCGTTCAACCACGCCGTCGCCTTCGAACGCGCTCGGGCGGTGAGGACGGCCTGCTGCCGACTCCTGATGGGGACGGCCTGTAGTCCGGATAACGCTGGGAGTTGACGGAACACCCAATCTCGGACGTTGACATGACATGGCCCGGACCTCGCCCCGGGACTCGCCGCCACGCCCCCAGCTGGCGCGGGGCGTATTACGGAGGGATCGGGGCGTCAAGGAGCGACGCGTCACGCTC
>Ga0187893_10001188_pt1 | contig 64462 bp, 62 predicted proteins | sample MA1701074metaG_FD_139574 | JGI IMG/M metagenome (GOLD analysis project Ga0187893, IMG submission 139574) | White microbial mat communities from a basaltic lava cave in the Kipuka Kanohina Cave System on the Island of Hawaii, USA - MA170107-4 metaG ... | reverse complement strand
TCCAAAGCGTAAAACTTGGAACGACGAAGCAGAGAAATAATCGAGAGCAGCAGCATCGTTCTCGTAGGGCCGGGCAGGCCCTTTGGCGAGAGTCAACGTGGTGCCTCGACGACCCAAGAATCCCTCCGCTTTAGCGGCAGGGAGTGTCAATTCAATCTCCTTACACAACAAATTCGTTTTGCAACGTTTTTGTTGTACAACAAATTTGTTTAACAAGTCAACGAGAATTGTATTGACGTTTGGAGGCTGTTAGAGAGGTGCAGGTAAATCCTTGTCAGGACAAAGCTTAAATGCGTGATCAGGCAAGATTCAAATCTCCAACCGTGTGCAGTTTCATCGAAAGCGAGATCGTGAGGTCTTTCAATCTCCCGGCCATCACCACTACGTTTTCTCCTCGACCGGCAAGCCCGCGCTCCATCAGGGCGCAATCCGTGCGCGCAAGAAAATCTTCTGACTCCGCGCTGCAACCTTTCAGCAGGTAAGGCTCGACGCCCCACGATGCGGCCAACTGGCGACGAGTTAGTTCAATCGCAGTGAAGGCGACTATGCGCTGGCGGGGGCGGAGCGCAGCAAGACGACGCGCTATCTGCCCGCTCTGAGTGATGACGACGATCAACCGACATCCGATTTCATCAGCCGCATAGACAGATGCCTCGGCTATCGCGCGGCCAAACGACCCGGAGTGACTCCCCTTCATCGCTTCGCGGATCACATCGCGCGCAGGCGCTCCCATCTCTTCCGTAGCGCGAATGATGCGATCCATCATCTCTACCGTCTCGACTGGAAACCGTCCGATGGCAGTCTCGCCCGAAAGCATAACGGCATCCGAGCCATCAAGTATCGCGTTCGATACGTCTGAGGCTTCGGCCCTCGTGGGTCGCGGGTTTTCGATCATCGATTGAAGCATCTGCGTCGCCGTGATCGACAGCTTTTGCGTAAGAAGCGCATCTGCCAGGATTTTCTTTTGAATCACAGGCACGCGCTCTGTCGAAGTCTCTACCGCAAGGTCGCCGCGAGCGACCATTACTCCGTCCGCTGAATCGAGTATGTTTGCGAAGTCATCGACGGCTTCGGGCTTTTCTATTTTCGCGATGAGCCGCGCCGAGCCGCCGAACTGTTTTATCAGGTCGCGCGCCTCGCGGCAGTCCTTCGCGTTGCGCACGAAGGACTGAGCCACGAGATCGACTCCCTGCTCGATGGCAAATTGCAAATCTTCGATATCTTTTTCGGTGACGGATGGAATCGAGAGCCGCGCGCCCGGAAGATTGATGCCCTTGTGAGAACCTAACGGCCCGCCGTGAACTACTCGCGCTATCACATCAGTCCCGGTCGTCCCCACGACCTGAAGTTCTATTTCGCCGTCGCTTATCAAAATGCGGTCGCCCGATTGAACTTCTTTTGAAAGCAAAACATAGTTTGAGGAAAACCTCTGGGAGTCGCCTTCGATCTGTTCCGACGTGATGAGAACTTCCGCGCCTTCTTCGAGCAAAGTCGACGCGCGCATCTCCTGCGTGCGAATCTTAGGCCCGGAAAGATCGACCATCACGGCAATGGGTCGGTCGATCTCTTGGGAGACGCGGCGAATGCGAGCGATGACTTTGCCGTGATGTTCGCGCTGCCCGTGAGACATATTGATTCGGGCGACATCCATTCCGGCGAGTATGAGACGGCGCAACTGCTCCTCGGATTCAGAAGCGGGGCCGATTGTGGCGACAATTTTTGCTCTTCGCATGATTTATTCGGATCAGGAACCGGCCAGCGCGCGATTGATGGCGGCGTCGAGTTCGCGAGCGTGTGAGGGATCATATCCCACAAAGTGCGCGATGGCGTGGCCCTCGCGATTGAAAACCAAAGTCTGCGGAATCGTAGTCTCCACGCGACCGAGATACGAGACGAAAACGTCGTCGGTCGCAAGTCCTACGGTGTAGTTGATGCCGAACTGATCGATCATCTTTTGAATGTCCGAAGGCTGTGACCGCCCGCGGTCATCGATGTGAAGACCTATGACTTCGACTCCGCGCGACTGGCTCTCGCGGTTTATGCGCACGAGTTGAGGAATCTCCTCGCGGCACGGAGGACACCACGTGGCCCAGAAATCAAGCACCAACACTTTGCCGCGAAATTCGGAGAGCCGTATCGCTCGACCGTCCATGGTTTTGATCTCGAAATCATCAGGCACGACTTTCTCGTTCGTTGCAGGCGTGCCGGGGAGAGCCACATTCACATTGGTCTTTTCTTCGACTCCGCCGATGATCAGTCTTATTCCGATGGTGGCTATCAAAACGACGACCACGGCAGTCGCGATGATGCGACCCGGTGTCCACATAGTTTCGCTCGAAGTGTTTTGCTCAGGCATCGATTTCCTCCGGTGATTCGCTCTGCTGTTCTATTGATTCATCCGTGTCCGTCAACGGTAGGCTGACGGCATAGGTTTCCGAGACCCAGTTGCCCAGATCGATCATGCGGCAACGCTCGGAGCAGAACGGGCGATCAGGATTATCTTTCCACACGGTCGGCTCGCCGCACATCGGGCATTTCATCGCTCGTTTACCTCTAGCAGAAATCGGTTCAATGATACAACGAAAGGCCGGAGCTTTGCAGCGCATCGAGGGATTTCCATTTTGGATTTGCGAGAGGAGGTAGGAGGGCTATTTGTTTTCGAGTTCGGAGATTCTGGCTTCGTGTTGTTTGACGAGTTGCGCGATTTCGATGGCGAATTTGCGAGTTTCCTCTTCGCTTGAGACGAGTTTGCCTATGGCATCGCGAATTTCGGCTCGATCCGACTCCGCTTGCACCTCAAGGTCGCTCACTGAGTCGGCCAGACTCGCGACCACTTCAGTCAATTGCGTTAAATGCTCGCTCGTCCCTTCTTGAGCCCGAACCAGGCTATCGGCAGTGTCCTTTAATATGGTCACTGTCTCTTTCAGTATGTCGATATCGGCGCTGAATTTGGCTTGCTGCTCAATAATGAATTGAATGGTGCGTTCTATGTCCATACCTTTCTCCTTTTCGGTGAAAGAGTATCACAGGCCCGCAGGTCAGAAAATTTTTTCGGGCCTGTGAATCTTCACTTCGCGGCAGGCAAGCCTCGCTTCAAATTCGCCTCGAAGAGGTTGAATATTCTTTTGTACTCGTCGGCCCAGCTCGAAGGTTCGACGAAGCCGTGATCCTCGACCGGATAAATTGCAGCTTCCCATTTCTCTTTGCGAAGCTCGATCAGTCGCTGCACCAATCGCACCGTATCCTGAAAGTGAACGTTCGTATCGACCATCCCGTGACATATCAAGAGTGCGCCCTTCAACCCTTCGGCGAAATAAATCGGCGATGATCGCCTGTAAGCTTCTTTGTCCGACTGAGGCGCGTTGAGAATGTTCGACGTGTACCCATGATTGTAGTGCGCCCAGTCGGTCACGGGACGAAGCGCGGCTCCTGCTGCAAACACGTCCGCCTGAGTGAACATCGCCATAAGAGTTATGAATCCGCCGTAGCTCCCGCCGTAAATTCCTATTCGCTTCGCATCGACGCCGTGTTCGCTCACAAGCCATCGCGCCGCATCGACCTGATCGTCGAGGTCTTTGCCGCCCATGTGTCGATAGATTCCCGTTCGCCAGTCTCTACCGTATCCGGCTGAAGCGCGATAATCGACATCCATCACCGCGAAGCCGCGCTCCATCAAAAAGTGATGAAACATGTACTCGCGCGAGTAGCTCGACCACCAGCGATGCACGTTTTGCAGATAGCCCGCGCCGTGAACGAACACGACGGCAGGGCCGCCTCGACGGAAGTTTTTTGGCTTGTAGAGCCGCGCATAAACCCTCGCCCCGTCGCGGGCCGTAAACGTCACGATGGGCGGATCGATCCACGGGTAGTTGAAAAACTCAGGCGCGGGAGAGGTTGTGATTTTCGTCGCCTGCGCGCCCGCGCGATTCTCCTGAAGGTAAAGCTCAGGCGGGCGATTGCTGTAGGAATGAATCAGCGCGATCCATTTTTCATCAGGCGAAAGCGATGATTGATTGTTGCCCGCGGTGGATGTGATCTTCGCGCGCTCGCCGCCTTCGACCGACATCGAGTAGAGGTGACGTTCGCCCGCGTGGACTTCGCTCGTCGTGAGATAAAATCGCTTCTTGTCTTCCGAAAGTCTCACTGAAGCGACTTCCCATTTGCCTGAAGTGAGTTGCCGCGGCTGGCCGCCTTCGTAGGCGACGGTGTAGAGATGAGAGTAGCCGTCGCGTTCGGACTGGAAATAGACGCGCTGATTGTCGCCGAGCCAGCCGAAAGTGAACCCACCCGGCCCGCCTATCCATGCGTCGTCGTGATCCGTAAAAATTATTCGCGTTTTCCCGGTCGCCACGTCGAGCGCCATCATCCAGCGATCCTTGTTGTCAGATGAGCGAGCCATCAAGACGGCTTTCGCTCCATCTTCAGACCAGACCGGCTGAAAAAGCTGCACGTCGCGTTGCGCCGGTTGCGCGGATTGCTGCTCTGCGTCTTCGGGGTTTGTTTTTTCAGCCGATAGCTTCTGACCGTGATCGACCCATTTCACGTCGCCCGTCTGAGCATCGATTATGGCAAGCCGCGAACGGTTCTGAGCGTCGCCGACTTTCGTTCGCGAGCCGATGTCTTCGGTGTAGGCCGTTTCGGTGACATAGTTGGGAACGATGGTGTTTTTGGCAGACTCGGCAGGTTCGTTGATCGCAGCGATGACGAATTTTTCATCGGGTGAGAGTTGAATATTTGCGACCGATTGCCGCCCGCTGAGGTTGAAAGGCTTGCGAGGATTTTCGCGTTTGCGTCGCTCTTCCTGCTCTTCGCGTCGCTCGGCGCGGCGTTTCACTGCGTCGATGAGATCGCGCTCTTCTTTTTTGAGATTCTCCTGACTGTCAGTGCCGCGCTGAGGGCGCGCGCTCGGCCCGCCTTGAGCGGGAGCGCCGCCTGCGCGAATATCGGTTATCTGTTCGAGCGACGAGGTGTCGAGTGAGAGGACGAAAAGATTATTCGCTCGCGTGAAAGTGATGCGCCGTTGATCGCGGGTGAAGCGCGCATTGGATTCTATATCGGTAGTGCGCGTGACGGCGCGTCGCAGACCGGCAGCGTGATCGTAGAGGAAGATATCGCCGCTGTCGGTGAAGAGCGTGAAACGTTTATTTTTGGAAAGCTCGCCTGATAGGGGAGGCGCATTTTTAGCTTCTTCCTCGGTCAATTTCCTGAGGCCCGACCCGTCGCTATTGACAGTGTAGTTGTCAAAATCCTTATCGCGCGGATCAGATGTCTGTTTCCATTGAAAGTAGACACGTTGATTATCCTGAGACCATCGCACGCCGCGCGGCTCATAGCCAGTGAGTTCAGGCCCGCGCATTATGTTATCGATGGTGAGGTTGAACGACTGCTTTTGCAAATCGCGTTGCTGCGCCAGTGAGGGGGCGATGTCGGCAGCGATCAGCAATGAAATGAAGAGCAGAGCTATGCCTTGTTTGATGCGCATGTCTGAATTTGACACCTCCTGAGAGATGGCTCGCGTCGTAGGACTGAGCTTTACTGTACGTCTCCGATCAATTTTTTGACCGGGCGGCTGATGGCCAGAAGCAACAATCCCGCTCCGACCGTCGCCAGCGCGACGCTCCCGAACAACTCTTTCAATCCGAGGCTTCCCATACGGCCAGCCAGCAACCCGGCGATCAGGTTTCCGAGTGAAGTCGCCATAAACCATATCCCCATCATCTGCCCCACGAGTTTGCGCGGAGAGAGTTTCGTCATGCTGCTCAATCCTACGGGACTCAGGCACAACTCTCCGGTCGTGTGAAGGAAGTAGGTGACAACCAGCCAGACCGGGGTGACTTTGTTAGGATTGCCTTGCACATCGCCTACATAAACCGAAGCCCACGCCAGAACCAGAAAGCCCGCGCCAAGCTGAACGAGACCGTAGGCAAACTTGACAGGGATCGAAGGTTGGCGGGAACCCAGAGCGAGCCAGAGCGAGCCGAACAGAGGCGCGAATGCTATGATGAATATGGGGTTGACTGACTGCAACCACGAGGTCGGCATCTCCCACCCGAAGAAGACGCGGTCGGTCAGACGATCTGCGAAGAGATTCATCGAAGAGCCTGCCTGCTCATACCCTGCCCAGAAGAGAGTTGCAGCGACAAACAGCACGAAGATCACTACGATACGTTTTTTCTCGACGGCATCGAACCCGCCGAAAAGAAGTTGATAGGCGAAGTAAAGAATAGCGAGGCCGAGGATGAAATAGCCGAGCTTTTCTGCCACGCCAAGTGGAGTCAGGTGCAGCACTCCGTTCGATTGCAGAAGAGCCATGACTGCGGCGATGAGGACAACCAATCCTATGCCAGCAAGCAGTGAACGAACGGCTCGGCTTTTTTCAGCGGGTTCGATATCCCTCAAGCCCGCGTCTCCCATGCGTTTGTAGCCCATCTTGTATTGGATAAGACCGAACGCCATCCCTACGCCCGCCGCTGCAAATCCCAGATGCCAGTTGACCTTCTCTCCCAGATATCCGCACAGCAAAGGCCCGATGAAGGCTCCGAGGTTTATGCCCATGTAAAAGACCGAAAACCCCGCGTCGCGCCGCGCACCGCCTTCAGGATAGAGGTCGCCGACTATTGCGCTGACGTTGGGCTTGAGCAGCCCCGTTCCGATGACTATCAACACGAGACCGAGATAAAAAGTGGCGACCCAGCCCAGCGCCATGCTGAAGTGTCCCAGCGCAATGATTACGCCGCCAGCGAAGACTGCGCGACGCAGACCTATTATCCGGTCGGCGATCCAGCCGCCCGGCAGGCTGACCAGATACACGCTTGAGGTGTAAAGTCCGTAGATTGCATTGGCAGTAGTGTCGTCGAGTCCGAAACCGCCCTTCTCGACCGTCGCAACAAGGAATAACACAAGCAGGGCGCGCATGCCGTAATAGCTGAACCGCTCCCACATCTCTGTGAAAAACAAAGTCGTCAGCCCCGATGGATGCCCCCCTATGCCGGATGTGGAGCCTTCAACTTCAGCCACTTTTAGAGTTTCCATAATCAAACCTCTCTTTTGAGTCTTTCGGTGGTGCTAATACCCCATCTGGCCCACGAAGCTATTCGGTAGATCGTTTCCCTCAATGCATACTTGCCTGATAAATATCCGGGAAGCGGTTCGAGGCTTCCGCATTCTATATGAGCAGGCTTGAGAGCGGCAACCCGTTTGTTGCTGCAACCTCTGAATTGTCGATGCTCGATGTCGCGCAATTCGTCGCTCGCCCTTTTCAATTAAAAGTCGCTCCGTCGTCTCATTCCCCTCTCCGAAAGCTTTTTTGACGGTCCCAGACATTTTCAAAATTCCTATTGGGAATTCTTGCTCTGCACTAAAAGCCCGTTTTCGCAAGGCTTGTATCGGTTCAAATTCCTATTCGGCTATTTCAAATTATTCATCGACTTAACCATCGAAACCGGCTTGTAAGATTCCGGCGCAGAGAATAAAACGCAGCGTCAGAATAGATGTTTTGACCTTAAAGGTTCCCGGTACTAGAATCCCCGTCTATGCAGATAATCGCTTTCGTGCTTTCCGTCCTTCTGCTAACTCAGGCCGTCAGTCAGGACAAACCGGGCAAGAGCGCGGCAGGGCAGAGTGAATCTTCCGCGCCGGTTTCAACATCGCGCCTCGCCTTACCGTTCAAAAAGGCCTGGCAGTATCTCACCACCGGCGCTTCGCCTTTCCCTCCTGCCATGGATGATTCGAGAATCTACCTGCCGCTTGCAGGCGGGCGTGTGCTTTCTCTCAATCGTGAGACGGGCGACCTTCTATGGTCGAGCGAGTTGGGCGGGATAATCAGCGCGCCTCCTGCCACGAGTGAAAAAGCTCTCTTCATCGCCGCACGCAAACTCGGCCCGGACGGGACGGATGCAGGCGCGTCGCTGCGCGCGATGGATAAATCTACGGGACTAACGCTCTGGGCCCGTGATTACCCGCGACCGTTCGCTTCAATGACCGTCGCACGGGAGAGAATCTATGCGGGCTGCGCTGACGGCGCGCTCTATGCGCTGCACTCAGACAGCGGAGAGGTGGTCTGGAAAGTTCAGACTCAGGATGTAGTGAGAGGGCTGCCTCTGGTCGCTGGGCAAACGGTTTACTTCGGAAGCGACGATGGAGTTTTGCGGGCAATCCAAATCAAGAGCGGGCAGGAAGAGTGGAAGTTTCAAACCGGCGCGAAAGTTTCGGGGCAGCCTTCAATCGATGATCGCTCGATTTATTTCGGATCAGGCGATGGATTCGTGTATGCGATTGATCTGGCGACAAAAAAACTTCGCTGGCGTTCGCGCACGGGCGCGGCCATCGAGGCTTCGGTCACGCTCGCAGGCGAAATGCTGATAGCCGCTTCGTTCGATAATTTCGTCTACGCGCTTTCTCGCAAGCGAGGGAATCGGATATGGAAGAAAAGGCTTGAAGGACGAATAGCCGCCGCTCCTATCGTCGAGGGCGACGCCACACTCGTTGCGCCGCTTCGCAGCGATCACGCCGCTGTCTTGTTCAATCCCGATGGACGACCGATTGGATTCTTTCGACTCGATCAGGGAATGGAGATCGTCGCCCAGCCCGTACTTGTGGGAGATACGCTCGCGGTTGCCACCGACAAGGGGCTTGTGGTGGCAACGCGAGCATCCGAAAAGGAGGCAACTGCGGTGAGGTAAAGGGCTGTCGCAGTGCCGAGCACATGCGCGGTGCGCTATGTCTCCCCCCGGCACTGCGACGGGGGCATCGGATCGAAATGATTCCGATGTGGGGCTATATCAGGGGCTTGGAGGCTTAGGGTACTAAAGGGGCGAACAAGAGGCTGAAGAAGCAAACTATGATTGCAATAAAACCTGCGCCTTATTTCGGCTCGGACGCCTGTACATATTACAACCGCCGTTCCACAAACTCCGTTTTCGCTACCTCTTCTCAGAGATAGTTGATTCGCAAGGTCTTATCTTCGCGCCTCGACCAGATAGCTTTCAGGACGAAAAATCACTTTCAGCCAGAATGCAGGAATCCGGTCGCGCGATATGATTTAATTTGACCGAAAAGTGATATGAGATACGCAAGGCATGACAGAAATCAGGATTTCAGGACGCGGCAGAGAATCTCTATGCCTTCCTTTATCTTTTCAGGGGACTCTTTCGAATAAGCCAGACGCAGCGTACTGCTCCCGCTTCCGTCAACGAAGAAAGGCTGACCGGGGACATATGCCACACCTTCTTCAATAGCGCGAGGCAAAGCATTGGCAGCATTGATTCCTTCAATCTGCATCAGTATGAAAAAGCCGCCAAGCGGACGAGTCCACGTCGCTCCCTCAGGGGCATTGTGTTCGAGCGCATCGAGCATTGATTGACAACGCAGATGGTAAAACTGGCGAATATGGGGAAGCCGCTTCTCGATCAAACCCGACCGCGCGGCCTCGGCGACTATCGCCTGATCCAGCACGCTCGACGAAAGGTCGGCTCCTTCTTTGGCAAGCTCGCATTTGGCAGCAATCTCATCAGGCGCGAACATCCACGCAGTTCTCAGCCCCGGCGCGAGAACTTTGGAAAAGCTGCTGAGATAAATAACCTGCGAAGCGTCCATCGCCACAAGCGCATCAGGCCGCACGTCGCCGTCAAAATTCAATTCATAATAAGGGTCGTCTTCGATGATGAGCAGATTGTAATCCTGAGCGATACTGATCAAATCTTTTCGCCGGACGGCTGAAAGCGTTACCCCGGATGGGTTCTGAAAATTAGGTATCGTGTAAATCAACTTCACCCTTCGCCCTTCTCGACGCAATCGGTCGAGCGTTTCGCGAAGATGCGCGATCGAGATTCCCTCCGTATCCTGACGGACGCCGACCAGTTCGGCCCCGGCGTTGTGAAGCGCGATGATACCTCCTATGTAACCGGGCAGTTCGACTATCGCCACATCGCCCGGATCAATCAGAATGCGAGCCGTGAGGTCAAGCCCCTGTTGAGAGCCTGTCGTGAGAACCACGCGCGACGCGGATGATTCCGTCGCTCCGCGCGCACGCATAGTTTCCACGACATGTTCGACCAGAGACCTGTTGCCTCGCGTCGGGCCGTACTGCAAAGCCGTCACGCCGTTTTCTCGAATAACTCGCGCCGAGATTTCAGCCAGTTCTTCGATTGGAAACGTCTCAGCGCTCGGCGCTCCTGCCGCCAGCGAAATCACGTTTCCGCGCGCAAGCAGAGCGGTCAGCTTGCGAATATCGTTTTGCTTTATCGATTGGGCGATTGTTGAAAGGGTAACTTCGTAATCAATCATTGAACTCTCGCTATTTCACATTGAACACAAGATCGACCTGAAGGCTTGGTTGAATGGGATCATTCGATTTTATCGTCACCGATTTGGTGTGCGAGCCGGGCGAGTTGCCTATCTCGATAGCGACCTTGATCCTGCCCGACTTGCCCGGTGAAAGAGATTTCGGAAAATCCACAGCCGTGCATCCGCAGCTTGGCACGACTGATTCTATTTTCAACTCGGCCTTCCCTGTATTTTTAATCGTCAGCATCCGCTCGATTTTCTTCCCTCCTCGCTGCGTGCCGAAGTCTAGCTTTGTGACCGGCACGAACAGTTTCGGTTGAGGCCCGGTCGCGGGGGGAGCGGCGGCGGTCGGAGGGGAAGAGACAGCAGCGGGAGTCGTGGTGACAGGCGCGGGACTTTGAGCCTGCGGCGCAGGCTGCTGCGGTTGTTCGGCAACGGGTTCTTCCGAAGAAGAGCAGCCAATCATCAACAGAGCCGCGATCAGCAAAACATTGAGCGTCATCATTGCTTTTTTCATGGCCCGAATAATTTACCACAAAAACTGTTTTTATTTCTCTTCTCATCCAATCAGAGATTTCAAATTCGAAATCCCAAATTTCACGTCTGAAATATCAAATTCGAAATCTCTTTCTCTCCTCATCCGATCTGAAATTTCAAATTTGAAATCTCTTTCTCTTCTTATCCAATCTGAAATTTCAAATTTGAAATCTTTGATCCCAAGTCTGAAACCTCGATTGAGTCAGCCGTCGCCATCCGAAACTGAAAGCGATGCGACGGTCGCGCCCCAGCCTCCGGCTTCCATCGGCGCGTCGTGAAATGAGAGGACGAAAGGTGTGCGCGCGAGAATCGCTCGAACCATCTCCCGCTGAACGCCTATGCCTTTGCCATGAATTATACGGACGTGCGAGAGGCGGCGACGGCGCGCTGATTCGAGAAAGTCTTCGACCACCGCGCCCGCCTGACCGGGCGGTATAGAATGCAGATCGATCACATCCGTGAATTCGATCACGACAGGATCAGGAAACGGATTCATCAAATCGACGGATTCATCTTCCGTGTCCGAATCTTTTTCCTGCGAGCGGCGAAAGAGTCTCAACAGAAAATCCATGGCGAGGAAATAATATTTGCGCGCGCCTCAGGCGACAAGTGAAGCTATGGACAGAAGCTTTGCTTGCTTGCCGTTTTGAAAACATGAATAATTGACTTTCGATTTTGCGCGCGAGCAGATTATCCGCTTCTTTATGATTTTATTTCGTCTCTCCTTTTTCATGATTCTCACACTGGCATTCGGCAGCGTTCAGTCTCCGCAAATTCCGAAGGCGAGACAGAACTATTTTGCCATCATACAGAATTCTCAGGAGAGGCGCGCGAAGGTCGAGCGAGAATGGAGACGAATGCTCGATGCTTACAATGCGCCTCAGTCGAAGCCCGATCTTCATCCCATCACCTCGGCCCCTCGCTCGCTTTCGGAAGCGGCGGGAAAAATCGAAATGATAGCGAAGCGACCTGAGCAGGATTTGGAACTGCGCGCGGCAGTCAAACAGTTCATTGATCGCTGGAGAGACCTGCTCCTGGCTGACCCCGATTCGGTTTCGCTCATCAGCGTCTCGGATGCGGGCGAGACCAGACGTTTGATTTTCAAACAGTCCAATTATCCCTTTCCCGTCGCGGGCAGCTTCGGAGAGATGATCTTCGTAGTCAGCACTGATGGACGACTCCTCCAGCTTGAAGATCGATTCATTCCTCTGGTCGAAGCGCCTACGCGACCGGAATTTCAAAGAGAAGCCGCGCGAAAAAAAGTAATGGGTCGCTCGTTCGCTTACCGAGACACGGCAGGCAGAGAGCAACGAGAACAGATTGCGAACGAAGATGAAATCACGGTCAAACAACTCGTCATACTTCCGCTCGAAAAAGGCGATCAGATAGAGGTCCGCCTCGCGTGGGAGATAGTCGCGGGGCGCGCACTTTCGTGGACCGTCTACATCGATGCGATCACGGGCGAAGAGTTGAGCGTGACACAGAATTTTCAGACCTGAGATTGGAGATTTCAAATTTGAAATCTCAGATCAGGCAGTAGATTTCAAATTTGAAATTTCAGATTGGATAAGAAAAGAAATGGAAACAGTGATAACACGTGACTCGGACGTAATAAGAGAATATCTGGCCGCGATGGACGCTCGCGAGCGGAGCCTTTCGCCTTTTGCCCGACTCGTTGCCGCTATAAAACTCGCCCGCCTTCGCCGCGAGATTGCCGCCGCCTCTATCGAAACGACCGATGAAGATATGGCGGCGCTGCGTCGCGAAATCGATGAGCGAACCAATAGCTCGCTGCTGCGCCGACTTCAGGCGAGACCTCTTGGCGCGCGGTTGTCGGTTTTTCTGCTGATCGTTCTCGGTCAGCAGATCGCTCTTCTTCTCGTATTTTTCGCCACATGGCTTTTTGTGAACTTCGCTCCTGTAGACAAGCGATGGAACCCCGCGCTTCCGAACGAGCAACCAGCTTTTCTCTACCTGTTCCTTTTCTTCTTCTTCTTCGCTACTCCCATGCTGGCATTGCTTACCGTATTCGGCGGGAGATTTTTTCGCTCGTGGCGACTGACCGCGCCTGCGACCGCTTTGCTCGTGATTATAGCCGCCGCCGCCGCTTTCCTGTCCGTTCCCAGCGCCCAGCTTGGCAAAGCGTTCAAATCGCTTGAGCAGGTTCTCAATCCCGCGCTTCGCACTTCATCTACGGATCAGTTCATCAAGAAGCGAGTCCTGGGAGGGGTCGAAACCTATCGCCAGTGGCTCGACGCCAATTCGATTCTCAGAGACGCGAAACTCCAGCGCGATTATGAAAACTATCTGCGCACGGGGCCGGGCCGATGGATCACTTCGCGATTTGATTCCGAAGCGGACGCGGCATGGCTCGCTTCAGTCGACGTGTGTGAGGAATATCTAGATCAGTATCAGGATTCGGACGGGCTGCGCGAATGGTTGAAATACTACTTCGACCGCAATCGCATTTATTCCGAAAGCCGCATCGATCAGGAAATAGCTTCACTCGCAGGCGATGCCAATCGGCAGATGATGGGCGTCTGGCAGGTCGAGCCTTTTCTTCGCGAGCGCGACGAGCGACTCTATCGCGCTCACTTCGGGGCGGTCAGCCGAAGAATGAAAAACGCTGCGCTGATCGGACTCGGAGCCTTCACGCTGCTGTTTTTCATAGGTTTTCTTGCAAGGTCTGCGCTCTCATCTATGAAGAAACGAAAGACGGCGCTTCCACAAATCGAGATAGAAGGCGCTCCCCCAATCGATTCGACGCCGCGCGATGATTCATTTCCCGAACGCCATTACATCAAAACGATGCCGTTTTTCGATGCGCCTTTCGAAATACTCTCGCGCGTGCATAAGTCATTCATCCGTGTCGCGGTCTTCTCCATCATTTTCGCTTTCCTCTTCTGGATAATCGTCTACACATCGGCAATCGCTTCGCCGCCCGCAAACCCTCAGTCGCAACTCGCGCTGATGCGCAGCTACATTTTTTTCCTCTCCGATGACGCGCCGCAAACCATCGCCTCTCAGCCGACTGATCCGCAAGCGCGCCTCGCGGCGATGGAAGAGCGTGTGGATGAAGGCGAGTACGAGTACGCGAAGAAACTCCAAGCGCAGGATGAAACGATAGCGAGTCAGATTTCGGACATCTCTCAACTGAGAACTTTTTCGATGCAATTTCAGCAGACCACTTCGACGCTTCCGACCCAGCTTGCCGAACTCAGTTCGCGCGCCTCGGCAGCCGAAGCGCGCGTGGGCGAAGTGATAGGGCAGGTCGGTGGAGTCAAGCAGAAAGCCGACGCGCTCGAAGGCCAGATCGTGTCAAAGATCGGGCAGGTGGAAACCCGCGCAGCGCGCGCAAGCGATCAGGTGGGAAAGATCGAAGAGCAGGCTTCGCTTCTCGCGACTCGAACCGAGGCGCTCGAAAAAGAACTTGATCGCCGCGCCCGCCAGATCGAAGCGCGAACGGAAGAGTTAGGCGAACGCACTGCCGCACTGAACGAGCGCGAAGAGCGCATCGCCCGTTTTCAGCGCATAGCCTTCAGGGCCATACTTTCAGGCATCACGTCCGATATCGATGAGCTTGATCGCCGCTCGCAAAGCGGGTCTTCGCGCGCCGAGGTTCAACGTCAGGGCGACGCGCTCGCGCAGCGAATCAATGCGATGCTCAAAGAGTTGGGTGAGATCAACACCGATCAGGCGAAGCAGTTCATCGAGCAGCTTGATGTATCGAAGAAGAGGCTGGATGAGATTCTCGCCCGCGCGAAATAAGATTTCTGGCCCGTGAATATGAACTCCGCCGACAGGCCGCCGTCGGAGTTTTTCAACTGAAGTCTGTCGCCCGGTTTGATCTTCTTATCCGCTTTCTTGCAGATCAATCGGGTCGCGGGATTTTCAGAATCGTTTTTCGTCTTCTGCTCTTTGCCGTTGAGCAGCGCGACTGCGCCCGCGTCGAATTTCTCGCCTTCAACGAAAAGTTTCTTGCCGCCCTTCCGTTTTCTGATCGAGCGTGCGGGTGGTCACTTCCGTGACGCTTGCAACATAGTCGAACGCGGATTCTAGCAGCGGCATCTGCGGCTCGGTGATAGCCGCTTTTGGCTCTTCTTCGCCGCGTATGCGATTTAGAGAAAAATCCAGCACGCGCGATATCTGGCGAATGAGCAAAGCCGCGATGCCGAAAGTCGTCCCTAGCGTCAGAATCGACAGGAAAATAACCGCCCACGTATCGACCTGCTCTTTGACAAGTTTCGATGCAAGCGCGAAGGTCGCGCCGAATCCGAAAAGCGAGACGAAGATAACCGTTATGGCGAGGTTGTCGAGCATATTGCCGGGTCTGCCCGACTTTTCAGATCGTTCGGGCTTGTCGGGCGCGATTAGTTTCGTCCCGCATCGATTGCAGTATTTCAATCCCGTCGCGCACAAGGCTCCGCAATTTGAGCAATGCATGGTCACCTCCTGGTTGCCATACGCCTCCTCAACAATCGGAGTTCGCAACTGTTTTGAAAGTGAAAACCGACCGCGCGCGCTATTCTTTTCGAAGGGAATTGACGAGCGACAGTATGCTATCGACCCCGTAACGGTCGCAATACTCGGAAAGACCCGTGATGACTTTCATCGTCGCCTGCGGATCATAATAATTCGCCGTCCCGATCTGCACAGCCGTCGCGCCCACAAGGATGAATTCCATCGCGTCGATAGCCGTAGCGATTCCGCCTATGCCAATGACAGGAAGGCTGACCGCGCATGCGACCTCATAAACCATCCGCACCGCGATGGGGCGAATGGCTGGGCCGGAAAGCCCGCCTGTTCCGTAATTCAATCGCGGCCTTCGCGTGTTCACATCAATCGACATGCCGACGACGGTGTTTATGAGCGAGAGAGCATCTGCGCCTGCATCAGCGATGGCGCGAGCAAGCTCGCGGATATCGGTGACGTTGGGCGAGAGTTTGACTATCAGAGGCCGCGACGCGGCTCTGCGCGCTCGTTCGGTCAATCGCGCGGCGGCACGAGGAGAGTTGCCTATCACGATTCCGCCTTCTTTCACATTCGGGCAGGAGATGTTCAATTCGTAAGCCGCTATGCCCTCGCCGTCGTTGAGAATCTCGATGGCTTCGATGTAATCGTCATCCGAATAGCCGAAGACGTTGGCGATGATGCGAGTGTCGTACTGACGGAGCGGCGGAAGTTTTTCTTCGAGAAAAGCGCGAGCGCCGATGTTTTGAAGACCTATGGCGTTGAGCATCCCGCCGTGAGTTTCAACTATGCGCGCGGGCGGATTGCCCGCGAGCGGGCGGGCCGAGAGTCCTTTCGTCGAGAATCCTCCCAATCGATTGAGATCGATCAGATCGGCCATCTCAAGGCCGTAGCCGAACGTGCCTGATGCGCCAAGCACGGGATTACGGAATCGAATACCGGCTATTTCTACTGCTAGTCTGTGGTCGTGCATAACGTCAATGCGACATGGCCGCGACCTCCCATCGGATCACGTCAGCCGGGAAGATGGAGCCGTCCGTGCAGACTCGTTTGTAAGAGCCATAACCTGAAGGTTCGTTCGTGTTGACGGCCACTACGCAGCCGACGCACACGCCGAAGCCGCATCCCATGGGCGCTTCGAGAGAGGCGAAACACATCACATCCCGCAGCCGACTGATTTCAGCCACTCGCTTCATCATCGCCCACGGGCCGCAGGTGTATACGACAGCCGATCTTGCGTCTTCAGCGAGGTGACGTTCGAGCGGAGCGGTGACAAACCCGCGTTCGCCGAGGCTGCCATCGTCGGTCGTTATGGAAAGCGGCATATCGAGATCGAGGAAATCCCGAAGCCCGCAGCCGAGGGCCGATCGTTCGTTCGCCGAGCCGAAAAAAATCTGTGTATCGATGCGGAGTCGTTTCAACTGCTCGCACAGCATCAGCACGGAAGCCGAGCCGACGCCGCCCGCGACGACAATGGCGCGGGCAGATTCTTCGACCGTCCAGTTATTGCCGAGTGGCAGAAGCGCGTCCACTTTAGCGCCGCTGCCGAGAAGGGAGAGCATTTCGGTTCCGCGACCGAGAACCTGATAAAGAAAACTCAACTGTCGAGGGCCGCCCTGTCTGTAGACGGCCAGCGCGCGGCGAAGCAGAGGCTCGTAGCAGTCGTGCGCGCGGAGCATAGCGAACTGGCCGGGAAGGATTTGAAATTCCTCAGCGAAGTTGAGCGTCAGCAGGCGATAGCCCGTAGCTGATTCAAGGTTGCATTCGACTGTTGCGATTGAGTCGATCATCAGGTCTCACAAATTATCCCGGCCCGGCCCACAGGCGTCAATGCGGATTCCATCGATGTATTTTTTCTGTACCCGCTCGCTACGGCCTTTACCCCAAATCGTGCAGGCTCATCCGAAAGCAGGCGGCTCGAAGTGCGGGGGCGGCTTCACGGTTTCAAAGCAATCTGTTGTATTTCAACAATTACACGCTTGATTCGTTCCTCGATTTCAATGGCACGCGGTTCGCCCTGATTACCGTCGTATTTTTTCGATAAACGATTCAGGGGGAATTGAAAATGGCAACCAGCGCATTACCGATTCAGGATGCCGGAGTAGTGACGGCCCTCGCGGGCGATAGCATGAGCGGATTTGATGAGCTTTATCGCAAGCACTATCGCAGGGTTTATTCTATATGTCTCCGTATGACGGGCAACATAGCCGAAGCTGAAGACCTCACGCAGGAAGTCTTCATTCAACTCAACCGCAAGCTTACTTCATTTCGCGGCGAGTCGGCTTTTACTACCTGGCTTCATCGTTTGACCGTAAATCAGGTGCTTATGCATTTCCGCAAACGCTCGGTCAAATCGGAACTAACGACCGAAGACGGCGAGATGCCCGACTCCGTAGACCCCGATACGATCAATCCTGAATCTATGCCTATCGTAGACCGCATAGCTTTGGAGATAGCCATCGCTCAACTTCCTCCGGGCTACAGAACCGTATTCGTGCTTCACGACGTCGAAGGGTACGAACACGAAGAGATCGCCCGAATACTCGGATGCAGCGCAGGCACTTCGAAATCGCAACTGCACAAGGCTCGATTGAAACTCCGCCGCCTGCTCCGTCAGCGAGCCAAAAATTCATGACTGATCACTTCCTCCAACGTGCTTCCTTCAAAGGCTGTGGGTTCTCAGACCTCCAGCCTTAAATTTTTTTTTACAACTCGGTACATTGGAAACTAAGTTTTCGAACTTTTCTGCGATTTGAGATTTCCAATTTGATATAGCAGAGGCACGGCTTCAACATCGCTGGCTTGTTGAATAAAAAATCGAAATTATTATTTTCCAATGTACTCAGTTTCGCCGTTCAAAACCCTACCCTTCGCAACTCTCCATCTGTTAGCATAGGCTGGCTCCGAGGGAAAAGAGTGGAGGCGGATCAAATCAGAACAGAGATGAATGATGACTTCGCCCGCCGCGAAGACCGCGAAATTGTGGCCGCATGCCTGGAAGGCCAGCATCAGGCGTGGGAAGCTCTGATAGCCCGCTATCAAAGACTCATCTATTCCATACCCATAAAAGCGAGGCTCTCGCCTGATGACTCGGCGGATATTTTCCAATCCGTCTGTCTCAAACTGCTCGAAAGTCTCTCGACTCTGCGCGATCACGAAAAGATAGTCTCGTGGCTCATAACCACGACGACCCGCGAATGCTGGAGAGTCTCCAACCGACGACGACGCGATAATCCTTCGGAAGGCTATGTCACAGATGAAGACTCGGATCGCCCGATGGAAATTCCCGACCAGTCGCCGCTGGCCGACGAGCAGTTGCACAAACTTCAGCAACAACAGATCGTCCGAGATTCCATTGCCGCCCTTCCCGAAAGATGCGCGGAGTTGATTCAAATGCTTTTCTATCAGAAAGACGAAATGAGCTATGCCGACATAGCAAGGCGTGTAAAAATCCCCGTCTCTTCAATCGGGCCGACGCGCGCCCGCTGCCTCGAAAAGCTCAAAAAAATTCTAGCCGACAAGCTCTAAAGTATGTATTTTCCACCCTCTTCTCTTCTCTATCAGAGTGTCCTCCCCTCATGAGAGAAGGAGATTAGAGAATGAAAAAAATAACAAGCATATTGACAGCCATGTTCCTCGTTTGGGGGCTGCTTCTTTCCACACCAGTCACTACTGAAGCAGGCCAGTCCAAAATCAAAGGCACCATTCGATCAGTAGACCTCAATCGCGGATCGGTCACAGTGGCCAAGCGCGAAAGCGAACAGGTAACACTCAACGTCACAGACCGAACCAGGATAACCCGTAACGGCCAGCCCGCCCGTCTTCACGATCTGAGGCCCGAAGATAAAGCCACTGCTAAATATGATTCCCGCTCGCTCGTCGCTTCAAAGATAGATGCGCGCGGCGAGGAGAGCGAGCCGATGGCGAGAGTCGACGGCACGTTCAGCGGAGTCGATGCCTCATCAAGCACCGTCGTTATAAATCCCTTATCCGAAGGCGAGCCTGTGAGACTCACCATCACACCCGCAACCGAGCTTATGCTCGACCAAAGAAGCGCGTCGCTCGAAGAGATGGCTTCCGGGTTCGGCGTCGTCGCGCTGATGCGCGAAGGCTCGACCGATGCCGTGTCAGTTAGCGCGGAATCGCTCGCCGAAATACGCGGAGTGATTCGCGCCGTCAGCGTGGAGGCCAAAACAGTTACAATCGATCCGCTGTCGGGCGATACCCTCGTCACGCTCAATGTGGTCGAAGGAACGGGTATCGGGCTGAACGGAAGGGCGGCGACTCTCGCTGATCTCGCGGCAGGTTATCACGTCCGCGCAAGCTATGAGTCAGGCAGCCATAACGCTCGAAGGATCGATGCCGCTTCCCTGCTCGAAATACTCGGCCACATCAGAGCCGTCAATCTCGAGAGAGCGAGTGTGACAATCGCTCCGCTCTCGGATTCTCCTGCGGTCGAATTGCAGGTCGTCCATTCCACCGTTATAACGATCAACGGCGAAGCGGCTTCGCTTGATCGTTTGCAGGTGGGAATGGCTGCAAGAGCCGTTTATAACCTCGCGTCTCTGGTTGCCGAAAGAATCGACGCGAGAGCCGAAGGCTCGACGGATTGCACAGCCGTCGGCGTGACGGGCGAAATCAGTCGCGTCAATGTTGATGCGCAGACGCTCACCATTGATCCGCAGGGCGATGAGCCTGAGGTGACGATCAACATAACCAACCGCACTGAAATCACGCTCAACGGTCGTCCGGCTCGACTGCATGAGTTGCTGCCCGGAATGAGAGTCGCTGCAAGGTTCTGCCGCGAGACTCTCAACGCTCTCGCGGTGGCAGCGCGCGATGGGGGAGACGAATGCACAGTGGTCGGAGTCGAAGGCGCGGTTGCGCGAGTCCACCTCGAAACCAGCACGCTGGTCGTCACGCTTGCAAGCGGCGAGCTTGCGACTTTGAATGTGACTCCGCGGACTGAAATCACCCTCAACGGTCAGCCTGCAAGACTCCATGATTTGCAGTCAGGCATGAGAGTTCGAGCTAGAATGTGCCGCGAGACTTCCGCCGCGCTATTTATCGCTGCGACGAGTCAGGCCGATTGCACAGCCCATAGCGTGCGCGGAGAAATCGAGCGCGTGGATGTGGAAGGTCAACAACTCGCAATCGACCCGGAAGGCGAAGGTGATCATTTAACGCTCAATATCACCAATCGCACCGAGATCGCGCTCGATGGTCGCCCCGCCCGACTCGCTGATCTGCGACCGGGAATGAAAGTGACCGCGAGATTTTGTCGCGAAACACTCGACGCGCTGGCCGTCATAGCGACAAGCGGCGATGATTGCAACGTCGAAGGAGCGCAGGGAGAAATCACGCGCATAGACCTCGATGCGCAGGTGATCGCCATAGCTCCTCTCGGCAGCGTTGATGCGATTGTGCTTAACGTCGTCGAGCGGACTGAGATCACAATCGATGGCCGTCCGGCGCGACTCCATGAACTTCAGGTCGGGATGAGAGCGGCTGCGCGGTTTTGCCGCAACACCGGGACCGCGCTCGCCATCGCCGCCATTAGCGGGGGCGCAGATTGCACCGCCGCGAGTGTCGGAGGCGCGATTGCGCGAGTCGATGTCGAAGGTCACAGCGTCACGATAGCGGCGGCGAGCGGCGAGCAGGTGACGTTGAACGTGACCAACAGCACCGAAATAAAAATCAACAATCAGCTTGCACGCTTGGAAGACCTGCTGGCAGGGATGAGAGTTGAAGCGAGGTTCTGCCGTGAAACCCTGAACGCTTTGGCGATTCACGCGACGCGGCGATAGGGTAAAATAAAACCGGGCGCTCGACCTCACGGTCGAGCGCCCGCTCGGATCGAAGCAAGGCGCGATTCGCAAGGCGCGACTTGCGCTGCAATAACAGGAGTGAGAAAGCCAATGAATTGCCCCGGATTTGAAAAACTCATCGATTACCTCGACGGCAAGATCATCGCCGCTGAGATCGTTTTCGTCAAAACGCATCTGGAAGGTTGCGAGCAGTGCGCGGCGGTCGCCGAGTGGTACGAGAAAGTCACCGCGATTGCCGCAGGCGACGATATGATCGAGCCGCCTTCGTGGGTCGCCCGACGCGCGATCCGCCTCTTCTCGAAGAGACGTTCTCAGTCGAGTCTGAAAGAAAAGATCGGCAGACTGGTCGCCTCTTTGATATTCGACTCTCAGGCGCAACCCCAGGTGGCGGGCATTCGCTCGACCGAAACTATGAATCGCCAGTTGCTCTACGAAGCGGATGACTACAGCATCGATGTGCAGATCAGCCTTTCGGAAGAGCCGCGAGCAGGGCTGGTCGGGCAGATTCTTCGCAAGGACGATACGCAGTTCGAGTCGGTCTCGCGCATCCCGCTCGATTTGATACGCGAAGGCGAAACGGTTCGCTCTACTTTGACGAGCGAGACCGGGGAATTCAGCATCAATGAAATCGATTTCGGAGAATATGATTTGAGGATCGATCTCGTCGAAGTGAGCATAACTGTCGCCGGACTTCCCGTCGCGCAGTTGAACTGACGAGTGAAAATAAAGTCGAGCATAAGAACTGTAGCGCGAGTGTGCCTTGCGCTACATCGGTTTTTTTTAAGGGCAACAATAGTGAGCAGCACGCTGGCAGACAAACTGATGAAGGCCGAAGATACGGAAGCATTCCTTCACGAACAGGGCGGGCATATCGAATGGCAACAGATGGCCGCGCTCAAGGCGGAAGTGGATCGACTCGTAGGCTGCGATCTCAATACAGCGGGGCGATTGGTCGCGCGAATGGAGCGGCTGGCTGATCTGACTGGCGATCCGGTGTCTAAGGCTTTCGCTCAGGCGAGTCGCGGTCGCGCATTGAGTTACACAGGCCATCACGCCGAGGCCAACGCGCTTTTCGACGAGGCTATAAGCGCGATGCGCGCGGCCAGACTTTCGCGGGAAGCGGCATTTATACAGATGCAGCAATTGACCGAGCTTGTGCTTCTGGCGCGATATGATGACGCGCTTCGCGCCTCGCGCGCTGTTCGCCGCGCGCTGACGGGCGGCGACGCGGTTCGACTCGCGCAGTTCGAAACCAACGTCGGCCATATTCACTATCGCCGCGATCAGTATAAAAAAGCTCTCGAACATTATGATCGGGCGGGAGAGATATTCGCTCGATCCGGCGACGATTCCATGCGGGCGATGGTCGATTTCAGCCGCTCGAACATATTCACTGACACGGATCGCCCCGATGAAGCTTTGCGGCTGCTCGACAGCGCCGCCGATGTGTGGGATCGAACGGGACAATCACTGCACGCTGCGGGCGCGCGTTTTCATAAAGCCTATCTTCAATTCCTGCGAGGCAGCTACAACGTCGCTCTGACTTCTTACTATCAGGTGCGCGATCAACTGGCTCAACTCGGAAGCCCTCAACTCGTAGCAAGCTGTAATCTGGAGATCGCTGAAATCCTTCTCGCGCTCAATGCGTTCGAGGATGCGGTTGAAAGCGCGGCTCAGGCTCAGGCGAGTTTTTCCGAATTGGGGATGCCTTACGATTCGGCCAAAGCCGCTCTGGTCGGAGCGATTGCTGCTATGGGATCGCGCAAATTCGAGCAGGCGCAAAGCGGATTGAAAGAGGCTCGCGCAGTGTTTGACGAAACCGGCAACACAACCTTCACTGCGCTCGCTGACAGTTATCTCGCGGAACTCGCGCTCAGAGACGGCGACGGAGAAGAAGCTCTGCGACGCGGAGCGGCGGCCCTTCGCATATTCGCGCGACAGAAACTGCCGATCAAATCCGCGTACTCGCGGCTCATCCTTGCGCGGGCGGCTTATGAAACGGGCGACCTGTCGAAAGCGGCGCGGATGGCGAGGGCCGCATTGCGAACGGTGGAAGGCTCGTTCGCTTCAGGTCTGGTTTATCAATGCCATCACTTGATGGGGCGCATAGAGCGAGATCGCGGACGGCGCGCTCGCGCTCTGGAAAGCTTTCGTCAGGCAGCCGAAATCATCGAGCAGATGCGCGGCGGAATAATATCGGATGAATTCAAAGCCACTTTTTTGCGCGACAAGATGGAAGTTTATGAAGACGCCATAAGCGCGTGTCTCGACGAAGAAAGTGAGGCTCTCGTCGAGGAAGCTTTCCGGCTGGTCGAGTCATCGAAATCCCGCGCGCTGGCTGATTTGCTTGCGCGGTATCTGCGCGATGCTCTTCCCGATTCGACGACAGAACGAAGCCCGGAAGCCGAGACCAAAGCGCGGCTTCTCAGGCTGATCGAAGACCTCAACTGGTACAACTCTCGCGCAGGACTTGAAGACGATAAGGGCAATCAGCGTAACGCTTCTGTTGCCGACCGCTACCGTCGGGAAGTCCGTCGTTGTGAAAAACAGATCGCGCAACTCTTCCACCGCTTAGAATCGGAAGGCTCGGCTTTCGCCGAAATTCAACTGATGCAGGCGGCCTCGGCCCGTGACCTGCAATCGGCTCTGGAAGCCGATGAGACGGCAATCGAATACTTCATAACGGGAGATGAAATCTCGGCCTTCGTCGCCACGCGCGAGCGCGTGCGTCTCGCCCGCGGGATAGCTTCCCGACGCGCGGTCGAGCAGATGCTTGCGGCCTTCAGATTTCAGATAGAAAAGTTCAACTTCGGTTCCCGATATGTCGATTCCTACCTGGGCCAGTTGAAGCGGGCGACGGATGATTATCTGGCGCGACTCGGCGAACTGGTTTTCACGCCGCTCGGCGCGATGATAGAAAACGAGCGCGTAGTCATCATACCGCACGGCGCTTTGCACTATGTCCCTTTTCACGCTCTGCGCGATGGCGGCACGTATCTCGTCGACAGTTTCGAGATTTCTTATGCGCCCAGCGCGGCGGTGCTCAAACTCTGCCGCGCCCGTCGCAGTCAAAGAAACGGATCGGCGGGCCGATTGATCGCTTTGGGCGTGACTCATCGCGATACGCCGCACATAGCCGACGAGATACGCGAGATCGGATCGCTGTTTCCTGATTCAGTCGCTCTGACGGGAGACGATGCGACGCGGGAGAATCTTTTCCGTTTCGCGCCCGACGCGCGTTTCCTGCATCTGGCCTCGCACGGCTATTTTCGTCGCGACAATCCGATGTTTTCGTTTTTGAAACTGGCCGACTCGCCCCTGAATTTTTACAGCCTGCTCGATCTGCGGCTCAAAGCAGAAATGGTCACGCTTTCGGCCTGTCACACGGGCGTCAACATGGTGTTTCCGGGCGATGAGCTTCACGGATTGATGCGCGGATTTTTATACGCGGGCGCTCCCTCGCTTGTGGCAAGTCTTTGGGCCGTGAGCGACACTTCGACCGCCGAGCTTATGCGCGAGATGTACCGACTGATAAGCCGGGGCGAAAGCAAGCGAAGCGCGCTCAGACGAGCGCAACTGAAAATCAGGGATGATTACGGACACCCTTATTACTGGGCTCCTTTCGTGCTTATGGGAAATCCTATATAAGTCTTTCGGCACAAGCCTTGCAGTTTTATGATCGAATGGGGGATTTGAGTTTCAAAAAGAGGAGTTTTCACCAGAAGCTGTGAGGAAAAATATGATGAAGCTGAAAAATGCTTTCCTGATACTATGCCTTGCCCTTTGCATAATGCCGTCGGCTGGCGCGCAGAGTCAGCCGACTCCGCGCGAGTTTCGCAAAGGAGAGGTAGTGGTAGAGATCAAGCCCGACGCTTCGATAGACGCGATCAATGCTCGATTCAAATCGACCACGAAGCAGCGACTCTACGGGACGAATTTTTACCTGCTCCGCACCTACAAAGGGAAAAAAGAGGCCAAGTATCGCAAGAAGCTTGAGCGCGACCCCGACGTTTTGAGCGCATCGCTCAACCCGACCGTCACAAACGTGGTCGCCTTCGCGCGAACTATTTTCGGATTCCCTGACGGCTATGCCATGCCGGGAAAAACGCGGGCCGAATTCACCGGACAGCAGCAGCTATTCGACCTGCTCCAACTGGCCCAGGTGCGCACACGATCAACCGGCAAGGGCGCAGTCGTCGCCATCATCGATACGGGAGTCAACTTCAATCATCAGGCGCTTCAGCCTCGATTGTGGGTAGACAACCGGCCCAAAGCCGACATCGCGGGCGACGGCGTAGATAACGATGAGGATGGTCTGGTAGATGACTTTCGCGGATGGGATTTCTACGGCAATGACAACGATCCGAGCGAAGAGGAGGGCGATCCGAGAGAAACCATAGCAGGCCACGGCACGTTCATCGCCGGATTGATAGCTCTCGTGGCTCCCGATTGCCGGATAATGCCGATTCGCGCCTTCCCTCCTGACGGAGTGACCGACGAATTCAATATCGCTTCCTCGATCAAGTACGCAGCCGACAACGGCGCCAACATCATCAATCTCAGCTTCGGCTCAAGCAATGTCTCCCCGCTGCTGACTGATGCCATCAACTATGCCAAAGAGCGCGGCGCGGTGATGGTGGCGGCTTCGGGAAATGAGAATTCCGAATCTCCGCAATACCCATCAAGTTCGCCCGACGTGATGGGAGTCGCGGCGACTGATCTTGCAGACCATCGCGCGCCGTTTTCAAACTTCGGCGCGCACTTAGATATGTCCGCGCCCGGAGTTCAACTCATCAGTTCGTACATAGGCGGCAGCGGGGCGGAATACGCGCTGTGGAGCGGGACTTCTTTCGCCGCGCCGTTCGCCGTCGCCGAAGCCGCGCTCATTTATTCGCTCGACCCCGAACATCCCAACCTACGACAAGCCATCGAGGATACGGCCTTTTTCATCGATGACAGAAATCCCGGCTATCAGGGCAAGCTCGGACGCGGGCGCGTGAATATGCTTCGCGCGCTCGAATGCCTCAATACCGATTGCACCCGGCCCGTTCGCGATCTTCATGCCGAAGCCACGCTTCTCCGCGCGCCCGGCATCACCTATGGCGCAGGAGAAGCGGAAATAAATATTTACGGATCGAAGCAGGAATTCGAAGTCGAAGCCAGCGAACTTAATCCGCGCATAACATATCGCCTCTCGGTCAATGGCGCGGAGGTGGGCGAGGCGAAACCGGCAAACAGTCTGGGCTATATCAAGTTTCATTTTTCAACCGACTCGCCCGGCTTCCCATCGTCAGGAATTCCCAATCCGGTCACCGGGATCAATCACATCGAACTGCGCGAGTTTCAGGGAACAGCCAGTCGCGTCGTGCTTGCGGGAGACATTAGGCCGATCAATGCTACGACGCCCGTCAAGAAAGAAGCGCAGCTTTTTCCCATAAACGCAGCCGTTCGCAGCGGCGGCAAAGCAAAGGTCGAAGTCACAGGCGCGAGAGAGACGCTCACTGTAGAGGCAGAAAAACTCAACACCGCTCAGTTTCATCAGGTCATAGTCGATGGAGTCAATATCAGCCTGCCGACCGACCTCTCCGCTGACGGATACTTCAAACTCGTGTTAACGAGCGACGGTTCGAGCGGGCGAGTGCTTCCTCCCTCGCTTCGCCCTGCAATCAATATTCTCCATGTCGAGATAAGAAATCAGGCGGGCGAGATCATACTTCGCGGAGACTTCCGACCGGGCAGCATAGATGATGATACGGGCGGCGGCAACACAGGGTCTTCGAGAGAGGCAAGCTTCGTTCGCACTGCCGCGGTGAATGCTGAAGGCAAGACGAAAACGAAAACGTCGAGCGACGGTGAAGAGGAGTTCAGCATTGAGTTACTCAATCTCGAGTCGGGCGCAAGCTACAGGATATTCGTCGATGGAGTGTTGCTCGGCAGCTTCACTGCCGACGGCGCGGGCCGCCTCAAACGCGAATGGAGCAGCAAGGCGGAATCGAGCAAGCTCCCGCTGCCTGATCGGCTTCGCCCGGTCGCAAACATTCGCCGGGTCGAGATTCGAACCGCCTCGAATACCTTGATCCTCGTCGCAGAGTTCTCGACCTGATATCGAATCGCAATTCGTCATGATTGAAGGGAGCCACGAGGCTCCCTTTTTATTTCGCCCCGCCCGCGCGAGTTTCGCTTCGACCCGAATTCGCATAAACTCTGTGAAGATTGATGAGCGGGGTTTGGTGATGACGCCAGCATTTTTTCTCGACCGCGACGGAACGATCAACGAAGACACGGGATATGTCTCTGGCCCGGATGAGTTGATGATTTATCCGTGGACTGCCGAAGCCATCCGACTAATCAATGACGCGGGCGCGAAGGCCATCATCATAACCAATCAGTCAGGCGTCGCTCGCGGGTTTTACTCGGAAGAAACTCTTGCAGAAATTCATGCGCGCCTGAAAGATGAGCTTGCGCGCGAGGGGGCTTTTCTCGACGGGATTTATTATTGCCCGCATCACCCCCGCGTCGGCGATCGCCGCTATCGCACGCGGTGCGAGTGCCGCAAACCCGCTACCGCGCTTCTCGATCAGGCAGCAGCCGATCACAAAATAGACGTGGATCGCTCTTGGGTGATTGGCGACAAGGCCAGCGATATCCGAATGGCGGCAGAGGCGGGCGCACGGGCCGCGCTCGTACTCACAGGGTACGGAAGCGAAACCATAGCTCGCCGTGACCTGTGGCCCTGCGCGCCGGAAATAGTTTCAGAAAATCTGCTTCTGGCAGTCCGCCTGATCTTGACACGCGGCTAGGGTGAATATAACTTTGCCAGCTTGTCTATGATTCTGAATTCATGCTGACGCTGCTCAACATTTCAAACATCGCGCTCATCGATGAGCTTCAGGTCGAATTCGAACGCGGATTGAATCTGCTCACGGGCGAGACGGGTTCGGGCAAATCGATAATAGTCGATGCGATGGGCGTGCTCATAGGCGGGCGATTTACATCCGATCTGGTCAAAGCAGGCGAAAACCGCGCATCTATCGAAGGATTGTTTTCAGTCGAGCGAAACCCTGAGCTTGAAGAACTGCTCGCGCGCTCAGGCATAGAAATCGAAAGCCGCGAAAGGCTTGAGATAATCATAAGGCGCGAACTCACCTTGAGCGGCAAGAACAAAATTTTCATCAATCATCAACTCGCCACTCAAACGCTCCTGCGCGAACTTCGCACTTTTCTCGTCGACATACACGGACAGGGCGAACAGCAAACTCTCTTCAACACGGAAACTCATCTCGAACTGCTGGACACTTATGCAGGATTGTCACTGCTGCGCCAGGAAGTGGCCGTGCGATTCAGGCAATGGGCTGCGCTCAGGCAGGAGCTTGACGATCTCAGACGCGATGAAGCCGAAAAACTTCAACTCATTGATATACTTCGTTTTCAGATCGATGAGCTTGAGCGCGCCAGCCTCTCTTCAAACGAAGACGAAAGATTGGAAGAAGAGCGTCGTCGATTGACCAACGTCGAACGAATCACCCTGCTTTGCTCCGAGAGCTTCGGCCTCATTTACGAAGACAGCGATTCGGCGCTCGCCCGCGCAGGTCAGGCATTAAAGCGGGTGGAAGAGCTTTCCGAGTATGAATCGACTTTCAAAAACTATATCGAAGGATTGCAATCGGCGCGGGCGTTGTTCGAGGACCTGGCTTTCAGCTTACGGGAGTTTTCAGACCGTCTGGAATTTTCGCCCGCGCGCCTGGGGGAGATCGAAAACCGACTGGCCGAAATCGCGCGGCTCAAACGCAAGTACGGAGGCTCCATCGAAAGCGCGATTGAGCATCTGGCCCGCTCTCAGGAACGGCTTTCCAACATAGAGAGAAGCGACGAACGCGAAAAGGAACTGCGCGGATTGATGGAAAAAGCCGAGTCGGATTACACCCAAAGCGCCGTGCGGCTGCACTCGGAGAGGGTGAACGCGGCTGAAGGATTCGACCGGGCGGTTGAATCGGCGCTCGCTGAAGTGGCGATGGAGAGCGCGCGATTCAAAACCGAAATCGATGCGCCGTCGGAATTCAAGAGCGATGAAAGTCGTCGGAGATTTACGGCGCGAGGAATAGATCGCGTCGAGTTTTTATTCTCGGCCAACGTAGGCGAGGGGGTGCGTTCTCTGGCGCGAGTTGCGTCGGGTGGGGAGGCTTCGCGCCTGATGCTGGTGCTGAAGACGATAGCTCACTCTTCGGATTTTCCGCGCACCATTGTTTTCGACGAAATCGACACAGGCATAGGCGGCAGGGTTTCTGAAGCTGTCGGATTGAAATTGAAAAAACTTTCGGAGACGAATCAGGTTCTCTGCGTCACGCATCAGCCGCAGATAGCTCGCTTCGCCGATTCGCATCTCCTCGTGCGCAAGGAAGTCGCGGCGGGCCGCACGATTGTGAGCATAGAAAAACTCGACCGTCGCAGTCGCGTAGAAGAAATTGCGCGAATGCTGACGGGCGCGGAAATCACGGAAACTGCGCGCCGACATGCGAGAGAAATGCTCAAGGGCGTTTGAGCGTTCGGGCGCGGATCAGGCTTTACCTTTCATCATTGATCAATATAATCCATTCGCCCGGTAGTCAGGCGCGCTCCCCCATCGCCCCCCCATTCATCCATCCCCGTCTGTTTGAGATGTAATTATCGCCGGAGGTTCGCGCCCGCAAGACCAGCGCAGGCTGATTGTTCAACGTGATCGCCAATTGATCGCACTTAAAACTAAGGAGAAGGACATGAAAAAGTATCGACTTCGTTATGAGGAAAAAATCAATTGCGAGGAGACGGAATCAAAAAATTCCAAGGAGATTTCTTCGCCCGACAGACGAAAGTTTTTAGGCCGGGTGAGCGGCCTGACGGCTGCTGTTGCCGCTGCGTCTGCAATCGGGCTTGAGCCAATTGCGGGGTCGAAGAGCAGCGAGGCGCACGCCGCCGCGCCGATAATTCCCGGCCCGCGGCGCAACGCCGCTTTCAGAATTCGTCGCGACACGGCTGATTTTCAAAGAAGTCTTCCGCTTCCGCGCAATCTCGTAAATGGAGATGAAACCCTTTTTGCAAACCGCATCGGCAGCTTTTCAAAAACTCTGCCTCATAACTCTCTGGGCGAAGTAGAGCAGATGGCCTACGACGCTTTCCTCAGAGCCGCAGGCACGGGACGACCTGTCGATTTCGAATCAATACCGGGCGGGCCGGGCCGTCTCATCAACCCACAGGGCGGATTGATCTTTTCTCTCGATGGAGCCGACTCGCATCACACCGCGCTTCGCACTCCGCCCGCTTTCGCCAGCGCGTGGGAAGCGGGCGAGATGGTTGAGCTTTACTGGCAGGCGCTCACGCGCGATGTGCCTTTTGCCAACTACAGCACAGACTCGATGATAGCTCAGGCCGCCGCAGAGCTTTCGAGGATGACCGATTTTCGCGGGCCGAAATCCGCCGGGGCGGTCACGCCCGCCACGATCTTTCGCGGCGAAACTCCGGGTGATTTGACCGGGCCATACGTCTCTCAGTTTTTGTGGAAAGACATTCCATATGGCGCGATGACCATAATTCAGCGGTATCGCGTGCCTAATGCCAACGACGATCACCTTACTTCATACAACGACTGGCTGAACAATCAAAGGGGCGGAGCGCCCACAACGTCGAACTCTTTCGATCCGACGGCGCGTTACCTTCGCAACGGGCGCGATCTCGGCGAGTACGTGCATCGCGATTTCACTTATCAGGCATTCCTCAACGCTGCGTTGATACTGCTCGGTTTCGGCGGCGGGGCCAATGACGAATCGAATCCTTACTCAGGCTTTGCGCGACAGGCCAGCTTCGTGTCATTCGGCGGGCCTTACATTCTCGACCTCGTGGCTCGCGCTGCCAACGCGGGATTGAAAGCCGCGTGGTTTCACAAGTGGTTCGTGCATAGGCGGCTTCGCCCCGAAGCGTTCGGCGGAAGAATACATAATCGATTGACCGGCGCGGCGAATTATCCCATTCATTCGGATGTGCTGAATTCTCAGGCAATCGCCGCAGTTCTCGGCAAGCATGGCACATACCTTCTGCCCATGGCTTACCCGGAAGGATGTCCCGCGCATCCTGCTTATCCTGCGGGACACGCCACGATTGCGGGCGCGTGCGCGACCGTTCTCAAGGCTTTCTTCAAAGAGTCTTTCGTCATCCCCAGTCCCGTCGAAGCGAGCGCGGACGGGCTTACGCTCAATCCATTCACCGGCCCTGCGCTGACGGTTGGCGGAGAGTTGAACAAGCTTGCCGCAAATATAGCTATCGGTCGCGACACCGCCGGGGTTCACTGGCGGACGGACGGAGTGGAAGGAGTGAGGCTCGGCGAATCGGTCGCTATTGCGATGCTCGAAGACGAGCGCGCTCTCTACAGCGAAGACTTCTTCGGGTTTCAACTCACGAAACTCGACGGCACGACGACCAATATCTGATGAATCGATCTGTCAACCGCAGGGGAGCGCAGTCTCCTCTGCGGTTTTTTCGTTAATCACCTCAGTTGAATTCTTCCAACCTGCGACGGGAATTAACAAGCAATTAACCACCCGGTCAGGCAATCGCCTTTACTCGGAACATTTAGCCTGCTCGTTTTCGCTTTCTGGTCACAGTTTGGACACAGTTCCCTAAAATCTCGTCGGCCAGAATCTCCGTGCCTTCGCCGATAACCTTCTCGCTCAGATGCACATAAAGATCGCTCGTCATCGAGATGGTAGTGTGTCCAAGTGTGCTTTGGACGAGTTTCAGATCACGCGACTTTGCATAAATCAAAGAGCCTGCCGTGTGCCTGAAAATGTGAAAACCATGTTTTCCTTTCGCGCGCCCGATCTTTGCGGTATCCATCGCTTTGTAGAGATGCCTTCTCAGAACGGTCATACTGAGAGGGCCGGAGTCGGCGCGGCAAAAGATAAAATCCGTCGCGGCCTGAAAGCTCGACTCTCTCTTGTGCAAGACGAGCAACTCGGCGACGGCGGGCGCAAGCCTGAGAGGTCTTCGACTGCTTTCCGTTTTGGGCTGCTTCAACTCCCCTCGATACAGCGTGTGATTGATTCGAAGCTCGCACCTCTCCGCGTCGAAATCCTGCCACCTGAGCGCGAGCGTTTCGCCCAACCGCGCGCCGGTCACAGCGATGAGCAACGTGAAGAGTCGTTCGCCTTCAGGCATCGCCGCGAGTACCTGTCTGATTTCGGCGGCGGTGAGAGTAGGCTTTTCGACCTTCGCGGTTTCGGGCCTGTGCAGTTTTGGCCGCACGGGGGTTTTCTCTACCAGCCCTAGCTGCTCGGCCAGATCGAACATCACGCGAAGCAGGGCATAGAGAACATGCATCGTGTTGGTGGAAAGTTTCTCGCGCTGAGAGTCGAGAAAATCGCTGATGTCTGCCGGTGTGATGTCGCGCAGACGGCGATCACCGAAGCGCGGCAGCAGATGATTCCTCGTAAGGCTGCCGTAGCTGTGCGCGGTTGATGGTTGATGTTTTGCCGACAAGGTGTAAGCCTTCCACCTTCCCTCGACGAACTGTTTGAAGGTGATATCGGCCTGTCGCTTTTGGGGCGCAGGGTTGTTGTTGCGCTCGTTGACTCGTGCCATAATTGGTTCGGCTGCACGAAGCGCATCTTTGCGAGTTTTGAACTTGCCCAGCTTCTCGCGCTTTGGTATCCACTTGCGCCGGTCGTGATCGAACTCCCGATAACGCAAGCTCCAGATGCCTTCGCGAAGCTGGACGCTTCCGCGCTGATAGCTTTTTTTGCGAGCCATAGCAAGTCTCCCTTGTTGTGGCTCGCGTTCTGTTTTCAGCGCAACTCTATTCATCGCCTTCCCCTCTGTCAACGAAGTGGCCGAGTTGTCTCTTCATCCACTCCTGAAATAGTGGCGAGTGAGTATCGAAGCTCAATCGCCCCACTCCCGGAATGCGCGGGATCGGGTCTTCCGCCGCTGCTTCAGTACGCTTATAGACCCAATGCACAGACACGCCGAGGAAGTCAGCCAGGTGACGAGGCTTCCAGACGCGCGGCGCGGGAAGATCGAGCGACGTGTGTGCGCGCTCCACATCGCGGCGAGTTGGAAAAGCTATCGCTCGACTGCTCATACTTGACCTCTCTTCGCTTCAGGATGCTTTCCTGAGTGGGTTGACGCTCGTAATCGAGATTGACGCCGCTCTGGTGATGCCTTTCAACCTGATCCGCAAAGCCCCGTCAGGCCACTTGCGCGCTTCCCATCGGGCGAACGGTCGCGCCTCGGTTTCGATTCGATTGCGCCCGTCGGCAAAGAATCCAACAAGCCAGCGCGCCGCCTGCTCTGCCGCAGGATAGCTCAACCGGCTTACAGTGAGGGTCTTGTTATCAACCCGAACGCAGGAGCCGGGCAGCATCATCACTGACAGGAGCCGGAAGATTTCATCTCGCGCAGGATCGCTCATACCAAGGCCAAAGAGCGCGGCCCGTAACTGGCAGTGATGAGGAAAACGGGTTATGTAGATGAAGGGCTGTTTGCTCTCTCTGCACTCGGCGCGATGAATAAGGGCGCGTTTGCCCGCGCAAGCCTCGACCGTGACGAAACGCCCGGAAGATTTCGCCGCTGCGCTCGGCTCTGCTGCTTTCGAAACTGCGATCATAGTTCGTCTCTCCAATTTTTGAAGCTGTCCGAAGTTGACAGCCACCCTTTTAGTCTTCGCTGTCAGTTTGTCAGCCTGCCCTCAGTCGCTCGCAAAGAACGACTCCCCGTCCGTGTAGTCCTGAAACTGCGGCACAGGAGCGCCACAGCCTGAGCAGGGGGATTCGCCAAGCTCAAGACGGACGCCGCACTCCGGGCAGAGAACGAAGGAAAACAACGGCGGCGAATGCTCGACGGGCCGCGGATTCGACTCGAAGCCTGCATCGCTCGCGGGCGAAGATTCGCTCATTCGTATGGCTTCATCGCCTTCGCATGGCTGTGCGTTTTCGGCTTCGGCTCCTGTAGGCGGCGCATCCTCGTCGGCAAGCCCGTCAGGCCAGTCGTCAGATTTGAAATCCTGACTATCTTTCACACTGATAGGAGTGTGGTTTTCGCGCTGTTCAGGGGGTGCGTTTTGACTGATAGTGTTGAGACTATCAGTAACGGCATCTAAACCATACTGAGCATTACTATTTAAGCCCTGTTTTTCCTGGGAAAACTGGCGGTTTTTACGCCTTTTCAGCTTCAACCGAAACTCAGGGCTGAAGGAAGCCGTAAGCAACTCATCGACGGACTGTAGAATTTGCCTTTTCTTGATCGTAGCCTCTGCGTTGCTATCGTTCAGGTCTTGCCATACTTCGGCCAATTTGCGCGCGTCATCAAGTAATCGCTTGGTGAGTTTGGCCTGCCGTCTGTAAAGCTCTGCAATCGGATCGCAGCTTTCTTCTTTTTCTTCGATCTGTTCCTGCGCTGCCGGTTTCGGCAGGTAGCGCGCGGCAACCTCGACGGCTGCAATCTCACGCGCTTCATGCTCTGCAACCTGACGGGCGAGGTCTGGATTGTCGGCAAACCGGAGATTGTTCGCTTCCAGTCGTTCGGGTAGTTTCTGCTCTGCCAATGCTTCGGCCTCTTCGATCAATCGAAGGTCAAGAGCGTATCTCGACGCGCCGCGCTTGTTGCCTTCCCGGTCGAATCCGCCGCCCTTTTCCTTGATTCTAAGGACGGGATAGATTGATTTGAATGCTTCAATCAGTTGCCGGATGCGATCAGAGCCGAAAGCGCTTTCGATGGCTCGCTGTTTGCCCACGCGCTCGGATGCGAAATCATTTTCAACTGCCTGCTTCCATTCTGCCGCGCTCCATCCTTCAGGAGTCCGCAGCCACGCGGCCAGCTTCCAACCGGACAGGCTGAATGACTTTCGCCCGTTCGCTATGGCGATGATGGCGAGTAGTGTTCTGAATACTTCATCTCGTAGATTCAGGGCCGCGGCGAGCCTGCAAATGACTTGCTCTCGGTGAGTGCGGGGCGCTGTCTTTCGCTGTTCGGTTTCGGGCTGTCGGGCGCGAGCCGCTCTGATCGTTCGGTCGATGTAGTCCTGTCGGTTTAGCTTCTCTCTGTCGAGTCCCGACATTCGCCAGATGCGCGCGATCTGCTCATCGTCGTCAGTCGCGGCGCAAAGGATGGAGACGAGGGCGAAATCGGCCTCGGAGTCAGAGCCGTAGGAATGCGCGCCGCCTGTGAACAGGTCTTCGAACTTCGGCAAGGCAAGCATACTCCGGATCAACTCGTCATCGTCTATGGTTGTGCGATGATGGGTTGACGCCGCGCGCCCTGCTTTGGGCGCTTTCTCTTTCTTCGGCCCCGCGCCTGTTTCTTTTCGGACGCGCTCATAAAGCGCGATGACTTCGGCTTGTCGCTCTTTAACGCTTTCTGTCGAGCCGTCGAGCCTGTTTCCTGTCACGGTGAAGTATCGCCCGCGATCATAGATTTCAATTTTGCGCCCATGCCAGTTGCGCCGATTGATTCCTTCACCCGGCAGCATAGCTTTGGTAAAAACATGAAGACCTTTCCCGCTCGGTGAAATCTCCGTGTAGCTTGCGATCTGACGTATCACCTCAATAGCCCATGCTTCGATCTTTCCGGTCAGAGGATCGCGGCAGTCATCAAGATCGATTCCCCCGTAGCCATTGGCAAAGACAAAGCCGATACCTGCCCACTTGTCAGGCTCGCGCCGATACCTCGAAAGCGCATCCTCGAAGGAACCCCACGTCGAAGGCTCTGTTGAATCCGCTCTGCTTTCCTTGCGCGCGGGATTGTATAAAACCTTTGTCCAATTCCCGCTGCCGTCTCTGTTCAATCGCCATTCGTATCGCCACACAACCCACTGACGAAGCGAGCGCAACTCTTCAGGAATGCCTTCGACGATAGGAGCAGCGCACGAGGGCCGCTCTGCGGGAGCAGCAAAACCATTGATGGTGTCTCGTGCGCTGGTAGCCACGTTCAATTTCCTCCTGTGAAGAGTGCGGTGATGAGATCGGTGTTCACGCTGCGGCTCTCCTCATCTCTTTGCCCTCGCGCACAAAAAGCGGCGCATCAGGCGCGTATTCGTGCGCGAGCGCCTGAGCGCGAACGTAGCCGAAATGCCACGCTCGCGGCTCGCTGTTGATTTGGTTTGGTGACAAAAGACGAAAGTCTCGCGCGACCGCGCGGCCTCGCTGGTAGATCGATGTAGAAACTCCGTAGCTATTGCCGAATCTCGAAACCTGAATCGATGCTTCGAGTGGATAGCTTGAATTGTTCTGTATTTTCATTGGCGTTCTCCTTGATTCGCGAGAACGCAGCGCGGGCGCGCATTTGACTTACGCTGATGAGTCGGCGTAGAATGCGCGTGTTGATGATCGCGCCGCATTCGCGCAAATTTAGAAAGAGCAAGGGCAGCCGTTGCGGGCTGCCTTTTGCTTTTGGTTAATTTGTAGTTGCGGCGCTCGCCGCCAGCTTCTTTTGCTCACGCTCGACAGCCAGCCTCTCGATTTCACTCGCCTCGAAAAGATGCTGACCGCTCACCGTTCTTATGGCTCTGAGTTTGCCTTCGCGGGTGAGCTTGCGAACATATTCGCCTGACACATCAAGGCGCTTCGCAGCATCGCCTGTAGTTAAAATCTGCTCGCTCATTGAAACCTCCCGGCGTTGGCGATTGCCAACCGTCAATCGAAGGTAACTCTGGCCAGCAGGGAAGAGTCAAAGGGTTTCTTTTTAGGTGATGAAAATGGCTAGGTCTGGTGTACTTTTCAAAGCCGGGTTTTGAAAAGTACACTTCATTAAGAGTGTTTCTTCCCGGTCTTAGTGGATTTATCGAAAGCAGATTTCCTGTTACTCTTGCCGCCTATTAGCCGTTGGGCTGTCTTGTAGTGCTTATGCAAGGTACTCAATTTGTACTGACGGACGATGCTAAGTTCTCGACATGCATGTTGTAAGACTTGCCGGGATTCCTGCTCAACCTCAATGGAGACTTCTTCCACATCACAAAGCAGCGGAGCCAGAGACCGAACAAAGGAGTCCATTTGATCGTGGATTTGTTGTTCTCGCTTTTTAAGCGCGAGAGAGATGGCTCCGACTGTTTGTTTGCCCCGGGATTCGATCTGCGCTAATGCCTGCGCAAACGTATTTGCGGTTTCGTCTATCTTCCGACGCGCCTGATCCATCAAGTCAGCGAGTCGTTTTCTTGAATCCTCGTCCGGTAATGACGCTGCCGAATTATTTGCTTCACTATCTATGAACGGCAAGACGGCCCTCTCTGTAGGCACTCTGATTGTTACGGCTCGCCAGCCGCGCCCAGAGATTGCGCGGCTGTCCGTCGGATCATGACTCCGACGTGAGGCGAGCCGAAATTAGATCACTTCATGCTTTCCTCTTCGAGAAACCGCTTCACTTCTTCAGGCAACTCCGCGTCGCCTGTGGAGTAGTAAGGCGACATGCTGGCATTGCCGACGACAACCGAATCCATTCGCTGCTTCCACCTGTCCGAGCAGGGAGAAAGCGGAACGGTCGCGGCCACGCAAAGATATATTGGGCTGCTGGCTGCGACCCCAAGCACGGTTTGTTGCTGATCGTCATCGAGCCGGTCAAGATTGAGAACACGACGCTGGCAGCCGCCGCAGAATCGAATCAGATCATCTTCGCCTTCGAGGTCGTCGAATCTCTTTTCGCAGATGAAAGTGAATTGAACTTCTGCCATGCTCTCTCCCACAGGCTTTCATTGCCGCTCTGCGCTGTCGCTCGCCCCGTTGTAGCGCCCGGTCGTTTGTCATAGTCGAGCTTTAGCTGTTCGCCGATCTCCTCATTATCCGCTGGTATTCGGGGCTGTTGATTCTCTCCCTGAGCCTCTTCGCCCCCCAGTCCTGAACTTGACGCAGGGTCTCGCGGTCGAGGTTCGGTTTCGGAAGTTCCCTGCTCGTCCCCAGCGAGTTGTTGTAGGCGTTTAGTTGATCGTGAAGCCTCTCGCATTCGGCTTCGCTCAATCTTCTCGATATGGCCATAATGCCTCCGGTTTCTGTGCCGCTCAATCACATCACCCGCGCCGTCTCTTCCGTCGTGAAGTCGAGAAAGACTCCACACTCGCAATTCATAAACGGCATCTCTCGCGCATCGATCAACTGAGCGCCGAATTGTTCGGCCCGCGCGCCCGACTCTTCGTCAGTGAAACTGACCAGATAGAGCCGCCCGCACACACAGCGGAAGCTCTGTTCTGTTGGCTCTCGGTATGCTGGAAGTCCGGTTATCACTCTTCGCCTTCATTCGCGTCTGTGTCAGTTCTTCGGCGTAGGAATCTTTTCCTGAGAGCTTTGAGTTCCTCATCGATCTCTTTGCTCGTCTTAAACAATCTCGCGCTCTCTTCATCCAGGCAATCGTCGCTCACGCTGCCAAATTGAGCCGTGATCGCTGCAACTTCCTTTGCCGCCTTGTTAATGCTTTCCCTTGAAGCCTCCAGGTAGTTGATCTTTTCTCGGAAGCTCATCGCTCTAATTGCGAGTTGCCTATCCAGGAATTTGTGAAGCGAAGACGGCGCGATTTCCTTCCACTGCTCAAGCTCGGATTCATTTTCAATCCGTATGTCCGGGTGTTCTCTCAGGAACTCGATAGATCGTCTTATTTCGTCACTCTCCATTTGCTCCTCACTTCATTCTTACCCGCCGAAATAATCTCTGCCGCTCATCACCTTGACTTTGCAATAAGCTCTAATCTTCTCGAAGTCAGCCAGATTGTCAGTCACCAGAAGCGCACCGGCGCGCCTGGCTGTGACAGCAATGAGAGCATCGCGGACGAGCCGCGCCTTTTCGTTCTGTTGAAGCCGGGGAATCCTGCCACTCACGCGCGATTTCAGCTTTCGAAGGTATGAGTTAAGAATGAAACCCACCTGCCACCAGTCGTTACTATCAGGCACGAGCATTTTGCCTTCTCTCTCATATTTATCTTTGGAAGCCTTGAAATTTCTCACGTCGGTCTTATCTGTCGCGGCAGCAACAAGCTCCTGCATGACGACCGAAGACATGATGAGGTCGGCTGGAAGTCGTTTGATCTGATAGGCGATCCAGATATTCGTATCGAAGATAATTCCTGCCATTCACCGCTTCCCTTTGTGGAGCCTGTTATAGAACCGCTGCCACGCTTTGAACATCAGGTCATTGGCGGAAAGTTCAGGCTGTGGAGCCGCCTTCTTCTTGCGCTTTGTTATCTTTGACGCGCTCATCTTCTTAACTGAAGTTGTTTTATTGACAGTTGTACTGCTCATTTGTTGCTCGCTTTCTTTTTGCTGGCGTTCCCTTTCACTGACTTGACCGGTCGACCACGCTTTGGCACCTCGAAACTGTCTAGTGCCGTTTCAGGAATAACCCAATAGCTACCGGCAGGGCTTTCTCTTAACTCCGCTCCATTGAACCTGCCCTGTGTAGCCCAGAGCCGCACAGTAGAAATCGGCGTCTCCAATCTTTGCGAAACTTCACGAACACTGAGCACGACAGTCTCCTTTTTCTTCATAGTGCGCTAAATTTAGCGCACTAGCCAACAATCCGCAAACGATATTACATTGACGCGCTATCCGAGTGCAAGCAGAAAACTAGCTAACCCGCCAACTTTTCTCTTGACTAATCTTGGCGAATCGGCTAAGATTACGTCGTTGAATGATTGATGTTTGACAACCAAGCGCGAAATCGAAAGGGTCTGGTAGCTGAATCAACATGCCGTGCCGAGTAGATGACGAGCGCGAAGCGAGAGTGAGTAAGCTGATGCACAAGCGGTCTTGACATCAGGACGTACTTGAATTTGATCGTTGTCTTGTCGGGGCCGCTCAGTGTCAGGCTCACATCCATTCCTTTTTCGAGGTAGTTTCTCTCAGCCGTTTGAGCGAAGAGTTCGCGCGCTGTGAGCTTTGCCCATTTCTCGATTTCAGCTTCACGCCGTTCGATTTCTTTCAACAGCTTCTGCGCTTCCTTATTTTCCTTCGTGCTTTGATCCGTGTTGTTGAGTACGCGCACAAGATATTCACGCGCATCCTTCACACGACCCCAAGCGCGATCCTTACCGGATGGTTTATAACCATCCGCGAGTGCTAGCTTTGCTTCGGCGAGGTCAAGAGCGGCTTTCTCTGCGCGCTGCTCGGCGGTAAGCGGCGGAGTAGCAGGAGTAGGGGTTGCAGGGGGCGTGGATGCAGCGGGCGGCGATGACGGAGGGGTAGGAGTTGAATTGCGGCTTGCGACGATGGCGAGAAAGGCGAATGCCACAATGATTGCGCCAACGCCTAGCATCGCGGTCTTGCTTCTGGTATCTGCCAGTGTCCGCCGGGTCGGATTTTTTTCCCTGCCGAGTCCGACCGGAGCGCCACAGTGCTGGCAGAAGTTTTCAGGTTTCGTCATTTGATTGCATCGAGGGCAGGTGATTTGATCCGAAACGGGAGCGAGGGCAACAAAGTGTGATCCGCATTTTGAGCAAAACTTCGCGCCGGGTTGATTCACTGTCCGGCAAGACTGGCAGAGAATTTGATTCATGGGTCGCACCTCTCAACTACGCTTCGTACTTCATGTTCTACGCTGAACGCTGACAACCTCAACAAGCCTGTGGAGAGTGGCGGTCTATTCGAGGCGGGCAAGGTATATCATAATGCAAACAGCCGTGCAACAAGCGAAAGCTATCGAAACACTCCCTCTGACAGCCCCGAACATCGCCCGCGGCCATCCAGAGCGTCGCAGACTGTCATGGACGATCACGATTCGAGCAACTGTCATGGGCTATCAACTCTCAAGAGACCATCATGGGCTATCAAGGACGAGCGAGCCTGCATGGACTATCAGCCTGCATGGACTATCACTTTTCAGGCATTGGTTTAATCGGATTATTCGAATGCAATCATTACCTGTCGTGGTAGACACTCAGCGGCGGATCGTGGGCCGAGGTTCGCGGTTCGCCGCTCTTTTTAGGTGTCCTGTTTGTTCAGTTTCGATTCTTCACACTATCACTGTGAAGATAGTTAGGATTGCAAAATTGCCCTCAGAGGCGGTTTCTCGCGCCCGGACGCCTGATCTTCAGACACGCCCTCACCTCAACAGCACAGGCCAGTGGGCGACGGCTGGCGGCTCCGTAGCGTGGTTAAAGGTGTGTTTGGGATCCGAATCTGAAGCGGCGTTCCTCATCGGGCATCTGCTTTGCGCGTGCAGCCTCGGAGAATATCGCCTGCGGTGAGTGTCTGAATTTTCACGGCGTCTGTCGCAAGCGGTTTCTCAGGCTCAAGCAACCGCTTCACCTTCACGAAAGATTCAATCGAGCGAAGCAGGCGGGTGTTTGCCCTCAGTAGCAGCCTGTCTGCGCAATCCACTTGCGGCATGGTAGAGTCAGCGCGCAAGCATCTGCTCAGATACTCTTCGGCGTAAAGCACGCGAAGCCAGCATAAAACGATGCGGTCGATCATCATTTTCCCAAGCTCTCCTGCCTGCTCAAATCCAAGCCTTTCGCGCACGCCAGCCGCTTCGAGCGCCATCACCTTTTCAAACGAGGGCGATATGAGTGTCAACAAGCTGCGCTCGGCGCACTCTGTCATAAAGCGCCAGTTCTTGAAAATCTCTTCGGTTTCCTTGTCTGAGATTTCGCCGGTCGCTACGGCTTTGACCTCGCGATCATAAGGCGATGGCGCTTCATCGGCTGGCTGGAGTTTTCTTTACTGCCGACATTTCTTCTTCCTCCACTCCCCCCTGTGATAGTGATAGCCTGCCGAAGCGAGAGTCTGGCTGACGACAGAATCGACCATCGCCGAGGCCCGGTCAAGTTCGGCATCTATCGCGGAGACGTTCGCGCGACACGCATGCACTTTTTCACGCTCGCGCTCGCGCTGTTCCTTCTCGACCTGATAAGCCATCAGGTCAACGACAGAGCCGCCGACATACTCAGAGATGACGCGCTCACCCTCGCGGCGTTTGCGATAAACATAGAGCTTGCCTTTTCTCACTTCTGCGGCCATCGTCAACAATCTCCGGTTGTGCTACAACTTTTCAATCCCCCGCGCGGCTCTCTTCTGCTGTCGCTCAGTCCGTGATGACCGCGCTGTAGAGCGCGGGCGCGGCGATTGTTAAATCAAATTTCACTGACACGTTTTTGATGTATGAAGTATTCCCACCCCCCACGTTATTCTGATAAACGACTCGCAGGATCGTTCCGGGCGCGTTTACGGTTACGGTCATATCGAGTGTGTGAGTTGAAAAAGTCGGATATGTCGAACTCGAAGTAGCGACCGAACTACAATCTACCCATGTTCCATCGGGGAGCATAAATTGAAGCTTTGCGTTTGTGCCGCTGCCGCCTGAGCGCGCGAGTTCGAGCGTCACTCTGTAGCGACCGGGATTTGCGAGCGCGAATCGTTTGACCTCCGTATAGCTCGCGCTCGTCGTAGAGCGTTCCGTGTCTGCGCTCAGAAGCGTGTTTGTGCTGCCGGGAATGACCCATGAATGCCCGCCCCATTGATTTGCATTTACATCGCCGCCCGGATCGCCTTCAATGCCGATTGCGTACTTCCCATCTGGCGTGTAGATAACTTTATCGCCAGCGACAGCCGAACCGTTTCCGTGCGCAAGACCAAAGACACGCAGTATAGGGTGGGTGATGTTCGGTGTTGATGTTTCGTTTGGCCTTCTGTCCTTGAATTGCCCGCTGCCCGGATACGCAGGATCGACAAACGAGACAACAGACCCGCGCGCCTCTTTGCGCATAACCTTCTTTGCGCGATCATCGATGACCTGTATAAGCTCTGTTACTGATCCAATCGGCATAGTCGGCTCTCTCCTCTCTCACGATATGATCACTAAGCGCCCCTCTCAAAAACCGCCATGCTGCCGCACAAGGGGCATAGCTGACGGGCGCGCGCTTCCCCCATGATCGCGCTCACGTCACGATTGACGGTCGAGCGATGGACGCCAAGCGCTCTCGCCAACTGTGCCTGCGCGCCGTGTTCAAACAGGCTGATGTTTTTTGTGACAGCAAGCCTGACGATCTCGCTTCGGCGCATCAATGCTCGAAACTGCCTCATCGCGTTGTAGTGTCGTCTGCCGTTTGCGCGCAGGCACACGGTTTGAAAGTCCGTCGCGGCAGTCCAGTTTGTTGCACGCTTATTACTCACTCTTTGTTGCTCGCTTTTGATTCACTGGATTTGTTCCTTGTACTCTTCTTCACCTTGCGGTTTTGTGAGCCAGTCCGCGTCCTTGTCTTCGAGCCTTATAGAACACTGAGTTGTCTTCTGATGAATCCGGGCGAGGGTCTGGATATAAACTTCCGCCACCGGATCAACATTCTGTTTCGATATGGCTCGATCAACATAAGCGATCATCTGGTTGACGTATGATTCGGCGGCTCCTGCAATGGTGCTGCCGGGTGTTGTGCTTCTTCTGGTTTTCTTCTTTCCCATATTATCCCCTCTGAAATCAAAGCGCGCTAAATCTCGCCTTCCAGACCGCGAGGCGGCGCGCGAAGTAATCAACCGCCTCCCCATGCCCACAAACACCTGCGCCGGGTTTCCAGAACGCTTCCGGGATGTCGGACAGAGCGTGATGGATATGCTCTTCAGTGAGTCGAGCTATCTGGCTACAAGCATCCATCACGATTCTCGACTTATTGACAAGCCCGTACAGCCTTTCAATGTCATCTGTGGTTTCGCGGTAAAGAAGTTTCTCGTGATCGATGAGCCACAACTTCGCGCCAGTATCTACAAGCACATTACTCGAATGAGCATAGCTGCAATAAAGCAAAGCGCGGAAAGCGTGGCCGAGTAGTCGAGCGCGGCTGTTCCACCGCGAGGCGTCAAGGATGGCAATACCGGGCTTTGCCGGAAAGTCGGAGTATGCTTCGCGATCTACCGGACATCTCTTGTCGAGCGAGTGAAGGAACCACTCGCGAAACGAAATCTCTCCCACCGATTTGAGGTTGTCAGGAATAATCGCAGCGCGCCCCCTGAGAAACCAGACGGGAAGAGAGTTAGGTATGCGCTCACTGTTTGACCAGCCGCCGGGAACTTCCCTGATGAAACCTTTGAAGTCGGTCGGCTCATCCGTTGTGAGCCGGACTGTCGCTATTGGCACGTCGCAGAATTGGCCGAGCCGATAAGCGAAAATCTCAGCCATGCCCGAAGGTATAACGCCGGGATGTCCTCGAACTTCTTCGTACAGCCGCGACATCCGGTTTTGTTCACGTTCGAGCAGTTTTTTCTGACCCCGACTCATTGAATTGCTGGCTGCGAATCCCAGAACAAGAATTGTTAGCTGTGGATGTTCTGACTTTTTCTCTTCGTCTACCGGAAGTGGCACTGTTGGCATCTGGTATTACCTCCTATTGGTCATAGTGATTCATTGCACGCTCTCAATGCGCGCGTCGAGTTCAGGCCGCGCGCTTTCGATCAAAGCGTCGAGCGCATCGACTGCGGCCTGCTCGCCTTGCTCCGGTTTCTGTTCGTCGTTGGTGACTTTGGTTGTGACGAGCGGGAAAAGATGACGAGACAGTGATCTGATCTTCTCATCGTACATCTTCATCTGTTTTCGCTTCTGTGCGAGCAGTTGCTTGTACTGGCGCTCGGCATCATCGCGCAGAATGAGCAGCGTGCCGATTTCACAGGCAAGCTCTGACCGTCTCTCTATTTCTTCCGGCGTTCTCGTTTTTTCAGACATCGATTTACCCCCTCGTCGCTGTTGTGTGTGTAAGTGTAGTCATCCTGATCAAAAAAATCTGGTCACAGTTTCTGGTCACAGTTTCGTGCAAAACTGTGCGAAGCTGTGCGAAAGAAAGCGAGCTAAACCGAGGAAAACAGAACGCGAGCGAATCCTTGATTTAACAAGCAATTAACAACTCATTAACTCCCGATTAACTCCGGGCTGATAGATTCCCTTCTTCTTAAAACCAGAATCCCTTTGCAGGATGAGAACATAATGAATCGAAAACCGAGTCCCCTGATAGCTACTGTTGTAGCAGTCCTTTCTCTGCTCACTCCGATTTCCGTTCTAAGCAATCAAACACAAAAGCCGTCACAAGGAAAGATTTCAGGTCTTGTGCTCAATGTCACTACCGGCGATCCTTTGCTCAAGGCCGGAGTGGAAGTAGTAGGCCGGGGGATGAAGGTTGAAACTGGAATCGACGGAGACTACACCCTCTCGCTTCCTCCCGGAACTTATACTTTGAGAGTTTATCGCGAAGGCTTCGTCGAGCAGACTATCGAAAAGGTCGAGGTTAAAGCAGGCGCGACGACCGAGCTTAACGCTGTGCTTCAGGCCGTCGGAGCCGGAGAGAGCGTGACGGTGTCGGCAGGAGCGAGCAACGACGCTGCCGCCATAATAGAAGACCGCAAGGCAGCCACTACCATATCGGAATCGATATCGGCGGTCGAGATTGCCAAAGACACGGCATCGAGCGCAGCGGGCGTGCTGCAACGCGCGCCGGGAGTGTCGCTCGTCAAGGATTTCGTTTATGTGCGCGGACTCGGCGAGCGTTACAGCAATACATCATTGAACAATTCCATCCTGCCGACGACCGAGCCTGATCGCAAAGTGGTGCCGATGGATTTGATTCCGTCGAGCCTGCTTCAAAGCGTGCGAATACTCAAAACCTTCACGCCCGATCAACCCGGCGAGTTTTCAGGCGGGCTTGTAAAACTCGACACCGTCGAACTGCCGCGGGCCGCTTCGCTTTCCGTATCTTATTCGCTGGGCTTCAACAGCCAGACGCACGGCGATGACTTTCTCAATTATCCCGGCGGCGGCGTGAGGGATTTCTTCGGATTCGGGCGCAGACATCGCGCTCTGCCCGGAGGCGTTCCGCAAAATGAGCGAGTCCTGCGCGAAACCGTAGTCGGCGGAGAGGTCATCATCCCCGGATTGACTCCTGCCGAGTTGCAGGCATTAGGGCGATCATTTGAAAACATCTGGAATCCTCGCGTGGAAGGCACGCGCCCGAACAATGGGTGGAGCATATCAGGCGGAGACAGTTTCGGGAAATTCGGAGTCGTAGGCGCTCTCAGCTTCAAGAACGAACTGCACACCCGCGACGAGGTCAGAAACTTCTATCAGATTTCCGGCCCCAACCAGATCACGCCTTCAAGCACATACGATTATACTTCGAGCCGGACGACTGCGCGTCTCGGCGGCGCGTTCAACCTGGCTTACGAACTCTCGAAGAACAACAAGTTCTTCTTCAAGAATTTCCTTACCAATCAGGGTACGGACGATACACGCATATTCGAGGGATTCTATCAGGATCGCGGCACGGTTATTCGCAACACCCGATTGCGTTACATTCAGGAAAGAATCTACACCGGTCAGGTTTCGGGCGATCATATACTGAGTTGGGCAGGCGATACGATCTTCACATGGCGATACACCTACTCGCGCGCCACACTCGACGAGCCTGATCTCAGAGAGGCTCTCTATGAATTCAATCTGTCCGCAAACGATTTCATTTACTTCAATCAGACTCAGAGCCTCTTCCGCCTGTTCAACCAGATGCGCGAGAACCTGCGCGAGCCTGCTTTCGATCTGTCGAAGTTCTGGTTCTTAGGAAGCAAGGCGCTCAACGTCAAGGCGGGCGCAAGCTATATCAACCGCGACCGTTTGTTCGACTCGCGCCGGTTTCGATTCCTGCCGCGCGATCTTCAGAATATAGACATTTCGCAAAGTCCCGAACAGCTTCTCGTACAGGCAAACATCTCTCCTGATCGTGGATTCGAGATTCGCGAAGAGACGCGCACGACCGACCACTACGACGCTCTGCACAACATCACTGCCGGTTATCTGATGGCCGATCTTTCGTGGAAGAAGTGGCGGTTCATCGGCGGAGTGAGAGGCGAGCGATCAATACAGCGGGTTCAGACATTCGAGCCGTACCGCCCCGAAGTGATACCCGTGTCTGCCAACCTTGACGATACGGACTGGCTGCCGAGCGTAGGTCTCGCCTATAACTTCAGGAATCAGACTATGAGCCTCCGCGGCGGATTCAGCCGCACGGTCGCGCGCCCGCAGTTTCGCGAACTCAGCCCCTTCGAATTCACCGATGTCACCGGAGGCCGGTCTTCAGTCGGCAACCCCAACCTCACACGCACGCTCATCACCAACTATGACGTGCGCTATGAGTGGTTCCTCACACCGACCGATCTGCTGGCTCTGAGCGTCTTTCACAAAGACATTGACGATCCGATTGAGATAATTGTGCAGGCGCAGACGACGCTCATAACCTCGTATCGCAATGCGGACAAGGCGCGAAACACAGGGATGGAGGTAGAGTTTCGCAAGAATATCGGCGACTGGTGGGAAAGACTCAAACATTTCTCGCTCAACCTCAACTACACCTATGTGCGCTCAAGGGTGCAGATAGGCGAGCAGGATCGCTCGCTTCTCACCAACACCGAACGACCGCTCGTGGGGCAGGCTGAAAACATTTTCAATCTCGTGCTCGATTACGGCATACCGAGCATCGACGCCGAGGCGCGCGCCCTTTTCAACTACACGGGAGAGCGCATCAGCGACGTGGGCGCTCTGGGGCTGCCGGATATCATCGAGCATGGTTATCCGAATCTCGATCTGCTTTTCGCCAAGCACTTAGGAGGCGAACGAAGGTGGCGAGTGGAATTCACCGTCGAGAATCTGCTCAACCGCCAGATTGATTACCGCCTCGACAATCAGGCGTTCAACGTCTATCGCAGCGGCAGAACCTTCGCCTTCGGAGTCTCATACAAAATTTTCTGATTATGAAAAACAAGACAGGAGGAAATTCTATGACCGGCAAGAGGTTTTTTGTTAAGGCATTGGCAGGATGCTTCGTCATAGCTGTCATACTCACGCTCAGTCCCGGCGCAAAGGCGCAGAACACGATAATTCTTCAGGGCAACATAAAGAAGAAGAAGCTCAAGGCGAGTAAGACCTATGTGCTTGTGGGCGGCGTCTTCGTCACAAAGAAGCTCATCATCAAACCGGGGACTCAGATTCTCGGCACTCCCGGATCGTTCCTCGTCATCAATCAGGGAGCGAAGATAGATGCGAGAGGAACGCAAGCCGATCCCATAGTCTTTACCAGCACGGCGGCTCCCGGAGCCAGAAGGCGCGGAGACTGGGGCGGGTTGATCATCAATGGCCGCGCGCCGATCAACGTCCCCGGAGGGACGGCTCAGGGTGAAGGCGGAACAGGCGCATACGGAGGCACTAATCCAGCGGATGATTCCGGCATTATGACCTTCGTCCGCGTCGAGTACGGCGGATTCGCCATCAGCCCCGACAACGAACTCAACTGCATCGCCTTTCAGGGCGTAGGCAATGCAACTCAGGTCGACTTCGTGCAGGCGAAGTTCGGCGGAGACGACGGCTTCGAATGGTTCGGCGGGACGATGAACGCCAAGCATCTGGTCGCAACCGGCGCTTCGGACGATTCGTTCGACTGGACATTCGGCTGGTCGGGCAAAGTGCAGTTCGCCGTCATTCAGCAGCGAGCCAACGAATCGGACGCCGGAATCGAAGCCGATAACAACGAAAACGATTTCACCTTCACTCCGAGGTCAGCGCCTATGCTTGCCAACTTCACCATAGTCGGCGACCCGCGCACGACAGGCGCGGAGTCGGGGGCGGGAAGCATTCGCGGAGTGCTGCTTAGGCGAGGCACAGCCGGTCAGCTTCGCAATTTCATCGTGATGAATTTCAAAAACGTCGGCATCGAACTCCGCGATCAACTCACCTTCGATCAGCTTAACGGCGGCACGATGACACTGCGCGGATTCATCTTTTTCAATAACGGCACGACGCTCGCGCCTCCGGCCAATTTCGGAGGAGCGACGGCTACATCTCTGGCAGCGAGGGGTATGAGGATCATTGAAGAAGACCCGCTTTTGAGATCGCCTTCGAGCCTGACCGCGCCCGATTTCCGCCCGAATGCCGGATCGCCCGCCTTGCTTGCGGCCAACATCGAACCCGGTTTCAATGATCCGTTCTTCACGGCGGCTAATTATGTCGGCGCTTTCGACGCCAACATGGATTGGACTCTGGGGTGGACTCAGTGGGTGTTCGGAAACTGAAAAACAGCAAGACTGCCTTCCCGCGATGGAAGGCAGTCTCTTTATTCATTTTCATTCTCGCCTCTGTTGCCACGCTCTGCGTAATCATCATCCAAAGCGGCGCGAAGGAGCGCCCGTCTCCATCAGTGTCGCCTCCCGGCGAGCGCGACAAATCCTCAGGCGGCGCATCTGCCTCGCCGTCGCCTAAACGCGCAAAGCCGCGTTTCCTCGCCTATTCGGAGCGTAATGCGGAAGAACTCGCGAGAGATTTTCTCGACGCGCTTGCCGAAGGAGACGAGAAAAAAATCGCCTCCTTGCGCATCACCAAGCAGGAGTTCTGCCAGCACGTCTGGCCGGAGTTGCCTTCGAGCCGCACGCCTAACGTGACGTGCGATTGGGTATGGGATCAGGCGACGCTCAAGAGCCTGAGCGGACTGGGCGAAATGCTCGCGAAGCACAAAGGCAAACGGTACAAACTGGTGTCGCTCAGGTTCGCGGGCGGAACTGAAAGCTACCAGAGCTACAAGGTTCACAAGGAAACGCGCGTAAGGGTCAGAGACGAAAAAGGAGACGAAACAGAAATGCGGCTTTTCGGCTCGATGCTGGAAATGGACGGTCAGTTCAAGCTGTTCAGTTTTGTGATCGATTGATGAGGTTCAATCGCCGCGCTCCGCGTGTTTGTCGGAGACAATCGAGCCTGCGTCGGGCAATCCCCATTTGAAAAATTTTGCTACGACCGGAAGCATCCAGTGTCCGGTTATCTTTTCGAGAAAAAACTTTTCGTGCTGACGTTCGACTTCGGCCATGTGCAGAAGGTCACGTTCAAACTCAGTGAGTGAGAGCGCGCGGGCGTGACGCGCTGCCTCGACGTATTCTTCGACGTTGCTGCTTTCGATCCTTCCCGCGAAATACATAGGCAGAAACCAGCCGATCACATGACACGCCGCGCCGATCATCCTTCCAGTTATCCACAACCTGAATTCCTTGAGTCTGACCGGAGCCGAACCGAAAGAGGCGAGCATCTCTCCGACCCTTCGGCGATGAATCCATTCTTCGTCTTCGATCTGACGGATGCGCTCACGCTCTGAAGAATCTTTGACTGATTTCCAATGGCCGCGATAGGCGAGCGCCGCGCCCAATTCGCCCGAATAAGCGCGCTGAAGGATGAAAATGAGTCGCTCGCGGTGAGATGTGTCCATACGGTCTCCGCTGGCGAGTTTAACAAGCGGTCGGGGGGAAGCAAATGCAAATTCAGGGATTGAGCGACGACTCCTGCGCTGGCGATTTCCGCTTAAAGAACGCGGCAAGCACGCGATAAATCAATAGCACTGCCAGCACAGCGCCGAACGTGAGAGGTATCCGAGTGTCGGCTTTCACCAGCATCCAGTAATGAATCACGCCTGCTATGGCTGCAAGGTAAACGAGCCGGTGCAACCTCGCCCATCGCTTCCCGCCCAGCCGTTTCACCATCTTGTTTGTCGAAGTGAGGGCGAGCGGAAGCATCAGGAAAAAACTCGCCATGCCGAGCGTGATGAAGGGTCGCTTGACGGTATCGCTCGCAATCTCGCCGAAGTTAAAAAACTTGTCGAACCAAAGATAAGTCATCAGGTGAAGGCATCCATAAAAGAAGGCGAACAGTCCGGTCATACGCCGCAGTTTTACCATCCACGGCTGACCGAGCGTTTTGCGAAGCGGCGTGACGGCAAGCGAGATGAGCAGGAACACGAGCGTCAGCGTCCCCGTCGTGTGCGTGACGAACTCAAGCGGATTCGCGCCCAGATCGCCTCTCAACCCATCCCAGCCCAGCAGCGCGAGCGGAACGACGCTGTTTATGAATACGACGAGTTTTGAAAAACCGATATCTTTCATTGCTTCAGTTTTCAGTTTTAACTACTCAGCCCCGTTAGGGGCGACCTGTTTATAGAAACAAGTTAATCGATATTTTTTCGTAGCTCCGTAGGAGCGATACGCAACAGGTCGCTCCTACGGAGCTACACGATTATTTCACATCGCAGGTCTATAAACAGGTCGCTCCCCTGGAGCTAATCAACCCTACTTTCAGTTTTCAGTTCCCTGCATCTGCCGGGAACTGAAAACCGGATGCTCAGTAATAAACTTTCAAATCCATGCCTTCGTAGAGGCTGGCCACCTCGTCCGCGTATCCGTTGAATAAAAGCGTGTCGCGCTGGCCGAATTCTCCTATGCGACGCTCTCTCTTCTGGCTCCAGCGCGGATGATCGACCTGCGGATTCACATTCGAATAAAATCCATACTCTCTGGGAGCATAAGCGCTCCAGGTCGAGGAGGGCTGATCTTCTACGAGTCGGATTTTCACAATCGACTTGATGCTCTTGAATCCATACTTCCACGGCACGACGAGTCTCAGAGGCGCGCCGTTTTGCGGCGGCAGCGTCTTGCCGTAAAGTCCGGTGGCGAGAAGCGTGAGCGGATGCAGGGCTTCATCCAGTCGAAGCCCTTCGACGTAAGGCCAGTCTAAAACGTCTGTCCGCTGATTGGGCATGCGCTCTGCGTCGAGGAGCGTGGTGAACTCGACATACTTCGCCGCAGAGTTCGGCTCCACTTGTTTGAGCAGACCGGCAAGCGGAAATCCGAGCCACGGTATGACCATCGACCATCCTTCGACACAACGCAGGCGATATACACGTTCTTCCGGCGGATTGAGCTTCATCAGTTCATCAATGTCGAAAACCTTCGGCTTATTGACAAGCCCTTCGACTGAAACAGTCCACGGGCGCGTGATGAAGCCCTCGGCCTTTTCTGCGACTGCCTGCTTGCTGGTCGAAAACTCGTAGAAGTTGTTGTAGTGCGTTATGGCTTCCAGCGAAGTCAGTTTTTCGCCTTCGATGGAAGTGGATGGAGCCGGGGCGGACTCGACCGTGGTCGCGTCTTCAGTCGTCGTCTTTTGCCTCGATGATGCGGTCAGACTGCGATAAAGAAGTCCGGTCGCAGCGGTGGTTGCAGCAAGCACGGCTCCACGCATAAACAGTCGCCGATTGAGATAAACTTTTTCGTCTGTTATCTCGCTGCTTTTTATGTCTTCAGATTTTTTGATCAGCATACTTCGTTTCTTTTTTTGTCAGTCGTCCTTTGTTCTGACTTTGAAGGAATCGAAACAAATGACAAAGGACGACTGACATTCTTTCTACCATTTTGTTCTGAACCTGCGCCCGAAATTACGAGCCGCGCGCTTGTTATGGTTTTCCATCCATCCTGACGGCGGCTGCGCCAAGCACGCGACGGTTCTCGCGCTCCTGCACGAACACGACTGCGCGCAGATGATCGCGATTCCATCCCTTTTCCAGTTGCGCCGTCGCTTCGCCGTCGAACGAGCCGCCTTTTTCAAGGCTGCCGATCATCTCCATACTGCGCGTGACCGAGGTGTGAGCAAGCCTCCGACCTGAATTTTCTCCGCGAGTCACATTCGATTGCAACCCGCTTTCGGTGATGGCAAGAATCACTTCCAATCTGTCGCCCTCGGTCACAGCAGGAAGATTTTCTATGTGAATTTTAATCGTCGTCGCGCTCGCCTGCGACGGCGAAGCCGAGAGGTTGATTGTCGCTTTACTGGCACGCGCAGCTTCAGCGATCGCCGTGCGTGCGCGGGCGGCGTTGCTCCCGACGAATTCTATATGTCCATCGACGACCATCTGCGGAGTGTAGATCGAATCGTTTTGGAAAACCTGCGAATAGCGACTCTGACGCTGACTGAAGGCGGGAGATGAAAACGGATCAGTCCATCCGAGTCGATTCCAGTAATCGACGTGTTCGCTCAGGGCTATGATCTCTGCGCCTGCGACCGATTGCTTCTCGTCGAGTTCCCAAAGCAGCCTGTCAGCAGGCGGGCAACTCGAACAGCCCTGAGAGGTGAACAATTCGACCAGCACCGCGCGTCGTCCTTCTACCGGATTGAGAGAGTCATTCATTGCGGAAGTGTCCGCCTTTCGGTTGATGATAGCCGCGATCAGAAAAATCACAGCGAGAATCGAAGATGCCAGTATGATTTTGTATTTCATAAATTTTCTCCCCGCTATTGTTTACATATCATCCCTCCGGGCTTTTATTCCAGCCTTAGACTGGCGCGTAGATTTTGGAACTTTTTTGTTGCCGCCGCGTGGCAGGTGTTGTAAACAGTGACACTCATAGATTCATCAGGGGGGAAAAGATGATCAGGAAAAGCTATCTTATCCTTTTCGCAATCGCTTTGTTGAGCGTCGGCGTGCGGGCCGCGTCTGACGCCCAGAAAGAGAAGACTGAAGGTCAGCAAAAAGAGAAAACCGCAGATGAGGCCGTCGTAGTCGAGACCTTCCCTTTCACCATCAAGATCGGCGGAGGGAGTTATCTAGGCGTTTATCTCGAAGATGTCACCCCGGAGCGCGCCAAAAACCTGAACCTCAGAGAAGAGCGCGGCGCGATGGTTATGAAAGTCTCCGAGGGCAGTCCGGCTGAAAAGGCGGGGCTGAAGGAAAACGACGTGATCGTGTCTTTCAACGAGCGACCGATTGAAAGCGTGCGCGAGCTTCAGCGAGTTCTTGCTGAAACTCCCGAAGGTCGCACTGTTCAACTCGAAGTCCTCCGCGACGGAAACCGTCAGAAACTGTCGGCCACCTTGAGCCGTCGCACTCTGAAATCAAGTACGCTCGAACAGGGAAAATTGCGCCCTTCTCGCCCGCTCAGAGTCGAGCCATTCAGGTCTTTCGATTTCAAAGGCACGATGAGGTTCGGTATGTATCGCGGATCGAGTCTCGGCCTGTCAGTAGAGACTATGGAGGAACAACTGGCCGAGTACTTCGGAGTGAAAGACGGCACGGGGCTGTTAGTGACCGAGGTGCGAGAGAATTCGCCAGCCGCAAAAGCGGGTCTCAAAGCGGGCGATGTCATCACGGCGGTCAATAATGAAAAAGGCCCCGACCTCGTCCGTCATCTCAGCGCAGTAAACGGCAAGCAGGAAGGGCAGGCGACTTTGACCATCCTGCGCAACCGCGCGGAGCAGACCATAACCATCACGATTGAAAAGCGCGAGTCGCGCCCCACGCCGCGCCGTCAGTCTTTCGTCACCACGATGTAAACCGAGAATCCTTTCTTTCCATCCTCGCGGGGAGGCTCTGTCGAGCCTCCCTTTCTTTTTTTCGCGGCGCTTCACAGACAGGATAGACAGAGATTCAAGGATTGCGCGATTGGTCGAAGGAAAATCCTGCCGAGTTTGTTCATCCTGTTAATCCTGTCCGACTTTTTCCTCTCACAACTGATCAATTACCTTGGGGGAATTCGAGATTTGAAATTTGAAATTTGAAATTTCAGAATCGTTCCTCTCGGATTCGAGATTTGAAATTTGAAATTTGAAATTTTAGAGCCGTTCCTCTCGGATTCGAGATTTGAAATTTGAAATTTGAAATTTTAGAGCCGTTCCTCTCGGATTCGAGATTTGAAATTTGAAATTTGAAATTTCAGAATCGTTCCTCTCGGATTCGAGATTTGAAATTTGAAATTTTAGAGCCGTTCCTCTCGGATTCGAGATTTGAAATTTCAGAATGGCTTTTCTCAAATTTCAGATTTGAAATTTGAAATTTCAAGGATACTATAGCCATTCGACCGGGTATGACGACTAAGAGGAAATTCTTTCTGGCAATGAGCGCCATACTGGGCGTGGTGGCTTTCGGCACCATTGGATTAAGACTCATCACTCGTCTGCCTCTGTTCGATTGTTTCTTCTTCACGCTCTACACCATCACGACCGTAGGCTACGGCGAATTGCCGCAGATGGATATCGGAGCAAAGGTCTTCGCGACTTTTCTGATCATCCTCGGCGTAGGCACTATCGGCTATGCTTTTTCGACCGCCATCAAAGCCGTCGTCGAATCGGAACTCGTATCAACCTTTGGGAAGCGAAGAATGTTCAAGGACATAAGCAAACTCAGCAATCATTACATCGTCTGCGGGGCGGGGCGCGTGGGATCGAGGGTCATCGAGGAGATCGCCCGACGCGGATACGACTTCGTGGTCATAGAAAGCAACGAGCAGGCGGCTGAACGTCTGCTTGCGCGCGGCTACTTCGTTCTGATGGGCGACGCGACGGACGACGATATTCTAAAAGCCTCCGGCATCGAGCGCGCTAAAGGGCTTGTGTGCGCAGTGTCGAGCGACCCGGATAATCTCTACATAACGCTCACCGTCCGCGATATCAACAAAGATATTATGATCGTCTCGCGCGCCAACGATGAAACAGCGATCAGGCGACTGCATAAAGCCGGAGCGAACAAAGTCGTCTCGCCTGCAATCACCGGCTCGAATCAGATGGCGCAGATGCTTCTCAGGCCCGCCGTCGCCGATTTCATCGAGCTTGCTACGATGACCGAAGAGCTTGAATTGGAAATGGAACAGATAGGCATCAGCAGTGATTCGCCTTTCGTCAATCGCGCGCTCAAAGATACGGGCATTCGCTCCGATCACGATGTGATAGTGATAGCCATCAAACGCGCCAACGGAGAGATGATCTTCAACCCGTCGGCGGACACGGTTATCGAAGAAATGGACGCGCTCGTGGCAATAGGAAGTCACGACAGCCTCGAAGGGCTGGCGCGGCGCGCAAATCCGCTCCATCCCAAAGGAGTAAAAACGAAGCGCGGCTGACCAATGACGAGATGAATCCCGACATAAGCATAGTCATACCCAGTTGGAACGGTCTCGACCTGCTCAAGCAGTTTCTTCCCTCAGTCATCGCATCCGCCCGCAGATACTGCGAAAGCGGCGCGCACACGGAAATACTCATAATCGATGACGGCGGAAGCGATGAGACAGCAGCGTGGTTAGGCGAGCAGGGCTTCACAGAAGGGGCGGATGAAAACCAGTCCCATCTGCGGTTTCTTTGCAATGAAACGAATCGGGGATTCGGCAAAACGTGCAATCGCGGATTTCGAGAGGCGCGATACCCGCTCGTCTTTCTGCTCAACAACGATGTCTCGGTCGACCTAGATGCGATTGCGCCGCTCGCCTCTCACTTCAACGATCCAAATGTGTTCGCCGTTCACTGCCGCGTCTTCGATTTCGAAACCCGAAGGGAGTGCGGCAGAGGGCAGATCGGCAGTTTTTCAAACGGCTTCATCCGCGTACACAAAAGCTTTGAACAAAAAGAAGAAAACCCTGAGCCGCTTTATTCGATCTTTGCAAGCGGCGGGTCGGCGATGTTTGATCGAAAAAAATTTCTTGATATAGGCGCATTCGATGAGCTTCTTTCGCCCGCCTACTGGGAAGATGTCGAGGTGAGTTATCGCGCGTGGAAGCGCGGCTTTACCATTCTCTACGAGCCGCGCGCAGTGGTTCATCATCGCATCTCATCTACGATGCGAAAACTCGGTCGCGGAAAAATCCGGCGCATCGAGCAGCGAAATCGTTTGATCTATCACTGGATCAATCTTCACGACCGTCGTTATTTTCTCTCGCATATTTTATGGGTCGCGCTGCTCGCGCTGACCGCGCCGCTGCGTCTTCAACCCGGTTTCATCTTGTCGCTTGCCGACGCGCTCAAACTTATTCCGGCCATTCGTCGTCGCCGGAAGGAAGAAAAACTCGCCGCAAAACGAACAGACCGCGAAGTATTTCGCGTGTTTGAAAAATAGTCCTTTGTTTCGACTTTTATTCAATAAGCCCGTACTGTTGAAGTCGTGCCTCTGCGATCTCAAATTGGAAATCTCAAATCGCAGAAAGGTTCGAAAACCTAGTTTCCGATGTACTAAACAGCGCGAGCGGCGAGCGTTATGGTCGCGCCCTGTCGGGCTGCGCTCATCAGCCAGTCGACGGGTCTTAGAAAAGGGAGCGATAAAAGAAACATCGCGCGCCCGAACGAAGATGGCTGATCGGCGCGAAGTTTCGATTTGAGGCTTTGTCTCAGCGCGTGCGCGTTGTGCGCTTTTGAAAAAAAAGTCGCGCGATAGATTTCGAATCCCGTTTCGCGAAGCAGTTGATCCAGTATCTTGCGTGTGAAGTGATAGCGATGGCGCGGCGCGTCGAGCGCGAACCAGTGGCCGCGAAACACGCGTGCCTGATAGCTTGCGGCATTCGGCACCTGAAGGATGAGCGTGCCGCCCGTTTTCAAAATACGATGCGCTTCCACGAGAGAAGCGCGCGGCTCGTTCGCGTGTTCGAGCGCAGACCAGAATGATACCGCATCGAAAAAAGAATTTTCATACTGCGCTTCTTTCAACACGCCTGCAAAAACCCTGTCATCGCCCAGAGCGCGAGCAGCAAGGAGGGCGGCCTCGCGGCTTATCTCGACCCCGTAGCGATTCCAGTTTTGAGGATCGAGCGCGCGGAGGAAAAATCCCGCGCCGCAGCCGACATCGAGTATGCGGCCTCCCGCGAGATGGCATCCATCAAAAAATCGGGTCTTTTCTTTCTGCGACGATCTGATCCAGTCGAGCGAGGGCTGCTCGTCGCCCCAGTAATCCGCCGGGTAAAACCGGGCAAGCTCGCGCTCGGTCATAGGAGGCAAGGTGCGCAGGATGCCGCACTTGAGGCATTGGGATATATGAAAATCAGCCGTCGAGTTGCCAAGCCTGTCGCGGGCGGTATAGAGTTCGCGGGCAGACCGCGAACCGCATAGATCACAAGGCGATTCGTTCATGATGAAGCCACGATTCTATCCGGTCGCGCAAAGCTCGACAAAGTTTTGTAGCACAATGCGGTTAGATTGTGCGCCCTGAAGGTATGAAATTTGAGGCCGTCGCAAGCTAACAGGCTGGATACACGGATAAAAGAGCGAAAAAATCGTTCGGACCCTGAGGCTTTTTGAAATATCGCTGCTTCACCCCCGGTGAAATCTGAAAAGACCTGTAGGGGCGACCCTCTGTGGTCGCCCCAGTTTGAAGTAAAGAAGTAGATTTCAAAATCTGCGGCTCGAAATCTGCGGATTTTGAATTTGAAAGATCGAGATAGCTCCATGCTGGGGCGGCCCGCTGTGGCCGCCCCTACAAGAGTTTCAAACCTTACCCGTGGATTTGGGCTTTCAGCTTGCGTCACTTTTTCGGAGGTTAGGAAATGATAAAACGCATCGGCGGGCTGATGATTATTTCGATCCTGAGCGTTTCAGTTTTCGCGGGACAGAAAAAGCGCGAGTCTCCGAGCGTCCGTCAGATTCGCGCGGTACTCGACGCTCAGGTTGAAGCATGGAATCGCCGCGATCTCGAAGGTTTCATGAAAGGCTACTGGAATTCGCCCGATTTGAGTTTCTATTCCACCTCGACCAAAACCGCAGGATGGGAAGCGACTATCACGAGATATCGCCAGCAATATCAGAGCGAAGGGCGCGAGATGGGCGTGCTTGCGTTCAGCGATCTTCAAATCGAAATGCTTGGCCCTGCGAGCGCATTCGTTCGCGGACGCTGGAATCTGAAAATGAGTTCGGGCGAGGTGGGGGGACTCTTCACCCTCATATTTCGCAAATTTTCAGACGGGTGGAAAATCATCCACGATCACACAGGCTCTTCACAGTGATTCAATCGATTTCGAAATCTACTGAGCCTATCGCTTCGCACACGTGCTTCATGATTTCGACCACCGGCAGATGATCCGTGTGTGTGGCGTAGCGACCGAGCGCGTCGAAGTCGTCGAAAGTCGAAACCAAAGCGCCGTCCCACGCGCGAGGAGATCGCACGATGTCGAGACCGACTTCGAAGTGGCGGATGAAATCTATCTTTCCGGGCAAAGAGCGCAGGGCTTCCATCGCCCTCGCGCGCTCGTCCTGGCTTGCTTCGGCTTTGAATTTGAAAAACACGACGTGTCTTATCATTGAATGATTCTCCCGGCCACTTTTATCTATCGAGCCATCGCCTGCACACAGGTGATGGCAACGGCATCGCGGATGTCTGCGGCCTTGCAGCCGCGCGAAAGATCGTTCGCCGGACGAGCCAGCCCCTGAAGTATGGGGCCGATGGCTGTGGCTCCTGCGAGGCGTTCGACGAGTTTGTAAGCGATGTTTCCTGATTCGAGATTCGGAAATATCAAGGTGTTGGCGCGACCGGCGATGTGACTGCCCGGAGCTTTGCTCTGAGCGACGAAAGGCGCTATCGAGGCGTCGGCCTGAAGCTCTCCATCGATGAGCAGTTCAGGGGCGCGCTCACGCGCGGTTCGAGTCGCCTCAACAACTTTATCTACGAGCGCGTGAGCGGCGCTGCCTTTGGTCGAGAAGGAAAGCATGGCGACTCGCGCTTCCGTTTCGAGCATCGCTCTCGCTGATCGAGCCGAAGCGATTGCAATCTCGGCAAGCTCGCTTGCAGTAGGGTTGATGACCACTCCGCAGTCGGCGAATATGAATGCGCCCTGTTCGCCTGAAGAGATTTGGGGAACGACCATCAGAAAAAAACTCGAAACGATTTTCAGTCCCGCCGCAGGGCCAATGCATTTGAGAGCCGCGCTTACGGTATGGCCTGTGGTATGAGTCGCGCCCGACACGCTGCCGTCGGCATCTCGTTCGCGCACCATCATATTTGCAAAATAGAGCGGGTCTTGAATCTGACGCTGCGCTTCATCGAGAGTGAGGCCTTTCGCGCGGCGGGCTTCGTGATAACGGGCGGCGTAGCGAGAGATGTCTTTGGAGCGATGATGATCGATTATGGCGACTGCGGTGAGATCGATATTTTTCTGCGAGGCTCGCTCGCGAATCGTGTCTTCGCGTCCGATGAGAGTGATTCGCGCGATGCGCTCGCGCGAGCAGAGCGAAGCGGCTTCGATTGTGCGCTCGTCTTCGCCTTCGGCGAGGACTATGTGTTTAGGGTCGGCGGCAGCGCGGGCGCGAATGCGTTCAAGCACCTGCATCAGGGATCGTCCTCCGGGTCGAATTTCAAGGAGTGTGATTGTAGCCGATCAAAACCTGAGCCGTAAAATGCAATGACCCTGTTTCCTCTGATCGCGCATCATGCGGCGGCGATTTAGGCGATGCCTTCTTCCCTTGACGGACTTCCATCAAGCCTTCATCATAATGACACTCAGCCGGTTAGCGCGAAAGGCATGAGGCGCAAAACGACTCTCAGTAAAAGGTTGTCGCTTAGAGACCAATTCGAATGAACGTGATTTACGACGCCATCTACGAATTGCAGGAAGCTACTCTGATGGTCGGGCGGGCTTTTCGTCGCTCGATGTCCAGGCCTTACTACATCCGCGATATTTTCGCCCAAATGGACAGCATAGGCGTCGGCTCTTTGGTCATCATCGTGCTGACAGGTTTTTTCACCGGAGCGATACTTGCGCTTCAGACATCGAGCGCGCTCAAGACGTTCGGCGCTACGAGCGTGACCGGAACGCTCGTTATGACATCGCTCGTGCGCGAGATGGGGCCTGTGCTTGCTTCGCTGATGCTGGCCGGGAGAGTGGGGTCGGCAATAGCCGCCGAGCTTGGCTCGATGGTCGTCTCCGAACAGGTCGATGCGATGCGCGCTCTTGGAACAGACCCGGTGAAAAAACTGGTCTGGCCGCGGCTCATTGCGTTGATGATTATGACCCCTGCGCTCACGCTCGTAGCCGACCTGGTAGGGACCATAGGCGGATGGATCGTAGCCGTTTCGCTGATGAAAGTCGCAAGCTCGGTATATATAAATTCGGCGAAAGAGGCTCTCACTTATAACGACATCATCGGCGGGCTTATAAAGCCGCTGGTGTTCGGCATCATCATCGCCGCCGTGAGTTGTCGCGCCGGATTGCGCACATCGGGCGGCACGGTCGGAGTGGGAAGGTCGACGACTCAGGCCGTCGTGCTGTCTGATATTTTGATACTGGTTTCCGATTTCTTCCTCGGAAAACTCGTCCTGTCGTTCAGTTGATTATCAAACTCCTGTTATGTCTTCTGAGATCAACAGCGCAATCGAATTCCGCAACGTGACAATGGCTTATGATGATCGCGTCATACTCGATGACGTGAGCTTCGCGGTCAATCCCGGCGAGACGAAGATAGTTATGGGAGGGTCAGGCACAGGCAAATCGACGATACTGAAGCTCGCGCTCGGATTGATCAAACCCACCGCGGGGCAAATCCTGATCGATGGTGAAGATGTGACTGACTATTCGGAAGCCGAGTTGATCGAATCTCGCCAGAAGATCGGAATGGTTTTTCAGGAAGGCGCATTGTTCGATTCGCTCACGGTTTATGAAAACGTCGGCTACCGTCTCTTCGAAAAAGGATTGCCCGAACCTGAAATCGAAGGGATGGTTCAGCGACTTCTTCGATTCGTCAATCTCGAACCTGCAATGTACATGATGCCTTCGGAGCTTTCGGGCGGAATGCGGCGCAGAGTCGGCATAGCTCGTGCGCTTGCAGGCAGCCCGAAAATCGTGCTGTTCGACGAGCCGACCGCAGGACTCGATCCCATAACGGCGCGCGCTATTCTTGAACTTGCTATAAAGCTCCGCGACCTCGAAGGAGTCAGTTCCATCTTCGTCACTCACCGGATCGGAGACGTGAAGCTGCTTTCTTCCAACTTCGCTACTATAAGCGAATCGGGCGATATCGAAATCCGTCACGAGGACGGCAACCTCTGCCTCATCAACACTCAGTTCCTTATGTTGCGCGATGGCAAAATCATATTCAGCGGGGTGGACGAAGAGCTGTGGCAATCGACGGATCCTTACCTGCAGGAATTTTTCCGCGAATAGAAGCAAGGAGGTTTTATGGCCAGGAAGACAACAACCCTCTCTCAGATTCGCGTCGGCCTGCTGGCCGTCGTCACCATAGTCATCCTCATAGTTCTCATACTCTCGGTCACAGGCGACATTTCGATATTCAAGAACACGCTTTCGATCAAGACTCGCTTCGCGGCAGCCGACGGACTGAAGACCGGCGATGAGGTTCGACTCGCGGGCGTGAGAGTCGGACAGGTGTCAGGCGTAGACTTCGCGCAGGACATCCCCGACAGCAAAACGGCCAAGACCATCCTGATCACGATGACCTTGGATGCGGGCGAGACGCGCGGTCGCGTCCGAACTGATTCGAAGGCGGTGCTTGGACAGCAGGGATTCCTCGGAGATCGCGTCATCGATATAACCACAGGGACGACCGCCGGACAGGAGATAGCCAACAACGGCGAAATAGAAAGCGAAGACGTGGCCGGAATGACTCAGGTGTTTTCGGGCGCTAACGACCTGCTCGTAGCATTTAACACGGTGGCCAATCAGATTCAGGACCTCGTCGGGAATATTCAGAAAGGTCAGGGTACTATCGGCAAACTGCTCTACGACGACACGCTGTTCGTCAACCTCAACCGCACGATTGTCGAGGCTCAGAACCTCGTCAAGCGCATTCAGCAGGGAGACGGGACGATCCCCAAACTGCTCAATGATGCCAAGCTCTACGATGACGTGCGCGGCCTCACGAATGAGCTAAAAGGGATAACCGCCGATCTGCGAGCGGGGAAAGGCACTGCCGGAAAACTACTCAACGACGAGAAACTCTACTTCGAAGCCGCCGACGCGATGGTGAAAGTCAACGCCTCGCTTGAAAAGCTCGACCGGATCATAGGCGATGTCGAAGCCGGTCGCGGCACCCTCGGCAAGCTGGTCAAGGACGAAAAGCTTCACACAGACCTGCAAGCTACGGTCGCTTCGGTTCGCAGCATAAGCGAGCGATTGGACCGCGGCGAAGGCACTGCCGGAAAACTCTTGCACGACGACAAACTCTACAATAACGTAAATCAAATGTCGTCGGAGTTGGTGAAGATGCTGTATGATTTCCGCCAGAATCCTAAGAAGTACCTGAGCATCAAGGTGAGTCTGTTTTGAAAAATGCAGAGGGGATCACTATGAAAAGAAGAATTCACACGGCGGGTTTGTTGATAATCCTTCTGGCGCTGTCAGTCTTCGGGCGCGGCGCGCAGGATGGTTGCCCGATAGTCATTCCTGTAGCGCCGGTCGCGGTCGCGCCCAATCAACCGGCGGTCGACGCGAACTCGCCCCGTGGGATAATCAACGCTTTGTGCGATGTTACGCTGAATCTGGTTCGCTGCGGATTCGCGCCGACGAGCGTGAAGATAACCTGCGACACGAACGGAGACGGTGTGCCTGAACTGATGATCCCTCTCACGGATGTGACACAGATAAACGGACTGCTCGTGCGCGCCACGCTGCCCGCGCTCGCGCCGCAACTTCCCGGCACAGCTTTTCCGCTGGCCTGCTGCGGAGGCATCGTCAGCCTGACCCTGAGCCGAACAGTTCGTGGAGGCCCGGACAACGTATTCGGCGATTATACTCAAACCGTGACTTGTCCGATCGACATTGGACTCCGCGCGCCTGTCGTCATATCGGCATCGCCTTCGGACGGCAATTGCGCGGTTGCGCAAAACCTGATCATCCCAGGCTCCTGTTTTCTTCTGGCCGACGGAAGCCCGAACGTAACATCAGTCTTCGCCGTCGAGAAGGGCAATCCGAGTCAGGTCATCGCGGCGCAGAGGTTCGTCATACTCAACGGAAACCTGATCGATGCGCTGTTCGATTTCGGTCAGGCCAGCGCGGGCAAGACTTTTCTGATTTTCGTATCGGGGCCGAACGGGACGAGTCGCAATCTGTCGGAGTTGCCCGAAGGCGCGGCTGCCAATTGTCCTTTAGGAAATGAACAGGGCATTCAAGTGAGTTTCACCTGTCGCGGTTCTGCATCGCCTGATCCGCCGCCCGCCCCGCCGCAGGTTTCGCGCATAGACAGTTGCCAGATAGATCGAAGTTCGACCGGATCGCTAACGCTAACGCTTACGGGTCGCTTTTTCGATGGCGTAGCGGTAACAGTAGGCGGCGCATCACCTAAGAAAATGAAGATGAAGGGAAAGGAAGAGGGCGATATTTATTCGAAGATAATTCTGAAAGGCCGCATCTGCGAAGGCCTGCCCGGAATCATTGCCGTGCTAAATCCCAACGGCGCGCTCTCAGTCCCGTTTCATTGCGGCGCGACATGCACGGGGCAATAGTTGAATGGGTACTGCATGATTTTTTCTTTATTGTGATTCTCCGGCGATCTCTTCTTTTACCTCCGGCAGCAAGGAAGAAAGAAGATAGTCCACGGCAAATATCTCTCTCATCGCCTCGTAATCGATTCGCGACTCCAGAAAACAAAATCAGACACGGCAGGCTCCGCTGCGCCCTGCCTCACACGCAGGTTGACGCATCGAAATCGAAATCCGATATGCCACAACCGAATGTAAAGAAAATCATTTGACAAAAAAATAGGGGGGGGGGTAATATCAGCGCGCATTTGTTGTTAATAGCACCTGCTGGTGGGATAAACTTGTGCGTCTCTGCTTATAGAGAAAGAAGTCAGCCTTTAACCAAAAAAGGAAAGTTCATGAGAAAAACTTTG
>Ga0187893_10001186_pt1 | contig 64514 bp, 63 predicted proteins | sample MA1701074metaG_FD_139574 | JGI IMG/M metagenome (GOLD analysis project Ga0187893, IMG submission 139574) | White microbial mat communities from a basaltic lava cave in the Kipuka Kanohina Cave System on the Island of Hawaii, USA - MA170107-4 metaG ... | reverse complement strand
GAATTTCTCGGCCCTTGCTCTGAAAGGAGTGGAACCGAGAAAGTATCGAAAAAATGAAAGTGCTACAAACACAAAGGACTTACAACACAAGCCCGCTGCCTAATTTGGTAAAACACGAGATATAGGCAGGAGGGCGTTGATTTGTGTCTGGTAGCCAGTTCCCTGCTCTCTGAACCGGTCAAGCACATCCTGATCAATTCGAATAGTCAGTTGCGCTTTCCTCGCCACAGGCTTGAGTCCCCGGCGAAGGATGGATCGAGCAAACGTATCGGGCGTGAGTTCAGGGCTGTCTGACAAATCAATATCCTTGTCACTCATTTTCTTCAAACGATTCCAGTCCATGCGCGATTTCTTGGAAGTAAATATCCTCGCCGCAAGCAGCGAGGCATTCAAAGGTGTTTGATTATTTCTCTATGTTATCGCGGCGGTGGCATCGAGCCTCCCGCCACGATGGTTCATATATCCCCGCCGCAAGCAGCGGGGCATTAAGAACCTTTTCGTAAAGCTTGCGCCTTTTAGCACGCATAAACATCTCAGGATGTGAATAGAATCGACAGTGCTTTATGTCTGGCGGTTCAGGATATCACCCGGTTTCGCGCCGGTCGGAAAATCAGTATCAATAATGAATCTGCTCCGGTCGCAAGCATCAACTCTCGCGGCGTAAATGAAGAACACACATGAATCGAATACTGTCGATAAGCCCGCAAGACGATTTGACGATCATTTGCCCCATCTTTGATGTTGATGGTAGTATGACACGGCTGCCCGTGAAGGCACGCGCTCGTAAGGCAAAGCATGGCTTGCCATGCTCGAACAATCTCAGGCAAAGGACTCATAATGGCAAAAGACAAGCCGCAAGGCGGTCGCGTTCTCCACGTCTTTACAAACATTCTTCCTTCATCTCCGACACCGCCTCCGCTCCCGCCTGAAGTCCCATCGCGCCAGTGGATGTACTGGCAGATGTTTCGCGCTGTGACGAAAAAATTCATTCGCGCTCCGTTTTCGCTTCACACGTGGGCCGCGCTCCGCCGCGCGATGATATCCAATCTGCTGCCCGACACTCTCGCCTATCGCTATAAAGCTTATCAGCAGGGCGAGTGCAATCGCTGCGGACTGTGCTGCAAGATTCAGTTCCAGTGTCCCTTCTTCGTAGACGAAGGAGAGTACAACACTCGATGCAGCATCTACACCACGCCTCACGCGCCTTCAGCCTGCTTGAAGTTTCCCGTCGATCCAACGGATTTGAAACTGCTGCAACGCGAGATAGGCAATGCCTGCACATTTTATTTCGAGGGCGCTCCGCAGAAACTCTCCATCCTTGATTTCGCCCGCCTCTATGCGCAGGGCGTGCGCCAGCATTTTGCAAAACGCAAATTGAAAGAAGCTCCCGAAAGCGGAGATTAAACCGTCACATCGAACTTTCTTCCGCAGTGAGGGCAGGTGACGAGTATCCGACGGCCCGCAAGCGCGGGTATTCGCAATCTGCCGCCGCAGTAGTTGCACGCGATGATGGTCTTCTCTTCATTGATTTCGATTTCAGCGTCGGGCGCTGAGTGAGATGAATACGCGGGCGAGCGGAATTCCTGTCGCGGCTCATAAGAAAAGCCGCAGCGCGAGCAGATCATAATCGCCCGCCCGCGTCCAAGCGGGATGACGGGGATGAAAAAGAGCGTGAAGAAATTCCTGTAGCGATGCTCGCGCATCTCCGATAGCAATCCGCAGCCCGGACAGTTTCGCGTTTCGCGCCTCCCGTCGCGCACCTCGCTCTTAACGGGTCGGGTTCCGAAAAGAAGGATGAATGCGTGAATCATAAGGGTGAGCTACGAGAACAACTCATCAACCGAAATTTCCCAGCCCGGTACAGCAGGTTCTGCTCTTGCCACTTCGCCGCGATGGTAAATGATCGGGGTGTCGGGATCGTTTGCGCCATATCGCCTGACTACCGCATCGCTCAACAAGTCGACATCCCAGACAACGAGCGTTCCAGCGGCGAAGTAGTCTGCGCGCTTTTTCGCAATTTTTCGCTCGGCTTTCGGGCCATAGTCATTTTTGCTTCTGACTTCCGCAGCAAAAGCGGGAGCGCCTTCCAGGAAATCCATCCCTTCCACGTTGCCCGTGTACCACGACGCATCAGGGCTGAACGAATCTCTGTCAGGCAGATCAACCACGAAGCCTACATTGTCACCCAGCGCGAAACCGCCGCCATGCAATTCTTCATGCCTGAGAAGACTAGCAACGATTTTCGTGGCTGCGCGGCCCGGTCTGGCTCCGGTCGGACTCATACGCACTATCTCCCCGTTGACGATTTCAGCCTTGCCTTCTTCATTATAAAGGTCTTCAACGACTGCCCTGACTCTCGTTGTCATATCGAAACCTCACAGTCGGATATTAACACGATCAGAGATGATCAACATCCCGCCTCGCGAATCTTCGTTCACTATTCAGGCAGCGCATCTATCAGTTGATCGACTTCGTCGCGGGTGTTGTAAAAATGCGGCGAGATGCGCAATCGCTTTGCGCGCGGCGCGGTGATGATGTTCTTCGACCGCAGCAGGCGATAAAGATGACCGGGCGAGTGCTTCTCGTGCTTACAGGTCACGATCCCCGATGTCTCGCCCTCGCGGCGTGAACTGATCACTTCATAACCTTTCTCGCCGAGTCGTTCGGCCAGATAATCGCTCAACATCAAAACATGTTCTTCTACTTTTTCCGGGCCGACTTCCAAAAACAAATCAATCGCCGCGCCAAGCCCGTAGACTCCTGCCGTGTTCAGCGTACCGCATTCGAATCTCAATGCCCCTTCGCGATAGGTCAGGTCATAATCGAGATGATGATCGTAGTCTTTGACCGACATCCAACCCACTACGGTCGGGCGAATTCGGTCGATTATTCGATCAGACACGTAAAGCAAAGCCACGCCTTCGGGACCGAGCAGATACTTGTGCGCGTCGGCGGCGAATGCGTCAACATAATCGCGTTCGACATCGAGCTTCAACCCGCCGAGTCCCTGAATCACATCGACCATGAAAATTATCCCGCGCTCACGACAAAATCGGCCTATCCGTTCGAGAGGCGCGCGAAAGCCGTTAGAGAATTGAACCCAGCTAATAGTGACCACGCGCGTTCGATCATCGACGAGCGAAAGCAGTTCATCCGCATCGATGCGCCCGCCGCGCTCGGCTGCCAGCTTCATTTTGATACCGCGCTCTTCGCGCAGCCTCATCCACGGATAGATGTTGGCCGGAAATTCGACATTGCAGGCAACTACGTTGTCGCCCTCGCGCCACGAGATTCCGTTCGCGATGGCTGAAATCGCCTCCGAAGTGTTTCGCATAAATGCGATTTCATGCACGCGGGCATTCGTGAGTTTCGCCGCAGCGATTCGCGTGTGGTTGTAAGCCGCGCACCAGTCGTCATAATTCACCGAGCCGTTGAGGGTGACATCCTCAATGAGACCAGTCATCGCATCGCGCACGCGAGTCGATAGCGGAGAGACTGCCGCGTGATTTAGGTAAACGTATTTTTCAGTTACCGGAAAAAGAGACCTTATAGTTTCGTTCATACAACATTCCCATTAAGACCAAGATCGAACGTCGGGCGCACTTCGCCCACTTTCAACTGACAGCGAGTTTCAATCGTCGGGCGATGATACGCGGCAAGCTCTCCGGTCTCCGCGCCGTTGAAGACGCCGAGTTGCGAGAGCGTCTCTATCACAACAGGGCCGAGACCGCGATAAGAGCCGTCTTCCATTTTGAAGGCGAGGCCAAGCCCGCGCGGGTACTGAGCCGAAGGCAAAATGCCTACGGTGTAGACCGCTTCCGCGCCGACTTTGCAAACGAGTTTGCCGCGAGCGACGCGCAGAAGATCGGTATCGAATCGCCCCGTCCCTCCAACCATTTCGGGATGAGACTGCATCGCCGCGACTATTCTTTTGGCGGCTTCGCCAATGTCGGAGCCTGCTTCCGCAAAGCTCCACGGATTGACGAGCCGCGCAAAGCAGAGCGCGAGCGATGAAAGCGGAACGCCGAAAGTCGGCGCGCTGCAACCATCAATAGCGGTGGGCAGATTGTCGCCAAGCCCCGCCATTCGAGTGAAGACCGAAACGATCCCGCGCTGAATCGCGTGATCGAGAGAAGTGTAACCTGCAATCGACACACGGCAATGCACGGCAGTCGCAAGCATACCCGTATGTTTGCCTGAACAGTTATTGTGAATCTGCGAGAAGCTGACGCCTTTCTGTTCGAGTTTGCGCGCGGTCGGCTCATGAAAAGGAGATTGCGCGCCGCACGAGAGCGCTCTTTCATCAAGTCCCATGCGGTTGAGTATATCCGTCACTGTCTGAGTGTGAATCGATTCGCCGCCGTGAGAAGCGCAGATGACAGCTATCTCGCGCGGCGTGAGATTGAAATGATCAGCCGCGCCGGAAGTGATGACGGGGATCGCCTGAATCGGTTTTATGGTCGAGCGGGTCGATGTGATGAGGTGGATGTCGCCTTGCCTTATTATTTCGCGCCCGTCAGGCTCTACTGCGACTATGACTCCGCGATGTCGCGATTCTACAATCGAGCCTCGCGTGACTTCGACCAGGACAGGCATCTGCTCGCTCATTTCAAGACCACTTTACAGCACGCGCTGGCAAAGCTCAAATCACACGCATATGAGGTCGCGGATCGCTCGATATTTTCGCTCGCTCATTCCATCGATTATGATTATTTCCTCTGCTCGCCGGAAAAGCCCGCTCTGCCGACGATGATCGATTATCCTCTGCGCTATCACTTCGCCAATCCCCGGCAGTCGCATCAATTCCTCCGCAGTCGCGGTGTTGATGTTTATGCAGGCGCGCGCGTTCGTGTTTTGTCGAGGGCTGAGATTCGCGTTCGATGCGACTTCGCCGCCGCACGACGCGAAGAGTAAAGCAAGCAAGGGCAGGGCTGCAATTTTCATGTGAGACAGGCTCCCACATGAAACCGGGCGGAAAATATCACAGCTTTGCCCGCGGGATCAATCGCGATAGAATCTCCGAAAGAAAGTGATAATGAGCCGTAGATTTTCAGATGAATATATCAGTGATAATTCGTCGCTCCCTTTTCGTTATTGCGATTTTCCTTCTCATATCCGCTCAACTCTCGGCGCAGTCTCCGCGTAAGCGCGAGAAGTTCGGATCGAGCCTGAAAAGATTCAAGTGGGACGAATCCAGAAAAACTGCCGTCGAGACTCAGAAGAAAAAAGCGGAGAAAAGCAATTCGAAGCAGGACGAAGAAGCGATCAAACTCGAAACCCTTTTCGTCGCGCTCGATGTCACCGTCAGCGATTCATCGCGCTTCGTCGCAGGTCTCTCGAAAGATGACTTCATCGTGACGGAAGAGGGGCAGCCCGAACAGATCGCTTCATTCACGACGGGCGACGACGCGCGATTGCCTCGCTCGATAATTCTCGTCATCGATTACAGCGGCAGTCAGTTGCCTTACCTTCAGTCGAGCGTCAGCGCGGCAAAAACTTTGATTCAAAAACTCGCGCCCACCGATGAGATGGCTATCGTCACCGATGATGTCGAATTGCTGATCGATTTCACACGAGACAAGGCCAGACTTTCTGCCGCGCTCTCATCGCTGCTCAAACAGGCGACCGCGAACAAAGGCGAAGACCTCTTCGGTCGCTTTCGCCCGGAGCGGCGCGGCCAGACCCTTCAGTTCTCCGCCCTGTTTGCCGCTCTCCGCGAGCTAGTCCGCGACGACGCGCGGTCGATCATCATTTTTCAAACCGACGGCGATGAAGCCTTCACCCTGAGAGATCAGCCCGAATCGGATGATTATCTGTCGAATCTGCCGCGACGCGAGTACGGACTCGCGGACATCTATGCCGCCGCCGCGCGCTCGCGGGCGACCATCTATTCGCTGATAACCAGCGAACGACTTCTGGGAATCGAGCCGGAAAAACTCTACGAGCAGGGTCGTCGCCTGCTCGCTCGCGTAGAGCGCGCAAGGTATGCAACGGATGAAGAGTACGAGCGGCACGCGCGCATATTTCCTCTGACGGATGCGAAGGTGAAACTTTTGACCGATAGATTTCTGCGCGCTCAGACGGCAACGGCGCGAGTCGCTGAGATGACGGGCGGATGGTCGGCCTTTTTTGAAAAGCCTGAGCAAGCCGTCGCGCTTTATGAGCGAATACTCGACGACATATTCAATCGATACGCCATCGGATACTACCCGACCAACACCGTGCGCGACGGCAGGTTTCGTCGCGTGAAAATAGAAGCGCGCAATCACCCGGAATACATTGTCCGCGGCCGCGCAGGTTACTTTGCGCCTGACAGCAAATAGCTACACACGCTTTTCGATCATCTGCCGCACATGCGGCTTCTGTTGTACAATTGCGAGAAGTGATGGACACATCCGCGCAGAGCGACATAACGATGTTGTTGATTGATTTGAGCGAAGGCAATCGCGACGCGCTCGACAAGCTGATACCGCTCGTCTATAGCGAGTTGCGCCAGATGGCCGCGCGTTATCTGCGCCGCGAGGCCGCTTCTCATACGCTGCAAACGACGGCTCTGGTTCACGAGGCGTATTTGAAACTCGTCGATCAGAAAAAAGTGCGCTGGCAGAATCGCTCGCATTTTTTCGCCATCGCCGCTCAATCGATGCGTCGCATACTGATAGATCATGCCCGCAGTCGATTGTCAGACAAACGCGGCGGCAGTGAGCAGAAAATCGCGCTCGACGAAGGCGCAATCGATATCTCCGAAGAGCGGGCGTCGAGCCTCATCGCGCTCGATGAAGCATTAGAGCGACTCGCCGAAATCGATCCGCAAAAGAGTCGCATAGTCGAGCTTCGCTTCTTCGGCGGATTATCGATAGAAGAAACGGCTCAATCTCTAGGCATAGGCACGGCGACAGTGATAAGACAATGGCGGATGGCGAAGGCGTGGCTTTATAAAGAGGTGATGGGGGATGGGGGATAAGAGAGTGTGGGAGTGAAGCAGTGAAGGGATGAGGGGAAACAGAAAGCATTTGCGCGCTCTGACTTCTGACTTCTGACTTCTGACTTCTGACTTCTGCTTATCATTCATCACTAAAAAAATGGCTGAGGAACGCTGGCAACAGGTTGAAGATATTTTTCAGCGCGCGCTCGACCTCCGCGAAGAAGAGCGCGAGCCGTATCTCGCCGAGGTTTGCGCGGCGGATGAAAGCCTGCGCAAGCGGGTCGAGGAACTTCTCGTCGCGTATCAACGCGCGGGCGATTTCATAGAAACGCCTGCGCTCTCCGAACTGTTCGCCCCCGGCAACACAGTACCGCTCGAAAGCCCTGTCGCTTATGTTTCCTCGACGATCATCGGGCAGCGAGTCGGGGCTTATCGAATAGTGCGCGAGATTGGGCGCGGCGGGATGGGAGCCGTTTATCTGGCCGAACGCGCCGACGACGCTTTCCGAAAGCGCGTCGCCGTAAAACTCATCAAGCGCGGGATGGATACGGATTTCATACTGCGCCGCTTTCTGGGCGAGCGACAGATACTAGCCAATCTCGATCATCCCAACATCGCGCGACTGCTCGACGGCGGCACGACCGATGACGGACTTCCCTTCTTCGTGATGGAATACATCGAAGGCCAGCCGCTCAGCCATTACTCGGACAATATGCGGCTATCCGTTCGCCAGCGATTGCAACTCTTTCAGCGAGTCTGCGCCGCCGTCCATTACGCGCATCAAAACCTCGTCCTTCACCGCGACATCAAACCCGGCAACATACTCGTCACTGCGGACGGCTCGCCGCGTCTTTTAGATTTCGGCATAGCGAAGGTTCTCAATCCTGATCTCGCCGATCTGATCGAGCCGACGGCGACGGCTCTGCGATTGATGACTCCCGAATACGCAAGCCCTGAGCAGGTCAGCGGCGAGCAGGTGACCGCCGCCAGCGATATCTACAGTCTCGGAGTCATGCTGTATGAGCTTTTGACAGGTCATCGCCCTTATCATTTCGCCAGTCGCGCGCCGCACGAAATCGCCCGCGTCATCTGTGAAGAAATTCCAGAAAAACCGAGCATGGTCTTTTCCAGCCCTCCGCGCATCAGCGGCCCGGATTCGCGGTCGATTGAAACTATAAGCCGCGACCGCAACTCTTCGCCCGCGGACTTGCAGCGCGAGTTTGATGGCGATTTGGACAACATCGTGATGAAGGCGCTCAGGAAAGAACCTGATCGGCGATATGCATCGGTCGAGGATTTTTCCAGAGACATCGAAAAATATCTCGAAGGCCATCCCGTTTCGGCTTCATCTGATTTCACTCTTCAGCCTAAGGAAGCGGACACGGGCGGCAAAGCAACCGCATCGCGCTCTCTCGCCGTAGTGCCGTTTCGCGTGCTGAGGGTCGCGGCGGTCAATGCCGAAGAAGACACGGGCGACCGATTTTTGGGCCTGGGGCTGGCCGACGCGCTCATCACCCGATTGAGCGCGTTGCGCCGCATAGCCGTGCGACCGACCGGCTCGGTGCTGAAGTTCGCCTCCACTGATGCTGATCCGGTGGATGTCGGAAAAGCTCTCTCCGTAGATTACGTCCTCGACGGTCACATCCTCAAAGCGGGCGAACGAATTCGCGTCACCGTTCAATTGACCGGCACCGCCGACGGCTCGCTCGTGTGGGCCGGACAGTTCGATGAAAATTACACCGACATACTCGGCCTTCAGGATTCCATCTCGGCTCAGGTCGCTCATTCGATCATTCCTCAATTGACCAGCGAAGAGCAGCAGCAGATAGCCAAACGCGGGACAGACAACCCGGAAGCTTACGAAGCCTATATGCGCGGTCGCTATCACTGGCACACTTACACGGAAGAAGGATTGGCCCGCGCCATAGTTTATTTTTATGATGCGATCTCGCTCGATCCTGAATATGCGCTGGCCTACAGCGGCGTGGCCGATTATCACAACTGGCTTGGTCTTTTCGGCGTGCTGCCGCCTGATGAGTGCTTCGCTGCGGCAAAATCGATGGCAACGAAAGCCATCGAACTTGATCCGACTCTTTCGGAAGCTTACGCCTCGCTCGCGCTCGCGGCGTGGGCTTATGACTGGAACAAAGAAGAGAGCGAACGACTTTTCAAACGCGCGTTTGATCTCAATCCCAACTACACGCAGGCGCACGAATGGTACGCGCACCTTTTAGGATCTGAGGGGCTGCATGAAAAAGCCGTGAAGGAAATGGAGCGCGCCCGTTCGCTCGATCCGAGTTCCGCGTCGCTCGCTTCAGGCTTCTCTCTGACGCTCTACAACGCGCGCCGTTTTGAAGACTCTCTCGCAGAGTTGAAGCGCGCCGTAGAAATCGATCCGAATCACTTTCTCGCGTTGCAGGGTTTCGGCTGGGTTTACCCGCATCTCGGATTGAATGAAGAAGCCGTCACTCACGCTCTCAAAGGGGTGGAAGTTTCCGGGCGCGCGACGATGATGCTGCGCGCTTACGCTTATGCTCTGACATCGGCGGGCAGGATGGCAGAAGCGCGAGCCGTATTGAACGAACTCGAAGATATTTCCGAGAAGCGTTATGTTCCGCCCTGCCACATCGCATCGATTTACGTCTGGCTCGGCGAGACGGACAAGGCATTCGAATGGTTCGACCGGGCAGTGAAGGCGCGCGATTTCTGGCTGCTCTGGCTCAGAGTCGATCCGCAATTCGATCCGCTGCGCGGCGATCAGCGATTCGACGAGCTTCTCAATCGTATTCAGAGAGACACTATCGAAACCGAACTTTTCATAGCGAAGGCCGGCGCGGAGAGCGCGCCCGTCGATCCGACGACATCGGATTCGCAGACGGTGAAAACGCGCAGCCTGAGTCTAGGCGCGGGGGCGATCGTCGGCGCAGTTTTACTCGTCATGGTTTTCGTGGCGATAAAATGGTCATCGATTTTCGGAGGCACGCCCACTCCATCCGTCCGTCCCGGTCTTCGTCGCCTCACCGATAATCCGGGCAATGACCGCTATCCGAAAGTCTCGCCCGACGGGAAGCGAATAGTTTTTTCTTCCAATCGCGATGGCAAGCCGGAAATATACACGATGAGCGCGGACGCAAGCGGCTCTCCTGTGAGACTTACTTTCAATCAGCAGGAAGACGCCGCTCCCGCGTGGTCGCCCGACGGCAAGCGGATCGCTTTCGATCACGTTCTAGTGCCGAGGGCTGAAAGCGATATCTATGCGATGGATGCGGACGGCGGCAATCAGATCAATCTCACAAGCGCGCCCGGTTACGACACGCGCCCCGCGTGGTCGCCTGACGGCGAGCGCATAGTTTTTGCCAGCAATCGCGGCGCGAGCGAGTTTAATAATTTCGACATCTATGTGATGAACGCCGACGGCACAGGCATCACGCGGCTGACGGATGATCCCGGTTTCGAAAACGATCCCGCGTGGTCGCCCGACGGCGAGCGCATAGCCTTCATCAGATCGACTGACAAAGGCTCTTTCGACATCTATGTGATGAACGCCGACGGCACAGGCCAGACGAATATCACCAATCATCCGGCAGAAGACAACGGGCCTCAGTGGTCGCCCGACGGCGGGCGGATAGCTTTTGCAAGCAGCCGCGAGACTGACAACTCTGAAGCGCACAACCTCTATGTCATGAACGCCGACGGATCGAGTCCGCGTCGCATCACCGCGGTTTCTGCGAACGATTCCGAAGCCTCGTGGATGCCTGACGGTCAAAGGCTTGTCTTCAACAGCAACCGCGACGGCAACTACGAGCTTTATGAAATCGACATCGAACGGGCGGAAGCCGATCAGGGAGCGGCTGAAGGCTCGCGGAAAAAATCCATTGCCGTGCTGCCATTCAGAACCGAAGGCGCGAACGAAAATGAAACGTCGCTCGGCGTGGGATTGGCTGATGTTTTGACAGGCAAGCTGGGCGCGATCAAACAACTCTCTGTGCGTCCGGCCATCGCGGGACAAAGATATGCGGGCAGCGCGACCGAGGCCGAAAAGATAGGGCGCGAGATGCAGGTTGATAACGTACTCGCCGGAGAGCTTCGTATCGCGGGCGAGCAGGCGCAGGTATCGGCGCGGCTCATAAGCACGGCTGACGGAAAAATTCTGTGGGCTGAAAAATTCGATGAGCGATTGACCGATATCTCGACTCTTCAAAACTCGATAGCCGAGCGCGTGCTGCGCGCGTTGACTCTGGAACTCACGCCGGTCGAACGTCAGCAACTCGCGCGTCTTTACACCCAGAACAGTGAAGCCTATCAACTCTATCTCGTCGGTCGTTATCACTGGGGCCGTCGCAATCCCGCGAGTCTCAATCAGGCGATCAACTATTTCAAACAGGCCATCGTGAAGGATCAGAATTTCGCATTGGCTTATGCGGGGCTGGCCGATTGCCACGCGCTGTTGAATCTCTATCAGATTCCGTCGCCGCCTGACGCTTACACACAGGCGAAAGAAAATGCAGCGCGAGCGATTGCGTTGGATGAGTCTCTGGCCGAAGCGCATGCATCGCTTGCTTACGTTAAGTTTTATTATGACCGCGACTGGGCAGGGGCAGAGACCGAATTTCGCCGCGCGCTGGAACTCAATCCCAGCTATGCGACGGCGCATCACTGGCTCGCGCTCGAACTCACGGCTATGGGCCGACACGAAGAAGCGACGGATGAAATCAGCATCGCCGAGAATCTCGATCCGCGCTCGGCCATCATCCGTTCAGCAGCCGGGATGATTTACTTTTACGCGCGCCGCTACGATCAGGCTCTCGAAGAATGTCGCCGCGCTACGGAAATCGATCCCGGTATGGTTCCCGCTTACAGGGTGATGCGATGGGTTCATCAGGCCACGGGCGATTACGATGCGGCGATAGCGGCATATCAGAAAGAGCATAGTTTCAGCGGCGGCGGCAACGAGCCGGGATGGGCGATCATTCGCGCGCAGATGGAGGCCATGCGGAATCGCGAAGAAGCGCGCGCCACATTGAAGCGGGCGCTTGCGGTTCCGGGCCTCACGCGCGGGGCGGATTTTCTAAATTATGAAATCGCGATGGCTTTCGCGTTGATCGAAGAACGCGATGAGGCTCTCCGGTGGCTGGCTCGTGCGGAAGCGACAAAAGCGCACAGCTTCAACTTCGCCGCAGTCGATCCGCGCTTGGACAGTGTGCGCGCAGACTTGCGCTTCGAAAATCTCGTCAGCCGATTGCGTCAGAGATGATAAGAGCGATCTCACTGCTTATCCAATAACTCGACAAGTCCATCGAATGCGGAACGTGGAGTGCGGGGTTCCATTCCGCACTCCACATTCTCGTGATTCTCGCGATCACTGACGAAATGTTAATCCCTCAAGCGCGACTGTATATTCCTTCGCCTGTGCGTCGTAGTTGATGGTGTAGCGCGTCGGGTAATAGCCGGACTTCTGATATTTCATGGGGAGCTTGATTTCAGCAGTGACGTTCGGTCTGGTTTCAAGAAACGATTTCGCTATCATCGGCTCAAGGAAAATCATCCTTCCGTCGTAAGAGCCGTAGATGAAAGTGTGAGTGAAAGCTGCGCCGTGAAATTCATGCGAGCCGGGTTCTACCCAGTGCGATCCCATTCCCGGCTCTTCCGAAGCTGGCGCATAGACGTAGCCTGCCGGCGTGAACTCTTCAGCGAGGGGTTTGCGGCAACGGGCCAGATCATCCCCTCTGGTCGTGATCTTCTCGCGCTCGGAGGGGCTTATCATGTAAAAATGAAAATCGAAATGCGGCACGTTGTAGACGCCTTCCGGGTCGTGGCCTCGCGGATTCCAGTTCAGACCTATATGATCGAACGGCAGACGCGGAGCCGAGGGCGGCAGCGATAAAATAAACTCAGTCCATATCAATCCGGGAGTGAGCCTTTGCGGCAGGCCCGAAAGCGCGGCTTCGGTGAATGTGACGCCAACTGAGGTCGGCTTTCCCTCCTTGTCGACTGCAACCCACGAGCGCGCGTTTCCGTTGCCGATAGTCACAGGCTCTCCGGCAAAAGCTCTGAGCGGGGTCGAGGCCATGTTGGTTTTGATGGTTTCTGATTTTGCGATTGCGCCGTGACTGGCGTGCTGCGCAATGCCTTGCGCAGTCAAAAGGCAAATGATCGCCGCGGCGAGAATCGATCTTCCACGATTGATATATTTTTTCGCAGATGTTTTCGTCAATTCATCAAGCATTACTCAATCTCCTGAGAAAAGTCTGGAGTCGAGAGTCTGGAGTCTGGAGTCAGAATGTGTGCGCACATTCTGCGATTGACTTGCGCCTCTCGACTTTTAATCCTGTCAGGGCTTCGTCTTCAACTGCCCTCATCCCTTAACGCGGAATCGGAAATGAAATCGAATCACTCGTCGGAATTTTTTTTAAGGCTCAGGCAAACGGCGCATAAGCGCGACATCGATCAACTGTTGCGATCTTCATTTATTTTCTTCGCCGTGTAACCATATCGACCTCGCAGGTGTCTTCCTCAATGTAAGCGAATCTCGATCAGATGCGCGAGCAGGCGAAACGAGCGGAGCGAAGCAACCGCAAATCTCGAAAGTAGTTTCACGCTGAAGAAGAAAACCTGACGCTGACCGGTAATCCTTAGCCCAGTCCCGCGGCATCCATATATTTGTGACAACAGGTTCACGGAATCGAAGCCGTCAGGAATTTTCAGACAATACCCGGAGAGAAGCTCTCTAATTACCAGTGGAACATTTCAGCAGTTGCGAAAGAATCAAAATGAAAAAGAAGATGGCGCGGACGCTCGGTTTGCTTCTGGTGTTGATCAATTCCATTCCCTGCGTCGCACAGTCTCCCGCTCAAAGCAGCGGCGAGTTGCGCGGCACGGTGAAGGATCAAACCGAAGCCTTCATGCCTTTGGTGCCGGTCACGCTCGAAGACGGTCAGGGGAAAAAACTCGCTGCACAAACCGATGAGCGCGGTCGCTATCGATTCAGCGGCCTCAAGCCCGGTCTCTACACATTGAAGGTCGAGGGCTTCACTCCCGTCAGCCAGCAGATCGATCTTTCAATCAGACAATCGCTCACCTTCGATGTCACGCTCGAAGTGTTCATCGCCGAGCAGATCGAGGTTAAGACCGAAAAGCCATCAATTTCAGTCGAGCCGGAAAACAATCTTTCAGCAATAGTTCTCACCGAGGTCGAGCTCGAAGCTCTGCCGGACGACCCGGACGAGTTGCTCGAAACATTGAAAATGATGGCGGGCGCTGCCGGTGGGCGGGACGATTCGGCGGCGCGGGCGGCGGCTTCTCTGGCGAGGATCGCCGGAAGTACAACCTGACTATGAACATCAGCGCGCAGAATCTGTTCAACACCACCAATCTGGCAGGGTTCAACGGGGTGCTGACATCTCCGTTTTTCGGAACGGCGAATCGCGCGCTGTCGCCGCGTAGAATAGAAGTGTCGTTGAACTTCAGGTTCTGAACATCCGCGAATCTGTGGAGTCAATATGGGCATAAGCACATTGGAAACTAAAAAATTCGACTTTTTATTCAAACATCCAGCGGCGTTGAATCTATTTCTCTGAGATATCAAATTTGAAATCTCAGATCGCAGAAAAGTGTTAAGACTCAGTTTCCAATGTACTAATGTCTGGATCGAAATTCTCCCAATATTTTGTGTAACAGGAGACACGTAGATGAAAAGATCACTGATTTGCTGCGCGGCGTTCACCGCGCTGTTGATGGCCGGCTATGAAGCGGACGCTGATACTACGAATTTTGCCGGCACATGGGTTCTGGACAAGAGCAAGAGCGAAAATCTGCTGCGCCAGTTTGAGAATGGCGACAGCTACACGATGATTGTAACTCAGGACGAGCATCAGCTAACGGTCGAGACCAAATTGGAAGGCGGCGAGAGACCCGAAGGGACTGGCGGCATGCGCGGAGGTCGCAGAGTTCGCGGGGGCGCATTCGGATATCCTAAGACAACCTACAAACTCGACGGAAAAGAAACCTCGGTCGAAACGCAGCGAGGCAAGAGTACGCTCAAAGCCTCATGGAAAGGGAGCGCGCTCGAACTCAGTTCTACCAGAAACCTGAGTTTCCAGGGCAACGAAGTGACCATATCGACCACCGAGCGATGGGAACTTGCCGAAGGAGGCAAGTCGCTCAAGGTTGATCGCACGATCAATACCCAGCGCGGGACTCAGCAATCCACTCTGATTTTCAACAGGAAGTGACTCTCAACGGAAGAGTGAGGCGCGCTTGCACAGCCCGCGCCTCACTCTGACTGTTATTTATGCACGGGATAACGAGGCCGCAACTTTGCCGGAGGCTTGCTCAGTTGCAGTTGCTTCATCGCCACCTCGATGGCTTTTTCAAGCTGCGGGTCTCGGCTTTTTATGAAATCAGCGGGCAGCACGTCAACAACTATGTCAGGCTCGACGCCGTGATTTTCAATCCCCCACACGCCTCTTTGGGGATCGAACGCGGCGCGACTGGGTATCTGCACGCGGCCCCCGTCGATCAGTCGCGGAGTGAAACCGTAAGGCCCGATGCCTCCTCCGCCTGTTCGCCTTCCCACGATAGTTCCTACTTTCGCCAGTTTGAACATGAAGGGAAAAGTCTCTCCGGCAGAGAAATCCATTTCGTTTATGAGCAGCACTTTCGGCATCACAACAGGATTGGTCGGCGTGGAGATGTCGTCCCCGTTGCGGAACATGTAGTAATAGATAGGCTCGCGCTGGAGCATCTCGATGAGAAAATCAGAAGTCACTCCGCCGCTGTTGAACCGCTGATCGATGATGAGTCCCTGCTTGTTGTCGCGATAGCCGTAGACGCCGCGGAAGAAATCTTCAATCCCGTTCTGGCCGAAGTCCTGAACGTAGATGTATCCGAGTTTGCCGCCGCTTCGCTCTTCGACCAGTCGGCGATTGCGCTCGGCCCAGTTCTGGCGACGGAGTCCCTGCTCGCCCGGAACTGTCACCGCAGTTATCGTGCGCGCGCCTTCGCCGTCAGGCTTTGGCCCGACGAGGAGCTTGACCGTTCCCGTTTTGCCTTCGAAGTAAGAAAGCACATTTTTGCTCGCCGTTATCTGCTGTCCATCTACCGCAAGCAGGTACTCGCCTTCCCGGACATTCATGCCCGGTTGATCGAGAGGCGCTCTGAGCAACGAATTAGGCGAAGCATAGTGGCCTGAGCGAAGCACCCGCGCGATCTTGTAGCGGCCCTGATCTATCTGGAAATCCGCGCCCAAAAGCCCTGCGCGACCTTGCCCTCCTGCCGACGGCGGCGTGTCGCCTCCCCCGGCGAAGAAATGAGAGACCGATACATAACCGAGAGACATCATCATCAAAGTGTTCAGGTCTTCGCGTCGCGTTATGTTCGGAAGATATTCGCCATAGTGTTTCTCAAGCTGCGCGAGGTTTTGTCCGTGATGGTTCGGATCATAGAAATAATCTCTCATCATCCGCCACGCCTCGCGATAAATCTGTCGCCACTCGGCGCGAGGATCGACGCTGACTTCGAGTTTCAGATCGATCCGCCCTTCGCCCTCTTTCGGCGGCGCGTCGGCTGATACGAGAAACCAGCTTCCGCCCTTGCGATAAAGCAGCCGCGATCCGTCCGGCGAGAAAACATCCGCGTTCAATCCATCGACAAGTTTTTCGAAGTTGCGCGGCTTGGTGATGTCGTATCGATAAAGCGCCGCCGACTGAGAGCCGCCGCCGAGACCGGGAGCTTTGGGCCACTCATTGACGAGCGCGAAGACGATGCCCGCTTTGCCCGCAACCAGTTCGCTGTAATCGCGCGCTTCCATCGGAAAAGTTATCACCCTTCGTTCAAGCCCCTCGAAATCTATTCGCGTCGAAGTCGCCTCTTTCAGATCAGCATCAGGGTTCGGCTGCCCGTTGGGGAGCAAAGGCGAAGGCGTCCCCGCTTGCAGGATCATCGCGTGAAGCCTGCGCGTGACGAGCGGTCGGGAAAGAAGGCCCGATAGCACGCCCCAGCCGAATTCGCTCGCGCCCGCGTTCGTCGAGGAAGTGAAGTAGAGATATTTCCCGCTGCGGTCGAAGACGGGAAACTCCGCGTGAATAGCTCCATCCGTCACCTGATGACGCTCGGCAGTCTCGGAATCATAAATGTAAATCGTTCGCAATCGATTGGCGTGACATTTCGCGTAAGCTAGAAAGCGACCGTCAGGCGACCACGCGGGATAAAACTGATCCTGAAGCGAGTAGGGAGACGTGTCTATTTTTTTCGCCACTCCTTTTTCCGCCTCGGCGATCCAGATCGAAAGTTGTTTGTCGGAAAACGCTATTCTTTTCGAATCCGAAGACCACACAATCTCTCGATAAAAAGTGGGCCGCTGCTCGACGGAGATTTTTCTCACCACTCCTTCGCCGTCCGCCGGACGAATGAAGAGTTGATACTCGCCCGATTCGTCTGAGAAATACGCTACCCAACGACCATCGGGCGAGAGGGCCGGAAAGCGATCAGCCGCACTCGAAGAGCGAGTTATATTTTTTGATTCGTTCTTTGCTGCGTCGAATATGAACACATCGCCCCGCGCTTCGAGTATGACGCGATCTCCCGAAAAAGAGAGCAGGGCGGAAGCGATTCCGCGCGCCGCGTTGACCACGCGAGGTTTCAACTCCGTCATATCGGCGTCGAGTTGAATCTCTACGGCTCGCGCCTGATTCGTTTTCAGATCGAAGAGGTAAATGCGACCGTCGCGCACGAAGACTATGGCATCCGTGGTCGCCGACGCCGCGTTGATGTCGTATTTTTCAAACGTGGTCAACTGCCGGGTCTGATTCGTTTTCAGATCGTGGACGAAGAGATTGTATACACTTGTGCGATCAGAGAGGAAATATACGCGATCTCCGATCCACATGGGGCAGCGGTCGTGATGATCGCCGATGGTGAGATTTCGAACTTCGCCCGATGAGAGTCGCGCGATCCAGACCTGCGATTGAATTCCGCCGCGATAGTGTCGCCAGTTTCCATCCTCGGCTATCAGATCGTTAGGCGAATAAGCTATGCGCTGGCCGTCGGACGAAAACGATCCGTTAGCTCCTATCGGCAGCGGGAGAGCCGCTGGCATCACTCCATCTACGGCGACGGTGTAAAGTCGTGCGATGCCCTCTTCGTCGCGCCGTGAAGCGAACAATATGCTGCGACTGTCCGCCGTCCAGCCACGGACGAGATCGCTTTTCGGATACCAGGTGAGTCGCTTCGCTTCGCCTCCCGAAGCCGACATCACAAAAACCTCGCTGCTTCCTCCCGCGACTCGCGAGAAGGCGAGCCATCGTCCATCGGGCGAAAAGCGCGGATGATTTTCTTCCGCCGGATCCACAGTTATTTTCTTAGCCTGCCCTCCGCTTCTTTCGACCATCCATATATCGCCCGCATACGAAAATGCAATATGAGTTTGATTCGCGGTAGCCTGCGGGATGACGAGCGGCGCGCCTGTCTGTTCCTGCGCCGCGGCAGTCGAAAATACAATTGTTGCGAGAAGGATCGCTTTTGTAAATCTGAACATCTTCACACCTCGCTCTCGAAAATAGATATCTCCTGCCAGATTCTATAGCAGCCCTTGAAATCAGTATTGGACTGATGAAAACCGATTGTACAGGATTAACCTGCGCGAAATGCGGTGCGGAATTCTGCGGGCGTGAGTCCCGTGCATCGTTTGAAGGTTCGCGAAAAATGGCTTTGATCGTAAAAGCCTGTAGCGGCGGCGATATCGACTATTGGAGAATCCGACGCAGCCAGTTCCCGACAGGCGCGTTCGACTCTCAGCCGTCGCACATATTCGCTCATGGTGCAGTTGAAATGGCGACGGAATTCTCGTGCGAGATAAACCGGATGAACCCCGACCGTATCGGCAATCGATTCGAGGGTGAGGGTTTCGGAAAACTGTGCATGAAGAAAATCTCTCGCCTGATCGAGCCATCGCGGAAGTATTCGATCCGTCCTGCCCTGCTGACTGCGCGCCGCCGTGGCGAGAAGTTCAAGCGCGATCCCTTCGATAGCGAGCGGAGATGCTTCATCCATTTCGCGAAATTCTTTGTAGAGGCGAATGGCAAGCCAGCAACTCCAGCCTCCGGTGAATTCCACAGGGTCGTCGATGCTCAATCCGTACTCGCGCGCTCGATTAAGCCATTCGGGTTTTATTTCCAGTCGAAATATGCGCGCCGAGGGGCTGTGAAACACGACCGCGTGAGATTCTCCCGACGGATGAAAAAGCAAATAGGACGGCTTGCACTCTCTCGTCTTCGAGCCGATCTGTTCGCTGTAGCCGCCTTCAAGCACGAGACTGAAATAAGCCGGTTCGTGTGTGTGAGAACTCATACTCAGGCCGGAAGGGTAAACCGTTTCAGTAAGGGCGAGGCCTGCGAGATCGCTATGCTGCAACAGTTTCCCGGAAAATGTTGCAGGAGATGATTTCATCCGCATCGCTCAGGCGCCCTTTCTGTCAGGATTGATGGCTCCAGTGATTTCGCATCGTTAAACGAAATGAGGGCATAAAAGTTCGATGCGAATCAAGCGCGGGCGAGACTCGATCCTGAGAAGTTCAGATGCCGTATAGTTCGAGGCGGAACTCGTCGCCGAGAGTCGATATGCGCGGCTCTCTTCGAGCGAAATTGAAGTGAGCGCGGCGCAGGGCGGGGATGCCGCGAGGCGCGCTTTCGAGTCCGTATTCCGGGCGGGTAAGTATGTGATGGATGCGCGGGTTCGGCCTTGAGATCGCGCCCATCTCGACGGATTTTTTCGCTGCGCTTTCGCGCGAAGGATTGATGAACTCGATTCGATCATCGAAGACGAACACGCGCGATGAAGGCTCGACCATAGCGTAGTCGCGATGGGCCAGCATATTCGTAAGAGATTCGAGCACCGATTGACGCGGATAATTCGCCCGCGCCGGTACAGGCCCGTTATCGCGCGAGCGCGACGGGCGCGCGTCCCACAAATCCACATAGCGGCGAATGAAGGAAAGCGCGCGATCAAATATCTTTGTCAGATTGCCGTAAACTTCCACTCGTTCGATTAGGGGCGCGTTTGAGTCGCGGCCCGAAAAGCGCGCGAGCGTCAATTTGTTCTGCGCGACTATGTTTTCAACCGCATCGCTGCGGCCAAAGAGCAGGAATCCGGCAAGCGTAGGCGTCAGGCTCGTGCCGTAGTCTGTGGCAAGCAGGAGATCGGCGAGCGTGTTGCCTGTCGGGAACCCCGGAGGCTCGTGAAAAACCTCGCCTTCGAGATCGCGCACATAACTCCAAACCAGAGCTTCGTCCAGGTCAGCGATGTCGGAGGCGACAAGCGGCATATCCTCGAACGAGGCATTGCGCGAGCGGGCGAACAGCGCGGCTATTTCGCTCGCGTCGGCTTCGCGTTTCGTCGAGCCGATTCGAATAAAGTAGCGATGATCGGGCGTGAAATGTGGCGCGCGGCGATCATCGACCTGAAGCACGATTATGCGCGTGCCGTTGTCGAAGGAGACTTTATCTATGCGAGGAAGTATTGGCGGACGAATCTGATTGCGGCAGATATCGATCAACTGTTCTTCGACCTGTTCAGGGTCGTCGAGACCTTCGACGCGGCGTTGATCGTTGACGCCGAAGATCAAAGCGCCGCCTTCGGTGTTTGCCATAGCGACTATTTCAGCGGTTACTTTTTCTGTGTTGACGAGTCGGATTTTGAATTCGACGTGAGTATCTTCGCCGCCGCGCACCAAACTCAGCAGATCAGTCCGGTCGAGCGAGCGTGAATAGCGCCCCGTGATTTTTTGCTCGAACAAAGATCGCTCGCTTTCGGGCATGCGACGCGCCGAACGGAATTTTCTGCTGCGTGTCATGGCTCATCCTCTTGAATCGAAGTATGAAAATTTGTAGCTCGCATCCGAGCGTAGAGGCGTTCTGGTGGAGAAGGCTTGTATAAGTCATTGCGCCCCCTTGTTTCAATCTTTCCCGGCAGGTTCCTCGTGACCGCCTGATGGAATCTTAGCACAACGTCGGGGGGATTCAGAAAGCTTGTATACTACGAATTCCGCCTACGGCCTGCCGCGTCACACTGTCGGGCGCGAGAGCGAGTCGACAAGTTGCAGATCATGACGATGAATGAGAAGCGGGCAGGATTTGTCAGAGGGCGAGCATGAATTTTACGGGCGCACGATTGAAATGCTGATTGAAGAACTTTTTATGATCCTGTCAGCAGTTTCACATAGGTGTAGTTGAGAATCTTTTCGTCCAAGGTCAGCAGCGGGCAATCATATACGCGCGCTGTCGCCACTATGATCTGGTCTGCCGGGTCACGGTGAAATTGTCCGGGCAATTGTGTGGACTCGACCGCAATGCGCGGAGTCAGATCGAGCAAGTGAATGCCCGGATACGCCAGAGCTTGATCGAACCATTCAGCCACAGGGCAAGGCAGTGTCAGCCGATTGTATTCGACCAGCTTGGCAACTTCCCAGCAGGATATGGCGCTGATTCCCAGCCCATGCTCTTCGTTGTCCCGAATCCATTGCTTCTGTTGTTCACTGAGACGCGCGTCGTCGTGAACCCACCAGACCCAAATGTGTGTATCAAGGACAATCATTGCAATGCTGCCCAATCCTCTTCAGCGATGGGGTCAGTCGGATCGATATACTGTATAGGCTTCCCGTGAAGAGGGTAGCGATCCCCGGCATCCGATTTTTGCGGGCGAGGCAGTATGATGACCTCGACAGCATCGCCTGCTCGAAAAGGCAGATTGTTCAGAGTCAGTGTTCCATCTTCGCGCAAGGTCGTTTCTATATGATGTTCGCTCATGTGTTTAGCCTCTCCGAAATTTATGCGGGCCTAACTGGCCCAAGTTTGTATCCGCCTTTTCCCATCTGGCAGGTTTGCTCATAGTGATTGCCTTCTATATCGTCGAATTTGATTCGCACGATGAAAACACGCTCTTTAGCATACTCTTCTTTGAGGTGTACGAGAGAGTTAAGCCTGACAGACTTATCTCCAGATATTGACGTGTGTTCAACGATGGCTGATTCTTTAGGTCTAATAAATGGTATCGTTTTAAACGCAATACTACGATTCAGGATGATATCACGTATGTCTTCATCAGCATTATCTGATGGCAGAGGCTCGTCAGAGGTGGGCGGTAACTGAATGTCGTCAACTTGCACATTTATAGCGATCCCAGTGCTCTCATTGGTCAAACGCAGTCTAAGCCCATAATCAAAAGGTCCATAAGCGTTGGTATCAGGCTGATCTTTCGCCCATTCGACCAGTATCGTGGGCATCATCGAAACTCGTATCTGATGCGCCAGGGCTTCCGCCTGTAAGCTCAAAGCCTTTTCGGATTTTTCTTGCGCTTCCGCAGCGCGGATCAATTCCTTTCTTGTCAACTGAAGTTCTTCGCGTTGAAGCCTTAGCTCTTCTTGCTGTAACCAGATTGTATAAACCACTCCCGCTAAGGCGACTCCTGAGAAAAGAGCATTTACAGCCCCGAACATTTCTCCAAAGTTGCTACGAGTTGGCCAGTCAGGAAAGTATATATAAGCAAATATCCACGAAGCTCCCCAAAGTAATACCCCTAAGAAGATTAAGATAATGAGGCCCCGTCGCTTTTTGTTTTTCATAACCTTCATCCGCTCGTCTCAGAAAACTTCTATTCACTCAACTCAGCGCGCGCGGCGGAAAGAGTCTAAGCAATATCCATCCGAGTATCCAAAGCCCTGCCGCAACCATCAAAGTCGTCAACGCCCAGAACTGCCAGTACGCGCTCACCACCGTTTCATAGCCGCCGTAAATTTTATGCGCGACGTTTACGTTCCAGAACGGGTCGGTGAATAATCGCGCAAGCAACTGCATCGCCCAGTACCACGCGAGCGCATACACCCACGTTTGTTTGTCAGCTCTCACTTTGTAGATCGCGATTATTCCAACCGCCAGTCCGCCGATGTGCGTGAAGAAGGATGTCAAAAGCCAGCCGCCATGTCGAACCACCTCGAAAAGCCACAGCGGCAATCCGGGTATCAGCCATATCACTGCGGGTCTTATCATCCACCGCTGTCCGAGCAGAAGACCTAAGGCGAGCGCGAGGTTTCCGACATTGCACATCCAGAACATGTTGTCGAGTCCGCCGTTCTTCCAGTAGAAGGCAAAGTGCGCAGTGAAAAACGCCAGCGGCAACAAGCCGAGCAGTCGGAACTTCAGAGGAAGACTTTCATCTGTAGATCGCGAAGTCTGATCGAATGCTTTCGAGTCTGTAGTCATTTTTCCAGAGAGCTTATCACAACTCTCCTGTGGCGGATCGAAAAATTTCAGACATCGCTCAAGCCGCAAAGCCGCCGTCGATAGTAAGGCTGGCTCCGGTGATGAAGCCTGCTTCGGGACCGGCGAGATAGGCGACCATACCGGCGATTTCATCAGCCTGAGCATAGCGATCAAGCGCCATCAAGCTCTTCAGAGTTTCGGCGAACGGCCCGTCGGAAGGATTCATGTCGGTCTCGGTCGGACCGGGCTGGACAGTATTGACTGTGATACCGCGCGGCCCCAGATCGCGAGCCAGCCCGCGAGTGAAACCGGCGACGGCTGCCTTCGTCAGGGCATAGACGCTGCCTCCCACGAAAGGCATGCGGTCTGCGTTGACGCTGCCGATCGTTATTATGCGCCCGCCTTCGCGCATGTGGCGCGCGGCTTCCTGCGTGGCAGCGAAGACGCCTCGGATATTGATGGCTATCATGCGGTCAAAGTCATCGAGGGAGAATTCGTCGAGCGGCGCTACAGCCACAATCCCTGCGTTATTGACCAGCACATCGAGGCGGCCAAAGACTCGCGCTGTCTCGGCGACAGCGTTTTTGATCTCCTCGGTCTCGGCGCTATCGGCGCGAATGGCGATGGCGTTGCCGCCTGCTCGCTTAATCGCGTCGACTACCTCGTCGGCCTTTTGCTTTCCATTGACATAGGTGATGGCGACGGATGCGCCTTCATCGGCCAGACGTTTTGCAATTGCCGCGCCAATCCCCCTCGATCCGCCTGTTATCAATGCGACTTTGTCTGCAAGCTTTTTTGTCATGCTGTTTCTCCTCGACAGTAGTTATATACATTTAAGATATCAGCGGGAATTTCTTCCTTCGAAATCTCGGTGGCGGGTGACTGAATAATCTTTTTCAGGCAGTCGCTTCACTTGGCTGCGTTCTGAAATTTCGCGAGCGTTTCGCGGAAGCGTTCGGCGTCTTGTCCCGCGGTTTTGAATTTTTGCGGATTTTTGATGAAACCGAAAACCGTCAGTTCATCTTTATCCACCTGAACGCGGAGACCGACGAGGTTGGCCGAATAGTTATCGCCCCTTGCGCTTCTGTACGTGACGCCTGTCGAACTTACCGTCAACGATCCTTCGCACGAGCCTCTGAGAATTCCAGAATGAAGATGGCGAACGCGAATCGATAACGCGGAAGGCTCGGCGGCTTTCTCCTGCTGGCGACGTTCGATGCCCTCTATTCTGTAATCGAGAGTCGATATCGGGTACAGGGTGCTGCCGCCTCGTTGCCGCGCATCGCGATAACGCCTCAGCGCCCCTTCCGTGTCGCCGCGATCAAAAGCTATCTCTCCCATAATCGCCAGAGCGGAGTTGTAGGCTTCGCCTGCGGCAGGCGATATCTTTTCGAAGTAATGAATGGCCTGGCCCAACTGGCCGACCTTTCGATAGCAGTGCGCCAGAGCGAAGAGAGCGTCAGTCGTCTCGCTTCCGTTGTTGACGGCGAAATCAAGATCGGGTATGGCTGCGTGATACTCGCCCCGGTGATACTTCTCCAGACCTTCGAGGCGACGATGATTCGGGTCGTTGGTCTTCGTCTTTTCAGCTTCGCGGCGCGCGATCATCTCGTTCCATTTATCGCGCATCTGCCGATCCTCGAAATGCGCCAGAAAACGATCCAGTTGCTCGATAACCTTGTCCTCATCTCCTGATGCGATGGCTTTATCGACTGCGCCCGAAAGCTTTTGTTTGACATCGCTCAACACTGCCTGCGCCAGAGCGTTTTGAGGTTCGAGCGTAAGAGCTTCATTCGCATAATAGTACGCGCTCCCACGAGGCGGGTCAGTGAGGTTGCCCCGCAAAAGCGCCTCTTCAGCCTTGCGCGCAAGCAGGCGCGCATCGTCACGGCGGGATGAAAGCTCGCGCTCGAATTTAGCCCTTGCGGCCATAACATCTTTGTCGCCGGGGTAATGCTGAATGAGCAGACTGTAGGTATCTTTCGCCTGTCTCATATCGTGCTGCCTGCGCGCCGCCTCCGCCGATTGAAGCAACGCAAGACGTATTCGCTCACGCATATCGTTGGCAAACTCGTTCGACGGGTCCCGATCCAGTATCAACTGCGTGTAGAAGAGTGCGCTCTCTTCCCAACGAAGAGCATAGTGGCCCGCGGCGAAGGCTTCTTCAGCGCGTTGCGCATACCGTTTCATCTGCTGTTCGGGCGATAGTCCGCTCGAATCCGCAGGCAGTTCCAGTTTGAGTTTGTACTCGAGCGTATCGGAGTCGGAAATATTAATTTGATAAACCTCAGTCTGGTAGCGATCTTTGGCTATAGTCAGCGTATAAGCGCCAATGGGAAGGTGTTCGATTTTGACTGGCGTCTGGCCGTAGTTGCGGGAGTTGAGTTGCACCTCTGCGCCCGAAGGCACAGTCAGTATCACAAGCTGATCGACAGTCGTCGGTCGCCGCGTTATCAGATAACCTGCGGCTATCGTCAGCCCAATGAGCACGAGCGCGAAAACGATTGACAGCGTCCACCACCCGCGGCCTGATCCGGGCTTCGCGCTGCGGGTATCACCGCCGCCCGCCGACGCGGGTGAAGGAGTCTCCGCCACAGAAGAACTTTTATCCACAATCGCGCTCGATGACGAATCCTGAGATCGCGTATCGGAAGAAGAAATCTCTCCGTCTTCCATCGCTGTGCTAACGGCGGGATCGCCGTCGTGATCTTCGATAAACATACTCCCTGCCTGTTTCCACTGATCTGCTTTTATGATTCGCGTCTGCTCCGGGCGCGGCAGTCCGCGTTTTCCGTCTTCACTTTTTCAACTATCTGCGAGGCTATCCGCTCTGCCACGCGTTTGGCTATCGCCAGCGCGTTTTTCATGTGCAGTTCGCGCGTTATATGCCCCGCGACGTACATCCCCTCGACACTCGTTTCATAAGTCGAAGGATCATAAACCGGACGCCCGTCTTCATCTATCAATGCGCCTGCTTCCGCGAGCAGCCGAGTGTCCGGGTCAGCGCCGATGAGCGCGAATATGTGATCGCACTCTGTTTCCACCAAATCAATCTCGGAGCCGCGCCGAACCCTGAGAAGAGCCGCGTGCGGGCGAATCTCCGTGACCTCGGAACGAGCGATCAATCGGATCGCTCCTTCTCCGATGGCGCGATTGAGCGGTTCGATCACCCACGGCTTGATGCGCGCTCGCGCGGTCGGCTTCTCTTCAACTTCTTCGTCCGTGTCGAGCGCGCTGCGGCGAATGCTCAAAGTGACTGAGGCTCCGGCTTCGGCGAGAAACAGCGCCGATTCAGCCGCAGAATTCCCGCCGCCTACAACAAGCACTCGCTTTCCTGCGAAAGGCTGCGCTTCCGAAAAACGATAAGAAACTCTTCGGTCATCTTCGCCCGCGACATTGAGCTTTCGCTGACGACCGAATCCCCCGACTGCGACAAGCACCGTCAGCGAGCGATGAAGGCTCTGGTCAGTTTCAACGATGAAGCCCCTGTCTGTCGGAGTGATCAGGCGGACTTCTTCGCCTGTTTTTATGTTGAGACCTTCTCTTACGGCTACGTCGTTGTAATGCCTAAGCACCTGCTCGCGTGTAGGCTTAGCATTGCGCGGCAAAGCATCGGCTTCGAGTTCCACTTCCTGGGATGATGAAAAGAGCGGCTTTGCCAGCGGGTAATGATAAATCGTGTCGGCAATCGCTCCTCGCTCAAGCGCGATGTAGCCAAGACCGCGCCGCTTTGCCGCAAGCGCCGCCGCAAGTCCCGACGGGCCGCTGCCCACGATTACCAGATCGTACATCTCTTTGCCTGCTTTCAAACGATATTCTAAAGAATCGCGCCACGATCGGCAACGAACATAACGGACGGCGAGTGAGGTGAGGGAGAGCAAGGCGGAAGCAGCGCAAAAATTCTCGCACTGCTTCCGGTTGTTTTTCAGCGACCGAGGACGTTTACAAGTTCTTCGACGGCGGCGGCTGATCGTTGAAGATCGGCGCGCTCTTCGGCAGTGAGGCTGATCTGAATGATGTCCTCTATGCCGTTGGCGCCCAACTTGACCGGCACGCCCACGAACAGATTGTTGATGCCGTATTCGCCTTCGAGGTAAGCGGCGCACGGAAGAATTTTCTTCTTGTCCTTGATGATCGCTTCGACCATCTCGACCGTAGCCGCAGACGGCGCGTAATAAGCCGAACCGGTCTTGAGCAGGCTCACTATCTCAGCCCCGCCGTTACGAGTGCGCTCGACTATTTTTTCGATTTTGTCTTTAGGCATCAGATCGGGAATCGGGATGCCTGCAACGGTCGAGTAACGCGCGAGCGGAACCATCGTGTCTCCGTGTCCGCCCAGCACGAATGCGGTGACGTTTTCGACCGACACATTCAAAGCTTCGGCGATGAAGCATCGCATGCGCGCGGAATCCAGCACTCCGGCCATGCCTATGACTCGATTTCTGGGCAGTCCCGATTTTTTCATCGCCACATGACACATAGCGTCGAGCGGATTCGAGACGACTATCAGTATGGGATTCTTCGAGTATCGCATTATCTCTTCCGTCACCGAGCCGACGATGCCTGCGTTGGTGCGAAGCAGGTCGTCGCGGCTCATACCGGGCTTTCGCGCAAGGCCGCTCGTTATCACCACGATATCGGAGTCGGCTGTTTCCTTATAGCCGTTCGTGCCGACGAGTCGCGAATCGTAGCCTTCGATTGGAGCGGTTTCCGCAAGATCGAGCGCTTTGCCCTGCGGCATGCCTTCGATGATATCGACTAATACGACATCGCCAAGCTCTTTATCGACGAGTCGCTGAGCCGCAGTCGCCCCGACATTGCCCGCGCCCACGACGGTTATTTTTTTTCTAGCCATTGTTCCTCCAGACGTTTTAATGATTATGAAAGCGACCCGACATTTTATATCACCAATCGGAGATCGTAAAATGCGGCGATTATGATTTCCGGCGAATCTTCAATATCCCGACTGGCGGCTTGAGGCTCTGGCCCTCTGCGGGAGCCATCTGAATTTTTCCGACCACATCCATACCGCGAACGACTCTGCCGAAAGCGGCGAACCCCTGTCCGTCGGGGTTGCGCTTTCCTCCGAAGTCAAGCTCAGGCTGATCGCCTATGCAGATGAAGAAATCCGAGACGGCCGTATCAGGGCCGTCGCGCGCCATCGAGATCACTCCGTATTTATGAGTCAGCCCCGTCTTGTTAGTTCGCTCAAGCGGGATTGCGGGAAAATCGCTTTTCGCTTTTTCAGGACTCACGCCCGCCTGAATGACTTCGATTTTTATTTTCTTGTCCGGCTGATTGTCCATCTTCACAGTGCGATGAAAACGCCCGCCGTCGTAATGGCGCGCATCGACATAGCGCAAAAAATTCGCGGCAGTGACAGGAGCGCGAACCGTATCGATTTCGACTTCGATATGGCCCATCTCGGTTTCGATCACTACGCGCACTAATGCATTTTCTTTTTGAGCCGCGAGCGGCGCGCAGGCGAAAAGCGTGATCAAACAGGCCGTGAGCAGTCGTGTCATCGATCAGCCTCCCTTTGAATCTTCACGAGATTTTTCTCAGCCCCCAGCGATACAGCACTTTCATCAGAGTCTTGAATCTCGTGTACCAGCGATCCGTGTACGGGAACCACCACCAGTTGCTTTTCATCGGCAGCAGATCCCAGTTGACATGCTTCAAGCGAACGAACTCCATCAACCCCGCGCTTCCGTGCGTCACTCCCATTCCGCTTTCTTTCACGCCGAACCAGGGAGTTTGCGCCGCGCCGTGCGTGTAAAGCGCATCATTGATTATCACCGTGCCTGCCTCAACGCGCCGCGCGACTCTGCGCCCGCGCTCGTTCGTAGTCCAGACTGACGCGAGCAACCCGTATCGAGAGTTATTAGCTTCCCTGATGGCCTCCTCTTCGTCTTTGACCACGCGGATGGGAAGCACAGGCCCGAAGGTCTCTTCCGTCATCACCTTCATCGAATCATCCACATCGACAAGCACGGTCGGCTCGAAGAAGTACCCGCCCAAATCTTCACGCCTGCGCCCGCCCGTAAGAACCCGCGCGCCGCGCGCGACCGCATCAGCTACGTGATCGCTTACGGTGTTCAACTGATTCTCATTCACGAGCGGGCCGACATCCGCGTTGCGCCCAGCGGGCGGACCCACCCGGAGTTTCTTCACTTCATCGACTACTGCATTGATGAATCGGTCAGCCATTGATTCCACGACGTAGAGCCTTTCGACCGACGCGCACACCTGACCACAGTTGGCGAACGCGCCCCACACCGCGCCTTTGACTGTGCGCTCGAAAGGCGCATCTTCGAGAACTATCATCGGGTCTTTGCCGCCGAGTTCCAATACGACGGGCAGCAATCTTTTAGCCGCCGTTTCAGCGATACGTTTTCCAGTGCGCACCGAGCCGGTGAAAAAGATTTTATCGACCATTGAATCGACTAATGCCGCGCCCGTCGAGCCATCGCCCTGCACGACCGTGAACACTCCTTCGGGAAAACCTGCCGCGGCCATAAGCCTTCTGATCGCATCGGCGACGATGGGAGTGAATTCCGAAGGCTTTAGCACGACCGCGTTTCCCGCCATCAATGCCATCACGATTTCGCCCATCGGAATAGAGAATGGAAAATTCCACGGGCTGATTATGCCGACGACGCCCAGCGGTTCGCGGATGATGGCCGAGCGTTTGTTTCGGAACACTGCGAGCGTGAACTTTTCATCTTTCAAAATGCGTTCCGATTTTGCGGCGAAGTGGCTCATCAGATCGGCGACCGGAAAAACTTCAGTCGTGAGAGCTTCGAAGGCGGGCTTGCCCGTTTCGTCAGAGATGATCTGTATGATTTCGTTCTGGCGGTCATAGAGCGCGCGGCGGGCCTTGAGTATGTATCGCGCCCGATTGCGAAAGGAAAGCGCGCCCCACGCGGGTTGAGCCGCACGCGCACGCGCGACCGCCTCACGGACATCCTCGGCAGAAGCGATTGCGAATCGCTCCATCTCTTCCATCGTCGCCGGGTTGATCGAGACGATTTCTGAAATCTGCCCTTCAGTTACCACATTTCTCGCGTTCACAGGTCAGCCCTCCACTTGGTTGAACTCGTTCCGGTTTGCTTCCGGCCAGCATAGCAGTAATCTCAGGGTATTTTTTTCCAAAGCTCTTCAAGGCGGCCTATAACTTCAAAAATGATTGCTCGATACCGGAAATTTTTTTCATCAGAAGAATCCGGTTCCGATAGAATCTGACTCTTCAGAGTTTGAAGTCGTTTGTCGATATTAGAGTCCGTGCTTGTTTCAGAAATGGCTTTGAAGAAAGTTATCCAGTGAGTGATTTTGATACCGAGATAATCCTGAGCTTTTATGTTGGAAGTATACTCGTCAAGAATCCCCGCCCTTGCGACTCTGCCGAAATTTCCGCCTTTGTCAGAAGCGGCTTCGTCCGAGGATTCCTGTTTGCTGGCGGGATAAGGCTCTCTGGTTTGTTCTGGAGGTCTGTTGATTTTCGGATTCTCATTATTTTCTATCCGGGATTTCTGCCAGTAATAGTTTCGGTACTCGGCAGCGTACTTCGCCAGTTCTTTATAGGGAGTTAACAATCTTGGAGTGCCTGATATGACATCAGACAAAATCCATGGCACTACGACTATAAGATCAGCCGTCGCGCAGGCGTCAGGGTCTACCTTATACCTGAAACTCGGCTCTCCTTCCTTGCTCAACACGTACCAGGATTTAAGCTCTATGCCGAAGATTATGTCGGTGGGCGTCTCTAAGCTTCGGAGTAATACGTCCGGGAATGTCTGTGATTGTCTGATGAAAGCGTATTTCGAGTAAGCGTTTTCAGGGTCCCAGATGCCTCGTAATCTGTTAAGGATATTTACGACCTGTGTTTCAATCACGGTTGCAAACGCACTGCCAATGGAAAACACTTCGGTTACGTTGATGCCTCTTATGACAAGCTCAGCCTCGAAATAGTTTGGCAGCGAATAAATCAAATCATTCACCCGATGCCACACGTCGTAATGTTCCCACTGTTGAACGGGAGGAATTCTTGACGGCGGATCAATAGGGTTGATTCTACCTGACGACGGCATATTTCTCCTCGCTAAGGGCGGCGAACAGATCGTTCGAGCGCGATCTTATTCTTTCAACGGCTATTTTGAAAATGTCCTCATCGATTTCCGCGCAAACCGCGCGTCTGTCGGTGAAGGATGCAGCCAGCCCTGCGCTGCATAACCCGCCAAAGGGCTCCCATATCAGGTCGCCCGGATTGGAAGACACTTCGATGATCATCTTCATCAGCTTCAGCGGCTTTTGATTCAGATGAGCATATTTCTGCGAGCCGGACAAACGGATTCGCTCGCCGTTGTGCAAAGGAGGCTCATCCCAGACATTCGTGATGCCGTACTTTCCTTCAAACCTGTGGAACAGGCTTGCATACTCTGACCTGCTCATTGGAACTTTTCCATCGATGGAAAAGTAAGGCTTTCCCTCCGGCTGTCCTTTTCGGTTGGCGTAACTGACCAGCTTTTCGAAATGTTCTGATGGAGGAGCGTACCAAAGATGGCATTTCGTGAAATATTTTCTGGTAGCGGCATTGGCCACTCCGCACACTTCATTGGTGACAGACAACGGCAGCCCGGTTCTTTCCCATTCGAGTCTCAACCACTCTTTCAATGTGAGTCGTTTTCCATCTGCTTCAAACTCAGGACGCTTTACATACTGCACGCAAAGTTCCGTCACTATGGGAAAATGTTTTAACTTTGGAAGATTGCAATTTCCGGCTATATGCTGAATCCCCTTGTTCCAGATATTGCAGCAAACGTAATCCCATCCGCTGTTATCAAGCAAGGCATGCACAGACGCCCAGCCTGCTTCAGTGTTCCAGAACCAGAGAGTAGTTCCCGGCTTCGCTTTTTTCGACCATGCTTTTACGTGCGGCCTGTACCACTGCTGAAGTTCCGACGGATAGCAGGCATCTCCTCGAAAGCCCGATACTCCATACCCTCCATCAGAGACTATCAAGCTTGGAGCGATCCAATAATCATATAAATTCAAAACATCATCGTTGTATAAACTCACTCCGTTTATATCAACGCATTTTTCTCTGCTGCTCATGTCTGTTCTCCCGTCCGATTTCATCCGAACGAAAAGCCTTCTAAAGCTTTTAACAAATCCGCGGGCGACTCAAGCTCAAGGTCGGGCTGATGCTCCATCAATCGCTCGCGCAGCGTCGAGGCTGCGCTCACACCGCCCCAAAGCGCGGCGGCTGTCCACGTTCCCGCGCGGCGTCCCATTATGATATCGGAAGGACTATCGCCTATGACGAGCGTGCGACGCGGATCGGCGTCGAGCGTCTTCAAAACTCTCAACACGCCCTCCGGGTAGGGCTTTGGTCGCTCAACATCGTCGCCCCACACGGCAGAGATTATTTTTTCTCTCAGCCCTGTGATGTCCAACTCAGGCTCTCCCGCTCGACGAGGCTTGAGCGAAACGACTCCTATCCGCGCGCCGACGCCGATCAGATGATCGAGCATCTCGACGATGCCTTCATAAGCCGCGAGGTGATGGTGGTTGGCGTAATAATGCTCTTCGAAGCTCAGAATCATTTCATCCACCCGCGCTTCATCGTAGCGGCCAAGCACTTCGTGAGGCGTCAGGTTCCAGAAGCCGCTCATCTCCATCTCGTCGACATCGACCTGCGTGTGAAGTTTTATCGAATGAAGAAAGGCTTCGCGATAAGCGCGCTCCGAGCAGGCCAGCGTCCCGTCGAAATCGAAGATGAAACATTCGAAATTCATCACCGCTCAGAGAATTCGCCCATGGCGCGGAATTTATCGTAACGGCGATCTACGCGCTCCGCTTCGCCTAGAGTCTGCACCGACGAGAGAGCTTCGGAGAGATGTTTGTCGAGTATCTCGGCCATCGCTTTATGGTTGGTGTGCGCGCCGCCTTGAGGCTCAGGAACTATTTTGTCTATGAGTCCGAACTGAAGCAGGTCTGGCGCTGTGATCTTCAAAGCCTTCGCCGCCTGCTCTGCGTAGGCGCGATCTCTCCACAAAATCGAGGCGCAGCCTTCGGGCGAGATAACCGAATAGATAGCGTTTTCGAGCATCAGCACCACATCGCCCACCGCGATTGCAAGCGCGCCCCCCGATCCGCCTTCGCCCGTAACGGTGACGATCACAGGCACGCGGAGTTTCGCCATCTCGCGCAGGTTGTATGCGATGGCCTCAGCCTCGCCTCGCTCTTCGGCATCGATGCCGGGGTAGGCTCCGGGCGTATCGATGAAGGTGAAGATGGGCCGGTTGAATTTTTCCGCGATCTTCATGACGCGAAGCGCCTTGCGATAGCCTTCCGGTTTGGGCATTCCGAAATTGCGCTGCTGACGAGTGCGCGTGGTGCGCCCTTTCTGATGTCCGAGGACTACGCATGGCTCCGAGTGATAGCGCGCAAATCCGGCGACTATGGCCGCGTCATCTCCGAAACGCCGGTCGCCGTGCAGTTCATGAAAGTCGGTGAATATCAGCTTGATGTAGTCGAGCGTGTAGGGCCGCGTCTCATGGCGGGCAATCTGAACGCGCTCCCACACGCCGGGAACCTGATCGGCAGTGAGATTAGCCGCTTCCGATTCTTTGAGGCGACGATGAATCTCGTCCATCGTCTCGTCATCTTTGGCCATTCTTCGTTCCGCCATAACGATCCAATCTTCGAGGAAAAACCGGCATACGAAAGCCTCGCTTCGAACCGTTTCCCACGCGCGCCGCTTTCAAATCCCATCCTGCTCGCATCTTGACACTCGCCGAGCCGCCTTGTTACATTCGGCCCGCGCTCGATGCAGTAAAACAGGAGGTAATTTAATGATGGCGACGTTCAATGGTATAGAAGTTCCCGCTGATGGTCAAAAGATAAAGGTCGAGGGAGACCAACTCCTCGTTCCCGACCGACCGGTGATACCTTTCATAGAAGGCGACGGCACCGGGCGCGATATCTGGCGCGCGTCTCAGAGAGTGTTCGACGCGGCGGTTGAAAAATGCTACGGCTCGCAGCGCCGCGTTGTGTGGTACGAGATATTCGCCGGAGAAAAAGCCTTCAATCGTTTCGGCCAGTGGCTCACGGATGATTCTGTCCGAGCCATTCAGGAATATGTCGTGGCAATCAAAGGGCCGCTCACGACTCCCATCGGCGGCGGCATTCGCAGCCTCAACGTCACTCTCCGTCAAGTGCTCGATCTTTACTCCTGCGTCCGTCCCGTTCGCTACTTCGAAGGGGTGCCTTCGCCCGTCAAGCATCCTGAAAGATTGGACGTTGTGATCTTTCGCGAAAACACCGAAGACGTTTATGCCGGAATCGAGTTCGTCTCAGGCAGCGAGCGGGCTAAGGAAGTCATCTCGCTGCTCAACGACAAATATGGCTTCAAGGTGAGAGAGGGCAGCGGCATAGGCATCAAGCCCATCTCGGCTATAGGCACGAAAAGACTTGTGCGCCGAGCTATCCGCTACGCGCTGGAATTTCACCGCCCGTCGGTCACGCTCGTTCACAAGGGCAACATCATGAAATTCACCGAGGGCGCTTTTCGCGACTGGGGCTATGAGCTTGCGCGCGAGGAATTCCGCAGCGAGACCGTCACTGAGCGCGAGACATGGATACTTGAAAATCGCGAGAAGAATCCGTCGATTACCGATGAAGAAAACGCGCGGATGATCGAGCCGGGATTCGAGCAGATGTCCGAAACCCAGCGCGCCGAGGCAATCGAGGAAGTCAAACAGACGATGGCCGCTATCTGGGACACGCACGGCAACGGGCAGTGGAAGCAGAAGCTTTTGGTCAAGGATCGAATAGCGGATTCGATGTTTCAGCAGGTCATCATAAGGCCCGACGAATACTCTGTCGTGGCGACGCCGAATCTCAACGGCGATTATTTTTCAGACGCGGCGGCGGCGCAGGTGGGTGGACTGGGAATGGCTCCGGGAGCCAATATCGGGGACGCGGCTGCAATATTCGAAGCCACTCACGGCACGGCTCCCAAGTACGCCGACCGGGATGTTATCAATCCCTCGTCGGTGATGCTTTCAGGCGTGATGATGTTCGATCACTTAGGGTGGCGCGAGGCGAGCCAGATGATAATCGATGCCATCACGAAGACCATCCAGCAAAAGAGGGTCACCTATGATCTGCATCGCCAGATGGAAGGCGCGACCAAGCTCAAGACCAGCGAGTACGCCTCGGCGATCATCGAGAATATGTGAGGTCAGGAGTCAGGAGTCAGGAGTCAGAAGTCAGAAGAGTAGAACCTTCATTCTGACTCCTGACTCCTGACTTCTGACTTCTTTTTCAAGAGAGGATGTCATGCCTGAGAGAAAAACCCCGCGCAAGATTTCAGCCGCCAACACCAAACAGGAGATGATCACCGCTTACAACGACCTGCTCAAGCAGATGGAAGAGAAGCGCGAGACCGATTTGAAGCCTGAACAGAAGATCGAAGAAAAAGAGGTAAAACAGGCTGTCGAGGTTGCCGACTCGCTTTCGACCGAGGGGATAGTGAAGGAGGCGGGAAATCTCAAAGCGGAGATGGGTCGCGCGCTCGCGCAGCTTTCCGACAAACTCGAAGAGCAGATAAGCAAATACGAAGAGATCAAGAAGGCGGTCGAGGCTAAGGAAAAAGAGCTTCAGGAAATTTACGAGATACAAAAAGCTGCCTCGTCTCTTGCCGCGCTCATAGAAGCCCAGCACATGCGTCGCGAAGACTTCGAAGAGGAAATGGCGTCGAGGAAAGAGGAACTCGAAAGAGAAATTCAATCTGCGCGCTCGGAGTGGGAAAAAGAGAAGAAATCGCACGAAGCAGAAAAGAAAGAACGCGACATGGCGGAGCAGCGTCGCCGTGACCGCGAAAAGGAGGAATACCTGTACGCATTCAATCGCGAGCAGCAGTTGGCCAAAGATAAATTCGAAGACGAGAAGGCGAGGCTTGAAAGAGAGATCGCGCTTCAACGCGAGCAGATGGAACGTGAGATTGCCGAGCGTGAAAGAGTCGTCTCGCAGAAGGAAGCCGAACTCGTCGAGTTGAGAAATCGTGTCGAGGCGTTTCCGAAAGAGATGGAAGATGCCGTCAGCAAAGCGGTCAAAGATGCGACGCAATCAGTTCAGGCAGAGGCCCGAAACAAAGAGGAACTGATCAGGAAGGAGTTTACCGGCGAGCGAAACGTGCTGACCACTCGCATAGAATCGCTCGAATCGACGGTCAAAGAGCAAAACGAGCAGATAGCCCGCTTGTCGCAGCAGCTTGAGAAAGCCTACAGTCAGATTCAGGAGATCGCGCTCAAGACCATCGAAGGCTCATCGGCTACGAGATCGCTCGAAAACCTGCAACAGTTCATCACCGAGTCGCGCAAACAGTCGCAGGAGAAATAGAGCGGATATCAGTGTTGGCTGGTGACTATTACAACTGGCATTTCATTGTAGAGTCGCTTCTGAAGTTCCCGTCCGGCCTTTTTCTTGTTGACGCCGCCCCACTGTTTGAAGAAGAAAGATACACGCGAAGAACGACACTGACGGCGAATATCCAAAACCCATGCTTCATCCATTGGCCGAGCGCCTGCGCCTGATTCGCCACCAACGATCACCCAGTCTATATCCGACAGCGGAAGATTAGGCAAGGGGCCTATCAATGGTTCGAGCGACAGAAAATGTATTACGGCAGGCACAGAAACCAGATGGCCTATCCTCTCGACGACTCGTTCATCTTCGACGCTCGTTCCCAGCCACACATTGCTATAACCGTTACCCCAATCTCCGGGAAGATTATCGGCGATGCGATGTGGGCGTTTTGTTAGAAGCTGCCAATCAAGATTCGGAGTGTTTCTAATCAGTTTCCATAAACGCTCAGATTCGGATTCAGGAGCATTCTCTTCAAAGACATCAGCCATTGAAGCGCAAAAAACGCGATAGCGAATCCCCAGCCTTTGTCCTTCGGCATCCCACTTGATAGGTTGCTGCCAGTGATTGTCGCTCATCAGGCGGCGAGGCGTGTTCAGCCCCCAAACATCGAAGCCATATCGTTTGGCTAGCGTTTCGGCATAACAGTTCTTGCATCCGTCCGAAACTTTGGTGCAGCCCCACCAGGGATTGAAAGTATAACCGGGATGCATCACGCCATCAGCATCTAGAGTTGCCGTCCATTCAATTTTTGTCTTTCCCATAAATCCACTCGCTTCGTGTTAAAATCAAACAATGTGAATAAGCCTGTACTTTTTGTCTAAACGTGTATGGCTCAAACAGTAGAAGGTGCGATTAAAATTGCGGCAAAGAAAGCCGGTTTGTCGGTAGACGAGTACAAAGCACTCATCAATCAAGGATCGAAAAAATGTAGTAAGTGCAAAGAGTGGCGACTGGCATCTGAGTTCGGCACGGACCAAAGTCGTTACGATGGACTTGACACCAAGTGTTGTTACTGCCGCAGAGTAAAAATGCGAAAATCCTGGAAGGGTAGAGTTTCCACATTCAAAGGCCGCGCTCACACCGAAGAAGCCAAGCTCAAAATGAGTAGAGTACGGAAAGGTCGTCCGAGTCCGCGCAAAGGCAAACCTCACAGTGATGCCACCAAAGCTAAGATCAGCAAAATAACAAGAGAAAGGACGCCACGCGCCGAGCAACATTATGCTTACAAACACGGTCATGCACAACGAGCTTTCAATGATAGGCGAAGGCCAGAATACGCGGATTGGCGAAAGGCCGTCTTCGAGCGTGACAATTACACCTGCCAAAAATGCGGAAATAAAAAAGGCGGCAACCTTCGCGCTCATCACATCAAATCTTTTGCTGAATACCCGGATCTCCGCTTTGATGTGAACAATGGTATAACCCTCTGCCATACCTGTCACGAACTTGAACACCTCAAACCTGAAAGCATACGCAACGTGCGGAAGCTCAAACGCGGCGAAAAGCTTTGGAAGTGACACCTTGAAAGTGTGTGTCGTCCATTCGATGTCGGAATTGAATCCCATTATAGTTTGTCTCTCAGCCTTTTCTTTTGGGGGGAAAAGTCACCTTCACATCTTCGCCAAATGTGATTTTTCCCTTACGTTTTCTCCTACGCTCGACAGGCGGGTCTGTTGTAATTTTTTCCTCGGCTTCCATTTCAAGCAGAGCCTCGCGGTAATCCTTCTCCGCGTAAGGCGTATATGGATCATAAGCGGTGTGCTGATCGCGTATTTGCCTGAATGTCAAAGTGCGCCCAGCAAAATGCTCAAGAAGCCTGTTCTCGATATCCTGGGGTTGAATCCACTGGAAAAGGAACGGCTGCCGTATGCTTGCTGGATTGTACTCGAAAGAGACAATACCCGGACTAACAGCAGACCCCTCTCTGGCGATTATGTCCTTCATTATAAGAATGCCTCGGACGTCTTTGGTAATGAAGATCAAATGATGACTGGTTCTTGCAGCAGCTTCATTTCTGAACCTGAAAGGCAATATATATCTCTTACCAAATTCCTTTATTGCCTGGCACAACTCCTCAACAATCATCAACTCTCGTTCGCTTGGCGAAATACCTTCTATTCTCTTTCGTAGCCTGTCAGCCCTTTCTTTTCCGAACAGAGCATTCATTGGGTCGTCGACTAATTCGTTGGTCAATGCCATATTGACTCGGTTGTAGTTGAAAAAGAAAATACAGTCGCATCCCCAATCTTTGACCACTGAGTTGATCAACTCCAAAGAAAGCCCTTTATATCCGCACGGATCAAGAAAGAAAAAGGTTGGGATCATCTTCATCCGCTCAAATACCTTCACTATCTCAGTACCAACTTCCTCATTATAAACATGAGGGCGATGCTTTAGGGCTTCGACACCGGGCAGGTTTTTTATTTCTTCCTCTAAAGATGTTGTATAGACTGCGTCTTTGTCATTGAATATGGTGACCAGACGATTCCGAAGTTTGTCACTGGCAATAGCCTTTTCAAGAATAAGCAATGGCGTCGATTTCGTTCCATCGTCATAACGTCCTGGCCCAGCAAACAGGTCTATGTATGCTATCGTATCTCCATCTTTTCCCTTCGCCCGGTCTTGCACTCCCATCATGACGATGGCCCAAGCTTCAAAATATTTGCTCACGATGGCCACCTTGATGCGTGATTGCTCTTTGCTGATCTCAAAGAAACTCTTATCCGTCATGCCTGCACTCCTTTCATCAAGAACTTCTAATGAGACCTTTATAAACGCCTGCCACTTTCACCTCCTTTGCCGAAACCACTATGTCTTTATAAATCGAATTGCTGGCCTTAAGAGTCACCTTGCCTCGGCCTGGCCCGAAATGAACATGCTTTAGAGTCGCAAGATAGTCATCGCCTACATGAACAGCAGCGATCTCACCGTTTCGCACCTGAGCATCAGGGCGCAACAAGACTTTATCTCCGGGCAAAATGCCATCGCCGATCATTGAATCGCCCTGAACCACGAGAAGAAAATCTCCGGGTTTATACGGGAGAAGGTCGCGATCTTCGATCACAGCTTCACACTGATCGAGAGTTTCTGCCAAAGGGCCTGCCGGGATGCTGCCCAAAACGCGCAGGGTTCTAAAACCCAGAGATGCTTTTCCACGCTCAGTCAATATCACCAGCCGCCGCCGCCCTCGTTTGCCGCCACCGAGAATTTTGATGAACCCGTTCCGCTCGATTATTTTCAGCGTCGGGCTCAGACTTGTATCACCAGCCAGTTTCAGATCAGCAACCAGTTCAGATATCGAAGCATGTCCATCGTTTTCAATACTCCGTGAGATGGCTTGAAGGATTCGTAAATGTGCTGGCGTAAGCGATGATGTACGTCTCTTTCCCATAACATCGTTTATTTTCACGATGTTTAGCTTGATGGTCAAGTTTCAGATGATGATATTGCGTAGTATCATCAGCATAGGCACATCAAAACAAAACTGATAACTCTCGAATCAAGCTTGACCCATGCGGTTCATCAACTCTTGCGGCGAAGATAATCGCTCACCCTCGCCCGCAGCAGAGTTTGTATTTCCGCCCGCTGCCGCACGGACACGGCGCGTTGCGTGACACGGGGGTCTTCTCTGCTTTGCGCTTCGCTTCAAACAAACCCAGCATCAAAAACGCAAGCCACAGACCTACGGCGACTACGGGTTGCGAGAATGCGTAGCCGTGAAATGCGTAATAAAAAAAACCGGAACGGCTCCCGGCAGTCATGCCCGCGAGATTTTCTTCTATCTGCAAACCTGAAAGCTTCGCCCACATCATCACCGCAGGAACCGTCAGCACAAGCATAACCATAATACCGATTATGAGTGTGCGAGCTTTTGCCTTGATCGACCGAGAGTTGGTCGCAAGCACGAGCGCGGCAAGCATCGGCAATCCATAGGTGACTTTATCCAGTCCGAGTCCTGATAAGATAGGCTCGCCTCCCGCAACATTGAAGACGATTTTCACCACCCTGCCATCGGGCTTGATGCGAACCTTTGGATTGAAGAAGTGATAAATCCAGTCTGCCGGGGCTGAGGTCAAAACGACCAGCCCCTCTACCGAATACCACCAGAGCGGAAGCAGAACCACGTAGAGACCCGCAGCCACAAGGAGCAGGCGCAGCCATTTAAGCTCGCCCGAGAGGAGCGGCGACTCGCTGGAGCCAGAAGAGGAGGAGGACGGTTGAGAGGAGTATGACGATGGTTTGAGCGACATAAACGTGAACTTCTTCGACGACCGATGGCAGGAGCAGGCCGGCGTAGTAGAGCATCACCAGCCGCGCCAGATTGATCGCGTGAATGGCAGGCAAACCTGCGGCAAGCCCGATCATCTTTGCTCGCCACGAGGTCGGATAGGCCAGCACTCCTGCCAAGAATAAGCACGATGCTTCAACTCCGTCGCAGCCCATCGCTATCTGCATGGAAAACTGCGAAGAGCTAACCATCTGACCCTCGGCCATCGCGCCTGCGCCGAAGAGGTTGACCGTCCAGGCGACGGCGCGGGCCAGCCACTCGGTGTAAGGGCGTATCACTCCGTTGCGAATGCCCGGAGCTATCCCGAACACGAAATAGGCGAGGCCGAATATGAGCGCGAAGCGGAGCAGAAACAACAGAGCTTTCCGGTTCGCGCTCAAAAAGGCCGATGCTTTTTCAATCCCTCGCATACCCGTCGCTAACCTAATGACGGCGAGCGTTGCCGATAAACAGATGAATGATAAAGGCCACTATCAACCCCGACGCAAGAGCGCCAAGTGTGTCGAGGGCTCCGGCACGGAGAGCGACAAGAATAGCCACCGCGATCACTTCGACGATGAGCGCGACTGTTGCAAAGAGTTTCCAGTTGATCGCTCGAACCGTGAGAGATATCGATTCATCCGCGCCTGAGAGTTCCACCTTGCCGCGGGCGGTGAGGAAGTATATGCCGAGGGCCGTGATGATGAGCGTCATCAGAATCATTCCCCACTCCGAAAGGGTCGGGGTATTGAGAGTCTGAACGGTCTGACGCACGAGTTGTCCGCGACACACGCCGCCGGGGCTTAGAGCCGTATGCACGTTGAAGTACCATCCCGCAGGATTGTTGATGATGCTCTGCGCGACTGCAGGCGCCGTGGCGAGGTTGCTTCTTGAAAAGGAGACCGCGCCGGGGGCGGGAATAGATGCAGCCGGACTCAATCCCGAATCAACGCGTATGGGGCCGTTGACGGCAGCCGAGCCTTCATGAATGTGCGCCAGTATCAAAACGCTGTTAGAAGCCAGTCCAGTCAGGCTCACGTCGAACCTCGATACGGCTGAGGTGATCGTGCCGCCGGAACTGACTATATCGAGCGTGACAGTCGCAAGGCCGTTGGCTCCCGTTTCTGTCGCGTTCACTACGACGGGGGCGATCTCATTGGCCGCAAGCATCTGGGCCGTGAAGATGATAGTGCTGGCCTGGGCTTCGACGGATCGCGCTACGATCATCGCTATCGAAGCGACTGCCATAGCCGCCAGTAGAACCGGAGCGATTAGTCTCTTCATTTTTCTCCTCCTTGATTCGTTTCTCGCTGTTGCGGACGATGTGAACGGAATGGATTACAATGCCTGAAAATCAAGACACTGACTTTTAGCTGAAAACCCCACCCGGTTCGGCACAAGAGATGGCCCGCCTCTGCGGGCTGCGACGAATGACTGATTATTAGAACGTGACCATTACGGCAAATTGATTGCCAGGGCGCGGCAATATATCATAATTCTTTCAGGGCATTCAAACAAAATTCTGCGCTCGGTAGCGAATCAAACTTGAGCCGATGACCGCGCATTGCGGTTGATGATCGATCACAGGCGCGGCTACAATTCGGCTTCACAAGGAGGAATGATGCGGCTGCTCATAACAGGCGGAGCCGGTTTCATCGGCTCGAACTTCATACGTCATATCCTGACGGCTTATCCCGACTACGAAGTGACGAATCTCGACAAGCTCACTTATGCGGGCAATCTCGACAATCTCAAAGACGTGGCCGACTCTCCGCGTTACCGATTCATTCGCGGCGATATCTGCCATAGCGAAAGCGTCCGTGAAGCGATTCATCGAGCCGACGCCGCGGTTCATTTCGCAGCCGAAAGCCACGTCGACCGATCCATCCATGCCGCGTCCGAATTCATTCACACAAACGTCCTCGGAACGCAAACCCTGCTTGATGCCGCGCGTGAGGCTCGCCTGTCGCGCTTCGTTTTGATATCGACCGACGAGGTTATGGGGTCGTGCGAGGAAGGCCGCTACTTCACCGAATCTTCACCGCTTCGCCCCAATAGCCCCTACTGTTTGCACCCGGACACGCCTGTTTTGATGAGCGATAATACTGAAAAGAGAATCGCAGACGTTTCTATCGGAGATGCGGTCGTTTCTTTTAACTTCGAATCAAGGCGTCCTGTGATTAATCAGGTTCTTAATAAGTTTGTATTCGATACCAGTGAATTAATGGAAGTAAAAGTTGGGACTCGCAGAATACTTTGCACACCGCAGCATAAGTTCTTTGTCAAAAGACCAAGGCGACATGGCAATGGTCGATTAGATACTAGACAGGATTTCCTGTCTCTGCCAATGATCGAGGTTTCTGCCAACAATCTGCAGGATGGCGACTGGCTGGCGACTACAAGAAGAACTGTCGCTGACAAAATTGAAAGTCAAACAGAAAGAGATCATTCTTTTGCTCGTTTTCTCGGATATTTTGTGGGCGATGGGTATATTAAATCGCACAAGGACAAAAGGACCGGCATTGTGCAAAAAAGAGTATTACTTGCTGATCAGAAGCAATCATTTGTTGAGTTCTACAACTCTTTTCTCAATTCAAAAGGAATTATCTACAAACACAAAACTAAAGATTGCTGGTTCTCCTTAACAGGAGACGCGGCTACGATTCGAACACTGGAAAATCTTGAAGGGGTGACGAACAAAGCTATAGAAAAAAGCCTTCCTTCCTTCCTGCTATCTTATGATGAAGAGTGGATAAAGCAATTCATGGCCGGACTCTTCGATGCAGACGGTACGATTGCCAATGCAAAAATAGAGATATGCTCTCATTCACCTTTATTTCTTCGACAAGTAAAACTCTTATTGGCGCGTCTTGGAATTCACGCCTCGATTAGCGGATCAAAAATACTTGTTTCTGACGGTAAATCAGTGAGGCAGTTTCAGACAGCCATTCCTTCTCTGAAGCTTAAGAGTCTTCCATTGGTGACCACTGGAAGTCAGAGAACTAACGAAGATGATATCGTATGGCAACCAATCAAAAAACCGCGATCCATGTTCTGTTCTCAAAAAGTCTACGACCTGGAAGTAGCTAACGATCACAACTATGTTATTGAGCAAAATATTATCTCTCATAATTCGGCGTCGAAGGCCGCGGCTGAACATCTCGCTCGCGCTGCAAGGGTGACGTTCGGGCTTGATGTCGTCACCACTCGCGCATCGAACAACTACGGCCCTTATCAGTTTCCCGAAAAGCTCATCCCGCTGATGATCACAAACGCGATGGAAGACCGCGAACTTCCCGTCTACGGCGATGGAATGAACGTGCGCGACTGGCTCTATGTCGAAGACTGCTGCCGCGCTATCGATGCGGTTTTGCATCGAGGGAAAAGCGGCGAGGTCTATAACATCGGCTCGCGCGCCGAAAAGACCAACCTCGAAGTCGTCCGCGCGCTGCTCGATCTTGCGGACAAGCCTCATTCGCTGATTCGATTCGTCACCGACCGTCTCGGCCACGACCGGAGGTATGCGACTGATCCTGCAAAAATCGAAACCGAACTCGGATGGAAACCGCAGGAGACTTTCGAGAGCGGATTGGAGAAAACCGTCCGCTGGTATGAAGCGAATCCGCAATGGGTCGCTCGCGCACGGTCGGGCGAATACCGCAGCTATTACGAGCAAATGTACGGCGCGCGCGAGTGGTCAAAGGCGACGGATGAATGAAGCGGAGAAAAAAAAGACTGCGTTGATCGCGGGCGCGGGCGGATTGCTCGGTCGCGCGATTACGACAAGGCTCGCGGCTTCGGGGTGGAACACGGTCGCGCTCACACACGCCGATCTCGATATAACGAATAGAGAGCAGACGGAATCGATCATAGAAAAAACGCGCCCCGATATCGTTATCAACTGCGCGGCTACGGCTGATGTTGATCGATGCGAGCGGGAGCCTGACTGGGCTTATGCGGTCAACGAGAGCGGCGCGCGATGGCTTGCTCGCGCCGCGAGCGCCGCCGATGCCGAGACAGTTCACGTCAGCACCGATTACGTTTTCGACGGCGAAAAAGAAGGCTTCTACACTCAGGAGGATGAGCCTAATCCGTTGAGCGTCTACGCGAAATCGAAGCTCGCCGGTGAGCTAGCAGCCGAGAGCGAAAACGAGCGGGCTTACATCATTCGCACGTCGTGGATATTCGGCGCGGGCGGAAAGAATTTCGGCAGCCGCGTCGTGGAGCTCGCCCAAGCGGGCGCGCATCTGAAAGGCGTAATCGATCAGACATCGATTCCAACCTACGCGCCTGATCTCGCCGCGCGCATCGAAGAGATAATCCGACTCGGCTCGCACGGCCTTTATCACACCACGAGCGCAGGCGTCACCGCGTGGTATGACTTCGCGCGGCTCGCGCTCGATATGTCGGGATTTGGACACATCGAGATCGAGAAAGTGACGCGAGCCGACCTCAACCAACTCGCGCCGCGTCCGCGAAACTCCGCCATGCGTTGCCTCTCTTCAGAGCGACTGGGCCTTGCGCCGCTTCGCCATTGGAAGGACGCTTTGCCGGAATTCCTCGATGAACTGAAGAATTGATATGGATTATGTCCGACACGGAGATCAAATTCAGTCCCGACGGCATAGAATTTCTCAGCTATCCTTATCCTCCTTCGTCGGTTTATCCATCAGGAAAAATCGACTACGCTGCAATCAGCGAAATCGATGCGGACGCCGCGCCGCCTGAAATTAGAACTTCGCGCGAAATCTTCTTCATCCCGGCGACGATGAAAGAAGAATTGCGCCGCGTTGCCGCCCATCATGGCATCTCCACGGTGAAGCGGATCGATGTGTGGGACTTGCTGTTGGAACCTTTCCTCGACACAGAATTCACCGAGGAGCAGCAGGAGCGGTCACTGAAAAGGCTCGAAGAGTGCGGCATCCGCCGGGAGGAATCCACAGAGGTTCGCCGCTTCGTAGCCAGAGCGATGGAGGCATACAACTTCGATTCGATGTTGTGGGACTGGTGTCATCTGGGGCTTTCGGACGCGCTCGACGCATTTCGCGGAGTTCTTTCGGGCCGCCGCCATCGCCTCTCGCCCCGCCAGTACGAAGCGTTTTACTGGCGGGCGATGGAGCTTGCGCGAAAAGGAAAAGTGATGAGTGATGAGTGATGAGAAACAGCGGAAAGCTTATCCTCGCGTCCGTTTGTTTCATCGCCCGTCGCTTGTCGCCTCTTGAAAGGAAATAGAGATGGCTTCGAACGATTATCATTTCATCACTCACTGGCGCGTCGAAGCGACGTGCGAGGATGTGGCCGACGTGCTGAAGGAGGCGAAAGATTTGCCGCGCTGGTGGCCTTCGGTTTATCTCGCCGTCGAGGAGATCGAGCCGGGAGATGAAAACGGAGTGGGCCGAGTGGTGAGCCTCCACACGAAAGGCTGGCTGCCATACACTTTGCGCTGGCAGTTTCGCGTCACAGAGTCGAATTACCCGCGCGGCTTCAGCCTCGAAGCGTGGGGCGATTTTCTCGGTCGGGGAGTGTGGACATTCGAGCAGGATGGCCGTTTCGTCAACGTCACCTATGACTGGCGCATTCGAGCCGAGAAGAAGCTTCTTCAATCGCTCTCGTTTCTGCTCAAGCCAGTATTTTCAGCCAATCATCGCTGGGCCATGGCTCGCGGCGAAGAGAGCCTCAAACTCGAACTCGCGCGCCGCCGGAAGACTGAAGAGGTGAAGAGGTGAAGAGGTGATGGAGCGATTTACTCAACACCAATCGCCAGCATCCCGCCGCGCTATTGCCTCACCTTAATCACTTCTTCACCCCTTCACCTCTTCATATTTCAGTTGACCGTCATCAGCCGATGTGATAAACCGCAGTCATAATCAGCCCCCGGAGAACGCGGATCGACGAGAGGCCCGCTATGATAACCGAAAAGGAAATCACCATAAGACCGGAGCCGCAGGCCAAACCCGCGCCGCCGATCTTCCCTACGAATTCGGTCGAGTTCGTCAACTCGCTCGCGCATTATTATCGCGGCGAGTTGTCGAGGATGATGAGTTGGCGCGACCGGCTCGACCGCACGACCAACTGGGCCATAGCGGCAGTGGCAGCGATGCTTTCGGTCTCGCTCTCATCTCCCGAATCGCATCACGGCGTGCTGCTGTTCGCGATGGTTCTGGTCTTTCTGCTCCTGAGCATAGAATCGCGCCGCTACCGCTTCTTTCACGTCTACAGAAGCCGCGTGCGACTGGTCGAGCGCAATTACTACGCGCGCATATTCGCCCCGCGCGAGATGATCGACCCCGCTCACTGGATGAGTCAGCTAGGCGAAGACCTCCGATTGCCGAAATTCTCTATGGTCTTTTCCGAAGCCATGGCCCGAAGGCTGAGAAGAAACTACATCTGGCTGTTCCTGATACTTCTGGCCGCATGGATGCTCAAGACGACTGCCCGAAGGCTTCAGTCGAAAGGCGGCGAGGCCGAATTCATTCACTCCACATCAGAGTGGATTCAAAACGCCTCCGTCGTCGCTCTGCCCGGATGGGTCGTCCTCGCGGTCATTCTCATCTTTTACGCCTGGATGCTTTACATAATGTTCAAGTACAGAGAATCTACGGGAGAACTCGCCTACGGCGATGTTCACGTCTGAATCCGCTCCGCCTCAGGTTTCGGATTTTACTGTGACATTCGAAAATACGTGTTGCGACACATTTTCACTTATGGTATAAATGCGTGCGTATGGGAAAAGCGCTTCAAAAGCGTATAATGCAGGCGCGATTCGAAAGCCCCGTGCAGGAAGCCATATTGAACCTGCTCATAGCCGCGAATCATATTCGCGAGCGATTGGATCGCGCCTGCACCGAAGAGCGGATCACTCACGGGCAATACAACGTGCTGCGCATTTTGAAAGGCGCTCCCGAAGGACACCCGCGGTGCGAGATAGCCCGCAGAATGCTTGAAAAAGCGCCTGATGTCACGCGATTGATAGACCGGCTCGAACAGCAGGGTCTTGCCGAGCGGGGACGCTCGGACGAAGACCGCCGCCTTTCGGTCACTCGAATAACCAGAAAAGGCGTCAACCTGTTAAACCGCCTTCAGCCGCGCATAGATGAGACTCACCAGTTCTTCGCCGACCGCGTGTCGCTTGCAGACCGACGGGAACTTTCCCGAATCTGCGAAGGCATCTACGACGAAGAAGATTAAAAATTTTTCGAATAATGCGTGTCATAACACGCTTTGAGAGGCACAGAGATGATCAACATAATAAGAAACGACGAGCGATATCATTTTCAGAGCGACTGGCTTTCGACCTACTGGCATTTCAGCTTCGATCATTATCACGATCCGGCCAACATGGGATTCGGCCCTCTTCGCGTATTCAACGATGATGTGATTCGTCCTGATTCGGGGTTCGGGATGCACGGCCACAGGGAAATGGAGATCATCACTTATGTGATCGAAGGAGAGCTTGAGCATCGCGACAGCACGGGCGCGAGCGGGCGCATAAGCGCAGGCGAAGTTCAGCGAATGAGCGCAGGAACGGGAATCAGGCATTCCGAATTCAATCGGTCGAAGGACGTTCCCGTTCATCTGCTTCAGGTGTGGATCGAACCAGCCGTGCGCGGACTCGAGCCTTCCTACGAGCAAAGGCAGTTCACCGCCGACGAGCGCGCAGGCCGATTGCTCGCCGTAGCATCGGGCAGCGACGCGCCCGGTACGGTGAAGGTTCATCAGGACGCGACCGTATACGTTGCGACTGTTCGACAGGGAGATGAGATAAAGCATCGCCTCGGTGATGGTCGCCGCGCTTATCTGTTCGTCATCGCGGGCGAGTTGCAACTCAACGGTCAGAGGCTTGAGCGAGGCGATCAGGCTCGCATCACAGATGTCACGGAACTCGACATCACTTCGCCCGCTGCCGCCGAGATTTATCTGATCGATCTTCCCTGAGCAATAGAATCGAGTGGCGCAAGCTGACAGCTTGCGCCACTTTTCGGAGGAGAAAGCAATGAGCGTAAAAATTCAAGTGGTTTTTTACAGCATGTACGGACACGTTTACAAAATGGCTGAAGCCATAGCCGAGGGAGCCAGCGAGGTTGAAGGGGCGGAAGTCCTGCTGCTTCAGGTTCCTGAACTCGTCCCCGAAGCGGCTCTCGAACGGACGGGCGCGAAGGCTGCGCGTGAAGCTTTCGCTCACGTCCCGATGGCTCGCACAGAGCAGCTTGCCGAAGCGGACGCGATAATTTTCGGCTCTCCCACACGCTTCGGGAATATGTGCGCGCAGATGCGAAACTTTCTCGATCAGACTGGAGGGCTATGGGCCAAAGGCGCGCTCATAGGCAAGGTGGGAAGCGTGTTCACTTCCTCGGCCACTCAGCACGGCGGGCAGGAAACGACCATCACGAGTTTTCATACCACGCTGCTCCATCACGGAATGATTATAGTCGGAGTGCCTTACTCAGAAGCGCGTCAGACGACCATTACTGAGATAACGGGCGGCTCTCCCTACGGGGCATCGACGATAACGGGAGGCGACGGCTCACGCCAACCGAGCGAAAACGAGCTTGCGATTGCGCGCTTTCAGGGTCGCCATGTGGCTCAAATCGCCCTCAAGCTTGCGCGTTAGGTGATATGTCTCTAATGTTATCGGTGGGGCTGCACGGAAGCGGCCCTACCCGTTATGATAGGCCAGCAGGTTCACCATTATCTGATCGAAGAGGCGCTGGGCGCAGGCGGCATGGGCGAAGTTTATCGCGCCGAAGACACGAGGCTTGGTCGCTCGGTGGCTTTGAAATTCCTTCCTTCTTCCTATCAATATGATCTGGAACGACGCGAGCGATTTTTGAAAGAAGCGCGCGCCGCATCGGCTCTGAGTTCGCCAAACGTCGCGGCCATCTTCGACATAGGCGAACACGAAGGCGCGGACTTCATCGTTATGGAATACGTCGAGGGAGAGTTGCTCTCGCGCCGGGTCGAGCGCGGGCCGCTCCGACTTGCCGAAGCGATTGACATTTCGATGCAGGTCGCCGACGCGCTCAATGAAGCGCACACTCACGGGATAATTCACCGCGACATCAAGAGCGCGAATATGATCGTCACCGAGCGCGGGCTTGTCAAAGTACTCGACTTCGGTCTGGCGAAACTTACAGGCCCCGCGGGTCGCCCCAAAAGTGATATGAGCAAGACGAGCGACGATCCGACTTTCATGCTCGGCCACGAGACGGTCGCAGGCGTCGTCATGGGAACTGTAGCTTATATGTCACCCGAACAGGCGCTCGGTCAGGTGGTAGATCACCGCACGGATATTTTTTCGCTCGGCGTCGTCCTTTACGAAATGCTCACTTCTCGATTGCCGTTCGGCGGCGACAGTTCCACTGAAGTGATCGATAAAATTCTTCATCAGGAGCCGCCCGCCGTCGCGAGATTCAACTACGATGTGCCTGCGGAGATGGAGCGGATCGTTCGCAAATCGCTTGAAAAGAATCCGGCATTTCGATTCCAGACCGCCCGCGAATTCTATATCGATCTTCACAGCCTGCGCCGCGATATCGAAGGCACGCGCGCCGCAGGCGCAGGCGCGCAAGCGGATCAGACTCCGACTTCGGTGCTTGCGCCTGCGGCGAGAAACACCGGAACGATAGTTCCTTCGCCCAGACTCGAAAATGCAATCGCGGTGATGAACTTCACGAACATCACCAGAGAGCCTGCTGACGACTGGATCGGGTCAGGCATAGCTGAGACAGTCACAGCCGACCTGAAAAATATTCGCGGTCTCTCGATCATAGGCCGGGAGCGCACATTCGAGGTGCTTCGCAACATAGGCTCAGGCGCGCTCGTCGAATCCGAAGACGCTTTCGCTATCGATGTGGGCCGAAGGCTGAGCGCTTCGTGGATCATAAGCGGCGGCTATCAGAAGATCGGCGAAATGATTCGCATAACCGCCCGTCTGGTCGAGGTCGAGGCGGGAACCTTGATCAAGACGCTCAAGATTGATGGCCGAATAGATGACATATTCGGTCTTCAGGACAAGATCGTTTACGAACTTACTCAGGGACTCAATCTGCACCTCGGCACGTCGGAGATAAACGAAATCGAGCGCAACGAGACGGAATCCGTAGAGGCTTACGAACACTTCTCGCGCGCCATGATGAACCTGCGCACGGGCAGCCGCGAAACTCTGGATCGCGCCATTCATCATTTCGAAAAAGCCATCGAACACGATCCCAATTATGCAAGGGCATGGGCCGCGCTGGGGACGGCTTACGATCTCAAGGGCAGTTTCCTCGGAATCCCTGAGCTTGCTCACAAAGCAATAGAAGTAGAACAGAAGGCAATCGAGATCAACCCGCGACTTTCGCACGCGCATCAATGGCTGGGCGGCGCTTATATGAGCATCGGGCGCTATGACGAAGCGATAGAGGCGATCAAGCACGCGATAGCTCTGGAGCCTAACAATGCGGGCGCGCACGCATCCCTTGCGCGCGTCTACTGGCTCGGCAAGGGAATGGTCGAGGAAGGTATAACCGAGCTTGAGCATGCAATCGCGCTCAATCCGCAGGCGGGCTACTCGTATCTTCAACTCGCGCTTCTCTACACTCTCGTCGGCAACTATCGTCGGGCCGAAATTCTAGCCCGTCAGGCCGTCGATCTTCAGGAGAGATTCATATCGGGCAAGGAAGGATTGCAGGTCGTCGGCGCGCACGCGCGTCTCGGCTATGTTTATTATTGCCAGGGCCGATACGACGAGGCCATCAGCGAGTATGAAAAAGAGATGGACTTCCTCGTATCGTCGGATCACGCGCTGCGCGAGCGGACGATGATAGAGCTTGAGCAAAAGACAGGCGCAGCGCATTTGAGAAAAGGCAATGCGGAAGAAGCCGAGCGTCATTTCAAACGCGCGCTCAAGAAATTCGAAGAGCGATTGTCTACCGGAGCGGACGATCCCTACACGTCTTACTACATCGCCTGTCTGCACGCGCTACGGGGGGATGAGGAGAACGCTCTCAAGCATTTCGAAAAATCACTCTCTCGCATAGGCCCGATCATCGCCTTGCGCGGTCGCCTCGAACCTGATCTTGAGAGCCTGCGCTCCAATGCGCGCTTTCAGGAATTGACGGCTGAGAAGTGAAGATGTTAGAGGTTCGATGTTAGATGTTAGTATCAGCAAGTTCACTAAAATCTAATATCTAATGCGAATCAAGGGTTGAAATCATGAATAAAGAATCAACCATTTACAGGCAACAACTGGGTAAAAGTCCAAAAGCCAGGTTTGTAAGTTCTTTGGCTTCAACAGCGACAATTTTCTACTCTTGATTCGCATATCTAACCTCTAACATCTTTCCCGTATGAGGTTGATCATGAAAAACACGAAAGCGATTTTACTTATTCTCTCTCTTTTTCTGACGGCTGTCGGGCAGCAGCAACAGAAGCGCGATCCCGAAGAGTACACCAAACTGCTCGAATCCGAGCGGCGCGTCGAAGGGCTTCAGATTGATCGCGTGATTGAAACGCTGAAGATTCAGGCGGGCCAGAAAGTCGCCGACATCGGAGCCGGGTCTGGATTGTTCTCGCGCCCGCTTGCGAAACGACTCGGCGCTAAGGGAGTGGTTTATGCGATTGATGTTGATGACGGACTGCTCAAGCACATAGACCGAACGGCCAGCGAGCAGAGCATTTCAAATATCCGCACGGTGCTTTGCAAAGAAGACGATCCGACGATTCCCGAACCTGTCGATTTGATAGTCATCATCGACACGCTTCATCACATAGCGAATCAGGGCGCGTATTTGAAAAACCTTCACAAGTACCTCAAGCCTTCAGGCCGGATTGCGATAATCGATTTCAGCAAGACGTGGCCCGCAGGTCACGAGAACATGAAGTTCGCGCTCGAAGACCTCGAAAAGTGGATGAAGGCGGCGGACTTCACGCAGGTCGAAAAATACGATTTCCTCGACAACAACTTCTTCGTCGTTTACAAAGCGCGCAGGTAATGCGGTTGACCTCTCATCGGCCTGATTGCTAATGTGATCGACTCAATTTACCTGTACCCTTATAGCGCAATGCGGTTAGATTGCGTACCCTGAAGATATGAAAATTGGGAGCCACGCAAGCTCGCCTTGCGCCACTTTTATGAGGAGGAATTGATTGATGCGATTGCGCCGAATCCGCAACATCTGCTCTATGTCTAACGTCTGTGTTCTCCTCGCAGCAGCCGGACTTCTTCTCACCTGCTTCGTTCGCCCCGCGGACGCGCAGGAATCTCCGACGCAGGCGAAAACGAAGACCATCGAGATTTCGTTCAAGTCTCATGACGGTTATGAAATGTTTGGAAAGCTGACGCTCCCAGTTTCACCTGTGCGTTGCGGGGTGGTGATCTACGTTCAGACGGCGGAAGGCATGACCGTAGATATGAAGCGGCCTATTCGCAACACGACTTTCAATTACTTCGATCTCTATCGCACGAAACTGCCTGAAATGAACGTGGCTTTCTTCGGCTACGAAGGGCGCGGCATCCGTATGGGCGATGCTCCTCCTCGTTACGAAAAGATCGATTGGGACATTTACAATACGAGCACGCTCGAAAATAAAGTGCGCGATGTTATGAGCGCCGTCCGCATAGTTCAGAAACAGGCGGGCATAGACACGTCGCGCATCTTTCTGATGGGCGCGAGCGAAGGCACTCTGCTCGCGGCTGAAGCGGCTTCGCGCATACGGAAAGAGATAGCGGGACTCATACTCTACGGCGTGATATCGTCCAACATGCGAGAAACCTACAAGTACATCATGACGGGCGGGAAATTCATCGCAGTCCGGGGGTTTTTCGATAAGGACAAGGACGGAAAAATTTCGAAGGCCGAGTTCGAAGCCGACCCGGCGAAGTTCCGCGAGAAGAAGTGGAATAATGCAGGATTTGAAGTCTTTGATCGCAATCAGGACGGAGTCTTTAGCGTCGAGGATATGGCCGCGCTGTCGAAAATTTATCTGGATGCCGCCGACACCGATAATTACGAGGTTCTCAATGGCTGGCTCAAAGTGGCAGCCGCAGTCGCCACGCCAAAGGACTGGTTCAAGGATCATTTCGCGCATCCATCCATCTGGACGTTTCTCTCTCAACTCGATATCCCGGTCGGTTGCTTTCATGGCGATGAGGACGCCTCGGTTCCAATCGAAGGCTTGAAGAAAATAGAAGAGATGGCAAAGAAAGCGAACAAGACGAAGATGGAGTTTCACTACTTCACGGGGCTGGATCACTCGTTGAATATCGGTTTGTATTTCCTAAACGGAACTATGCCCGATGGACACAAAGCGATTTTCGAGTTCATCAAAAATCAGGTCAGAGACAAGCAGAAGTCGAACTGATTTTCTGAGAGCCTGTTGAGAAATTCAGATTTGCGCCGAAGGCGCAAGGAGAAGGTAGCCAGACGTGCAACGTCTGGTTTGCAGTAGTCAGGTTTTGCGCTCTGAAGGAGCGCCAGAATATCCTGCCGCGTCTCCAACGCGGGATCATTTGACGACGATTCCAGAGGTTTCACCTCTGGCTACCTTCTTCTCGCCGCTTCGCGGCAAAAGACATTTTCTGAAAAGGAGTTCTCACAATGACTAAATCAATCATCGCTCGCCCTGAAACGAACGAGTACGCTCCTTATTATGAAAAATATATCAGCCTCGTCTCGGAAGGAGATATTGTCGCAACACTCAATCAACAGATCGATGACACGCTGGCGTTGCTCCGCGGCCTTTCCGCGTCTCAGGCCGATTCGCGATACGCGCCCGACAAGTGGAGCATCAAGGAAGTAGTCGGCCACCTCATCGACACGGAGCGCATATTCGCATATCGCGCTTTGAGGTTTGCGCGCAATGACCAGACGCCACTCGCCGGATTCGAGCAGAATGATTACGTCACGCAGGCCGCTTTCAGCCATTGCGATATGAAAGAGCTTGCCGACGAGTTCGAGCATGTCAGGCGCGCGAGCATTCATCTCTTCCGGCATCTGTCCGAAGAAGCGTGGGAGAGGCGCGGAGTAGCGAGCGACAATGGTGTGACTGTCAGAGCTTTAGCGTGGATGATCGCAGGCCATGAACTGCATCACCGGGGGATCGTTCGCGAGAGATACCTCTGATTGATTAGCGATTGCGTGGTATTTAATTCGCACGAGTCGAGTTATGATTTCCCCGACTATAACTTTTCGTCGTCTACAAGCAGAGTAATCCGCGCAAGTGAGGAAGAAATTCGCTGAATAAGATCGGAAAAATATTTCCAGTCTTGTAAACATTTTCTGTTCGCCCTATTCAGGTTAGACTACCTCAATAACTTAGCCAAGGGGTGTCAGAAAATGACCCGCACTACCGTCAGGCGGCACAGTCAACTATCTCTAAATCGTATGGGAGGCAAGCATGCTTGATTCATTGTTCAGCAGTATCGAAAATGCTTTTGTTCAGCCTAGCTTCAAGCGTTTGCTCTACATATTCTTCCTACTTCTCATCGTTCTTTCATTCCTGTTTATATTCAACGAACTGACTGGCTATACACTCTATAGCCGGGTTGACAAACGGATCACTGTCTTGAAAGGTTACAGGCACTTGAAGAAAAGAACATCAAACAATCGCCTGATCTTGACCCAATCTATCAATCGATACTTGATGACTTAAAAGCTAAACCTTGGCAAACAATTTCGTTTCGTTTGAGCTATGACCCGCTAATTAAATTCCTGAGCGCAACCCTTGTTCCCTTTATCTTTGTATTGGTCGGCCTTGTTAGATGGGTTCGAGGCAATGAAGAATGGGGTAAAACTTTAGCTGGTGCGCTTTTAGTTACTATTTTGCTGGGAATCCCTGCTGTGATAATTCCTAATTGGGGTACGGCTTGGACCAATGCGGCCATATATTTCATAATTCAGCTATGCTTCTTAATCTTGATGGTAAAATTCAATCAGGGGACAAAGACTGCTCAGTAGCTACGTACATAAAGGCAGTCTGACAATCGGTTCGACCGAGGCTTTAGCCCTGACGATACAAGTTCGCTGGCCGTGTTACAATCGAGATGAATTGAATGTTTGCGCTCAAGCGCGGAGAAAACAATGGCAAAGAGATTGAAAGACATAAAGGAAATCAAAATCGAACGACCGCCGAGGGCGAAACTTTCTGCGGAAGAATCTCTCAAACGCACTAAGGACTTCGATAAGCGAAAGGAGAAATTCATTGCCTCTATTCGAAAAGGCAAGGGTTGAGGTATATCTACCTGATCTGCCTAAACAGTCATATCAGGATTTGCTCAATGCTCTTGATCGGGAATTCGCTTATACCTTCGGCGGCTGTACGATGATCAAAGGACTTGAGGGCAGTTATCTTTCGCAGGCTGGTTTGAAACTTCAGGATCGTATAAACCTCATATATACGGACACTCCTTATGGATTTGAAGAAAACTTCGACATCATTTCGAGCTACGCCGATAAACTCAGAGAAGCCGCATTCAAGGCGCTTGAAGAAGAAGCAATCCTGGTAGTCGTGCAGCAGGTTTATCACTCGGCCTGATTTATTTTAGGCGACACGCGCTGAAGTCGCTTCAATCTTCTTCTCCGGCGAAGGTGATGCCGAGGTCGCGGGCCGTTCCCACAAGATAATGATTCGACGGGACGGATTTCGTTTTCTCCACACAATCCTCCATCGAAACGGTGACGATTTCGTTGCTGCTCCAAGAGACAAGGTGTCCGAATTTTTCATGCGCGATGGCGCGAACGGCAGCCGAGCCGTAGCACGACGCAAGCACGCGATCAAAGGCCGTCGGCGACCCGCCGCGCTGCAAATGTCCAAGCACCACCACGCGAGCGTCCTTGCCCGTAAGTCGCGCGAGATCGCGCGCCACGTGTTCCGCTATGCCGCCGAGTCGCGCGGGCTTTTGCGCGCTGCCCGTCTCCTGGTAAACCTCCCGCCCGCCCGCGGGTTTGGCTCCTTCCGAGACGACTATGATCGAAAACTTACTGCCCGCCGCCTGACGCTCGCCGACCTTTGCGGCGATTTTTTCCATGTGAAAAGGAATTTCCGGTATGAGTATCACGTCCGCGCCGCCCGCAATTCCTGATTGAAGCGCGATCCATCCGACGTGACGGCCCATAACTTCGAGCAGCATCACGCGATCATGACTTTCAGCCGTCGTGTGAAGTCGATCAAGCGCGTCGGTCGCTATATCGAGCGCAGTGTCGAATCCGAAAGTCAGATCGGTTCCCACCAAATCGTTGTCAATCGTTTTGGGAACGCCGACCACGCGGACGCCGAGTTTCGAAATCTCATGCGCGATGAGTTGTGTCCCGTCTCCGCCGATGACTACGAGCGCATCGAGTCCCAGGCGGCGATAATTTCCCGCCGCTTCCCGGTAAGCCGCGTCGTTTATGACCCGACGGCCTTCGACCATCTCGATGACGAACGCGCCTTTGTTGACCGAGCCGAGTATAGTTCCCCCGCGGGGCAGCAGGCCGCGCACATCTGCTACGGTCAGCCTTCGCGCATTGGTCCCGCCCAGCAAGCCTTCGAAGGCGTCTTCTATGCCGATGACTTCCCACTCGTAAGCCCGCGTGGCGGTTTTCACGACTGCCCGAATGACGGCATTGAGTCCCGGCGCATCGCCCCCGCCCGTCAGCACTCCGATTCGTTTTATCATTGTACAAACCTCATAAAAGTCTGGAGTCAGAAGTCAGCAGGTGACAGGGAACAGGTTACAGGTTACAGAGTCGGAGATTTCCCATCTGTCACCTGTCACCTGTTCCCTGTTCCCTACTCTGACCACTGACCCCCGGCTACTGACCACTGCCTGCTAAAACCCGGAGGGTTCATCCTCTCGCATATCGACAAGCTCTATGCTTTCGAGCAAACCGAGTCGATAAAGATTGTGGCCGAGAAGCTGCGGCGCGCGCGCGACTATCACGCGAGCGGAGCGGGCGCGAAGTTCGCGCAAAGCGTTGATGGCTGTCGCAAGAGCCAGTCCGTCTTCGATGTCGAGACCGGCGAGATCGAGCGTGATCGTTCTGTGAGCTTCGAGGCTTCGCAAAAACGAATCGAACTCGATGGCATTTTCCGAGTTCAATTCGCCTTCGATCACGACTGAATCGCAGCAGGCTTGCTCGATCCGCAGAGACTTTTCATCGCTCTCGCTCATCGATAGTGTTTGTCAAGCGCGTCGAGTTGCCTCAACACGACGGCTTTTTTCTGAGCAGCCGTTTTTGTCACCACAGCGCGAAGCTCGCGTAGTTCTTTTTGCGCTTCCGTGCGATCCGTCGCATCAGGCGGAGCGGCAGTTTTGATTTCCCTGACGAATCCTTCGAGCATATCAGCCAGATTATCGACGGCTTCGTTTACGTGCGGGCCTCGCGGATAGAGTTTCAGATATCGGCCCTCGGTCTGATTGAAGGCGTAGAGATGACATGGGATATAGCCTTCACACTCTCCGGGCAAAATGTTGCTTGCCGCAGCCCATGCGATCTGCTCGGCCACTGTGAGCGCGCTGTATTTTTTCTGCAAGTCCCAGAAGAGATCATTGCGCACAAGCCACTGGCCCGCAGGTTCGCTGTAGACCAGAATTTTCTCGCGCGCCTTGATCCAGTTTTGATAAATCGTTTCCTGCTGGCGGTCGGACGGGATCGATTCGAGCGCGCGTCGGGTGGCGATGAGTCGCGCCAGTTCAAGTTCGGCCAGAAGATCAGTCTGTTTGATTTCCGTGATTGCTTTCGAGAGAAATTTTTCAAAGTCGCTCCATTCGGCGAACGTCGCGTTTTCGATTTTCAATCTTTCGGAAGCGATCTTCCGATAAAGCTCGGCGCGCGTCGAGGTGTCGAACACTGGGGCGAACGCGCCGAATACCCAGCCCTGCTTGCCGTCGGGAGCCGTGACCTCATACCAGTGTTCTTCCGTATCGCCGACTCGCTCTTTGTTAATCGATTGATTGAGTTCTTTGACGACCGCGCCTAGCCCCAGCCTTGCGACTTCCGAAGCCGCGCTCGTCGGGGCGGTGCGCAATCGGACGCCTGATGCGATGATGATTCTCAGCTTCTCCGTCGATTGCTGTGAAGCTTTCGCGCTCGGTGAAACGCAAAGCGTGATGAAAAAAATGGTGGCGATGAATCGATAAAATTTTGCGCACATGATGAGAAAGGTTATGGCTTGAGGCGCGGTAAGTCAAAGGCATTGAAAGGCAGGAAGAAGATGAGGGCACGAAACGGGACGCGGATCGCTGCGGATTGGCGCGAATGATCCGCGTCTCGTTGAATCAGCGAGCGAACAGAGTCGAAGGCTGGCCGCGTTCGAGGTCGAGCAGGAATTGTTTCCTCCACAACCCGCCGCCATAGCCGCCGAGCTTGCCGCCCTTGTTGACCACGCGATGGCATGGGATGACTATGGCTATGCGGTTGAGTCCGTTTGCGTGACCGACTGCGCGAACGGCTTTGGGCGACGAGATGCGACGCGCGAGTTCTTCGTAAGATATGGTCTCGCCGTAGGGGATGCGAAGGAGTTGATCCCACACCTGTGTTTGAAAAGGGCTGCCGGGATAAACCAGAGGCGAGGTGAATTTTTTGAGCTTGCCCGCGAAGTAGTCTTTGAGTTCTTCTTTCAATCTGAGGAGGTGATCATTTTCGCCGGGGACTATGGGAGAGGAGAAACGTTTTCTGAGAGTCGCAAACTGCGCTTCCATCATCCTCCGGTCGGTGAATTCGAGCAGGCACACGCCCTCGGCATTAGCTCCGGCGATGAGCGGCCCGACGGGGCTTTCGATCCACGCTAGAAGTATGCAATCGGCATTGCGGCACTTGCCCGGCGGTCGCCCGAATGTGCGCGCGAATGCCTCGCGGAATCCGCTGTGAGATTCGTACCCGTTGCCTAAAACCACGTCATCGATTTCGGCTCCCTGACGAATCTGATCGAGGGCCACTCCCATGCGTCGAGCGCGACAGTAAGCCTGAAAAGTCATCCCGTAGTGACGGAGAAAATGACGGCGTGCGCGCGCCGGATCGATGCCAAGCGCGCGAAGGTCTCCATCTTTGATTCGCTCTTCGGGCGATTGGTCGATTTTTGCAAGCAATGGTTCGACCCACGCGGGCGGCTGGCCGTTTACTTCGAGGGGGCGACAACGTTTGCACGACCGGTATCCTGCAAAGAGAGCTTCGCGGACGTTGTTGAAGTATTCGATGTTTTTCAACAGAGGTTTTCTCGCCGTGCAGGAGGGGCGACAGAATATGCCAGTAGTTCGCACGCCGATGAAAAAAACTCCGTCATAAGAAGCGTCGCGGCTCTCGAAGGCTTTTTGCATTTCAGTCAGGCTTGGCAGGTTATTCATAGCTGGATTTTAACTGTGTGAGTGACGCGGCTTCCACCGATTTTTGAACATCGAATTGCGGTCAGGAAAAGGAAATTATTGAGATGATTTCTGAAATATTGAGTCCGTCCGTGCTAGACTGACTGGCAGAGGTGAAAGTGATGTCAACGCTGATTTCAGATAAATCGAAAACTCCCGACGCGCTTTACGCTCTTGAGCAAAAGTGGCTGACGGAGAACCGTGAAAAATATGCCGGACAATGGGTGGCCCTCGTTGGTGATAACCTGCTCAGTCACGGCACGGATGCAAAAGCGGTTTATCAGGAAGCGCATCAGAAAGCCGCAGAGTTTGGCGACGCGCTCCCGCTCGTCGTGCTTATGGAAAAAGAGCCTGACCTGCCCTTCGGAGGATGGTAAAGAGTGTCGCATCAGCTTACCTTTCGCCTGCTTCACGAATATGATGCCGGACTCGAAGGCATTTCATTCGACGCGATTCTCAACTACAAAGGGAAACAAACTCGCGTCAAGGCCAAACTCGACACAGGAGCGAGCTTCTGCATTTTTCAGCGCGAGCATGGTGAAGAACTCGACATCGAAATCGAACGCGGCACAGCGCAGAGGATAGGCACGGCGACCGGCTCTTTTACCGCTTACGGCCACGAAGTAAAGTTGATAGCTCTCGGTCTGGAGATTGACACGACGATCTACTTTGCCGAGCTTTATGGCTTCCCGCGCAATGTTTTAGGCAGACGAGGCTGGCTCAATCAAGTGCGTCTGGCTTTGATTGACTACGAAGGCAAATTTTTTCTCAGTCGTTACGATGAATAAATTCCGCGTGTCGAACCTTGTGCGCGCTCAAATTGCGAGCGCGCAGTTGCTTCGTTATCATAGCGAAGAAGGGAGCGAAGGATGAAACACTCGGAAGGATTTCTGAAAATAGTAAACGACTCGAAAAGCCGCATACGCGAAACCACGCCTGAAGAAGTCCGCCGCCGTCAGGAAGCGGGCGAAGAGTTTCACCTCATCGATGTGCGCGAAGACAACGAATGGCTGGCAAGCCATGCCGCAGGGGCCGTTCACATGGGTCGCGGAATCATCGAGCGCGATATCGAAACGGCTATCCCTGATCATAATGCCGAAATCATTCTCTACTGCGGCGGAGGCTATCGCTCTGCGCTTGCAGCCGATTCGCTCCAACGGATGGGCTACACGCGAGTCATCTCGATGGACGGCGGATGGAAACGCTGGCGCGAGCTTGGCTATCCGACTGAAACTTGATCGTGCCGCAAACGATGACGAAGCGCAGATACATTTCCGAAGACGAAGAGGACGAAGGCTACCGGAACGCTGAGTGTCCCGAATGCGGCGCGATCATCAACGCCCGCTTTCAGCGCGGCAGACAACGGCGACGCCTTCGCTGCCCTGTTTGTTCGAATCACGTTATCATCTCTACGGAAAGAGAACCATCCGATCCGCTGATCCAGCTTCGAAAGAAGGTTTAGTTTTCGCGCACGATAATACAAATGGAAACAACCGGGACGGAAGAATCGCAAACGCCAGCCGAACTGCCTCACGTCATACTCTCGCAGCGAAGGCGATGGGCTGTCACGGCAGGCATCCTGATAGGCATGTTTCTGGCCGCGATGGAAGCGACCGTCGTAGGCACGGCGATGCCTACGATAATCGCTTCGCTAGGCGGATTGGATCGCTATTCGTGGGTCATCACCGCTTACCTGCTCACCGCAACAGTGACCGTTCCTGTCTGGGGCAGGCTTTCGGATCTCTACGGCAGAAGGCCGATTTATCTGGCGGGCGTGGCGACTTTTCTGGTGGGGTCGGCGCTTTCGGGCGCGGCGCAGACGATGACTCAACTCATAATTTTTCGCGCCATTCAGGGACTCGGAGCAGGCGCGCTCATCCCGATAAGCCTCACGATAAACGGCGATATCTTCACGCTCAGCGAGAGAGCGCGCATTCAAGGGTGGTTCAGCGGCGTGTGGGGGATGGCTTCAATCATAGGGCCTCTTGCGGGCGGATTCATCACAGATAATTTTTCATGGCGATGGGTCTTCTACATCAACCTGCCCGTGGGACTTGCCGCCGCCCTGGTCGTGGGAGTCGCGCTCAAGGAGCCTGAGCGTCACGAGCGCCCCATCATCGATTACGCGGGCGCATTGCACCTCTCGATTGCCATCACGCTTCTTCTCTTCGCGCTTGCCGAAAGCGCAGACCCAAAGGTATGGACTTCTCCCGCGATGATCCTTCCCGTAGCGGGCTTCTTTATATTCACATGGCTTTTCATTCGTGCGGAGAAGAAAGCCTCGGACCCGATAGTTCCGCTTTCGCTTTTTCGCAATCGCGTCGTGGCCATAGGATCGCTGACCTGTGTTCTCTTAGGCACGGCCTTGTTTGGCGCGTTGACATTCATACCTCTCTTCGTTCAGGCCACGCTCGGCGGAAGCGCGACAGAAGCGGGAAGGGTGCTGACTCCTTTCCTTCTAAGTTGGGTTCTGCTTGCAATCATCGGCGGGCGGCTTATGCTCAGGGTCGGTTATCGCCCGACTGTGATCGCGGGGCTTGGTGTTCTGACGGCGAGTTTCATCGTGCTTTCGCGCATAGGCCCCGGCACATCGCGATGGCTGCTCATCCTGGATATGTGCATGATGGGCGCAGGCACAGGGCTTGTGGTGCTTGCGCTGCTCATAACGATGCAAAATTCCGTCGAGCGAGATCGCCTGGGCATAGTGACATCGCTCAATCAATTCGCCAGATCGATAGGCGGCGCGGTGGGCGTGGCTGTTATGGGCGCGGTAATGTCTGTAAGTCTCGCTTCCAATCTCGCCGAGATTCAGCAGGAGAGCGGCCTGCCGGAAGCGGAAGTCGAGCGCATTGTTCATAATCCGAGCGCGATCATCGATTCGAATTCGCGCGCAGAACTTCCCCCACCGATAATCAAGCCGATGGAGCGCGCGATAGGCAGCGCGTTGCACAATGCATTCGTGGTGGGCGGAATTTTTGCCGCACTCGCTTTACTATCAGGATTCTGGCTCCCGTCGATGCGGCCTACGCTCAGGGGAAAACCCGAAAAGGTCGCATCCTCGCCCGCCGAATGCGAGCGATTGCTGATGGCTGAGATGACCACCATCGATTCCGAGCATGAGCCTTCGGCTATCAAGAATCCGGTCTCTGCCGAAGCGGATTGATTATAATAGCGAAACCTTTGGAGTATGGTGACAAGTGATACTGCTGGCGAAATCATTATTGCAATACTTACAGAAACGAAGCCTGAATTGCCAGCACTTACGGTGTACTATTGGCAGATCAGAGGAATTCGCCAGCAGTATCACCTGTCATCGCTTTTGTTTTAATTTCGGCTATGGGGCGGAAAATCTCGCTGATGAAACAGCGAATGGGTACTGTCTCGACGAAGAGTCAACGAGTTATCACTCTCCCTGATTGTTGCGACTGCGAAATCGCTGTCCATTCCATAGAAAATTAAATGATACTATTCCTTTCATAAATGAGTGATTATATTTTCAAATTTTTCTTGACCCCTGAAAAATTCATGATAGAATGCGCATCGTCACTTTCACCCGTGCAATCAACAAGGGCTTATGTATCCTACAAAAGTAGCCCAAAAGGTTTCCTTCAGAAACAAATCCGGAGTCAAAGGAAACATGAGCCTCAACAATTTTAAGGATTAGGAGATCAGTCAGATATGAAACGAATAAGATTGTTTGCTTCACTGGCGGTTCTGCTGACCGTCCTCGCGATTGTTTGGGTAGCCGGTATTCAACCAGCATTTGCTCAAGGACCGCTGCCGCCCGGTGAGGCGCAATGCGACTACCAATATGTGCAGAGCGGCTCCAAAGGTGTGCAACGATGGTGGTATGGAGTGTATACATGCCACGTAGAGGATTGTTGGATACCGTTGGGGAACTAAAAGAGAAGTCTGGCGATAGACTCCACTGGTTACTGAGTATATAGGTATCTGATCGTGTCATCTTCAGACACGATCAGAAGGAGCGGACTTGGTGACTTATGATCTCTGGTAGTTCGGGTCTACTTGTCGAGGCTCACGACATCGCAGGCATCCTTTTGGGTAAAGAACCTGATGATTTTGCCTTTTTGTATGCCCATAATTTCGTGAGCCCTGACATCTACTTCTTCAACGTTTAAGCTCTGCCAGACCAAAGGCCATCTAAGAAAGTGAGGTTAACAGGTTATGAAACGATTGACACTCCTCGCCGCTAAAGCGGGAGGATTCTTGGGTCGTCGAGTCACCACGTTGACTCTCGCCAAAGGGCCTGCCCGGCCCTACGAGAACGATGCTGCTGCTCTCGATTATTTCTCT